>MKWU01006543.1_pt1 | contig 11781 bp, 8 predicted proteins | sample 809101 | NCBI WGS metagenome assembly MKWU01 (sample SAMN05860141, study PRJNA318959) | sponge metagenome | host: Aplysina aerophoba | place: Slovenia: Piran, Adriatic Sea, Gulf of Piran | collected 2013-05-07
GCCGGACCGATCCGAGTGGCTGGCCAAGGTCAACAAGACCGACGAAGCCTGGCGGCAGGGGGTGGAATCCATCGCAGCAGCACCGTCCGACCCGATGCACCCACTGCACCTCTACATGCAAATGCGGACCTGGGTTCCCGCGGACGCCACCCTCTGCTGGGATGGAGGTGATTTCGTCCACTGGGGTCGTTGCAGCATCCCCGCGCGCCGCCCGATGCACTGGCTGCGGCTGGGCGCGCTGGCAGGGTTGGGCGCGTGCTTTCCGATCGGCCTTACGGCACAGATCCTGCGGCCGAATTCTCGAGCCATCATCATCAGCGGCGACGGCTCGCTCGGTTTCTACGCGGCCGAAATGGATACGGCCGTCCGACTTGGCCTGCCGGTCATCATCATCGTCGGAAACGACGGAGGCTGGGGCATCGAGCGCGAGTTGCAAAAGGGAACGTACGACGACGAGCATACCGTGGCCTGTGAGCTGCTCCGCACACGCTACGATCTCGTGATGAAGGGTTTCGGCGGTGAGGGCGAGCACGTCGATCACCCAGGCCAAGTCCGCCCGGCGCTGGACCGCGCCCTCAAGAGCGACAAGCCTTACCTCATCAACGTCAACATCGCCGGAGCCCGATCGCCGTTCACTCAGTACCAACTTGCCGGCAAGAAATAGTAACGCCGCAACGTGCAAGTCGAGCAGGGACTCAGAGGCCGCGAAGGGCCGCAGACGTCAGTTCATCGTAACGCCGGGTCTTTTTCTCCGCCGTCCTTTAGAATGAGATGTGAGCGTGTTTGAGGTTTAAGCGGAGGCCTTCGGAATGTTCTTCGACCCCTTTTATCTCCTTTTTGTTCTTCTCCCCGGCATGGCGTTGTCAGGCTGGGCGAGCTTTCGCACGAAATCCGCCTTCAACAAATATTCGAAGGTCCGCGCCGCCACCGGGTACACGGGCGCCCAAGCAGCCCGGGCGATGCTCGACCGCGAAGGCCTCCATCATGTGAAGATCAACCGCGCCCACGGATTTCTTTCGGACCACTACAATCCGGCCACCAGGAGCCTGGCGCTATCCGAGGCGGTATACGACGCGAATTCGATCGCGGCCATCGGAGTAGCTACGCACGAGGCCGGTCACGCCATTCAACACGCCCGGCACTACAAGCCGTTGTGGCTGCGGTCTGTGCTGGTGCCGACGGCCAACATCGGCTCGTCACTCGGCTACATCGTCATGTTCGCCGGACTCTTTCTGGGGGCAATGGGCATGTTTATGATCGGCGCTGTCCTCTTCTCGGCGGTGGTCCTCTTCCAGATCGTCACGCTGCCCGTCGAGTTCGATGCCAGCGCCCGCGCGAAAAAACTCGTGGTCGCGCACGGAATCATCTCTCCGTACGAGCGAGAAGGAGTTGACCGCGTCCTCAACGCCGCCGCCCTCACCTACGTCGCGGCGGCGGTCAGCTCGCTGCTGACGCTACTCTACTTCCTGATGCAGGCCGGATTGCTGGGCGGCCGGGACGACTAGAACCAGCCCACTGAACCACCGGCGCGCCATTAAGAATTGATCTCGACAACGGCGAAGCTCACTGCCGCGGCCTCGTCCCTTTCGACGCCGCCGCCCACGAGGGAAGCCCCTTGATACCCCCTTTCTGTTTCACAAATCCAATCCAGCTTTTTGCGATTCTTGTCGTGGCCGCGGCGGCGACGCTGCCCCTGGCGGCACAGCGGCAAGGGCCGGCCTACCCGGACACTCGGCGCGTCGATCGCATCGACGTCTATCACGGAACGGAGGTAGCTGATCCCTACCGTTGGTTGGAGCAAGACGTAAGGGAATCGAGCGAGGTGGAAGAGTGGGTTGCCGCCGAGAACAAAGTGACGTTCGCTTACCTGGACGCCATTGCCGAGCGCGAGGGAATTCGAGAACGATTGACCGAGCTTTGGAACTTCAAAAAATACCTCCCCCCCGAGAAAGCGGGCGGACGATATTTCTTCCTTCAAAACGATGGTCTGCAGAATCAATATGTCCTCTATTTCCTGGACTCGCTCGACGGCGAGCCACAGGTACTGCTCGATCCCAATGAATGGTCGGAGGATGGGACGGTAGCGCTGACTCGTTTCGTGCCCAGTCCCGATGGCCGACATGTCGCTTATGGAACAGCGCAGTCGGGTTCTGACTGGCAGACTTGGCGAATCATCGAAGTCGAGTCGGGACGGATCTTGGAGGACCAAATCGAGTGGGTCAAGTTCAGCGAAGCCGCCTGGACGCGCGACGGCGAGGGGGTTTTCTACAGCCGCTTCGACAAGCCGAAAGAAGGCGCCGCGTTCCAGAGCCTCAATCTCAATCACAAGCTGTATTACCACCGGCTTGGAAGCACGCAAGCCGACGATGTGCTGGTGTACCAGCGCGAGGATCATCCGGATTGGGGTTTCTTTGCCCAAGTTACCGAGGACGGGCGTTTGCTCATCATTCAGATCCAGGTGGGAACCGACGAGCGGCACCGCATCGTCTATCGTGACCTCACCGAGCCGTACGGTTTGCCCACGGAACTGATCGATAACTTCGAAAACGAGTACACCTTCGTAGGCAACGACGGACCAGTGCTGTTCTTTCAGACCAATCTGGACGCGTCCCGGCGCCGCGTCATCGCGATCGACACGCGGCAACCGGCTCAAGAACACTGGCGGGAAATCATCCCTGAGAGCGCGGATACGCTTCAAGCGGTGACGCTGGTCGGGAACCTCTTCATCGCAACGTATCTCAAAGATGCCCGGACGGCAGTGAAGGTCTACAAGATGGACGGCGCGTTCGTGCGAGACGTTGACTTCTCAACGATCGCTACTGCGTATGGCTTCGAGGGAAGCCGGACCGACACCGAGACGTTCTATCTGATGATGAGCTACACCTTGCCGCCGACAATCTATCGCTACGATCTGGTCACTGGAGAAAGCGCCCTCTTTCGCCAACCCGAGGTGACCTTTCGTCCCGACCACTTTGCCGTCAAGCAAGTCTTCTATCGCAGCAAGGACGGCACGCGCATCCCGATGTTCCTGTCGCACAAGAAAGGGATTGCGCTTGACGGCGGTAATCCGACGCTGCTCTACGGCTACGGCGGGTTCGACATTTCACTGACGCCGAGGTTTCTCACCTCGCGAGTCTGGTGGTTGGAGCAGGGTGGAGTACTCGCGGTGGCGAATCTGCGCGGTGGCGGGGAGTATGGTGAAGCTTGGCACAAGGCCGGCACGAAGACGACCAAGCAAAACGTCTTTGACGACTTCATCGCCGCGGCCGAATGGCTGATCGACAACAATTACACTCGCAAGGAGAAGCTTGCGATCCAGGGTCGGAGCAACGGAGGCCTTCTCGTGGGCGCTGCTTTGACGCAGCGTCCGGACCTGTTTGCCGCGGCGCTCCCGGCTGTCGGAGTGATGGACATGCTCCGCTTTCACAAGTTCACGGCGGGCCGCTATTGGACCGACGACTACGGTTCATCTGACAACCCGGAGGAGTTCAAGGCTCTCCATGCCTACTCGCCCTACCACAACATCAAACGGGGAACCTGCTATCCGCCGACCTTCGTAACGACCGCCGACACCGACGACCGCGTCGTGCCCGGGCACAGCTTCAAATTCATCGCAAGATTGCAGGCGGCGCAGGACTGTCCCAAGGCCGTGCTGGCGCGGATCGAGACGCGCGCAGGGCACGGGAGCGGCAAGCCTACTTCAAAGCAAATCGAAGAAGCCGCGGACGAGTGGGCGTTCCTGGTACGGAACCTGGGGATGAAGGCCCCTAAGAACTCGGAATAGATCCGGGAGACGCGAACCCCGCAAAGCCGATCATTAGCTCACCAGCGCTGACGGCCCCGGTCGCGTTTATTGCGCCGGCTGCCCTTGCCGCCTCGTCCAGCTGGCCGGTCGCCTCCGCCGGGACCGCGGTCGAAACCTTCTCCACCGCTGAAATTGGGAGTCTTGGGACGTGCCTCGTTGATCACCAGCGGCCGGCCCTGGCAATCTTTGCCGTTGCAGTTTTCGATCGCTTGCAGGGCAGTCTCGTCGTCGTAGATCTCGACAAACGCGAAGCCGCGCGAGTTGCCCGTGAAACGGTCGCGTATGAGAGAAAGAGAATCCAGCGTAACGCCCTGCTCGGTAAAAAAGGCTTCGAGGTCAGACTCCGCCGCGGAGTACGGTAGGTTGCCTACGTAGAGCTTCATCGGAATTCCAGGTGCTTCCCTTTTCGTTGAAAGATCAAATTCGCTCCCCGGAGGGAGCAACGTTGAAGAGACAGGGGAGCAGCGGCTCTGCAGCGCTTCGGAATCCAGCCGAGACGAGCCTGGCGCTTCAAGGCACCCCTCATCGTCCCAAACTAGAAGATGGAAGTCAAAAAACTTGAGAAAGCGCCAGCACCTTCTCACAAAGAACGAAAAACATTCCGTGAGCTACTTGATCCAAATATACTGGGTTCAACCGTTTGCTGCTGACGAAGGGGAGGACACAATGAACAGGCGCCATCTGCTGTGGACCGGGACGGCTTCTCTCGCAATGCCGTTCTTGGCGCAGCCATCTTCTTCTGCCCGGGGCGCCGAGAGGAGCCCCTCGGGCGTCGCCAGTCACACCGCGATCCAGAAGGTTTGCGCTTGGCCGAATCTGAAGCGCATGCCTGATGGAACGCTGGTCGTGTTTATCTTCAACCAGCCCTGTCACGGGCTTTGGGAAGGCGATCTCGATTGCTGGGCGAGTGAAGACAACGGCAAGACGTGGCGTTTTCGAAGCCGTACGGCGCAGCATGAGCCGACCACCAACCGCATGAACTGTGCCGCCGGGTTCGCGAAGAACGGCGACTTGGTTGTTCTTTGCAGTGGCTGGTCTGACCGCGCTCCGGCGGGAACGTTGAGTGGCCCGAAAAGCCGGGTGCTGCGGCCTTGGGTATGCCGATCGTCGGATGGAGGCCGAACCTGGTCTGTGGGTATGAAGTTTATCGAGGCGCCCGCGACGGCAGTGGGCCGAGACAACGACCTGATCCCGTTCGGGGATATCCAAACCGCTGCGGACGGCTCTCTGTGCACGGGGGCATACCTCAGCAAGGGCGACATGCGAGAGGGCTACCTGGTGCGCAGCCGCGACGACGGCCGAAACTGGACGGAATTGGCCCCGCTGAATCCGGTTGGCAATGAAACGGCCATCCACCACATGGGTGGAGGGCGGTGGCTCGCGGCTTCACGCGAATTTCGTGAGAAGCGCGACGTTCACCTCGAGCTCTTCTCTTCGACCGATGATGCGCGCACTTGGCAGCGCAAAATGCCTCTCAGCCTGCCGATGCAGGTCACCGGACATCTCACTTCGCTCGCGGACGGACGAGTCCTCCTGAGCTACGGGAACCGCTGCTGGAACAACTTCGGCGTGGATGTCCGACTCAGCGACGACAAGGGGCTGACTTGGAGCCCACCGATACGCATTGCCGATTGCCCGCGGCCGGATTGTGGCTATCCGAGCAGCGTGCAACTCGATGACGGCCGCATCGTGACCGCATACTACACCCAGGTATCCGCCGATTTTCATTACGAGATGCGAGTGGCGACGTGGAACCCGAATCAGTTTTCCGTGGAGGGCCGGCCTGTGGCCTGAGCGGATCGGCCGCTCTCGCGTTTTCGAGCTGGATGGATCGGCGATTCAGCGGGGTTGCCGAGTTTCTCGATCCCGCGGAACATCTCTTGATGATCCGATTCGGAGCAAAAGGGCAAAACCTTCCTGCAAACCCTGACAGCCCCGATGTTCAAGGTTTCCGCGGTGGCAGCACTGTCAACCGCACCGCCGACGGAGCCTGCTTCGACCGATACACCCGTTGGGTCGCCTTTTGAAAGTCTTTCTTCTTCGCGTTGTAGATATCGACGAACTTCTGGGGGTTGCGGTCGACCAGCGGAAACCACGAGCTTTGGACGTGCACCATGATCCGATGCCCGCGCCGGAACGTGTGATAGGCATCGGGCATGACATACTCGACTTTTGTCACTTTGCCGGGCTGGAACGGCTCCGGCTTTTCGAAGCCGTTGCGATACCGACCCCGCATCGCCTCCCCGCGAACAAGCTGCTGATAGCCGCCCATTTGCACACGCTCCGGGTTCGGCTTCGGGTTCGGGAAATCGCTGGAATAGACATCGATCAACTTCACCACCCAATCCGAATCCGTTCCGGTCGTCGAGACGTGAAGACGCGGCTTGATGGGGCCGGCGATGGTGATATCTTCTTCCAGCACGTCCGTCTTGTAGACAAGCACGTCCGTCCTTGAGCTGGCGAAGCGCTGGTCATCGAGCATGTGTTCGCGGGTCATCCCGATCGCAATGTTCGGGATGAACGGAACGGGCTTGGCCGGGTCGCTGGCGTACTCATCGAACGCCGTAGAGCCGCTCTCCGAGGGCGCCTCGAAACTCAACTTGCCGCCAGGATGAAAATACAGCGTCTTCTCGGTGACCTGCTTGGGAGGCCAGGATTCGTAGCGCCGCCACTGGTTCGTGCCCAATTCGAAAACGTAAGCTTCCGGCAGGTCGAGTTCTTTCGCGTCTTTCAAGAAGTGCCGGAAGAACGGTAACTCGATTTTCTCGCGGTAGAAGAGTGAAGTCTTCGCGTTGAAGGGCACGTGTCCCATCTTGTCGCCATCGTGGTTGGCCCACTGCCCGTGATACCAAGGCCCCATCACCAGGATGTTATACGCGCCGGGGCTGTTCTCCTCGATCGACTCGTACACCTTGAGGGGTCCGAATAGATCCTCAGCGTCAAACCACCCCCCGACGGTCATGACGGCGGGTTTGATGTCCTTCAGTCCCCGCCGCAGGTCGCGTTCCTTCCAGTAGTCGTCATAGTTCGGGTGCTTCATCATCTCGTTCCAGAACGGCACCTTGTTCTTGAAATACTTCTCGTTGAGATTGGTCAGCGGACCGAGGTCGAGATAAAACTCGTAGCCGTCAGGCGTCTTGAAATCGAACTGCTTCGGGGCTTCCCGCGTCGGCTCGTCGATCGGCATCCCGAAGCGCCAGAAAAACCGGAACGCGTGCGCCAGATAGAAGGCGCCGTTGTGGTGAAAGTCGTCGCCGATAAACCAATCGGCGACCGGCGCCTGCGGAGAGGCGGCCTTGAGCGCCGGGTGGGCGTCGATGGCCCCCATCGCCGTATAGAAACCCGGATAGGAAATGCCCCATTGGCCGACTTTGCCGTTGTTGTTGGGGATGTTCTTCACCAGCCAGTCGATCGTGTCATAAGTGTCCGTCGTTTCATCGATGTCTGCAGGCCCGTTCTTGATCTCCTTGTAAGGCCGCACGTTCATGAACTCGCCTTCCGAGCCCATACGGCCGCGCACGTCCTGATAGGCGAAGATGAACAAGTCTTTCGCGAGCTGACGTGAGGGACCGATGCGGCTTTTGTAGGCATTGATATCGTAGGGCCTCACGCTGTAGGGCGTCCGGTACAGCATGATCGGGTAAGGCTGCGTGTCGTCCTTCGGAGCGTAGACGGAAGTGAACAGCTTCATCCCGTCTCGCATCGGGATCATGTATTCATACTTGGTGTAGTTCGCCTTGATCCACTCGGCGTGCTCCTCAGCCGTCTCCTCTTTCTCGGCAGGCAACGGCAGCGCGAACAATAGAATCGAAAGTCCGAACGAGAGGGCGGTTATTCTGAGCATGATGGAAGAGGATACCCTGATTGGCTTGGGAAGGTACAGAGCTTCGTCCAACCGACAAACGGATTCACGGTGACTCTCGAAGCAGCCTCTGAGTCCGGGGCAGCGGATTTCGCCTCCGTGTTCCCGCAATTCCGAGCAAGGCGCTTGAACGGTTGATCCCTGACCGCTGCGGAAAGCCAGTCCGGCGATACGCCCCCCGTCCGGCCTTCGCAGCCGAGAACCCCTCTCAGCCTCCGCTGATAGCAGCCACGAAGTGAACCTCGCTATTCTCGTCGACGTGCTGCAGCAAACCGATCGGGCTGACCACCCCGTCCACCGCGACCGCGATGTTCGGTTTGAGGCGGTTGTCTTCGAAGAGCCAGTCTCGAATGCCCGGATAGGCGGCTTCCAACTCAGCGACAGCCTCTCGAACGGTGGAGCCGCCGACGCGGATTTCCGCGGCTCCCGCGGTCAACTCCTTCATCGCCGCGGGGATGAATACGATCGGCATCGAGGTTCAATCGGTTGCGCCGTTCTTTTCCCAGATTGCTCCCATCACGGCGACGGGGTTCATCGGCAAGCGGTTCATGGCGACGCCCACGGCGTTGTTGATCGCATTCGCCAGGGCTGCCGGCGGTGGGACGATATTCGCTTCACCCACGCCGCGCGCACCGAAAGGATGGCCGGGGTTGGCCACCTCGATGATGACGGTGTCTATCATGGGCAAGTCGAGGCTGGTCGGCATGCGGTAGTCGAGCAGGCTCGAGTTCATCATCTTGCCTTCGGCGTTCATGAAATACTCCTCGTTGAGCGCCCAACCGATGCCCTGCACGCTGCCGCCCTGCATCTGGCCTTCGACATAGCTGGGATGAATCGCCTTGCCGGCATCCTGGAAAGCCGTGAAACGCAGGATCGTGACCTTGCCGGTTTCCGGGTCTACTTCAACGTCGACGATGTTTCCAGAGAATGAACCGCCCACACCCGGTGGGTTCACGCCCGCACGCCCGACGATCGGGTCGCCGGTTGTCGCAATCTGCGCAGCAAGTTCCGAGAACGTCATACGATTTTCCGTTCCGTTCTTCAAGTGGAAAACACCCTTCCTGAACTCGACACCGTCGCTCTCCACGCCCCAGATCTTGGCCGCGCGTTGGATCATCTGCTCGCGCACGTCCCGGCCCGCCTGGATGGCCGCCAGCCCCGTTGAGAACGTAACGCGGCTGCCTCCGGTAACGGCCGTAAAGCCGACAGAGTCGGTATCGACGACACTGGGGCTAACCTTCTCGGCGGGCAGACCGAGCACTTCCGCAGCCTGCATCGCAACGGACGTTCGCGTGCCGCCGATATCGGGGGAGCCTTCAACCAGCGTGATCGTCCCATCGGGGTTGACAGCGATATTGCAGGCCGAGGGCAGCCCGGCGTTGAACCAGAACCCGACCGCGACGCCCCGGCCGCGGTTTGGCCCCTCGAGCGGCGCGCTGTAGTGCGGGTGGTTCTTCATGGCCTCGATCACTTCGAGGCAGCCGATCCGTGGAAACTTCGGTCCGTCGGCGCGGCGAGTCCCCTCTTTCGAGGCGTTCTTCAGCCGCAGATCAAGGGGATCGATGCCGAGCTTCTCGGCGATTTCGTTGACAACGCTCTCCGTCGCAAACGCCGCATTCGTAGCGCCGGGCGCACGGTAAGCGGCGGTGCTGGGCTTGTTGACGACAACGTCGTAGCCGTCAATCGTGACGTTCGGGATGTCGTAAGCCGCGAAGACGCACATGCCCCCGGGGACGACCATCGCGCCCGGATAGGCGCCCGCCTCGTAAGCCAGCCATGCCTGCGCCGCCATCATGGTGCCGTCGCTCTTGACGCCCATCTTGATCTTCAAATGCGAGCCCGGCGTCGGCCCGGTCCCTTCCAGCACCTCCGCACGGCTCATCACGATCTTTACCGGGTGCCCGCTCTTATTCGACAGCAGCGCCGCGACAGGATCGATGTACACCGGGATCTTGCCGCCGAACCCGCCGCCGATTTCCGTTGGTGTCACCCGGACCTGCGAGACCGGCTTGTCGAGAATGGCCGCCGTCGTGTCGCGAATCGTGAAGGGGCCTTGCGTGCTGGTCCAGATGTGGATACGGTCGTCGTTGTTCCAAAGAGCAGTCGTGTTGTGGGGCTCGATGTATCCCTGGTGAACCGTAGACGTATCGAATTCACGCTCGACGATGAGATCGGCTTCAGCGAAGCCTTGTTCGATGTCGCCTTTCTCATGGCGGAAATGGTCCGAAACGTTGCTTACCTTGTCCGTCGGCCTGCCGAACTCCGTCATGCGAAGATTCTCGTGCAGCAACGGCGCGTCCTCTTTCATCGCATCAGGCGCCGTGAGAACCGGTGGCAGGAGGTCGTATTCCACCTCGATGAGCTTCAGCGCCTCGAGCGCGTCATGCAGGCTGGCCGCCGCTACCGCCGCCACCGCGTGGCCGCGATAGAGAACCTTGTCGAGGGCCAGCACGTTGTTGCGGATGTAGGAAAGCCGCGTCAGTCCCTCACCGAGATCGACCGCCTTGTCGCCGGGGTCCACAAAGTCCGTCGACGTGACCACCGCGCGCACTTCGGGATGGGCTTCGGCCTTGCTGGTATCAATCGACTTGATGCGGGCGTGAGCGTGAGGACTGCGCAGCACGGCGCCGTGCATCAGGCCCGCCATGCTGACGTCGGCGCCATAGATCGCACGCCCGGTGACCTTGTCCACTCCGTCGTGCCGCAACGGACGCTTCCCGACGACGTCGAACTCCTTGGTCGAAAGGACCATGTTGGGTTCATAGCTTTGCTCGCTCATCTCACCTCCTGCATTCTCTCGGCGGCGGCCTGCACCGACCGCACGATCTTGTCGTACCCCGTACAACGGCACAGGTTGTTTGCCAGCCAAAGCCGGATCTTGTCTTCCGAGGGGTTGTTGTCCTGATCGAGCAACGCTTTCGCTGCGACGATGAAGCCCGGAGTGCAGATACCGCACTGTAATGCCGCGCCTTCGAGGAAGCATTGTTGAATGGAGTGCAGTTCTCGGCCCACGGCGATGCCTTCGACCGTTGTGATCTGCTTACCTTCCGCCTCGACGGCAAGTACGAGACAAGCCGTTACGATCCGCCCGTCGAAAATCACCGTGCACGCTCCGCAGTTTCCGTCATTGCAGCCTTCTTTGGTGCCGGTCAACCCGAGCACGTCGCGCAGCACTTCCAGCAGGCTCTGACGAGCTTCGCAAAGGAAGTCGATCTCTTCGCCGTTGATCGTTGTTTGAACGTGAACTCTCCGCGGCATCAGTTGTTCCTCCTGGCTCGCTCAACCGCAACATGCAAGGCGCGCCGCGTCAAGACTTCACAGAGGTGCTTGCGGTACCGCACGGTGCCTCTCATGTCGTCGATCGGCTTGGCCGCTTGCTTCGCGATATCGGCGGCTCGTTGGATGCTCTCGTCGCTTACTGGTTGTCCTGCCAGTGCGTCACCGGCCTGTTTGACGAACAGCGATGTCGGCGCGACCGACGCCAGGGCGACTCGCGCCGAAGTGAAGTTCCCGTTGTCGAGCACGACCGAAACGCCGGCTCCCGCGACGGCGATGTCCATCTCGTTGCGGGGGATGAACCGTAGGTAGTGAGCACCGGAATTCGCTTTCGGCGCGGGGAAATGCAGGGAAACGAGCAACTCGCCCGCAGCGAGGACATTCTTGCCCGGGGCGGTGCAGAAGTCCTCCACGGCGACCGTTCTCTCGCCGTTCGTACCGGCGATGCGGCAACTCGCTTCCAGCGCGATCATGATCGGCACGGCATCAGCGCTGGGAGCCGCATTGCAAAGATTGCCGCCCAGTGAGGCTCGGCCTTGGATCTGTGTCCCGCCGATCAACGACGCGACATCGATGAGTCCTGGGTAGAGCTTCTTGACGTCCTCGTCCTCGTAGATGCGGTAGCACGGAACCGCTGCTCCGATCGTCAGTCCTGACGCCTCATCCCAGGCGATTTCATCCAACGCAGGGATTTCCTTGACGTCGATCACCCACTCTGCGGCTCGAAAACCGCCGCGTAGCTGCACCAGAATGTCGGTTCCGCCGGCGAGAACACACGCCTTCTCACCGTGTTCGGAAAGCAGTCGTACTGCCTCATCGACCGTTCCGGGTCGAGCAT
>MKWU01006544.1_pt1 | contig 11781 bp, 7 predicted proteins | sample 809101 | NCBI WGS metagenome assembly MKWU01 (sample SAMN05860141, study PRJNA318959) | sponge metagenome | host: Aplysina aerophoba | place: Slovenia: Piran, Adriatic Sea, Gulf of Piran | collected 2013-05-07
CTGGTCTGGTCCGAGGCAAGCCAGCGCAGGGACGAAAGCCAGCGCAGCCTGGCAGCCGGACCCGGGCCTCTGGCTCCCGCAGCAGACTCTTCCCGGACAGGCTCCCGGCAGCTGGTAATGAGGCAGACAAGGTGAGGAATCCGGCGGGCTTGCGTCATGCCTGGCCCTGCCGCTGTCTTCGGTGAGTCAGCAGGTCAGCCAACAGGTAGGTGGGGTGTCAGTGATTGCCTGCTGATCGCATGCCAAGGAAGCAGAACCGTCCTGCCGAATATTTGGCAGCGGCTCTTTTTTATAACACTTTCTAACATTGCCTGATGCGCGGGCCCGTGCGCAAGTGACCCGGTCGCGCCCATGTCAGACTCAGTAAAGTATGCGAAGGATATTATGATGAATCCCGTGATCAGGACTTTCTCCTGGGGTGACCAGCAGGTCAGCCTGGAAACAGGACGTATTGCCCGTCAAGCTGACGGCGCTGTGCTGGCTCGCATGGGCGATCTGGCCGTGCTGGCCACTGTGGTCGGTGCGACATCTTGTCGTGAAGGACAGGACTTTTTCCCTCTGTCTGTCCATTACCAGGAAAAAAACTACGCCGCTGGACGTATTCCAGGCGGGTTCCTCAAGCGCGAGGGGCGTCCCAGTGAAAAAGAAACTCTGACGTCGCGCCTGATCGACCGTCCCATACGTCCCCTGTTCCCGGCAGGGTACATGAATGAGGTGCAGGTCATTGTCACGGTTCTGTCTACTGACAGAAAGACAGATCCCGACATTCTGGGCATGATTGCCACCTCTGCTGCCCTGAGCATTTCCGGCATTCCCTTTGCCGGACCTCTGGGAGCGGCGCGGGTCGGTTTCAATGAGGATGAGGGGGGCTATATCCTCAATCCCAGCCATGAGCAGCTGAAAGACTCTGAGCTCAATATGGTGGTGGCAGGCACCGACAAGGCTGTGCTCATGGTGGAGTCCGAGGCCAAGGAAATGTCGGAAGACGAAATGCTTGGTGCTATTTTGTTTGCCCAGGAAAGCTACCAGGTCGTGATAGAGGCCATAGAGTCTCTGGCCAGTGCGGTAGACAAGCCCGTGCGGAGCTGGTTGCAGCCCGAGGCGGATTCCTCCCTGGCCGATGAGTTGCGTTCCACCTTTGCCGAGTCCATTACCCAAGCCTACGGCCTGCATGAAAAACAGGAGCGGGTCCGCACCCTGGCAGCCTTGCGCCAGAGCGCACTCGATACCTTTTGTGTACAGCAGGAACACAGCGCCACCGAGGTCGGCAAGCTGTTTTCCCAGCTGGAAAAGGCGCATGTTCGCCAAGCCATTCTCGAAGGAAAGCCGCGCATAGACGGCCGTGACCAGAAGACGGTACGCCCGTTGGACATGGAAGTCGGTCTGCTGACAAGAGTGCACGGGTCGGCGCTGTTCACCCGTGGTGAGACCCAGGCCCTGGTCGCGATCACTCTGGGAGGCACGCGTGATGCACAGCTGGTGGACCTGCTGGAAGGTGAAAAGCGTGATTCTTTCATGCTGCATTACAACTTTCCGCCCTACTCAGTGGGAGAGTGTGGCCGCATGGGCGCTGTCGGGCGCCGGGAAATAGGCCATGGTCGCCTGGCGCGTCGCGCCCTGAGTGCCTTGTTGCCCAGCGATGAGGTATTCCCCTATACCGTCCGGGTGGTTTCCGAAATTACAGAATCCAACGGCTCCAGCTCCATGGCCTCTGTGTGTGGCGCCAGTCTGGCCTTGATGGATGCGGGGGTTCCCGTGAAAGCGCCAGTGGCCGGTGTTGCCATGGGGCTTATCAAGGAAGAAGACGGCCGCTTTGCGGTGCTGACCGATATTCTGGGTGATGAAGATCATCTGGGCGACATGGACTTCAAGGTGGCAGGGACTGCAGACGGCGTAACAGCTTTGCAGATGGACATGAAAGTCCAGGGGATTACCGAAGAAATCATGGATGCGGCCCTGGGGCAGGCTTTGCAGGCTCGACTGGGCATTCTGGAACAAATGCAGCAGGTTATAGCCGAGCCGCGTGCCCAGCTCAGTGAGCATGCGCCCATGACTATCACCATGCGCATTTCCACCGATCGCATTCGCGATGTCATCGGCAAAGGCGGAGCGACCATCCGGGCGCTGTGTGAGGAGACAGGTGCGTCCATCGATATTGGTGAAACGGGTCTGGTCAGCATATACGGCGAGAGCAATACAGTCTGCCTGGACGCACGCGCCAGGATCGAAGCGCTGACAGCCGATGTGGAAGTCGGGACGGTTTACGAGGGCACTGTTGTGCGGGTTCTCGATTTCGGGGCTTTCGTCAATATCTTGCCAGGACGGGACGGTCTGGTGCACGTATCCCAGATTTCGGACAAGCGGATCGAGCACGCCAGTGATGTCCTGGCGGAACAGCAGAAGATCAAGGTGAAGGTGTTGGAGGTTGACGACCGGGGACGCGTCAGGCTCACCATGAGAAATGTTGAAACCTCAGCAAGTTCCGCTTGAGGAATACGGGAAGCGCTTGACCCGCCCCCGCCCCGGACCTACAGGCGGGGGGCGGTCGGCCTGATGTGGCTGGCCACGGCTGTTTTCTGGCGTGGCTGCTGTTTCAGGGATGAAATCAGACGAATGTTTTAGTCAAGCAGGGTCGCGTCAGGGTGTGCTGTGCCCTGGCCGTCACCAGCAGGGACGGGAGCCGGTCTTCTCCTCTTGCGTGAGGACGGCTCCTTTTTTGCGACTTGTCGTTCTTGCCGCTCTTGCCGTTGCTGCTCTTGCGGTTCTTGCTGCTCTTGCCGTTCTTGCTGCTCTTGCCGTTCTTGCCGTTGCTGCTCTTGCGGTTCTTGTCGTTCTTGTCGTTCTTGTCGTTCTTGTCGTTCTTGTCGTTCTTGTCGTTCTTGTCGTTCTTGTCGTTCGTGCCGTTGCTGTTCTTGCGGTTCTTGCTGCTCTTGCCGTTGCTGCTCTTGCGGTTCTTGCTGCTGTTGCAGCTCTTGCAGTTCTTGCTGCTCTTGCAGTTCTTGCTGCTCTTGCAGTTCTTGCTGCTCTTGCAGTTCTTGTCGTTCTTGTCGTTCGTGTCGTTCTTGTCGTTCGTGCCGTTGCTGTTCTTGCCGTTCTTGTCTCTCTTCCCTTTTTTCGCCCGCTGTGGACAAATCCACTGTGGATTCGCTCTCGCTGTCTGAGCGTGCATCACTTTCCTGGCCGGTGCTGGAGCTTTCATCCTCGTCAGAGCTGGGGTCTTCAGCGATAAAGGATCCAGAAGGCCCATCGCCCTGCCGTTCCATGCTTCTTGCGAGTCTGCGGGAAGCCGAAGCCTGTACGCCGGCTGTTGATATGCGAGCTCTTTCTGTGTTTTCTGTGTTCTGGCACAGGAGCTGGGTTCCTCGCCCGCTGTGCAAGTCCGGGCTGACAAGCGGCCTGTGGGCACCGGCAGGCAGAAGTATGATGCCTGGCTCCTCGTCCTCAGCTACCAGCCTCGTTCCCGGCCATTGATGCATCCAGTGCACAGCTTCTGCGACCAGATTTCCGGTGTCGTAGACAAGAGAGACCAGGCGCTGCCCTTCCCAGTTGCAGAGATACAAAATGCCACCAACAAGGTTTATCAGGGAAACAGTGGTTGGCGAGCCCAATGTGCCAGCACCTGCAACGCAGAGGGCGCCCGCAGCCGTGGTCAGGGACGACAGGCTGTAGAGAGCCAGCACGCCCGCACTCAGACCGGAAGAAATCAACAGCGTTGAAAAAGCATATCTCAGGCCTGGTATCTTCCAGGCCTCGACGAAGGCCGATGCCGACAGTGCAAGGGCTGTCAGCCTGCGCAGGTGACGTAGTATCCCGGGGGGGATGACGTGCAGGCCACCAGCCGTCGAAGATGCACACAGCAGTCCTCCTGCCAGAAGACAGGCGTCCATGGCCTGGTCACTGTTGCGCAAAGCGGCGCCCACAGCATCAATCATGCGGGTTGAGACGCCCAGCTTTCCCAGCTCTTTGAGACTGCGTGCAACAAGCCCACCCAGCTGGGCACCCGCGACAGGGCATCCATAGGCCAGGCCGGTCAGCCCTCCCAGACACTGGCCTGCGCGTACTGCCGTATTGGTGCCCTCGTCAGGGCTGTGCAACAGATTCATCCAGCCAGAGCAGACCAGAGCCAGTGTCGCGCAGTGCGGTACCTTGTCGGCCATCAGGCTCCCTCCTGCAAAGAACAGTCCCTTCAGCCCTCCCCACCAGAGTCGGCCTGTCGTCGAATCCCAGAAGCCGTGCATGGCCTCGTCCAGGCGCTGCCCCAGCACATAGTCAGCACAAGAGCGCGGATTTGTGTGCAGTGAGCGTCTTGTCAGCCGGCATCGTTCTTCGACCACCTCGGCCAGCCGTGCGCGGCAGCGGGGCAGCAGGGTATCACCTATGGTGGTCACCTCCATGTCATCAGCAACAGCGCAGGGGGCGTGTACAACGCGTGTCGCAACCTGACCGTCCTTGCGACTGTAAAGGAGAAAGCCGTGGGTAAATGACACCTGATGCTGATTGAGTACCCGGAAGAACCTGTATTCTGCCTCGTCGATAGTCAGGGTCGCTTCGTCAAACTGGTAACAGACCAGGGCGCAGCGGATCTGCTGTCCCCGACTTCTATCCTTTAATCGCTGATAATTGAGAGCCAGCTTGAGTTTGGTGGCGAGATAATAATCACCATTGGCAACGGCCAGATCAATTTCCGTTCGCCCGTTTCTGTCGAGTTGTCCCAGACGGGCACCGGCGTCGAGAAGGACCTCAAGCAGCACTATGTCGCCCGCCTTGTCCACCAGCTGCTGTAAACAACTGCGGTTGCCGTATTCGGCGCGCCGGTCACGCAGCAGGTCGACAAAGGCGCCAGCATCAAAGTCCGGTTGCTGCCGGGCGGTATCAAGTGCTTGTATTCTTGTCAGGAGATCAGGTCCGGAGCAGTCTTCCAGAAGAGTGCGCAGCCGGGCTTCGGTCATCTCCGGCCGGGCAGCGGCCGCTGCCGGTTCGCGCGCCACCTGCAAAAACTCCCGTTCTGCGCCCGGCCCCGCCTTGCGGGCCAGCCTGAGGCAGGCCCTGGCAGACGGCAAGGTGACAGGCTGGCTGCATCCCATCAGCCTGCTCAGTTGCCCCCTGCGGTTCCAGCGACTCAAAAGAGCCTCGCCCAAAGCGCGCTCCAGTGCCTCGGGGCTGGCCTTGCGTGCCAGAAAGGCGGGAATAAACCCCATGCGTTGGCAGAAAAGCAGACCCGTGTCATACAGACTGATGCCCGGTGGCAGCGTTCGTGCCAGCTGGCGCCCCAGTGCATGATAGACCCGGCGGTGTAGTTCAATCGCTTCCGGGTGAAGCTGCTCGCACAAGGGATCTGTATCCCGGGACACCATGGGGTGCAACCCCAGTCCGGCTGTCCTGTTCATGACAATGTCTCTCCCGCATCGATGTGAATACCAGGGGAGGTAGACTCCTGCCGAACGACTGTTGTTGGCGGCTGGTGACAGGATGGTTATGATTCGCCTTCCGGCCCGGGCAACACCGGTCCGCACCGCCTTGTTCAGCCGGGAGCACCTGGCATGGTCTGGAAAACGTGTCGCCTTCCGGCTGTTTCTGTACAATACGCCTCCCTCAGGCAACATGCTGGATAGCGGAGATATGACCAAGCTCAGGATTCTGGAATTTCCTGACCGGCGTTTGCACCGGCCAGGCAAGCCTGTCGATGTGGTCGATGACAGCATCCGGACGATTGTGGACGACATGTTCGAGACCATGTACGCCGCAGAAGGCTGCGGCCTGGCGGCGCCGCAGGTGGACATAGAAAAGCGCATCTTTGTTATGGATGTATCCGGTGACCAATCGGATCCCCTGGTATTTATCAATCCGGTGATTACCCCTTTGACGGACGAAGTGTCTGACATAGCTGAGGGCTGTCTCTCGGTTCCCGGGTTCCTGGAGAAAATGAACCGCCCGCGTCGTGTGAGTGTGGAGGCGATGGATGCCAGTGGGCAGCGGTTTGTGCTGGAGTTCGAAGATTTGGCCGCTATCTGTGTCCAGCATGAGTACGACCATCTGGAAGGCAGGTTGTTTGTGGATCAGCTGACACGCTTGAAACAGCAACGTATCAAAAAGAAAATTGAAAAAAACAGACGATCACAGGCCGGGTAGATCATCCCGGGCCCGCGTCGGTCCCCCAGGCAGCTGTCGCTGACGCCTGCGGCCCGCCTTCGGGTGGCCGTTCGTGTTCTGGACGCCGCTCCCCGGTGGTCAGGGCCTGTTGCCCGGGCCTGAACAACATGACTCATCGAACAAGATAGTCGCTGGCAAACAGAATCTACCCTGTCTACCCTCGTGATGCGGTCAGGAGGTGGTCAGCCCAGCCGGAGCCCTATGAAGAAACAATTGCGCGTTATTTTTGCGGGAACACCCGGTTTTGCCGAAGCTCACCTGCGAACCCTGGTGGAGAGCCGTCACCAGCTGGTGGCGGTGTTCACCCAGCCTGACCGTCCGGCAGGGCGAGGGCGCAAGCTGGAGCGAAGTCTGGTCAAGAAACTGGCTCTGCAGTGCGGCCTGCCCGTCTACCAGCCGGGCTCCCTGAAAAACACAGAGGCCGTAGAGCAGATTCGGGCGCTTGAGCCCGACCTGATGGTGGTGGTGGCCTACGGGTTGCTTCTGCCTGCCGATGTGTTGACTGTTCCGCGCTATGGCTGCATCAACGTGCACGCCTCCCTCTTGCCGCGCTGGCGTGGAGCGGCGCCCATTCAACGTGCCATAGCGGCCGGAGATACTGAAAGCGGCATCACCATCATGCAGATGGATGAAGGTCTGGATACAGGCGATGTTCTGCTGGGCAGCCATTGTGCGGTGCTGCCTGATGACACATCCGCATCACTGCAGGAGCGGCTGGCCCGGCTGGGGCAGCCAGCCCTGACCAGGGTGCTGGATGCCATCTGCGATGCCAGCATCCAGCCGGTGAAACAGCAGGACGCACTGTCCACCTACGCGCCGCGTATCAGCAAACAGGAAGCCCGGCTGGACTGGTCCCGGTCGGCTGTCGCGCTGGACTCTCAGGTACGTGCTTTCAACCCCTGGCCTGTCGCCTGGTTCATGCACCGGGTGCAAAAGACAGAGCAGCCCGTGCGGGTATGGGAGGCGGCTGTCGAGAATAACGCTGGCAGGCATGAACACCCGGGCACGGTCATCCAGGTTGACAGTGCTGGAATTCGGGTGGCCTGTGGAACGGGCACCCTGTGTATAAAACGGCTTCAGCTTCCCGGTGGGCGCGCCCTGGATATCAAGGATCTTCTCAATAGCCGCAGGGATCTGTTTGTCTCCGGCCAGCTGTTGGACGGTTGTAACCTGCCAGCTTCCGCCGGGCACAGCAGTTTGCAGACAGTGCCATGACAGACGCCAGCGGATACGCCGTGCGGCTTGCCGCCGTTCGCACACTCACCCGTGTCATGGAGGGAAGGTCCCTGTCTGTGGCCTTGTCAGCGGCGACGGCTCAGCATGAGCGGCGGGATGCCGCACTCCTGAGCCAGCTGTGCTACACGACACTGCGCTATTGGTTCAGCCTCAATGCCTTGCTGAACAAGTTGATGGCGCGCCCCCTCAAAGAGCGCGACCGGGATATACAGGTTCTGCTTCTGACGGGCCTGTGCCAGCTGCACCATACACGAATTCCTCCTCATGCAGCCGTAGATACTTCTGTAAGGGTCGCGCGCCTGCTGAAGAAAAAATGGGCCTGTGGTCTGGTCAACGCCGTACTCCGAAAAAGTATGGACAGCAGTGGTCTCCTGCATCAGCTGCAGGGCGATGCTGCTATTGGAAGTGAGCTGCCGCTGTGGTTGTACCAGCGCCTGGCCGCCAGCTGGCGGGGGCAGCTGGACAGTCTGGTGCAGGGAATGAACGACCAGGGCCCCATGACACTGCGTGTCAACACCGCCTTTGTGTCCCGTGCCACTTACGCGCACCAGCTGGAAGAGGCAGGAATTGAAACGACGCTGTGCAAGCTTTCCCCCTGTGGTCTTCAGCTGAAAACAGCGACAAATGTCGAGGAGCTTCCGGGGTTTTTGCAGGGGCATGTCAGCGTGCAGGACGAAGCTGCCCAGCTGGCGGCCATGCTGATGAACTGCCAGCCTGGCGAGCGTGTGCTGGATGCTTGTGCAGCCCCCGGCGGAAAGTCCTGCCACCTGCTGGAGTCCACCAGCAATCTGGACCTGACCGCCGTAGAGCTGGATCCGGAGCGCCTGCCTCGCATACAGGAAAACCTTGACCGTCTTCGCCAGCAGGCCCGGGTGGTTCAGGGCGATGCGAGCTGCCCGGCTGACTGGTGGGATGGAAACAAATACGACAGAATTCTTGTTGATGCTCCCTGTTCTGCGACGGGTGTCATCAGACGACACCCTGATATAAAGCTACTGCGTCGTGCAGAAGATATTCAGGCGCTTGGTTGTCTCCAACAGGGGATGCTTGATGCTGTCTGGCCTCTGCTGAAGCCTGGAGGCAGACTGCTGTACGCCACCTGTTCTGTTCTGCCTGAGGAAAACAGTGATCAGGTGGAGCGCTTTCTTGCAGCGCACCAGGATGCTGAAGAGCAACAAGTGAATATGGCATGCAAGACACCAGACACGAAGCACGGATTGCAACTGTTTCCCGTGTCTGGGCAGCATGACGGTTTTTTTTACGCATGCCTGAACAAAAAGGAATGACAAGGAAACGGCCTGCTGCAAGCCTCGTTGTGACAGATACGCAGGAGTTTTATCGGTCATTGAGGCTATAACAGCATTCCCCGCGCGCGCCTTCGCACGACAATCAGACGGTTGCTTCCGGCAGGCGCTAACAAGACAGCAGCACACAACGCCCAGAAAACGCAGGTATTCAATGAGGGTTACGATTCTAGGTGCAGGGCAGGTCGGCAGTTCCCTCGCCGAAAACCTGACCAGAGAAAGCAATGACGTTACTGTCGTTGATATTGACGCCGGTCGCCTGAAAAAACTGCAGGAGCGTCTGGATATTCGTACGGTCAATGGATCGGCGTCATGGCCTTCTGTTCTCGAGCAGGCAGGCACCCGGCAGGCTGATTTGTTGATCGCTGTCACCAACAGTGATGAAGTCAATATGGTCGCCTGCCAGATAACTTTCACCCTGTTTGGCACACCAACGCGCATTGCCCGGATCCGGCAAAACGCCTACCTGACCTGCGCCCGTCTGTTCAGTGAGCAGGCCGTCCCCATCAACGTACTGATCAGCCCGGAGCAGCTGATAACCAACAACATCAGGCGGTTGATAGAGCATCCTGGTGCCTTGCAGGTTCTTGATTTTTCAGGAGGGCGACTGCAGCTGGTTGCTGTCAGGGCGCACCCGGGCGGCCCTCTGGTCAATCAGCAGCTGTGCTGTATTCGCGATCATATGCCCAATGTGGATACCCGGGTGGCGGCTATTTTTCGCCGTGAGCACGCTATCACTCCCCGGGGCGACACCGTGATAGAGGCGGATGATGAAGTCTTTTTCATTGCAGATCATCGCCACATCCGTGATGTCATGAGCGAATTGATACATCTGGATCAGGAATACAAGCGCATTATTATTGTTGGCGGCGGCAACATAGGGCTGCGTCTTGCCCAGGCTCTTGAGAATGACTTCAGCATAAAGATCATCGAACAGGATGCATCACGGTGCCATCAGCTTTCCAGGGAGCTGGAGCGAACCATGGTCTTTCACGGTGACGCTTCCGACAGGGATCTGCTGGAGAGCGAAAGAATAGAAGACACTGATGTTTTTATTGCCCTGACCAATGACGACGAGGCCAACATAATGGCTTCCATGCTGGCCAAGCGTATGGGAGCACGCAAAGTGATTGTGCTCATCAACAATCCGGCCTATGTGGATCTTGTGCAGGGGGGGGATATTGATATAGCCATCTCGCCCCAACAGGTCACCATCGGCAGCATCCTGCGTTACATTCGCCAGGGCGATGTCGTCAATGTCCACTCCCTGCGCCGGGGGGCGGCAGAAGCCTTTGAGGCTATAGCCCATGCCAACAAAGGCAAGTCCAGGGTTGTGGGCAAGGCAATTGGAGACATAGAGTTGCCGTGCGGCACGACCATAGGGGCGATTGTGCGTGGCAATGACGTTTTCATTGCCCATGATGATATCCAGGTGGAAGAAAACGACCATGTTGTCCTTTTTCTGACGGACAAAAAAAAGCTCACTGACGTAGAAAAGCTGTTTCGGGTTTCCAGAACTTTGTTGTGAGAACTGGGCGCGACAGGCCTTTGCATGGCAGCTCCCCGGGAGCAGGGGCTCTCCGGTAATGGTACCGGGATAATCGAGTTGGCTGGTCTATTCTGCCTTTGTTTTTCTTCTCTTCCTGAACAAGGGGAGGGTTCTTGCCTGTCACCAGGTTGGCAGACAAACCGTTTGTCAGTTGCACAATAAGCAATTGAGTTCGGTATCTGATGCCTGGTATTTTTTGCAACAAAGCCTTTCAGTGCACACCACGCCCCTTGAGAACTGTGCCGAATTTCCATTTCGGGTAAAGGCAGCGAAGGCGGTTAATGGGAAGATCTTTGCTCTGCTCTGAGCTTGCTACTGGCAACAAAACATTGAGAAGGCCCCAGCATTATTCGCAGTCCACAGCTGGAAAAAAGGCCATGGCAGCTTGAAAGAAGAGACGGGAAAACATATCGGGTCATGGCTGGCGTCGCTATGCCCTCTGTAGCCTGAGTATCCTTTTTCAGCATGTTTAACTGGAAAGTTTCTGCTACGAACGGCTACACAGGCGTCCCGTCTGCGCGTTTGCATGCTCAGGGCGAAAGCGAACGAAAACGAAAAAAACAAAGGGGAAGCTTGTCGAGCTGTGGGTTCCTGGAGAGTGGGTACTGGCACTGGGTGACCCGACCTTGTGGTCCTGGTTTGACGAACCGGAGGTCGGGCTGTCGGCCGCCGGGGCCGGAGGGCGCGGTACTGCGGTCGCAGCGCAGGTCGGCAGGGTCGGCAGGGTCGGCAGGAAAAGTGGCAGTAGCGGAAAAAGTTGGCACTGGAGGCAAAAAGGTCTAAAAGGTTGGTGCGCTGGCGCGGAGCCTTGAGGCAGGGCTGGCGGTGGCGGTATCGGCCGGAGCTGTCCCGCGTTGTGTGGCACTTGATTTACAGGCCCGGTTGTTCGTACGGAATTTGCGTATTACCTGGGTCCTGAAGTTGCCCGGGTAGATCAGCAGGTAGTCAGGCAGGTACAGGTAGCAGGGCAGCAGACAGACAGAGAGGAAAGACATGTCGACGCAGCAGAATACAAAAAGCATAAACATCAGACAGATTGTTTACCAGGCGCTGGTGGAGAAAGTAGGCGTGGATGGCGCCTTGATGTCCAGGGTTCACAGCGACAGCCCCATCTGCATTTCTTTGGACAATGGGCAGGAAATTTTTGTAGACGCTGACAACGAAAAGCAGGGAGTGTTTATTTTCTCGGAAGTGGATGTGAAAGATCAGCAGGCACTCCAGCGAGGTATGCAGAAGAAAGCCGGCGAGGTACTTGATCTGCTGGTGTCATCCCGCCATGTGTCACTCAGGTTTACAGAAACGGGTACTTTTTTGCTGGCCATGTACTCGGGAGATGAGTTGACGCGTGGTCTCGATATTTCTTCGGACCTCGCCATTATGAATGGGGTGATCAGTCTGGTGGTCGAGAGCGGCGGAGGCACTGCAAAGAAAACCCAGAAGCCTGGAGAGGCTGGAAAGAACAAGATGGCTGGAATGCAGGGCATGAAGGGTGTGTTGGGTGGCAAGGCAGGTCTGTAAGCGCTGTAGTCAGGGGACGGTTGT
>MKWU01006545.1_pt1 | contig 11778 bp, 8 predicted proteins | sample 809101 | NCBI WGS metagenome assembly MKWU01 (sample SAMN05860141, study PRJNA318959) | sponge metagenome | host: Aplysina aerophoba | place: Slovenia: Piran, Adriatic Sea, Gulf of Piran | collected 2013-05-07
TGGAGAATGAATTGCCACAACGTTCACAGGCAACGCTCACCTGTTCGCTGCGCGACAGAGCGAAGTCCCGTGGAAAGATCTCATCGGATGCATAGACCGAATCGATCAGCTGCTTGGACCCTTCCATTACCTTCAGCCAGTCCGCCACGGAGCATCGATCCCGCTCCTGAAACGACCCGTGGAATTCCTTCTGCACTGGGTTTGGAAGATGGCTCCAGATGTACCGCCATGGACCGCGGGGAAGCATCTGTCCGTTGGCTTGCCCGTCGTAGGGGTACGGGTAAGGGAAGTTTCCCTGCTGTATGTTCTTCCGCTGAGATTCGCCTCCCTGCTGCGAATAGGGAGGCTTCCCGGGCAACAGGATCATGAACAGCATCGTGGCCACTGCAAACAGCTCGTGCTCCTTCGTCCGCAAACGAGCGCTGTAGCTGTCCCAATGCTGGATTTCCGGCGCCGAGAAGTTGATCGTCCCTACGGGGCAGGGAAACTCTTCGATCTGGAAGCTGTCGACATCGACGAAGTAGGGAGCGCTACCGTCACCGTGGGCAAGAATGTTGAGTGGGTTGATGTCGCCAATGATGACGTTCATTCGGTGCAGGTACTCTATCCGCTCCAACACCCCGATGCACAGGTTCACGAGATTCCTGCGGGTCCAATCCGGGAATGTCTTGCGCAGCATCGCACTGACGAACACCGATTTCTGCAAGGAGTGGCCGTGCGCACGGGGCATCAATATCCCGACAAACTCTCCCAGTGAATTTGTCAGAAGCTCCTCTGGCCAGCAGATGCCCTTGCAGTCAACATCGACCGCCACCATGCGCTTGAGCTTTTCGTGCCTCCACCGGGTGATCCTTTCCTTGCGGTAGATCTTGGCGACCTTTCCCGGGTTTGAAGTCAAGAATACAGTGCCTTCTCCCCCTGCGCCGACAGCATTGCCCAATCTGACCGCAACGCCTGATCTCGACGGTCTGACCATTTCCCCAGAACCGGGAACGCTCGTAACCGGAATTGGCGTGTCCTTGACAACCGAAACCGAAGCGGGGAGCCGGAATTGCGTGGACGGGGAGCCATTTGATCTTGTGCTCCGGGTGTTGGGAGACTTACCCTTTCCCTTCCAAACTACCGACTTCACACCTGCCCGGATTGCGGCCCGGTGCTGGCTCTCGTCCCGCGTCAGCAGGCCCAGTTTGTAGTCCCTGGCGATCGGAAAGTTTCTTTCCTGCCACGACATGGAGCGCTGTGGAGACCTTCTCTCAATTTGGTAGAGTTCCGCCCACCCGAGATCGAAGCGCAGAAACCTGTCGTTGTCGCGAGGTGCCATCCCGTTTGGAAGCGTTGCAACAATGCGTGGCTCTTCTCGGTTGAGCAGCCTGTATATCTTGGCAGCATTACCCGATTGCGGCTTGTTGGAACCCCGCTCCCGCGCCGTGGTCGCTTCGAGTTCTTGGCGCAGCGTCGTGGAAATGACAGGAAATGTCCTGTCCTGCAGCCGCATGATCACGTCTGGGTCAGCCAACAGCACGGATGCATCCACCAAGGCACCGGGGACACGTAGCCTGTCCTTTGCCTGCCTCTGGCGCTGTGCAGTGCGTTGCCTCAAGTCGATGGTCCCGATGTTTGGTTGCTGGCAAATTGAAACTGGTTGGAGCTTGATTGCTGTCGATTCTCTCGAATAGTCCATAACAGCAGAAATGCCAATGGATCGTATTGGATTCTCGACCTTTCCAACGGGCATGAGCTGTCAAGCGTCGCCGTCCAAAGTCCAATTCCAAAACTGATCGAGAGGCATCGATTGAGGTGCGGACACCGCGCGTGATTCCCCCACCGAAGCACTTGTTCCAGTTCGAACTGCCGCTGCCTACGGTTCGCGGGGACAGTTATGAATTCCACATGGCCGGCGCAGCGACTTCGTCATCAACTCCCATGCTGCATTGAACCGGCCTGACATCAATGGCGCCAAAACGTAACCCGCTCGTTCCTACTCCGATTCTCGAATCATGCTTGAAAGAGGGCTGCGCTCAAGCCCAGTATGTCAGTGAATCGTTGCCTTGGCAGGCAGGGATTGTCTTGTGAAGGGGCCTTGAGAGACGCAATCTCCAATCTTGAAGGCCAAGGCGATCGGAAGAACTGGATGGCGGATGTCGGCTCTCGGTCGAGTGCAATGAAGTCCAAATTGACAATGCGGCTCAATCCGCAATCAGCAGCGCCATCGATACGTCTTCCGTGGTCCGAGGCAGGAAGGTCATCGGCAGGTTCTTCTTCAAGATTTCCTTCATCTTTTCTCCAAAGATCAGCCTTTCCCATTTGAACAGCGTGGAAACCGCCGGCGCGATCTTGCCTGTGCTTTTCGGCGGCAGCCACTGTCCGGCGTCAGAAAGATGTGCCAGGGCTACGTCAAGCCGCAAACGGCTGCGCTACGACAAACAAACGAAGGCAAAGTCGCAGAAGCTGACGCAATGGGAGGTTGCATTGGCGGAGCGGCAAGCGGACATCAAGAGTCAACGAGAGGAATTGACGATAGGAGAGTGGAAACAGAAAACTCGGGAGCAGGAAATGGAGATACGAGAGCGACAAGCAAGCTGACTTATGCGTGCAAGAATGATTGGGTTCTAGCGGGGGCCGGTGTCACAGCGGCGATTGATGTCCAGGCTCTCCAAAACAATCATTTCGAGCGCTGCCAAGAACAGCCTGTAGTGGCTTGAACCGATGGAGCAGTCTTCAAGTTTGGGGATGAGCGCTCGATGATGCATTGCGGGAATTCTGCCAATGACAGCTTCGGGCGTCATGGGGCGAACTCCAGTGTTGAATTCCGATTGCATCCAATGACCTTTGCTCCCACGCCAACCATTTTCCGAGACAAACCCGGTTTTTCCGGACAGGCGAAGCCTAAACAAGTACGTTTTGCAAGAGGCTCAACGATGACAGCGGACTAAATCAGCCTAAAACCATCCAAAATACGAACCTAGCCAAGAAAAGACCAAGATCCAGAACAAGCAGCCGAAGAAGCCAAAGCAGCCACCTCCTGTGTCATCGTCTGAATCGTCCCCGGCCTGCTTTGATGGCGCTGCCTTGCTCGGCTGGGCCGAAGTTGACTTGACCGACGCGCTGGCGGCTTGTTTCCTTTTCTTCTTCTTCCTTTTGGGGACGCTTGTGACGGGGACGACCGCACCACTCGTCTTGCTTGCCAGTCTCTCCTTTTCCAGACACTGCGTGCATTTGGGATCTGTTCCTCCGAGCTTGATGAACTCGTAGTGCGTTGAATGAACGGTGAATGAGTTGCCGCAACGTGCACAGGCAACGTTCACCTGTTCGCTGCGGGACAGAGCGAAGTCCCGTGGAAAGATCTCATCGGATGCATAGCCCGAATCGATCAGCTGCTTGTACCCTTCCATAACCTTCAGCCAGTCCGCTAAGGAGCATCGATTCCGCTTATGAAACGACCCGTGGAATTCCTTCTGCACTGGATTTGGAAGATGGCTCCAGATGTACCGCCACGGACCGCGGGGAAGCGTCTGTCCGCTGGCTTGCCCGCCGTAGGGATACGGGTAGGGGAAATTGCCCTGCTGTATGTTCTTCCGCTGAGATTCGCCTCCCTGCTGCGAATAGGGAGGCTTCCCGGGCAACAGGATCATGAACATCATCGTGGCCACTGCAAACAGCTCGTGCTCCTTCGTCCGCAATCGAGCGCTGTAGCTGTCCCAATGTTGGATTTCCGGCGCCGAGAAGTTGATCGTCCCTACGGGGCAGGGAAACTCTTCGATCTGGAAGCTGTCGACGTCGACGAAGTAGGGAGCGCTACCGTCACCGTGGGCAAGAATGTTGAGCGGATTGATGTCGCCTATTATGACGTTCATCCGGTGCAGGTAGTCAATCCGCTCCAACACCCCGATGCACAGGTTGACGAGATTCCTGCGGGTCCAGCTGGGAAATTTCGAACGCAGCATCGGACTGACGAACACCGACTTCTGCAGGGGGTGACCGTGCGCATGGGGCATTAGAATCCCGACAAACTCTCCCTGTGAATTCGTCAGAAGCTCCTCTGGCCAGCAGATTCCCTTGTACTCAACATCGGCCGCCACCATGCGCTTGAGCTTTTCGTGCCTCCACCGAGTGATCCTTTCCCTGCGGTAGATCTTGGCGACCTTTCCCGGGCTTGAAGTCAAAAATACAGTGCCTTCTCCCCCTGCGCCGACAGCATTGCCCAACCTGACCGCAACGCCTGATCTCGAAGGTCTGACCATTTCCCCAGAACCAGGAACGCTCGAAACCGGAATTGGCGTGTTCTTGACAACCGAAACCGAAGCGGGGAGCCGGAATTGCGTGGACGGAATGCCCTTCGACGTTGTGGCCCGAGAGCTTGGGGACTCTCGCTTTCCCTTCCAAACTACCGACTTCACACCTGCCCGGATTGCGGCCCGGTGCTGGCTCTCGTTCCTCGTCAGCAGGCCCAGTTTGTAGTCCCTGGCGATCGGAAAGTTTCTTTCCTGCCACGACATGGAGCGCTGTGGAGACCTTCTCTCAATTTGGTAGAGTTCCGCCCACCCGAGGTCGAAGCGCAGAAACCTGTCGTTGTCGCGAGGCGCCATCCCATTTGGAAGCGTTGCAACAATGCGGGGCTCTTCTCGGTCGAGCAGCCTGTAAATCTTGGCGGCATTTTCCGATTGCGGCTTGTTGGAGCCTCGCTTCGTGGTCGCTTCGAGTTCTTGGCGCAGCGTCGTGGAGATGACAGGAAATGTCTTGTCCTGCAGCCGCATGATCACTCCTGGGTCGGCCAACAGCACGGATGCGTCCACCAAGGCACCGGGGACACGTAGCCTGTCTCTTGCCTGCCTCTGGCGCTGCGGAGTTCGTTGCCTCAAGTCGATGGTCCCGATGTTTGGTTGCTGCCAGATTGAAACTGGTAGGAGCTCGGTCGATGTCGATTCTCTCGAATAGTTGACAACGGCAGGAATGCCAATGGATCGTATTGGATTCTCGACCTTTCCAACGGGCATGAATTGTCGAATGGCGCCAACCCGGAGGACCGCCTGCACCGTGTTGAGACCGCCCAAGCGTCGCCTTCCAAGCCTGATCGACGGGCAGCCACTCTGGATCCGACACGCAGGGGATCATTGCCTGACAGGGAATCCGGCAGTATGACTGACGGGCGGTTTGGAGCCGATGAATGGAAAGCGGCAAGATCCCTTCCCTTGCATTGCTCTCAATCGCAATTCAGACACCGGTGGACGTGGAAGGGCGTGTTGAGCAGGTCGTGCAGGCGAAGCCATTGTTTGCAGCAACACAAGACGCCGGGAGCGCAGCAGCAGTTCCGTATTCCAGTTCCCGATGGCAACATTGCAGACATCTAGCGGATCGGCACAGCGGCAAACCAGCATCGACGCCAGAGGGCCAACCGTGAATTCACCCGGACAGGGATGCTGTGCTCGACCGGATCATTGACTCGTTCGGCCGCAGCAACAGTGATGTGCGGGCCCGGCGCATCGCCGCAGGCGGAAACTTGGAAACCCCGATCCTAGCCTCGCGCAGTGCGACAAGACATTAAGAATTGACCTGTCATTGCGGAGCCATGGCATGCAACTTGCAAGGAGACCGCCCACGGTAAGCAGCTTCGTCTTCGATCTCGGCCGGCTGGCTGGGTTCGCCTATTCCAGGCGGCAGCCACTGCCCGGCGTCCGAAAGATGTAGCAGGGCTACGTCAAGCCGCAAGCGGCGCTGCGCTACTACAAACAAACGAAGGCAAAGTCGCAGAGGCTGACGCAGTGGGAGCGGGAATTGGAACAACGGGGGCGACAAATGAACAGAATCATGTGTGTTAAGGTGATAGGTCCTTGCGGACGAGGCGTCCGGTGTCACAGCGGCAATTGATGTCCAAGCTCTCCAAATCGACCATTTCGAGCGCTGCCAGGAACAGCCTGTAGCGGCTTGAACCAATGGAGCAGTCTTCAAGTTCCGGGATGAGCGCTTGATGATAAATTGCGGGAAATCTGCCCATGACAGCTTCGGGCGTTATGGGGCAAACTCCAGTGTTGAATTCCGCTTGCATCCACTAACCCTTGCTCCCACGCCAACCACTTTCCGAAAGAAATCCAGTCTTCTCGGACAGTCGAAGCCTAAACACGCACGTTTTGCAAGAGGCTCAATGATGACAACGAACCAAATCAGCCTCAAAAGCGGCTAAGTGCACTTAGGCCAAAAATAACCAATATCCAGAACAAGCAGCCCAAGCAGCCACTGTCATCTTCGGAATCGTCCACGGCCTGTTTTGATTGTGCAGCCTTGCTCGGCTGGGCCGAGGTTGACTTGGCCGACGCGCTGGCGGCTCCTTTCCCTTTCCCTTTCCCTTTCCCTTTCTTCTTTTTTTTCTTTTTCTTCTTCTTCTTTTTCCTTTCGGGGTCGCTGGTGACGGAAAAGTCCGCACCGCTCGCCTTTCTTGCCAGTCTCTCCTTTTCCAGACACTGCGTGCATTTGGGATCTGTACCGCCGAGCTTGATGAACTCGTAGTGCGTTGAATGAACGGTGAATGAGTTGCCGCAACGTGCACAGGCAACGTTCACCTGTTCGCTGCGGGACAGAGCGAAGTCCCGTGGAAAGATCTCATCGGATGCATAGCCCGAATCGATCAGCTGCTTGTACCCTTCCATTACCTTCAGCCAGTCCGCCACGGAGCATCGATTCCGCTTCTGGAACGACCCGTGGAACTCCTTCTGCACTGGATTGGGGAGATGGCTCCAGATGTACCGCCATGGTCCGCTGGGAAGCGTCTGTCCGCTGCCTTGCCCGCCGTAGGGATACGGGTAGGGGAAGTTTCCCTGCTGTATGTTCTTCCGCTGCGATTCGCCTCCCTGCTGCGAGTAGGGAGGCTTCCCCGGCAGCAGGATCATGAACATCATCGTGGCCACTGCAAACAGCTCGTGCTCCTTCGTCCGCAAGTGAGCGCTGTAGCTGTCCCACTGCTGGATTTCCGGCGCCGAGAAGTTGATCGTCCCCACGGGGCAGGGAAACTCCTCCACCTGAAAGCTGTCGACGTCGACGAAGTAGGGAGCGCTGCCGTCACCGTGGGCAAGAATGTTGAGCGGATTGATGTCGCCTATTATGACGTTCATCCGGTGCAGGTAGTCAATCCGCTCCAACACCCCGATGCACAGATTGACGAGATTCCTGCGGGTCCAATCCGGGAATGTCTTGCGCAGCATCGCACTGACGAACACCGATTTCTGCAGGGGGTAGCCGTGCGCACGGGGCATGAGTATCCCGACAAACTCTCCGAATGAATTCGTCAGAAGCTCCTCTGGCCAGCAGATGCCCTTGCAGTCAACATCGGCCGCCACCATGCGCTTGAGCTTTTCGTGCCTCCACCGAGTGATCCTTTCCTTGCGGTAGATCTTGGCGACCTTTCCCGGGCTTGAAGTCAGGAATACAGTGCCTTCTCCCCCTGCGCCGACAGCATTGCCCAACCTTATCGGGACGCCTGATCGTGACGGTTTGACCATCTCCCCAGAAACAGGAACGCTCGAAACCGGAATTGGCGTGTTCTTGACAGCCGAAACCGAAGCGGGGAGCCGGAATTGCGTGGACGGGGAGCCCTTTGACCTTGTGCTCCGGGTGTTTGGGGACTGCCGCCCTCCCTTCCAAACTACCGACTTCACACCTGCCCGGATTGCGGCCCGGTGTTGGCTCTCGTTCCTCGTCAGCAGGCCCAGCTTGTAGTCCCTGGCGATCGGAAAGTTTCTTTCCTGCCACGACATGGACCGCTGTGGAGACCTTCTCTCAATCTGGTAGAGTTCCGCCCACCCGAGATCGAAGCGCAGAAACCTGTCGTTGTCTCGAGGTGTCATCCCGTTTGGAAGCGTTGCAACAATGCGGGGCTCTTCTCGGTTGAGCAGCCTGAATATCTTGGCAGAATTGCCCGATTGCGACTTGTTGGAGTCCAGCTCCGCGGCCGTTTCGAGTTCTTGGCGCAGCGTCGTGGAAATGACCGGAAATGTCTCTTCCTGCAGCCGCATGATCACGTCTGGGTCGGCCAACAGCACCGATGCGTCCACCAAGGATCCGGAAACTCGCTGCCTGTCTCTTGCCTGCCTCTGGCGCTGTGCAGTTCGTTGGCTCAAGTCGATGGTCCCGATGTTTGGTTGCTGGCAAATTGAAACAGGAAGGAACTGGGTAGATGCCCACTCTCTCGAATATTTGATATCGGCACAATAGCCAATGGATCGCTGATCGCTTTGGACTTTCGACGTTGCCAACGGGCATGAGCTGTCAAACGGCGCCAACCCGGAGGACCGCCTGCACCGTGTCAAGACCGCTCAAGCGTCGCCTTCCAAGCCTGATCGACAGTCAGCCACTCTGGATCCGACACTCATGGGACCATTGCCTGGCAGGGAATCCGACAGTATGACTGACGGGCGGTTTGGAGCCGATGAATGGAAAGAGGCAAGATCCCTTCCCTTGCATTGCTCTCAATCGCAATACAGTCACAGGTGGATGTGGACGAGCGTTTTGAGCAGGTCGTGCAGGCGAAGCCATTGTTCGCAGCAACACAGGACGCCGGGAGCGCAGCAGCAGTTCCGTATTCCAGTTCCCGATGGCAACATTGCAGACATCTAGCGGATCGGCACAGCGGCAAACCAGCATCGACGCCAGAGGGCCAACCGTGAATTCACCCGGACAGGGATGCAGCGCTGCAATGTTCCTTGACGCGAAAGGTGCTTTCCGGGGATGGCGAAGGGCTGCAAGTCTCCACTGATCGTCAGGATGCGATGCTGGAGAGATTCCCTGCGCAGGCAACGATTTCCAGAGCCCGAAGCCTGCGTTGACTATGGCGCCTTCGCTGATAGCGTCCGGTTGACTTGATCTGCATCGTTGCTGGGATCGAAAGAGCAGGAAGGAACCATGGACAGTCCTACGATTCTCGTCATAGGCACCTATGACACCAAGGCCGACGAACTGGATTTCATGACGGCCAGCATTGAAGGGGCGGGAGGCAAGGCGCTGACAATGGATGTCGGCGTGCTGGGCGAATCGCCCTCGAAAGTCCACATTGGCCGCAGTGAGGTGGCGCTTGCCGGAGGTGGCAGCATAGAGGAAGCCGCGTCCTGCGGCGACGAGAACACGGCCATGCAAGTCATGGCGAGTGGCGCAAGTCGCCTGGCATCCAAGCTGGCGAGCAAGGGCGCAATTTCCGGCGCAATTGTCTTGGGCGGAACCATGGGAACTGACCTGGCGCTCGATGTGTGCCAGGCGCTGCCGGTGGGTTTTCCCAAGCACATTGTTTCCACGGTTGCGTTTTCGCCCCTGATTCCTGCGGCAAGAGTATCGGCCGACGTGCAGATGACTTTGTGGGCAGGCGGACTGTATGGATTGAACTCGATATCCCGAACGTCGTTGGCGCAGGCCTCAGGCGCAGTGGTGGGCGCCGCTCGTGCGCTGGCGGGCCGCGAAGCACCGCGACCCGTCATTGGCATGACAAGCTTCGGTTCCTCCGTGCTCACCTACATGATCCATCTCAAGCCCGAGATCGAAAGGCGCGGATTTGAACTTGCGGTCTTTCACGCCACCGGCATGGGAGGGCGGGCTTTCGACGCTCTTGCCGCATCAGGACATTTCGCATGCGTGATGGACTTCGCACCCCAGGAGATAACCAATCTCGTGTTCGGGTCGGCGCTGAGCGCCGGCAGGAACAGGATGCTCGGGGCCGGAACCTCGGCAACTCCACAAATCGTCGCGCCCGGCTGCATTGATCTGATTGACTATCCAAGCTGGCAGGAAATCCCCGACCGCTTCAAGGGTCGAGAATTCCATGATCACAATCGACTAATCCGCTCCACAGGTCTGACGCCGGACGAAAGAAGGCAGGTTGTGCAGGCCATTTGTGCAAGGCTCGGAGAGAGTCGTGGTCCAGTTGAAGTCTTGCTTCCAATCAAGGGATTGCATGGCTGGGACCGGCGCGGCCTTCCCTTCCACGATCCTGCGGGATTGCAAGCTACGATTTCGGAGTTCCACAAGCGGGCAGCCAGACCGGTCGCCATTTCCGAAGTCGATGCGCACATAAACGATTCGGAATTCTCGGAACAGGCATTGGCCATTCTCGACCGATGGCGCAATGACGGCACGGTTTCGTCCGGCCCGGCAGGCGCTTCCGGAGACTGAAGCCAGAAGGACAAGGGGAAGGGCGCCCAGTTCATCCGCACCAAAGCGGCTTGATGACTGGCCGACGTTCCTTCATTGGTCGGCAATTGAAGTGTGGGTCAACGTCCCTTCCAAACCGGGTCCCGCTTTTCGGCGAACGCTCGGGCTCCCTCGATTTGATCCTCGCTCGAATAGAGCCGGTCGACGGTTGCCAGCTGGCGCTTGCTGACCCTGTTCAGGGCGTCCTGAAACCGCATGTTTTCGGCCTCGCGCACGACTTCCTTCGTCGCCGCATAAACCAGCGGTGGCCCGGCTTCCAGCGTTCTAGCCAGTTGCCAGGCGCTCTCCCGCAGGACTTCGGCTCTCACCACGTCCTTTACGATTCCCCATCTCTGGGCTTCTCCGGCGTCGAACCACCGTCCCGTCAAGAGCAGATCCATTGCCACATGGTACGGGATTCGCTTCGGCAGCTTGATCGAGGCGGCGTCGGCAATCACACCCGCTCGAATCTCCGGAAGTGCAAACGTGGCCGTCTCGCTCGCAATGATCAGGTCGCAGGACAGCGCTATTTCGAGTCCGCCGCCACAGCAAATGCCGTTCACGGCACATATGAGCGGTTTGTTGAGATTGCCCAGTTCCTGCATTCCCCCAAAGCCGCCGATCCCGTAGTCGCCGTCAACTGCGTCGCTCTCAGCCGCCGCCTTGAGGTCCCAGCCGGCGCAAAAGAACTTGTCTCCAGCAGCGCGCACAATGGCCACGCGCGCGCTTTCGTCATCTCGAAATTCCATGAATGTCGCGCCCATCAGGCGACTCGTGGCCAGGTCGATGGCGTTAGCCTTCGGGCGATCAATCGTAACTTCCAAAATGCCGCCTTCCCGGCGCGTCCTGATCGGCTTGTTCATTTGGCAGATGTCCGCTTCATGTTCGTGTTGATGACCAAGTCAACCGCATACCCCGAATTCGGCAATACAAGAAACGGGTTGACTTCAATGTCGACAAGGGTTTCGGCGTTGCGGACAGCATAGTTGCCGACGGCGAGCGCCGCCTGGACCAGACTGCCGACGTCACCTCCCGAACGGCCCCGAAAACCTTCCAGCAGCTTCCATGCTCGAAGACGCTTCAATTCGCGCAACACACTGTCAGCCTTGGTCGGCAGCAACAGGTGACGCACGTCCTTGAACAGCTCGGTGTGGATCCCACCGCTGCCAATTGTCAGCAACAATGCAGATTCAAGCTCGCGTGTCACGCCGATCAGTATCTCCGCAACTGCGCCTGCAACCTGTTGTTCGACCAGATATCCCCGGTCGCCGCCCATCTTGACGGCCGAAGCAAGCAGCTGGCCGGCATCCCGGATGTCGAGCACGACGGCGCCTTCCTCGGTCTTGTGCTGGATTCCTGGGCGCTTGAGAACGACCGGGAACGCCAGCTGTTCCGCCGCTTCTTCAAGCTCTCGGCAGTCTCTAGCGAACAGGACTTGCGGAAACTTCAGCTCTGTGCCGGCAAACTCGTCGCGAGCCTCGATGTCCATCAGCGTTCGCCGCCGGTCGCCATGCTTTGCCAAGGCGGTCGAGATCGGCAATTTCTTCGAACCCCAACCCACTCCAATGTCGGCTGCCACGGCAGCGGCGCGCAGCGCATCGCCAATTCCGTGAA
>MKWU01006546.1_pt1 | contig 11776 bp, 9 predicted proteins | sample 809101 | NCBI WGS metagenome assembly MKWU01 (sample SAMN05860141, study PRJNA318959) | sponge metagenome | host: Aplysina aerophoba | place: Slovenia: Piran, Adriatic Sea, Gulf of Piran | collected 2013-05-07
GCCGGCTTGAAGAGAAGTGGTACGGACCGCTCCTTTCGTCCATCCACCGTCTGATCGCGCAGTCGGCGACGATGGGCGCGTTGCCGACGCTGCGGGCGGCCACCGACCCGCGCGGCACGAGCGGCGAGGACTGCGGGCCGGACGGCTTCCGCCAGATGCGGGGTTACCCCGTACGCGTCGAATCGAGCCCCGCCTCCCACGATCCGGACACTGCGCGCCGGTTGTGGCTCGTGTCCGAGGAGCTGACCGGTGTCCGATTCCCCATCTGACCGGCGCCGGAGCTGATTGCCGCCAGGTGGCACGGAGGCTTCGTCCCGTGGGCTCGCTGACGACTTCGGCGTGACACCGGATGCCGCGTTGTGTGGGTGCGCCCCCGCGACCAGGAGAGTGCTCTCTTCTCATCGTGCTTGGCTCGACGCTGCATCGGGTTCCTCCGCCAGCACCTTGGCTCGCGCCTCGTCGTCGGCCTCCGTCGCCTCCAGGATCACGTCGTAGAGCGATTCCACGTCGTGCGACCTGCCGAGAACCGCGCCATCCCGATCCACCGCGATATACGTCGGCACCCCCTGGATCGCCCAGTCGTCGTAGAGCTCGGACTGCACTCCGACAAACCAGTTGACGTAAGGCAGATCCATGCGCTCGTCCATGAACTCGTCGACCAGCTCCACATTTTCGTCGATGCTGATGGTGATGACCTGGAAATCCCGGTCCGCGAGCACCTGCTGGAGCCTTTCGACGTCCGGCAGGCTGGCGATGCACGGCGCACACCAGGTCGCCCAGAAGTCGAGGAGCAACACCTTTCCGCGGTACTGGCTCAGCGACTCCTCATCCCCGCCGATGCGCTGCGCAGTGGCCTCGGGGAGCTCGGCACCGATGGCCAGATTCTCCAGGGCATACAGGACAGGCTGGATCGCCTCGCCGCCCGTGTCCCCCGCGAAGACCTCGACATCGCTGTACTCGTCGGCGACCAGCCGTGCCATGCGGGTGACTTCGGCACGCACCTCCGCGCGCTCGGCCGGTGAGGAATTCAGGTCGTCGACCTCCATCAGCCGCTCCATGGCGGACCAGAAGGCTCCACGGGCGCGGAGCACGCGGTGATCGCTGTTGGCCACGACCTTGTCGACCAGCTCCACCCCGGGTTCGCCGCCGAAGCGGATCAGGCTCAGAAGCAGGCGGTTGAGTCGCAGATCGTCGATGTAGTGCTCTTCGAGAAGTCCGAATACTTCGTCCTGGGCAGTCTTGCGCTCCGAACCGTCCAGCGACCGGTGTTCGTAGAAGGCGAAACTCAGCGCCAGGAAGCCCAGATCGTCAGTTGGATTGGCCCTGGCGATCTCGAGCGCGGCTTCCACGGCAGGCTCCGCATCGAGCTCCCGCAGTCCCAGCGCCGCCTCCGCCTCCTGCATCGACTTGCCCTCGTTGCCCGGCAGTCTCATCCACTCGCCGGCGCGCAGCTGGTTCATCCTCTGGTCGATCCTGTAGCTCTCGACCGTCTGCCAGGCCTCGACGCGTTCGGGGCCCGCGGCTCCGGCCGCGTCGGGCTCGCCGCCTCTGTCGGCTTCGGCAAGTGTGCAGCCCGCGAGGAGCAGCAGGGCGAGCACTGTCGTCGTGCATTTGGTCACTTTGTTGCCTCCAGACAGCATCAGAACCACGAGATGGTCACGGTCGTCGAAATCGTCCGGGGCGCGCCCAGCCAGGCCGCGTTCTCGGTGATCGCGGACAGATAGGCCTTGTCGAACAGGTTGTTCGCCACGAGCGCAAACTCCAACGAGCGGAGCCGATCGCTCAACTCTTCGCCCGTCAGACTAACGTAGGCGTCCACCAGCCAGTAGGCGTCGGTGTCCCAGTCCGCCGCCAGACTGACGCGGCGTGATGACGTGTACTTGGCAGACAGCCCGCCGCCGAAGGGTCCGGTGCGGTCGAGCGAGAGGACCCACAGACGGGGCGGTGCGCCGGTGATGTCGGTTCCAGCCACGATGCCCTGGCTCGCGTCGACGAGCGGATCACCGCTGCCGATGTACTCGGAATTGTTCGACGTGAAGGCGGTGTAGAACGATGTCTCACCCGGCATCTGCACCGTTGCGGACAACTCGATACCACTCGTGGCGATACCACCCGCGTTGAAGTAGGCGCCGCCTCCGGGGATGAGGTAGTTGGGCCCGGTTGGCGTTTGCGGGCCGATGTAGAAGATCCGGTTCTCGAAATCGATGGTGTACCAGGTGGCGCCGAGCGCAAATCGCTCTCTGGCGTACTGCAGCCCGATGTCGATATTCGACGCGGTCTCGGGTTTCAGGGTTTCCAGACTGCGCCCCGGCACCTCGAGCAGCGTGCTGGCGATCGCCTTGAAGTTCTCGGAGTAGCCCGCAAACACGTCGAGGCCCGCGACCGGCGTCTCGTACGTCACACCGCCGGAGAAGAGCAGCTCCGAGTCGGAATCGATCCCGAGCGACTCATTGACACCGAACTGGTCGTCGCGCGCCACGCCGATCAGAAACTGCTTGACGCCGGCGGTCAGGGCGAGCGATCCGACGTAAAACGTCTCCTCCACGTACCACTTGAACACGTCCTGCGGGAACTCCCACTCGTACTGGTGCCAGTAGGCCTGCTCGTCCCACTTGAAGCTGAGCACGGGGTCCAGCATCCGATGCCAGTCGCGACCGAGGTCGCGGCGCGAGTCTTCGTACCAGATGCCGGCGCGCGCCACGCTGCCTCCCGCGCCCAGCTCGACGGCCCACTCACCGTCGAGGGTGATGCCGACGCGGTCCTTCCCGTAGTGGCTGTGACGGTAGGACTGTACCGCGGTGGCCCCCGGGTGGCAGGCCGGATCGACCTCCGGGCCGCCCGCGCCATAGTAGTTGAAGATGTACGAAGACGTGCACCCCGGCGTCGGTCCGACGGCGACGCCATTGCCGTCCACGAAGCGGATGACCCCTCGCTGGGAGCCGCCCTGCACCGGCGGGCGGCCCGCCAGCTCCGACTCCGGTCCTTCCCCGTCGTCGACCACGTCAACGATGTACGGGGGCAACCAGTCGCCACGGCCCCGGTTGCGATGGTAGTATGCGCCGGCGCTCACGGAGCTGAGTTCGTTGTACGACCAGTCGGCCTTGAGGTAGGCAAGCGTGTTGGTGCGCCGGGTCTGCCAACCGGGCCGGTAGAATTGGTTCAGGTACGGCACGCCGGGCCAGTCGCCGACCAGTCGGTCCCAGCGCGGATTCGCCCTGAAATCGGCCTCGCTGTAGATGCGCTGGTAGGTATCCTCGTGGATGTCGTCGACCGAGAGGTAGCCCGTCAGATCGACGGGTCCGTGCGACGACACGACCTTCGCGGCGACATGCTCCCTCTCATTCCGTGCAGAGCCCTGTACCCAGTCGGTCGCCTCCTGCCGTACCGCAGAGACCCAGGCCCGCGTCCTGCCGTCGAAAAACGATCCCGTCTCGACCCGGGCGGCAAACCGCTGGCCTTCGTTCTCACCGATCGAGACCGACGCGGTATAACTCCGCTCCACCGCCGGCGCGTCCGTCAGGAAATTGAAGGTGCCGCCCAGCGCCTCGACCGACCGGGATGCGATGTCGGCCGTTCCCTGCGATACCTCGACACCGCCGAGGTTCATCGGGTCGATGAGCCGGTTCGCCTTCGCGCCGCTCCAGTAATCCGACGTGCCGTTCGGAAAGCCGTCGATGGTGGTGCCGACTTGCGCGTCGTTGATGGTCACCTGGAATCCGCGCATGACGACGTTGCTCGACCAGTCGTCGAAGCCGTACGCGTCCCCCTCCTGGACGGATACGCCGGGGAGATTGTCCACGACGGCCGTCACGCCGGTGATGCTCGACTGTTGTCTCATCATCGGATCCGCGACGAAATTGATCGCGAAGACCCGGGGCTCCTCGGGGACAATTACGATTGGATCGAGCCGCCAGACGACGCCCAGGACGATCCGTATTGTCTCGACTGCGCCTGCCTCGAGAGAGACCGCGTACTCGGCGGGCGCGAAACCCACGAGCGTGGCTGTAACGACATAGTCGCCTGCGGCAAGGTCGGCGAAGCTGAAGGCGCCTTCGGGGTCGGTAACCACCGTCTGGCGCACGCCGGAACCCGTCACCGTCACTGAGACACCGGGCACGAGAACGTCGTTCTGGTCCACGACCCCGCCAAGAATCCTTCCGGTTGTCTGTGCGGTCGCTGCTGCCGAGGCCAAGAGCGACAGAAGAAGGGCGGGGATGGCGAGTCGGACAATGTTGCGAGCGTGCTTCATCGAACTCCCTTTGCCAGAGTTGCATACTGGCATCATAGCTTGCGACCGCCGTTGGGGCACGGCGGACTACATCATCAAGGCGCCCCATCCGCCAGCAACGCATCGATCTTCAGCCCTCCGGCAATCCACCCGTCCCACACACCGTGAACTCCCGCCCGCCCTTGCGGATCCCGTAGGGCTCCTTCGCAACCGGCACCACAACGTAGTCCCGACCCACCGGATACCGTCGCCGGAACGCTTTCACCGGCGCCGCGCCCACTGCATCCGGGTCGATTTTGCACTCGAACGTGTCCACGCGGCCTTCTCCCCGGCGCACCACGAAGTCCACCTCCCGCCCCGCCTTGTCACGCCAGTAGAAGATGTCGTCGTCCAGATGACGGAACCTGAGCGAGTCGAGCACCAGGTGCTCCCAAAGCACCCCGCGGTCGTCCTCCCTGATTTGGTTCCATCCCTTCTCGAAAGTGACGAAGCCCGTGTCGAATGCGTAGCACTTGGGCCGGCTGACGATTTCGCCGCCGCCGCCGCCCCGGAACGGCCTCACCAGATGGATGGCGTGCGCAATCTGCAGAGCCTCGACATACGACTTGACCGTGGGACGGCTCAGTTCCGTCAGTCGTGACAGACGGCTGTAGTCGATCTGGCCGCCGCTCCATCTCAACAGGAGGCGGAAGAGCGCAAGGAAGCCCTGGCGATTGCGCACCTTGAACAGCTCGAGGATGTCCCGCGCGTAGAAGCTGTCGATCCACTCCGCGAAGGTGTGGGCAGACTTCGTTTCCGCCAGCAGCGCCTCGGGGAGTCCGCCGTGCAGCAGCCGATGGTCGAAGTCCGGAACTCCGAAGGGCTCGCCACACTCCTCCCACAGCACCGGGCAGAGGTGGATCGCCCGCTTTCGTCCGGTCAGGGAGTCGCGGAACTTGCCGGTTGCGGCCAGCGTCGACGAGCCGGTGGCCAGAATGTTGAGGTGAGGATACTCGTCGGCCGCAATCTTGAGCGTCAGGCTGGGATCGGCGAGACGGTGCACTTCGTCGAGTGCCACCAGGGTGCCCCGCCTCTGACTGCTGAGGAAGAGCTCCGGATCGGCCAGGGCGCGTGCGGTCGACGGCAGGTCGCAATTGAGGTAGACCGCGTCGGGCAGCATCCGGGCCAGGGTGGTCTTCCCCACCCTCCGAACACCGGAAAGCCAGACGACGGGCCGCACGCACCAGGCCAGTTGGATCCTCTGCAGCCACATATCACGCCAAATCATAGCCGTATTTTATATCTGGTCGTCGAGAACGACAACTATGATTGCGGACCGCTGCAGGGGCAGGCTTAGGAACCCCCCGTCAGGATCCGGTACCGCACCACCCGCTCCACCCCCTGCTCGTCAACGGTCACCGCCCACACATGGTCGGCGCCAAAGACCGGCACCGGAAAGCTGGTGAACTCGTCCGGCGCGACCACGACGCCCAGGTAGGTCCCGTCCGGCTCGAAGACATCGTACCGGGTGTCTTCCTCCCAGGTCACGGCGAACGACGTGGGGTCGTCGGGGTCGTGGTCCGCGTTGTCCACCGGGCGTCCCTCGGTCGACAGCCGCACCCAGATGCGCCCGTCCCGGCCAGCCCGCAGCGCCCGGAAGAACGGTTTGTGGATCGGAATCGCCGGGCCGTCCCAGTCCCAGCCCGGAAGCGACCGCCGGATGCGCGAGACGGTGAGGTCGCGCGCATGGGCCCTCTCCGCGTCCGAGGCCGCGACCGGACCCTGGTTGCGCTCGATCCGGAGTACGCCGTCGTCCCGCGCCAGGTCGATCCGGTAATCGGAAGACAGGCCGGTGAGGAAGTGGCCGCTCGGATGAATGGTCCAGTGAAACCGGGGACTGAAGGGGACGCCGTAGGTCACTCGCAGGCCGCCGGGCGCCTCGGCCCTCACGTAGGGCGCTTCGTAATCGCTCGAGGGTTCGGGAAGGGTGTCGAGATGCGTCCCGTCGGGGCCCAGCACGATGATCTCCATGACAAGCTCGTCCACGCGGGACAGGTCGCCGGCGACCAGATGGGTCCGGCCGCGCGTGTCCACGAACAGCGGTGAAAACGAGGAGACGGTTCCTGTGTACCTCCACTCGGCGATCTCGCCCTGCCCGGGGCCGAAGACGGTGACCCGCTGGTTTTCCGGATCGCGCACGGCAATGCGCCCGTCCGGCAGCGCAGCGACGGCCTCCGCCTCGGTGAACTCGCCGGGACCCTCGCCGCGGCGTCCCAGCGTCTCCACGTACCCCCCGAGCGAGTCGAAGACCCGGACATGCTGCGCCTGCAGGTCCAGGACGTAGACGGTCCCGTCGTCACCGACCGCAATCGAGCGGATGCTGCCGAAGAGGTATTCCTCCGGGCCGTCGAGCCTGCCGATCGTCACCTCGGGCACGAGGGTGGCCTCGGTGCCCCAGACACTTCCCGAGATGGTGCGGACGACCGTCGTGTCTCCGATGGTTTCGATGACGGTGTCGGGGGTGGCGCCGGCAGGGGCCGCGTCCGTGCCGCAGGCGGCGAGGAGGGCGGTGGTTGCGGCCAGCACGAGGGTGAAGGCATTGGTTCGCACTGGTTGCACCTTCCTCGCTGGCTGCCGGGTCGGATCGCGTCTGATAATGGCTCCAGTATGCCCCTAACAGTTGGCCCGGGGAAAGGGTTGCCGCCGGAGTCAGCGGACAGCAGTCCCTCGTGGATAAACCCGCGTGAGCACCGAGAGCGGCGAGGCGCCGTGTTGGCGAGGCGCGCTGAGCCGGCACCCATGGCTGCGGTCGTGCCCGCGGGTGGCAACCCTTCACCCCCCCTCTCTGTCTATCCGGCAGGTCGCTGCCACCACCCTGGAAACCGTTCTCGGGAGTCACAATGAATCTCTTGACGCCGCCCGCCCGTTTCGCCGCCTCCGCACGGTCTATTCGTCAAGCCACGGTTCTCGCACTCTTCCTGGCCTCGCCGGCTGCCCCTCCGGCCCACGGCCAGGACCCTGCGAACGCACCGCTCCGCGAGGTGCGCGAGATCCTGCGCCTCGGCGACGCCGTTGACGTCCCCGACTGGCTCACCTTCGCGGCCGAACCACGCCTCATGCTGGACGCGTCCGGACGCCTCTTCGTGGTTCCCGGCAACGACCCGAGGATTCGCGTGCTGGACTCGGTCGGCGAGTTCATCCGATACATCGGCAACCGGGGAACGGGGCCCGGCGAGTTCTCCTATCTGTACAGAACGGGCTTTGCCGGCGACACCCTTTGGGCGCAGGACATGTTCGCGGCCCGCACTTCGTTCTTCGATTCCACCGGCGCGCACATCAGGACCGACGCGAACACCGGCCAACCGGAGATGGGTTCGGGATACGCGACGAAGATGCCGCTTGCGGAGGGGCGGCAGCTGGTCGTCGGGCCGCCGGGTGAAGCAACAGAGGGTCAGCGGGCGAGGATGGCTGTTGCGATCGGGCCGCGCGACGAATCCCGCGCCGACACCGTAGCCTCCGTCCTGGAGAGCACCGCCATGGAGATCGAAGGGGTCGGGAGCTTCGCCCACAGACTGGTTGCCGCACCGCCGGTCCATGCACGGGCGCCTGACGGGAGTGGCGTGGTTGTCGTTGATTGGGACATCGACCTGCCCCAACGTGTGGCCGTTCGGCGCTACGGTCTCGATGGTCGGCTGACCGCCGAGAGCACACTGGACTTCGACCTGCGCGAGATCCCGGCTGATGTCCGCGAAGCATACATCGAAGAGGGAATCGCGATGTTCCGGCGTACGGCGGAAGCGCTGCCCGAAACAGTCGGCCGGCAGGTGCCCGCGAATCTGCGGGCCGCCGTTATCCGGGGATCCATCATTCCCGACTACTATCCCCCGATTGCGACCGTGTTCGTCACCCACGAAGGGCGTGTGTGGCTGCGGATGACTGCGTCAGGAGAAGACGACGAAGTGAGCGATTGGCTCGTTGTCGGACCGGACGGCGCCCCCGAGTTCAGAGTGAGCGCGCCACCCGGAGTGACCTTCAGGGCCGCACAGGGGGACCGGGTGTGGGGCACCGGGAAGACCGAGATGGACATCCCGTACATCGTACTGTACGAGGTGGGGCCGTCACGCGGCTGACTTGCGCGGCTCCCCCGCCGCGAACTGCGACACCCGACCCGCCCAACCTCACAGAAACCGTGGCGTGTTTCGCCGATAGTGCTCGTAGTCCGCGTCGTATTCCTCCTTCAGCCACACCTCCTCGCTCAACGGCGCGATGATGAATGACAGGGCGAGCAGCGCGCTGGTGATCCAGACGAGCTCCGAGTTGGCGACGATGCTCAGGCCGAGCAGCAGCACGTTGTCACCGAGGTATTGCGGATTTCGCGTGAATCGGTAGGGGCCGGAGGCAACGAAGCCATCGCTCACGCCTGACGAGTTCCTCCAGCCGATCGTGACGAGCCCCCAGACCGCCAACAGTCCCCCCAGCAGAGCCAGTGGGATTCCGAGAAGGAGCCGGAGGTCGCTCGCGAAGAGCCAGGAATTCCAGTCAAGAAGCATCAGGGCCACGCCGAGCGCCAAGGCCGCGAAGCAGCAGATCCAGGTCAGGACGTACTGCCAGGAGCGGCGCCCCGGCGGAGGCCAGATCCGGCGGTCGGGTCGCACCACGGACCAGACGATTCCCGCCAGCAGGATGAACAGCGCGACAATGTCGACTGTGAACACGATTGTTGTGATATCAGGAACATTGTCCACATATGGCATATCGACCTCCACTATGTCTTTCTGCAATGGGTTCTGAAGCTCGGCCCTCCCGTCTGCCCCGGCAAGCCGACCGGTCAGAGGCCACTGGGCGTCGGTTTTGCTTACCTTTCCGGCGGGCGGGCCGGTCGGAGGTCATGCAGAACACGGGAAAGGCCAATGCTGCACCGAGCAAGACACGGATGGATCGAGGTTGTCGCCGGCGTCATGTTCAGCGGAAAGTCCGAGGAGCTGATCCGGCGGGTACGGCGTGCCCTCATCGCCCGTCGGCGTATTCAGCTCTTCAAGTCCCACCTCGACGACCGCTACGGCGGCGCGTTCCGCATCTCGTCCCACGATGGCCGGCAGATCGATGCCGAACCCGTCTCCAACTCCGTGCAGGTCGCCGAAAAGGTTCGCCCGGACACACAGGTGGTCGCCATCGACGAGGCCCAGTTCCTGGACGACGGCATCTGCGAGGTTGTCGATGCTTTGGCCGACGCCGGGGTGCGCGTCATTGTGGCCGGCACCGACATGGACTTCCGCGGCGAGCCCTTCGGTCCCATGGGCCTCCTCCTGGCGCGCGCCGAGCGAATCGACAAGCTGAGCGCGATCTGCGTCGTGTGCGGCGACCCCGCGACGAAGAACCAGCGCCTCATCGACGGGAAGCCCGCGCCCGCCGAAGGCCCCACGATTCAGGTGGGAGGCGCGGAGAGCTACGAGGCGCGGTGCCGCGGGTGCCATGAGGTGCCGAAGCGGGACCGGGCGCAGCGGGAGCTGGTCCTGCGGCGTGACGACAACTGACGCCGCCCCACCGCAGCGCGTCACCCCGTAACGAAAAATTCGTTCCTTACGAAGAAGATAAGAAAATGTAATGGCTATTCGCTACTTGTTTTCGATATCTTGCAGCACCTTTGACAGGAGCGATCCCGATGACTCGCATTTCCTTCCTCCCGCCCGTCCCTGCCCGCCGGGCCCACCCGAAACGCCTGCGTCCGCTCGGCCGGCGCCTCGCATGTCTGCTGGCCTCGGTGGGCGCCATAGCGCCCCTCGCCTGCGACAATCCACTCTTTCCCGACCGGACGCATGTCGTCGTGGGCCATGTGGACTTCGACGGTCCCTTTTTCCACGACACGGTGCAGGTAGCTGACACCGTAACCGCCAATGTCCCTCTGGAGATCACGTTCCGAACAGCAGGCGGCGGCTGCCATGAGGGTGGCCATACGGAAGTTCGGGTCGCGGGGCCGTCGGCGATCGTGACCCCCTACGATTCGCTGATGGTCCCCTCTTTCGGTGGCTGCACGCAGCCACTCAGGAGCTTTTGGCGCACGGCGATCGTGGTCTTTCCCGATCCCGGGACCGCTTTGGTGGAGCTTCGGTACAGCACCGATATGGGCAACAGTCCCGAGGACCACAACTCGGACGGTCGGAAGGTGTACACGGTGGAGGTGCTGTCGGCGAACTAGCAGTCCGCCAGCGGTCAGCCCTCCGAGGCACCTCATGCCGCGTAAACGGGCGCGGAGGCAGGTGGGGCTTTAGTCCTCCACGGTCTCGCGGTTCACTCTTCCCAGGTACATGAAGCCGTCCGAGTCGTTGCCGTACCAGACGGTCTCCTCGTCGGTCAGGATGACCCCGGAGATCAGGCCGGCGCCGTAGATCGAATCCCCCTCCTGCTCAACCGTCAGATCAAGCACCGACATGTTCGTTCGCGGCAAGCGGCGAGCTTACGGCAGATCGTGGGCGCCAGTCCTCATCCCCCCGGCACCCTCAAGATCGGATACAGCCACGTTGTCCCGTCAGGCTCCACGTCGTCCGCCAGAAGCCCCCAGTTCGCAAACCCGTCGTCCGACTGCGGCTCCAGCAGGCTGAAGAGAAGGCGCCCCAACGGCTGGTCGGTGCGCACCAGCATGTTTCCTGTCGCGTACAAGGTGACTCGCGCCGGCGCCCAGCGTCCGAAGAACGTCCGCTCGTTGCGCCCCTGGAACGGCCGCGCGGCCGTCTGCACCGAATCGATGTAGAATGCCTCGAAAGACATGGGCGTCGTCCCGTCGAGCGGCTCGATCACAACACCGTGTGCCGCGAGCCGGGTCAGGACATCCCCCACGTCTCTGGTGAACACATAGGCCTCGGGCACCCGCTCGGTGAGCGTCGGCGCGAACGTCCCGTACTCGTACATGGTCTCTACGTACTGGGTATCGGCGCGCAGGAGCAGCGGGCGCCCGGTTAGCGGATGTGCCTCCGCGACCGTCGCGCCCATCAGGATGTCGACCGGCTCGGCCGAGCGCTCCGGCGCAGCACGCAGCGCAAGCGACTCGCCCACCACCGACGCGGCATCGGCCTCGGCGACGATCCGCCGGACCTCGTCCCCATGCTCGTGCACGTAGTCCAGGATCTCCTCGACGAAGTACAGCGTCGCGAGCACGCGCTCCTCGAACGACGCGTAGGAATAGGCCTCGCTCAGGATCGCGATCCGGTTGCGCAGACCGATGTAGTTGTTGTTGAACCGGGGGCGGTGGTCGAAGGTGTACCAGCCGCGCTCGCCGCCGCCGCGCCCGGACGCGTTGCCGTAGTAGTAGTACTCCCAGCCGTGCTTGTCCCGGACCTCGTTGGTGACGTGGGGAAGGAGCCCGTCGCGCAGGAAGGCGTCGATTGCGGCGGGGGTGTTGGGGTGGAGGGGGGGCGAGTAGGTGAGGTGGTAGGCGTGCTGTGTGCCGTTGGTCGTGTGCAGGTCGACGGCCACGTGCGGATCGTAGTCGCTGAACAGCCGCGCCACCGACCGCGCTTCGGGCGACTCGAGCTTCATGTGATCGCGGTTCAGGTCGTAGCCCTGGGCGTTCGG
>MKWU01006549.1_pt1 | contig 11764 bp, 10 predicted proteins | sample 809101 | NCBI WGS metagenome assembly MKWU01 (sample SAMN05860141, study PRJNA318959) | sponge metagenome | host: Aplysina aerophoba | place: Slovenia: Piran, Adriatic Sea, Gulf of Piran | collected 2013-05-07
CGACCTCTCCGGCAGCATGGGCATGCGCTTCGGCCACGAACTCGACAAGGACTACCGCTACCCCGGCGACATGTGGTCCGCCCACCGCGTCCGCATGATCGCCGCCTGCCGCGCCGCCGGCATCGACGCGATCGACGGCCCCTTCGGCGACTTCAAGAACGACAACGCCTACATGAAGCAGGCCACCTACGCCGCCACCCTCGGCGCCGTCGGCAAGTGGTGCATCCACCCCAACCAGATCCCCCTCGCCAACGACGTCTTCGCGCCGTCCCCCAGGGAGATCAAGCAGGCGCAGAAGATGGTCGATCTGTACAACGAGTCCGTGGCGAAGGGGGCCGGGGCCGGCGGCAAGGGCGGGCAGTTGGTGGATGCGGCGACGTTGCGGATCTATGAGCCGGTGTTGGAGCGGGCGCGGGCGACTGGGAGGTTGTAGGGCGGCGTGTCTTTGGGCTACTCGGTTCGGATCCTTGGTGGTGCCACTCTTCCTGCGCATCGCCCGTTGGCCGTCCGCTACGATCGCGCGTCGAGTCTTGGATGGCGGTGAGGCGCCGAAACCACCCGAACCTCCACGAAGGCCCCTTCGACGAGCGACGAGACGCCCGTGGCCCTGACCTATCTCCAACTCTACGAAGACCGATCGTTCCCTGACTTTTTCGAGCACTCGGTCACGGAGGACCACCGCTATCGGCGGGCTGATCTGAAATGCCGGCCCGGCAGCCGGAGTAATGCCGCTGACTGGCTCGCTGTCCACCTCGCCAAGCTCCGGTTTGGCGGGAGCGATCACTTGTTCCAGAGTTGGCTTCAGCGAACTGAAGGAGGCCCAGCACACGATGACGAGACTCACGACGCCCTTGTGGCCTACATTGCCTCTGAGTCCATCGGGACTCCTGAACGTCCTGCTCCGTCCGCCCATCTTGAGGGCTTCCTCGCCGAGCACATCTGGTACGTGGTTGTCACGAGTCTAGAGTTCGCTCTCGGTGCTCCGTTCCGAGCAACAACGCCAAGCTGGTCAGTGACAGATCCGGGCGGCGATGGGTTGGCGATCTACGAGCCAACCAACAACCGCTTCTCCTTCCGCCTGTGGGAGTCCAAACGCCATTCAGGAGGCCAGTCCGTCCGGAGCACAGTCAATGGCGCTTGCCGCCAGATACGAGACCATGCCCCGAGCTATCTTGCACGATACTCCAAGATCGGCCAGCGACATCCCGACAACCCCGCCTTCGCCTCTTTCTGCGGTCGTTTAGTCGAACTGTGGCTCCGGTCAGATCGTGCGGCCGGCGGAGGGGTTTCGGTCTGCATATCTGACGGTACGAACGCAATCGGGTGTTTCGACAGACTCAGCAACTATTGGAGCTTCTCTGAAGCCGACCAGCATGAAGGCCTGTTAGTGACGATCGAGGACTACACCGCCTTCTCGCAGACGGTCCGGGAGATTCTGTGGAAAGGTCTCTAGACCTAGACTCGATCCGCGACGCCCTCGGGGAGGTGGCAACACTCCCCACACCCGAAGAGCTCCGGGAGGCACTAGCTAAGGCTGAGATCGAACTTCTTGAGGGTGGTACCGAGATCAGCGACGATCTACTCAGTGCTGCCTGGTACCTCCACAGCATCGGGTCGGCTCGGGAAGCTCTGAATCTGTACCCGACCGACCGACAGCGACGTGCGAATCAAGTAGCTGCACACATCCTCGACCTCGCCTTGCAAGCTAGAACCTGGACCTACATCGAGGAACTTCAGCTCACATTCGCTGCCCAAGTGAGCAGCCTACGCGGCGATTCTCCTCCCAACGCAACCGCACTGTATCGACGCCTGCCACGACGGCGAACGATGGTGAGCGATTGTCCTGGTACGGTCGCGCTCGAGATCGGCACTGCTTTTCTCGCCTTGGACCGGAAAGAGTTGTTCGATCGCCTACAGAACGGGATAAGGCGTGAACTGACGGATCTGGCTGCTTTTCAAGACAAGTCTGTCCGAGCCGAATCGTCGTTCGAGCGGCTCCGGGAAACGGTCTTCGCATCGGCCGCCGGTGTGCTCGAGGCGACGTATGAGCTGCTTGTTCACCTCACATACAACCGACCGGAAAGCGCCCTGCGCGCTAGGCAACTTCTTGAGGTAGCAGTCCATCCGCCCGCCGCTCGGGGAGACTTCGACTCGCGATGGGTGGCCGCTCATCTGCTCGATCTTCTCAAGGATCTCCGACGGTCTTCAATCTGGGAGCTCGTACCTCCAGGCTCATCACCTCAACCCGCGCTTGCGATGACGCTGGGCGAACCTCCAGTACTCACCTTCTGGCCACCTCAACTAGATCTCTTCTCTTCTTCGCCGAGTCCACTCGACCATCAAGTGCGTCGCCTAGTTCTGTCTTTGCCCACGAGCGCAGGAAAGACGCTCGTTGCTCAGTACATCATAGCTGCGCACCTCGCCCGCAACGAAGGAAGTGCTTGCGTAGTCGTCCCGACGCACAGTCTCGCCCGCGAGCTCCGTCGGGACCTCGATCGACGACTTCGCGTCATGGCCGCCGGCGCCACCGAGGGCGGCCCAGTAGGAGTAGATCTAGCACCTAGTGAGTCCCCCAGGGCTACAGTCATGACTCCCGAGAAACTCAATGCCTGCCTCCACTGGGACTCTGCCCGGTTCCTTGACGAATACACCCTGTTCGTCATCGACGAGGCACACCTCGTCGGCGATGACGGGCGGGGGTGGACCCTCGAATCTGCGCTTTCGTTTCTGCACTACAAGACACAATCGTCCCGCCATCGAATCGTGCTGCTATCGGCAGCCATAGGTAATCGCGCCCATTTCAGGGCGTGGATGAGCGATAGAACTCATGCGGCCTCGGTGTTTCACCATGACTGGCGTGGGCCACGACGGGTCCACGCCATTGCCACCACCTGTTTTAGCGACACAGACTCGTTCTCCTTCGAGGAGGCGCGGAGAAAAGGGGCCTTCCCCCGGCGGATGAAGCCGGTGTACGGGCAAGTGTCAATCCGCATCGGTGCGAGCGGAGGCTATGAGCACATACGGACGGACGAACCCGTGGGAACGGTAGTCTGGAAGAAGCCGCCGGCCAAGCCGTGGCAGTATGACTCCGCTCGATCGACGCGCCAGTATGTACTGCGCGTCTTCGCCGCCAAGCTACTGGGCGCATTCGGAAGCGTTCTCGTGGTAGAGGGCACGAAGCGCAACGCTCAACTGTTCGCCGGTGCACTTGCGGCGCAGCTCGAAGAGACGTCCGATACTCAGCAGCTTGTGGAACTAGCCCGTAGCCGGCTCGGAGATGACCATCAGCTCGTCGGCGTACTTCGCCACGGTGTCGCTTTTCACCATGCTGCGCTGCCTGTCGATGTTCAAGGCGAACTTGAGGATGCGCTTCGGGCCAGCAACTTGCGCTACCTTGTCTCCACCACGACGCTTGTGGAAGGCATCAATCTCCCTGTCCGCAGCGTGCTGGTCGGCACTAGAGGCTACCCGACGCCGGACGGCGAGAAGAACATCCTGGACAGCCCCAAGCTCCTCAACGCCTTGGGCCGAGCAGGCAGGGCAGGTAAGGAGACCGAGGGCTGGGTAGTGATCACCGCCGACGAGGACTACAGTGTGGAGCTGTTCGATGCTTTCGATGTCGACGACGACGATCTCCGAGTCGAGTCCCGCCTGGCCACCGAGGAGGCCCTCGAGACCCTCGACGCTTTCGAGCAACTCGTCCTGCAGGGCGAGGACGCCGTCTTCGAGGCCGTCGGTCGCGCGGCGGAGGGTTTCGTCAGCTTCGTCTGGTTTTTGGCATCGACCCTAGGAGAGTTCCGAACGGCCACGTCCGATCCCATCGGCGACGCCCTAAGGGCGACACTAGCGTGGCAACAGCTCGACGACGGACTCAAAGCTAGATGGGAGACCGTCTGCCAGGTAACTCTCCGCGCGTACTCCCGTCGCGACCCTACGGAGCGGCACCGGTGGGCGGTGGCCGGCACCTCGCTCCCTACGGCCTTGTTCCTCGCGCAGCTCGCGGGTGAGATTGAGCCCTTCCTTCAAGAGCTTGAAGACCCTCTTGACCCGGTAGCAGTCCTACAGGCGATCGGCGCTGACGAACGTCTGCGCCGCCTCATCTTCGTTAGCGAGTCCTCTCACCGAGGTTTCCGTCCAAGAACCAACTCGCCCCGCAAACGCTCCGTGGATGTCGACTATCTAGCGGTCGCAACCGACTGGCTAGAGGGAGCCTCACTGTCAGAGATCGGCGAGAGACACTTGCCCGACATACCTCGAGGATTTCGCCAAGAACAGCTCGCAGAGTTTTCGACGCAAGTGCTTGAACATGTACTACCTTGGCTTGTTGACACAGTGATTTCCTGGCTTAACGAGGGCCGGCCAGATGATCAGGAGCTGTGTCCCGATCTTGCTGGCTTCATCCGGTTCGGCGTATCCGAGCCGGCCGCACTGGAATTGATGCTCGGTGGTGTTCGTTCTAGGCGGCTCGCTAAGGCCGTTGGCGACCAGTACTCACTTTCTACCAAGGGCCTCGACCTTCGATCTTGGCTATGCAATATGGGCCTGCCTAGCTGGAGAGAATCATTCCGTGCTTCACCGGTGGAACTTTCGGATCTGCTCACTTTCTGCAAGGAGGCAGAAGCGCGGCTCGTGAGTAGGGCTCTCGGCGGCGAGCGAGTATCCGTTCCGATCCTGCTGCGGGAAGAACCTTCGAGCACCAGCTTAGACCTCCGTGAGTTGAACGAGCCCGCGCCGAGCCGGCTCGGTGTGTGGGACGAAGGACGCGTCGTGGCCTGTGTTGGAGAGGCTTGGCAGGAGGAAGTGGCTCACCTCGTCAGGCTAGGAATCCCGCTGGAGCTAGATCTGAAGCCGGATGAGGAGCTACTCGCGATCCGAGTCCGTGACCCAGAGACCGACGCTGCGTGGTTCTCTGCGTAGCCGGCCACGCACCGGTCCTTCGGGTCTACGCGGCATGGACCGACCCGGAGTTGCCGAGGCGGTGGCTGGCGCCGGGCAATGCCGTGGCCTCGCGCGCGGTCGCCGACGTCGCGGTCGGCGGATGGTTCCTCATCGAGATGCGCGGGACCGACTGACAGCGTTGGCTCGCCCGCGGCGTGTACCGGGAAGTCGCGCCGCTACGTCGTCTGGTGCACACAGCTGGCGCCGGGAAGGCAGCGACACCGATCGGAAAGTGAGCCAGCGTGAGCTCTCGGCCTCCGTACTGTCGGGCGTAGTGCTCGAGCTTCCAGTCGTGAACGCCCGTGCCAACTTCCAGCTCCCGGACGAGCGCCTAAGGCAGCCTGACGCTGACCAATCTGTTCCTTCTTCATGATGCCTACACTCGTCCGATGGAGTCCTGGAAGGGCCGATCCATGCACTCGCGGGCTACGCGCGCAACTTCCGCGTTCCGAACCAGACCCCCACAGCGCCAACCAGCGGGTTGAGCCAGAGGTACCACACCGGCTGGCGGGCGCCCGCGGTCGCCTCCATCATCGACACGTCGTCGGGGCGCGGTTCTGCCAGCATCTCCGGCGGGATCAGGGCATTCACCACTCCGAGCACGATCACCAGGCCGATCAGCATCGTGGCGCCTCTGGCATCGTGCGCCACCCTGGCACAGACTTGCCCGCCGATGTACGCGCCCACGAGCCCCAGTACGAGCTGGACGAGGACCCAGCCGGCGGGTACTTCCCAGGAACCCGGCTCGAAGGCGCGCGAGGGCCCCACCGTCAGCCACAGAAGCGAGAAGAGTGCGAAGAGCACGGCGGCCATGGCGATGTAGCCGACGATGGCGGCGAGGATGTTCTTGAGCATCATGTTCCTCCCTGAGGCTCCGGGGATACTACGTTCGTCCCCCAGACCTTAGCGTTCATTCAACCCGGGGGTTGAATGACAGCGCAGATTCCCGTACGATCAACCACATGGTTGAACAAGATCTGAACCGCGTCTTCCACGCACTCTCCAATCCCACCCGCCGCGCCATCCTCGGTCGTCTCGCCTCGGGGAGAACGACCGTCGGCGATCTCTCCCGGCCTCTTCCCCTGTCGTTCGCCGGCGTGTCGAAGCACCTCGGCGTACTCGAACGCGCCGGCCTCGTGACACGCGAAGCGCGGGGCCGGGAACGGGTGTGCCGGCTGAACCCGGCCACGCTCCGGGACGCCCAGGACTGGCTCGAGTTCCACACGCGCTTCTGGACGGAGCGCCTCGAGGTGCTTGGCGCCCTGGTCGAGACCGGCGCCGACGAGGAGGGCGAACGGCGATGACGGAGCTGACGCTGCGACGCGTGATCGACGCGCCTGTCCAACGGGTCTACGCGGCATGGACCGACCCGGAGTTGCTGAAGCAATGGCTGGCGCCGGGCAATGCCGTGGCCTCGCGCGCGGTCGCCCACGTCGCGGTCGGCGGGACCTTCCTCATCGAGATGCGCGGGACCGACGGGCAGCGCTGGCTTGCCCGCGGCGTGTACCGGGAAGTCGCGCCACTACGTCGTCTGGTGCACACCTGGCGCTGGGAAGGCAGCGACGCCGAGACGCTGGTCACCATCGAGTTCGATCCTGAATCGGCCGACAGGACGCGCCTCACGCTCACCCACGCCCGGTTCACCCAGGACGAGGCCCGCGACGAGCACGAGCGGAGCTGGGCGGACTGTCTCGAGAAGCTCGGGGAGCTCTGCGCCGCGTGAACCGGGTCGCCGTGGCGAAGGGGGCCTGGGCCGGAGGCCAGGGGAGGCAGTTGGTGAATGCGGCTACGTTGCCGCTCTATGAGCCGGTGTTGGAGCGGGCGCGGGCTACGGGCGGTTGTAAGGCAACGCCACCGTGTGGTCCTCGCACCGGCTCACACTTCCCGCCTCCACGCCTCCTTGGGAATCGGCTTCCGCCCATGGATCTGCTCCACGAGCCTTCTGACTTCAGCAGGCACTTCCTCCGGCTTCATGGCGCGGATGATATCGGCGGTTCCCAAGCTGACTCCGTATTCTCGCTTGGACCACTCCGCCAGTTGACCCAGGACCCTCTTGCCCGACACGATCGCTAGGCCTCCAGTGTCGCCCTCGAAGGCTTCCTGGACCTGTAGCCGTGCAGCCTTGGTCGCGCCGTGATAGTCACCGCGTCTCTCTCGATCCAGCTCTGCGGCTAGGTCGTCCGTCGTCTTCTCGCGGGCCTCGTTGGCGAGCGATTGTAGCCGGTCAAGGATTCCCTCTGAGGTGACCTCTACGGAGTCCTGCTTCCTCTTCCCGTTGATGACTCGGGCGATCGCCGACGGAACCAAGAAATAGTTCTCAATCTCCTTACGTCTCCAAATGTGAAGATTCACTCCCTTGTCCTCCGCATCGCCTAGTCGTTGAGCGATCCTCTTGTCGGTGTGAAAGTCAGAGTCAAGGACGCAATAGACGGTGACTTCGCTGCCGACTGAATTGCGGATATAGAGTGCCGAACCCACGGCATACTGCCATCCTCCCCAGCCACCGATCGAAATGTCCGGCATGCTCTCCCAGCCGGTGTCGTAGGTCTGGTCTTCATCCTCGAGGCCACCGAGCGTTCCCGTCGCGAAGAGCAGGTCGTGGATGAGCTTCAAGAACTTGTAGTCCTTGCCTTCTACGAGCAGGCAACGGTTCGCGTTTGCGAGACGTGCTAGGTGAATATTGTGCACACCACCCATATGCTCGATCAAGGACTGGACCATCGGGTCGTCATCGGCGAACCCGCTTGCTTCTTGGTGGCGGTCTATGATCAGGATCTCCGACGGCGCCACCTCAGCCATGATCTCTACAGAGTGGGTGGCCAGTACGACTTGCGGAAACCGTCTCTTGACAATCTGGATGAGCCGTCGTTGGAGGTCCGGATGCATGTAAAGGTCTGGTTCGTCGAGGACCACGCTGGCGGTCTTGGGGGTCCGGACAAGAAACCACATGATCTGCAGCCAGATCTGGAGACCGTGTCCCATACGGGCCACTTCGCCAACGAAGGCCCGGTCTCTCACATTCAGGTGCAGCTGTTGGCCGCGCTCCCCCATCATGCCGCTCAACTCTTGGATCTGGAGTCTTGGCCATGTCTCCTCGGCGAGTTTCCGAAACTCCCTGTAGCGGCCGCGCTGATTGCGAAGCTGGTTACGGAAGTGCAGAGAGGACAGCGTCGAATAGAGATTCTCCCTAACGTAGTCCTCAGAGAGGACTCGCTCTGTGCTCGCCAACGGCGAGAGCTGCGGCAAGATGTGGACGCTCGGAAAGGAGACCTTCTGGGCGACGGGCCGGGTCCGTAGCCGTCTCCCATTCTTCTTCCAGATCAGTACGTGGCTCTGGCCTTCCGCGTTGATGTAGAACCGGATCTTCTCGCCGGAATCGAAGCGCGCCTCGACCATAGCTGGTGCCTCGCCGTATTGGTGGAACACCGTTGAGAAGTCAATTCTGAGAGAGTCAGTTCGTGGCCTAGCACCTCGTTCCACGAGCGGCAAGCCCGTCCATGCAGGAGGATTCTGAAAAGGTATCCCATTGATCCTCTCCGTGACAATGGATATCAATCGAAGTGCTTCGACGAGCGTCGACTTTCCTGCGTTGTTGCGCCCAACAACGATGGTCACGTCCTTGAGATCGATCGTGTGCTTCTCGAAGCCCCGGTAGTTCTGCAGCGTCAGGCGTGTCAGCATCGGACCAGAGCCCTGACCGTTCGGCCCCTGCAGGGTGTTTGCCTGTTCGGGCTTAGGCTTCCGTGGGTTCCCGGTTGCGGCTCAGTCACCCTCGCGCCAGCAGCGATCAGTCCCCCGTCGGGACGCAGAGCGATCCCGACGTGAACATTCTTCATGGTTCCTCCTGTGGCCGAACGGAATGTGGCGCTGCAAGCGGCCCTGCCGCGGCGGTGAACGTCTAGCCTCAGTAGGCGGGGAGCGATCTCAAGACGCTGCGGCAGTGTTTCCGGTCGATCGCTCTTGGTGGGTCAGGTCAGGTAGGCCTCTGGCCTCTCGTAACATCAGTCGCGACGTTCCGCTACCAGACGCTCGAGCGGCCTCTTGTGCCTCCGGAACTCCTGGGTTAGCTGGGCATCTCGCGCGCGATCCGCTCCAGCAGTTCGATGATCCGATCGAGCTGCTCTTGTATGTGCAGCAGACGGCTTCCGACCGCCTCTTCAACTATCTTCTCTATCTCTTCAGGCTGCACGTTGTCTCCTCAAGCGACTCAAGGCGGCTTAGATGGTCCTTCGGCGCCTGTCGTGAGCAGTGTGCTGACGGCGGGCAGTGTAGCTCAACCCGTGAAGGGGGCTGCCGTCCGAACTAGGCTACGGCCGAACCGTGAACGACGAGCCGCAGGAGATGTGGCCAAGCGCGACCCGTGAGACGGAGTACCAGGAACGCTGGCCCCTTAGAGGCCAGTGTTCTACTCCCTCCTGGCCTAACGCGGGCCTATTCGGGAGAGGCACTTGCCCAGCTAGCTAGTTCTCGTCCGAGCCGTCGTTGTCTTCGGGCAAAAGGAAGGTGGGCTCGACCGTCGAATCGTCCCTCTGCACCTCGATTCGGGCGGGGAAGAAGAGCTTGTTACCCGGTCTTGGAAAGGGCTCCGTGCCTTCCGTGCGGCCTCCAGCGTTGGTCGGGCCGTCTCCCGGAGACCCCGATCTTGAAGCGGGAGAAAGGACTGCTCCGCGCCGAACCCGCGCCACCTCGGCCGGCCGCCGCGGCCGTCCGCGCTCGCCGGTGGCGAATACATCCGTCTCCTGGGCCACCGCACGCGCCTCGACTATAGTTGCCCGGCCAATGATCCAAGAGCTACAGGCTGAGGTCTCTCGCGTCCAGGAACAACTCCGCCTCGGCAGGCTTCGTAACGAGGCCGAAATACGGCAGGGCGTCGTAATCCCCTTCCTAGCGACGCTCGGATGGCCACAGGCAGATGTCCGTGTCGTGACACCCGAATTCTCTATCGGTAAGAGGAACGTCGACTACGCACTCTGTCACCCTCAGGACCGGCCCGCAGTGTTGGTGGAGGTCAAGGATGTAGGGAAAGCCGATGAGAAGGGGGAGAAACAGCTCTTCGAGTACTGCTTCCACCAAGGCGTTCCCGTCGCAGTGCTGACGGATGGTGCCACGTGGAAGTTCTTTCATCCAGCGGGCCAGGGCAGCTACGGCGAAAGGCAGTTCGCCCTAGTCGACTTGATGCGCAACGCACCGAGCGCTGAGTCATCAGAAACGCTTGTGAGATACCTTGCATACGAGGATGTCATCGCGGGTCGAGCCCTCAGCTTCGCTCAAGAGGACTATGAGCAGATTCGCCTGCGACGGCTAGCGGAGTCGGAACTCGGACGTGTGTGGCAGCAGCTGCTGGAGGAGCCCGATTCCGTTCTGGTCGACCTGCTTTCGGAAGGTGTCGCGGTGGTCAGCCGAGCTAAACCTGAGAAGAAGAGCGTGGTGGATTTCCTGAGAGGACAGGTGTACCGGGGCGAGTCGCATCTTCCGGATAGCGGAAGCACACGAAAGGCACGGGTCCAGTCCCGCGGCGTCAAGCTAAAGTCTCCGGGCGACTCTGGTTCTTCGACAAGCTTCTCTCTGGCAGGGCAGACGACGGAATGCAAGAACCCGACAGAACTCTTTGTTGCTGTGTTCGAGGCGCTGGCCCGGCGTGACCCCAAGTTCTGCGAGCGCTACGCGGCCGCATACTCCGGACGAAAGAACAAGGTGTTGGCAAGGAAACGCGTCGAACTGATTCCCAGTAGCCTAGAGAGAGCCCGGCGAAGCGCTAGGCGGGTTCCCGGTGGTTGGTGGTTAAGGACACACTCGAGTACCGCGGAGAAGGAGAAGCGAATTCGCCAGGCTTGCAATGTGGCCGGTATCGAGTACGGGCGTGACCTAGTGGTGAGGTTCAGCGCGCGGAGGAACAGGAGCTAAAGGGGTCTCGCCCGCCGGCTGGGGCTCTCGCGAGCAGATCGAGTGAGCATCGTCCAGACCGTGCTTCAGTGCGCCCCAGGCACTGGGCATCCTTGGGTCGTAGATAGCCCGCTACTCCGGCACTCCCCCAAACCGCCCCACAATCGCCCGCCCCGGCGCAACCCCCTCCACCGTCTCCCCATCCTGCACCACGAACACCCCGTTCACCATCGTGTGGACGATCCCCTCCGAGAACGACAGCCCGCCCTCGAACGTGGCGGTGTCGATCACGCTGTCCGGGTCGAACACGACGATGTCCGCGTCGGCGCCGACCTGGATCCGCCCCTTGCACCTCATCTGCTCGGACATCGAGGCCACGCGGTCGGCCGGCAGGAGGGTCATCTTCAACAGGGCGGTCGTCAGGTCGAGCGTGCCCCGCTCGCGGACGTAGCGGCCCAGGACGCGTGAGTAGGTGCCGGCCGTTCGGGGGTGCGCCTTCGGGGCGTAGGGCATGCCGTCGGAGGCGACGATCACCCAGTTGTTGCCGAGCGCGGTCTCGATCCACTCTTCCTTCATGAAGTGCAGGATGACGGTGCCCCGCTCGCGGCGGTAGCGCTCGAAGGTCTCCCTGGTCAGCCTCTCTCCCGTCGCCTCCCACTGGAGGTCGCCGTAGTCGATGCCCAGGCGGTCTTGCCAGCCCTCGTCGAAAATCGAGCTGTGGAGGTTGGTCGAGCCGGCCGTGTAGGGGTAGGCCTCGGTCGTCACGTCGAGCCCCAGGCGGCGGTCGCCGCCGATCAGGTCGAGCAGTGACCACCGGTCGCTCAGCGAGGCGCGGAGTCCATGCACTCGATCAGGATTTCCTTGGCCTGTTTCCAGAGCCTGTTCCCAGGGTTCGTGCCCATGCGCTGCGCAAACGCGTTGTACATGTCGGCCGCGTAAGCGG
>MKWU01006551.1_pt1 | contig 11760 bp, 8 predicted proteins | sample 809101 | NCBI WGS metagenome assembly MKWU01 (sample SAMN05860141, study PRJNA318959) | sponge metagenome | host: Aplysina aerophoba | place: Slovenia: Piran, Adriatic Sea, Gulf of Piran | collected 2013-05-07
CATCTCCGATTTTCGGAAAATTCTCGAACAGGTCGAGGCCGGGTCCGCTCTGCGGCGCAACGTTACGCTTGACGATGTGGGGAACGCCGCGGCCTTCCTGTGCTCGGACCTCGCGGCCGGCATCACCGGCGAGGTAATTCATGTCGACGCCGGATTCAGCATGATGGGCATGTCCATGCCGTGACGGATCGTTCGCAGATGTTCGCGTTGCTCCGATTGATGCAAAATACGCACCCCTCGACAGGAATGCCCTCTCCGCACCGGCCGACATCGTGAACACGGATCATGGATTCTCTCATCCTCCGACTTGACATCGCGGGCCGACCTCAACGCTGGATTCCCTGGCAGCACGCGATCATTCTGGACTCGCGCGAGATGATTGCGTGGACCGCGGGTGAACGTACCTTCACCTTCTACGGCGGGGTCAACCGGCTCAGTGGATTCCGATCGCGCATCACGGTCAATTCGATCATTGCGGTGCGAGGCTATTCCCGCAATGCCGGTGGCGAGCGGCTGGTGCCGCCGCTGTCGAATCGCGAACTGTTTCTGCGCGATGAGCACCTGTGCATGTACTGCGGGCGGCAGTTCCCCGGCCATCTCCTCACCCGCGATCATCTCATGCCGCTCTCGCGGGGTGGTGCCGATTGCTGGAGCAACGTCGTGACCGCTTGTCGCGGATGCAACCACGCCAAGGGGTCGCGCACGCACGAGGAAGCAGGGATGAGCCTCCTGGCAGTGCCATACGTTCCGAACCGCGCAGAGTATCTGGTCCTGTCGAATCGGCGAATTCTTGCCGACCAGATGCAATTCCTCAAGAAGCGCTTCCGCAGATCGAGCCGATTGCACGCCGCGTGACGACCTTGGCCGTCGGGCGTGTACTCAGCTTTCCAGATTCTGCTCGATAACTCGTACGTCCGCCGATTGCCTGCGGCCGCGAACGAATGCGTCGAGCATGATCCGGCCACCGTCGGATTCCAGAACTTGCCGCACCGTTCGAGTCTCATCGTCGCTACTCTACCCGATGCGTCGCCTCTCAGCCCCGCTCCCCGCCGCCACTGAATCTGCATCCCGACCGCCACGCAAGTCGCCGAGCAATTCCCGTCCGCGTCGAGTCACCGCCTCACGTCTTGCATCGGCCTTCAGTGCGGCAGCGACATCGGCCCATGCTTCCTCGAGGGTGAGTTCTCGTGAAGCCTCGTGATCGAACGCACGCACGACGACAATACGGCCCGGCTCGAACTCGATGGGTTCACTGTTGTTTCCGTCGTCCAGCACGTCGCTCGAAAACGCCGCCGCGACCACCGCAGGCTGCGAGGCAATGGGATCATCAGTTTGCCCGCCGCGTGTTACCGGACTCGTTTCTCGAATCGTCAACCCAAGCTCTTGCGCGCCGGCGTCGAGTGATTCTGGATGCTCGTAGGTGACGTTCGCGAGCGTCTCCACGCGCTCAACGAAGATGCGCTCCGCCTCGCGTGACTGGTATTGTGCGAGCACTTGGTCACGCACCTCTTCGAACGTTGCGCCGCGGGATCCCTGCACCGATGTCACCTTGATCAGATGCCATCCAAAACTCGATCGCACCGGCTCGCTCACCTGGTCCAGGGCAAGGGCGAACGCTGCTTCTTCAAACTCCGGGACCATCATTCCGCGTTCGATGAAACCGAGCGAACCGCCGGCTGCCGCTGACCCCGGATCGTCGGAGTTCTCTCTCGCAAGATCTCCGAACGCCTCGCCTGCGGCAATTCTGTTCCCCAACGCGACCAACCGATTTCGCTTCTGTTCGACCTCGTCCGTTCCCGCATCGGACGGGACGGAAACCAGGATGTGGGAGACCTCTCGCTTCTCCGGCGTGACGAAGCGATCCGGTTCGGCTTCGAACAGGGCGCGAAGCTCCTCATCGTCCGCCTTGATACCGGCAGCGATTTTATCCATGGCGATTTCCAGGTAGCGCAGCCGCAGACGCTCCGGTGCCCTGTATTCACTACGATACTGCTCGAAGTGCGCTCTGATTTCGGAGTCCGTCGGCGCGGGACTCTCGAATTCCGCGGCGGGGATGGTTAGAAGCGAGAACGTGCGCGTCTGCAGACGCACACGCACCGCGTGACGCAGCCCACTCTCGGAGACGAATTCCGACTCGGATATACCGAGGGCGATTTGCTGTTCAAGCAACGACCGCCTGAGATCTTCCTCGAATCCGCCGGGAGAGTAGCCCTGGCTCCGCAGCCAGCCCTCGTAGGCATCCTGCGAAAATGTGCCGCCAGCCTGAAAAAATTCCTGAGTTTGAATTGTGCCCGCAAGCTGCTCGTCGCCCACTCGCATGCCGGTGGCAATCCCCGATCTGACGAGGACTTCGGAGTCGATCATCCCGTCGAGCACATCCCGACGCAGGCGGGCCTCTTCGTCCGCGTCGATGAGCCCGGAGCCGAGAAACGACTGGAGTTGCTGACGGCGACGTGCATAGAGCCGCTGGAAGTCGTAGTACCCGATTTCGGCATCGTCGACTGTCGCTACCGCCACGCTGCTGTCGGGGGTCACATACTGATGAATTCCCCAGAGTGCGAATGGAATGCTGATGAGAATCACAATCCCCCACGCTATCCAGCCTGTCGCGTTGTCTCGAATGAATTGAAGCATGGGATCAACCTCGTCGCGTCGCGCGCCGTCGCATTGATTGGACACGGCCAACGGGACTGGAGCGCAATTGGCGCCGAAGGGTAACGCCGAAGATCCGTGCATGAACAAAAACGCGCCCGCCGGCGAGCGCGTAGTCACCATGCACTTGTTGGCGGAGTGGACGGGACTCGAACCCGCGACCCCCGGCGTGACAGGCCGGTATTCTAACCAACTGAACTACCACTCCGAAAATCTGCGGCCAGATTGGTACTTGGTGGGTGCTGAGGGGTTCGAACCCCCGACCTTCGCCTTGTAAGGGCGACGCTCTCCCTGCTGAGCTAAGCACCCGGAAGGAGCCGAGAGTCTAAGGCAACTTCCGGTACCTACCAAGCCGTGTGACGAACCCCATGGGTTCGCGTGGCGCGATTCATGACTCGACATCTTTCGGCGCACGTATATAGCAAGTGCTTGAAACGACTGTCAACAATCGACGTCCCGGAGGACTTCATCAGTGCGTGGTCAGACCGTTGCGGTCCAGGTCGTCTCCGTCCGGGTCGGACGATTCCACCCGCGCCTCGTCCACCGGCTCGTCTGCACTGGCCGGTTGCCTCGTCAGCGCGATATCCAGCACCTGATCGATCCATTTCACAGGCCGGATATCGAGATTGGACTTGATATCGTCCGGGATTTCCACGAGTTCCCGCGCATTCTCCTCGGGGATCAGCACCAGACGAATCCCTCCACGCAGCGCCGCAAGCAGCTTTTCCTTCAGTCCTCCAATTGGCAGAACCTCGCCTCGCAGTGTGATCTCGCCGGTCATCGCAACGTCGGCACGCACGGCGATTCCGGTAAGCGCAGACACCACCGCGGTACACATTCCAACTCCAGCACTCGGACCGTCCTTCGGAGTCGCGCCTTCCGGGACGTGGATGTGGATGTCGCGCTTCTGATAGAACTTCTCGTCGACGCCAAGAACTGCGGTTCGCGCACGCACTACCGTCATTGCAGCCTGAATCGACTCCTGCATCACGTCTCCCAACTGGCCCGTATACGCGGCTTTGCCCTTCCCTGACATCACCACTGCTTCAATCGTGAGCAGGTCTCCGCCAACCTCCGTCCAGGCAAGTCCGGTGACTTGGCCAACGCGGTCCTCTTCCTCCTTGCGTCCGAATCTGTATCGCTTGACGCCGAGATAGCTTTCGATATTGTCCGACGTGATCTCGACTGCACCCTCCACCTTGTCGCCCACCTTCTTCTTGACGACCTTTCGGCAAATCTTGGCGATTTCCCGCTCCACGTTCCTCACGCCCGCCTCGCGGGTGTAGTAACGGATGATGTCGAGAATCGTGTCTTCCGGGATCGCAAGTTCCTTCGCTTCAAGGCCGGCATTCTCCATCTGCTTGGGCAGGAGGTACCGCAGCGCGATGTTGAGCTTCTCGTCCTCGGTGTACCCCGAAAGCCTGATGACCTCCATGCGATCGAGTAGCGGCGGCGGAATGTTCAGCGTGTTCGCGGTGGCAACGAACATGACGTGCGAGAGGTCGTAGTCGACCTCCAGGTAGTGATCGTTGAATGCATGATTCTGTTCGGGATCGAGCACTTCGAGCAGCGCCGAGGACGGATCGCCACGGAAGTCCATCGACATCTTGTCGACCTCGTCGAGCAGGAACAACGGATTCCGCACCCCTGCCTTTGCGAGATTCTGCACGATTTTTCCGGGGAGCGCGCCGATATAGGTACGCCGATGACCTCGAATCTCTGCCTCGTCGCGGACACCGCCGAGTGACATTCTGACGAACTTGCGATTTGTCGCCCGTGCAATCGACTGTCCAAGCGACGTCTTCCCGACTCCCGGCGCCCCCACCAGACACAGTATGGGCCCCTTGAGCTTCTTCACCCGTGTCTGCACCGCGAGATACTCCACGATGCGCTCCTTGACCTTCTCGAGACCGTAGTGATCGGCTTCGAGCACCGCCTCGGCCTTGCCAAGGTCGCGGCCTATTCGAGTGCGCTTCTTCCACGGCACGTTCACCAACCAGTCGACATAGTTGCGAACGACGGTGGCTTCGGCCGACATCGGTGACATCATCTTGAGCTTGTTGAGCTCCGCCGTTGCCTTGGCGCGCGCCTCCTTCGACATACCGACCGATTCGATCCGCTTGGCGAGATCCTCGATTTCGTTCGGCGACTCGTCCATGTCGCCGAGTTCCTTCTGAATCGCCTTCATCTGTTCGTTGAGGTAGTACTCGCGCTGGCTCTTCTCCATCTGCCGCTTCACGCGGCCGCGAATACGCTTCTCGACCTGCAGAAGATCGATTTCTTCCTCAATACGCGCGACGAGATGCTCCAGCCGTTCGCGGGTATCATGAATTTCGAGAATTGCCTGCTTCTGCTCGATCTTCACCGCAAGGTGGGCAGCGACGGTATCGGCGAGTCGCGCCGCCTCCTCGATACTCGAAAGCGAAGCAAGAATTTCCGGTGGAGTCTTCTTGTTGAGCTTGACGTACTGCTCGAAGTGAGCGAGCAGGGATCGAGTCAGCGCTTCAACCTCGCGTCCATCCTCTGGTCCGGACTCGAGCACGGCGATGCTCGCGCTGAGGAAGGATTCTCCGTCCTCGAACTCGTCGATGCGTGCCCGCTGCCCCCCCTCCACCAGAACCTTCACCGTACCATCAGGAAGCTTCAGGAGTTGAAGAATGGTGGAGACCGTTCCGATTCGATAGATCTCCTCAATGTTCGGATTGTCCTGACCCGCATCCTTCTGCGCGACGAGCAGAATCCGCTTGTCCTTCTCCATCGCCTGCTGGAGCGCCTTGATTGACCGATCCCGGCCGACGAACAGAGGGATCACCATGTGCGGATAGACGACGACGTCTCGCAGAGGAAGCACTGGGATCATGTCGAACCTCCAAAGGGTGTTCAGGCGGAAATGGTGCTAGCCCGACGACGCCGAGCAGGCAGTTGGTGTAGTTCCAGAACCCGCAATGCGAGGTACATGGCGCCACAGTAGGCGCATTTCAAGCAATCACTCGACCGCCCGCTGCGTCCCGGAGACGGGAATGCTCCCGTGCGTTGCCACCTCCGACATCAGTCCGGGGCTGCGCGTTGCTTGTCGCCTTCGTAGATGAGCAGAGGCGCGGACTCTCCTTCTATCGCGGACTCGTCGACGACGACCTTCGCCACGTTCTCCATCGACGGCAAGTCGTACATCGTGTCCAGGAGAACATGCTCGAGAATGGATCTCAGTCCCCTTGCCCCCGTCTTGCGTTCCATCGCCTTGCGGGCAACACAGCCGAGGGCATCCTCGCGAAACTCGACCTCGCTACCCTCCATCTGGAAAAGACGCTTGTACTGCTTGACGAGCGCATTCTTGGGTTCGGTGAGTATTTGGACGAGTTGCACCTCGTCGAGTTCCTCGAGCGTGGCGAGAATTGGCAGCCGCCCGACGAACTCCGGAATCAGGCCATAGTGGATGAGGTCCTCGGGCTCTACCTCCTTGAGAATTTCACCGACCTTCTTCGCGTCGTCCTTGCCCTTCACGTCTGCCGCGAAACCGATACCGCCGTGCTGCGATGCCCGGCGTTCGATAATCTTGTCGAGTCCTCCGAACGCACCGCCGCAAATGAACAGTATGTTCGACGTGTTGACCTGGAGAAACTCCTGCTGAGGATGCTTGCGTCCGCCCTGGGGCGGCACCGACGCCACCGTGCCCTCGATGAGCTTGAGCAGTGCCTGCTGAACCCCTTCACCCGACACGTCCCGGGTAATGGACGGGTTGTCCGACTTGCGTGAGATCTTGTCGATCTCGTCGATGTACACGATACCCGTCTGCGCCTTCTCCACATCGTAGTCGCACTTCTGGAGCAGCTTCTGAATGATGTTCTCGACATCCTCGCCGACATATCCGGCTTCGGTCAGCGTCGTCGCATCGGCGATGGTAAACGGGACATTGAGCAGGCGAGCCAGCGTTTCCGCGAGCAGGGTCTTCCCGCAACCGGTAGGACCAATGAGCAGCACATTGCTCTTCGACAACTCTACTTCGTCGACCTTGACCCCGGAATCGAGCCGCTTGTAGTGGTTGTACACCGCAACTGAAAGCACCTTCTTCGCGTGAAACTGACCGACGACGTAGTCGTTCAGAATTCGGTCGATCTCGCGTGGGGCGGGCAGCCGACTGGACGAACCGGAGCCCGACTTTTCCTGGATTTCCTCGCGAATGATGTCGTTGCAGAGATCGACGCACTCATCGCAGATGAATACCGACGGACCGGCGATCAGCTTGCGGACCTCGTGCTGGCTCTTGCCACAGAACGAGCAGTACAACAGCCGGTCGCCGTTGCCGCTCTTGCCTTGCTTGTCACTCGCCATCAGGTCCCTTCGTGCGTTGTCTCGTCGGCGCGGGTCTCAATCGCCACCGGAACCGGCACCAGTCTCGCGCGCCTCCAGCACTTCGTCGATCAATCCGTACTGTCGCGCCTCGCTCGCTTCCATGAACCGATCGCGGTCCGTATCGGTCTGGATACGCTCGAGCGGCTGGCCGGTGTGAGCGGCGAGAATCGAATTCAGGCGCTGGCGGGTACGCAGTATTTCCTTGGCGTGTATGTCGATGTCGGAGGCCTGGCCCTGGAAGCCGCCGAGCGGCTGGTGGATCATCATTCTCGAGTGAGGTAGGCAATATCGCTTCCCTTTCGCCCCACCAGCAAGCAACAGTGCTCCCATGCTCGCAGCCTGCCCGACGCACATGGTGCTCACGTCGGGCTTGATGAACTGCATCGTGTCATAGACCGCGAGTCCCGCGGTGACCATTCCACCCGGCGAATTGATGTAGAGATGAACATCCTTGTCGGGGTTCTCGGATTCGAGAAACAGCAACTGCGCGACTACGACATTCGAGACCAGATCATCGACCGGCCCGCACAGAAACACGACCCGTTCCTTGAGCAGGCGCGAATAGATGTCGTAGGACCGCTCGCCGCGCGCGGATTGCTCCACGACGATAGGAATGAGGTTGAGCGCGCGGGTCTCGGTTGCTCCAGGCATATCAGGCCATCCACTCCTGGTTGTCGAGGTGTCGGGTTGCACCGGTCATCGCGCGCCGGTCACCCGGCTCAAGTCGATGCCCACCCCGATTCGGAGCACCACGCAGTCTCGAATGTCGAGGATTCACGGAAACTTCCCCGCACCCTCCCCCTTCACGCGCTCTCGACGTCAGTCTGCCCGGGATTCAATATCCGGTCAAACGTGGTCGCTTCGCCCGTTACCCGGGCGCGTTCCTGAATCCACGCCACGACCTGATCTTCGAATACGAGCGATTCTATTCCGGACAGGCGCTCGCGATCCGCGTAGTACCACTCGAGAATCTTGGCAGGATCCTGGTAAGTCGACGCAATCGTTTCGACGCGGGCCCGAACCAGTGAATGATCGAGTTCGATTCGGTGCTCCTTGACGATCTCCGCGATCAGCAGATCGAGCGCAATCCGACGCCTGACCGGCTCTTCGAACGTGTCCGGATCCAGCTCCACCTGTTGCGGGTCGATTCCGGAACGCGCGAGTTCCTCTCGTCGACGGTGCATTGCACGCACCACCTCGTCGCGCACCATGGATTCCGGCAATTCCACCTCGGTTTCGGCAAGCAGGGCTTCCATCACGCGCCGCTTCATTGTCCTGCGAAGTCCTTCGGCGAGTTCGCGCTCCATGTTCGCGCGCACTTCGCCGCGCAACGCATCGAGCCCGCCGTCTCCAATGCCGAAGCTCTCCGCGAATGCTTCGTCGATATCCGGAATTTCGGACTCCTCCACCCGATGCACCTTGACGTCGAACGTTACCGGCTTGCCTGCGAGATGCTCGGGATAGTTCTCCGGAAACGCGAGATTCAGCGACTTGGCATCACCGGACTGGACGCCGACCAGGGCATCCTCGAAGCCGTCGACCATACGTCCCGCGTCAAGCTCGACCGGCAGTTCCGTGGCGCGAGCTTCATCAAGCGGTTCACCCTCCACAAAGCCTTCGAGATCAACCACAACTCGGTCGCTGGAGGTCGCAGCACGCGCCACCGTCTTCCACGTTCGGCGCTGAACCCGCATCGTCTCCAGCATCCGGTCGAGATCTTCGTCCGAGACCGTGGCGATGGGTTGCGCGATTTCCATCGTTTCGAATTGCGGCAGGGAAATCTCCGGCAGCACATCGAACGTTGCGGTATAGCTCACCCCCGCAGCCGTCTCCAACGGCGCGATTCGCGGTGTGGCCGCGGGACGAAGCTGTTCCTGGCTGAGCGCGTCGATGAGCGATTCCTGCACGATTCCGCCGACTACCTCATTGCGCACCTGCCGACCAAATCGTCGCGCGACGACCTTGACCGGCGCCTTCCCTGGACGAAAGCCTGGAATCCTGACGCTCCTGGCGAGATCCCCCAACCGCTTGTCGACCTCGCCCCTGATTCTCTCTTCGGGTATTTCCACCCTCATGCGCCGCCCGAGTCCCTCCGTCGTTTCCACGCTCACCTGCATGTCATGCGGCTCCGTCAAATTCGTCGCGATGGTTGACGCCGTTCAGTATACCGATCGGGAATTTCCGGATGCAGCCCGTTCGGCTCCAATCTCTCTCTGTCGTGCTGCGAACTCCCAACGAACGACAGCAAGAGGTGCGTCGTCTGCGCCATGAATTGCGCGGCCACCGGCGCACGTCCGGCCGTTGATCGGGAGAATGCCGCGATACCCGCAGCCTCCGGCGTGGCCTACCCGCCCGGATCGGCAACCGTCACCCCGCCGTCGACGACGAGGCATTGGCCGGTGACGTACGCACCGGCAGGCGCAGCAAGGAATACGGCGGCACCGGCGACATCTTCCGGCTCGCCGATTCGGCGAAGTGGCGTGACCCGTTCCCGCGCCACCCTGCGCGCTTCGTCCTCCCACAGGGCCCGGGCGAAATCCGTCCGCACGAGACCGGGGGCGATGGCGTTGACTCGGACTCCCGCCGGACCCCACTCCACGGCAAGGCTTCGCACAAGCTGGATCTCGGCCGCCTTCGACACCGCGTAGGCGCCGAGCGTCGCATCGCCCTTGAACGCCGCAATGCTGGACACGAGTATGACGACACCCCCTCCTCGCTCGGCCATACCGGGGATCACCCGGTTGCACAGCCACAGGTTGCTACGCACGTTCGTACTCATGACCTTGTCCCACGCCCTGTCTTCGATATCGAGCAGTGGTCCGAAATAAGGGTTGGTTGCCGCGTTTCCGACGAGGACGTCGATCGGACCCAGTCGCTCGGTCGAGCGTGTCGCCAATGTATCGATTGCGCCGCGGTCGGAGACGTTGCACGCGATTGCGACCGCTTCGGCACCTCGGGAGCGAATCTCCCGCGCGACTCGGTCGCAAGCGTCCTGATTGCGGCTCGAGACGACAACACGCGCTCCCGCCTGAGCAAACGCCTCGGCAATCGCCCGGCCGATTCCGCGGCTGGATCCGGTGATCAGGGCGACTCTCCCGGCCATGGAGAACAACGTGTGCATCACTTCAGGAGCCGCCATCCGGCTTCCGCGCATGCCTGCACGAGATCGCGCTTCGACAACGCTTCGCGCGACGCAGCATTCCCTTCGAGCCCACGGCGATAGACGCCCTGGAGAATGGCAGCGAGGCGAAAGAACGAAAACGCGAGATAGAAGCGCCAATGCGGAATCTCGCCGATTCCGGCAAGACGGCAATACTCGTCGAGCAGTTCGGATTCGGGGGGAACCCCGGATTCTCCGTCGGGATACGGGATGAGACCGGGCCGCCCCGGTGCGTCGTGGTGGTACCCCATGCAGACATAGGCGAGATCCGCGAACGGATCGCCAAGAGTCGCCAATTCCCAGTCGAGCACTCCCACGAGCCGGTTTCCGTCCCGCGCGTACACAAGGTTGCCGATTCGGTAGTCACCGTGGACGAGTGTCGTGGACGGCGACGTGGGAAGGTGTTCGGGCAGCCACCGCACCAGCGCGTTCATCGCCCCGATATCGTCGGTCCGGGACGCCTGGTATTGCCGCGTCCAGCGCTTGACCTGACGCTCCAGATATCCGGAGGGCGGTCCCAGGTCACTGAGCCCCGCTCCGTCCACCTCGACATTGTGAATGGCGGCAAGTCCCGCCACCATGGACAGATAGAGTGCGTGGCGGGAGCTCGGTTCAAGCCCGGGAAGTCGCGGATCGGCAAAGATCCGGCCGTCGATGTGCGCCATCACATAGAAGGTGGTACCGACTACGGACTCGTCCTCACATAGCGCAAACACGTGCGGCACCGGAACTTCGGACCCGACGAGCGCCCCAAGAATTCGAAACTCCCGTTCAACCTGATGTGCGGTCGGCAGCAGCAATCCCGGTGGCTTCTTGCGCAACACGACCCTTCGAGCCGCTGATTCGATCAGGAATGTCGGATTCGACTGCCCCCCCTCGTACTGGCGCACGCGAATGCCGCGGCCGAATCCGTCCAGCCGGTCCGCAAGCCAGGAGTCGAGTCGAGCGAGATCGAACCGGTGAGATTCACGAATCTCCACGAGAACCGGTTCGCCGCCATCGGTATGCATTTTGGTTGGTGGGCCGTCTAGGATTCGAACCTAGGACCCGCTGATTAAGAGTCAGCTGCTCTGCCAACTGAGCTAACGGCCCGTGTCATGGGGTGAGCGAAGGGATTCGAACCCTCGACCGCTGGAGCCACAATCCAGAGCTCTACCAACTGAGCTACGCCCACCATCGATGGCATCTGGCGCGCCCGGCAGGACTCGAACCTGCGACCCGCGGCTTAGAAGGCCGCTGCTCTATCCGGCTGAGCTACGGGCGCAAATCGAGGTAATGGCCGGGAGAGGCGCCACACTGGTCGGGGCAGAGGGATTTGAACCCCCGACTTCCTGCTCCCAAAGCAGGTGCGCTACCAGACTGCGCCATGCCCCGCAGCCTCGGTGCGGGAATGATACGCACCGCCTACATCACAATCAATTCGGCGAAGCTGCTCTCGGCCCCGCAGTCGCCACTCAGCCTCGTGGATGATGCCGCGCGTGGATGACCTTGAGCCGTTCTCGTGCAATGTGGGTGTAGATCTGGGTGGTGGATATATCGCGGTGCCCGAGCAGCATCTGGACCACGCGGAGGTCTGCACCGTGATCGAGGAGGTGGGT
>MKWU01006552.1_pt1 | contig 11759 bp, 8 predicted proteins | sample 809101 | NCBI WGS metagenome assembly MKWU01 (sample SAMN05860141, study PRJNA318959) | sponge metagenome | host: Aplysina aerophoba | place: Slovenia: Piran, Adriatic Sea, Gulf of Piran | collected 2013-05-07
AATTCTGCCGCGAGGGCCATCTCTTGCTCAAAGGCGTCGTTTCCGACGAGATCAACCAGCGCACCTGTGCTTGGCTCGACGGCGATATTCCCGCCAACCCGAGCTACATCCCCGACGGCCTGACTGAAGCCGACCTCGACCGCATCCGCTTTACCCACGAGCCGACCTCCATCTTCTTGGAGGACTGGTTCATCGAGCACGTCCTGCTCAATCCCCAGTTAGCCGGTGCCATGCGCTCGCTTTTAGGCCCCAACGTCGGCCTGCCAGTCTTGGCCAGCCACCACCGGGTCGAATGCCCAATGGAAGCCCAGGGCTGGCACCAAGACGCCGACCACATCTATGGCCCGGAGCTGCGCTTTTTGGAGGTCTTCTACTTTCCGCAGGACACGCCCGTGGAGCTGGGGCCGACCGAGTTGGTGCCTGGCTCGCATATCCAACCTGGCAACCGCGACAGGGAAGAAGGGGGCGTGTTTTGCGACGGCCCGGCTGGCACTATTGGGATCCACCATCAGAGCATCATGCACCGCCGCGGCAAGTCCACCGCCAAGGGGTTGCGCCGGATGCTCAAGTACAATTACTGGCGCACGGCACCTCCCCAGCGCGATTGGATCGTCGAGGAGGACTTTGATTTCCAGAGCGCGTATTACGGCGGGCACAGCACGGCGCGCTACTACGCGCACATGTTCTATTGGCTATGCGGTAAGGGCGACCAGTTCCGCATCATCGGCGGTCAGGCTTGGCCTTGGCAGACCGAAAATCAAATCGGGCCGTCGTACGGGTTTGACGCCGAGGAAGGGTACCAGCCCAATTGGCGGCGGGACAATCCGGATGGGTATGCGCGTTGATCGTTAGGATGGATTGCGTTGGTGAGGATGGTTGAGTGGGCAGTGGCCGCAACAGGAGGGGCCATCGCTATAAGAGGCAGGGGCAGGGCACCGGCCCGGCGGGTGTGGGGCGGTACTGTTAAATCCACATTCCCCGTCTAACTACGGGAGCCTCCGCGCTCGTCGAGCGAGCTTTGGCAGAACCCGGATCTATTCACGGGGGGATACACCCCGCCCCTGCTGAGAATGGTGAACGGAAGAGACGCGAAGCCCTGTTGCTGATTCGCTGAGGGGCTCCCGGTGCTGAGTGGTTAGCCGCTAGGTGGTTGAGCGGCTTTGCCGGATAATTGGGTTATCAATCCCTGAGGTCGCGCGTTACAGTGCGCGCCGCGTCTGGGCTATGCGCCGTCACCAGCGCAGTCGCACTTGCTTCCCTGTCTCTTCCGTTCTAGTTGTCCTTGTTATTCGTCACTGATGTTACGCAGTCGCTCTATATCTTGCGGATTATCGAAGCCCGTTGACCCAAGATATTGGGGCGAAATTGAGGATTTTCTGGAAAGCTGCGTAACATCAGTTATTCGTCAGCATATTCCACCTCTACCTCGAACGACGCGGCGCGGATCTGCCGGTTGAGCTGGCGGAACTCGACGCGCGCCTCGTCGAGACGGGTGCGGCAGTCGTCGTAGGGCAGCTCGTTGTCCTCGACGATGTCGCGCTCCTCTTTGTGGAGGACCCGCTCGTACGCGGAATCGACGACTTGGGTGTGCAACTCACCGAGGCGGTCGTTGAGCGCTTTGCGGGTTTCGAGGGCCTCGGTGAGGCTCATGTCGTCGCCCTCATGCTCAACGCGGTGCTCGAAGTTGGCACGCTGGATCGCGGCGTTCAGCTTGCGGCGTTTGAATTCGAGGGAGCGCAACTGGTCGCGCGCCTCGGAGACACTGAATCCGGGTGCTGGCCGACGCGAGGAGTCGTTGTCTCGACGGGAGAACAGGTCTCGATTCTGGCGCGATTCGGGCAGGCAGTCGCGCAACGTCTTGATGCGGGCGTCGTACTCGCCGCGCAGTTCGAGGGCTTCGTAGAGTCTGATGGTCTTTCTAACTTCGGTCATATCTCACCTCCTGCTAGTTTCACCGGGAGATGAATCGAAATTCGAGGGAGTGTAGAACAGTCGCAATAGTTCAGCGGCTTTTTTTGTGTGGGGGGAGAAAATCGCAATCGCGTGCCCAGATTACTATGTGCAGATTCCGCAACTGATCAAGCGACGCCGCGCCGATCATTTCGGTCTGCTGATTGTTTTTGAGTGAGCCAATGGCTTACCTTTTAAGCGATGGTGGACGAGCAATTCCAATAGATCAGTTTTTACGCTTAGCGATCAGATCGAAAGCATTCGATGAAGGAGAGCATGAGTAAGATCGGCGATAAGATTATAGACGGATTGCGCGATGCACTGAAGTATGCAGAAGGCGAGACGAAGGACAACAAGGAGCATCGCGTCAGGCATTGGCAGCGATTACCTCCACCAGTTCCGTCACGACGGCCACTTCACCCTCGTCGGCGTACGTGAGGACGAGAGGAGAAGTGAAGCTGGCAGGTAATCCCGAGTCGGTTAGCTGAGTAACGGGCTTTAAGCTCTGGGTTCAGTTCGTGGGCCGCCTTGAAAAATGCCGCGTAGAGCGTCCGCCCGTAATACTTGAAAACCGTGGCACAGGGTTGCGAGTGAGCCGTTGGCGTCCATCCATTTGCATAGGTCCGTAAAATCTGCTCGCCGGTTCGGTCGCTGCGGAGGGCCTCTAGCTTGCCCATTCTACGGGCTGGGTCTCGCGGATGAAAGCGAGGACAGTGTCGGGGAAGATTGCGCAGTCGCGGTCGAAGCCCTCACGGGGAATGGAGACGTAGCCGTTCTGGAGCAGGTGTGCTTCGATGACTGTCTCAAAGGCGGCTTCATTGGTTTGGCTCATGTTTCGTCTCTCAGTATGAATTCCGCCCGCTCGCGCCGCGCAGACATCAGAAATCTTGGTTCTGCAAAAAGACATAGTCGAGAGCCTGTAATGCAGGCTCTTCCATGGCAGATTTCTGAATCAACGGTAATGTAGTTTCGCCAATTCATAGGCCGCACCCCGCACAGCCCCTTTCTTTATTGTCCTGATCTTTCTCGTCTTCGAAGCCATTCAGAGTTATCTATCGCTACAGGTGATAATCCAGATGCGAAGTGCTGAGCCACACGCTGAGCGAAATCAGCCTTGAGCTCTCCGATCCATTTGAATTTCGTCCCTTTGGTACAAATAAAGAAAAACTGTTCATCGGGACCTTGCTCTGCAACTACACACTTTTTAGAGTCGTTTGGTGCAAACTCTTCCAGCAACCATTGGGAGGGATTTGTGCAGACACTACGACGCAAATATTCATTTTTGTCTATTTTTAAAACAAGCTGAATCGTATCTTTCTCTGGATCAATCAATGGAAGTAAAAGAAACGTTTCCTCGTCCTGCAATCGCAGACTGTCACATCTTGGCCTCATACAAAGAAATAGGTCGCTTCCGCTTTCCTGATCCTGTCTTCGGAGAGCAGTACCCAACTGTAGTATTGGTGGCGGAGAATTCCTGACTGTTCGAAAATTAAACATCCACGCAAGCTGACGGTCAAGGTCTTCTGATCCGTTTTCATTTTCCACAAATCCAGAGGATAAAAATTTATAATCTTGTCTCCCCAAAGGACTTTGATTCAGGCCTTCATCGAGAAGACGAGCAACATCTTGAAAAGATAACTCTTTCTCCCCAAATAGAAATTTTGTGTCTTGGCTGAACTTTGAATATAGCCAATCTTTGACGGCCTCCAAGCTTGCTGGGTTCATCTCCATCGTGGCATCATTCATAATAGCTTGTAGCTCGTTCTCAAGTAAGCTGACCATATGCTGCTGAGAATCGTCCGGCGAGGGAAGGCAAACTCGGTGTGCGAGGAATGCCGGATCAAGATCCGACGAGAAAGAATCAAGAACCTTGTGAGCATTTTCACGCACGGCTGTAAGTGAAGTTAGTGCAATACTAGGCAGCAGCCCCTTTGTCATATCCGCGAAATCTCCGATGAGGCGTTTCGCAACATCATCCTCCGAAATTGCTCTATCCTCCAAGTCTGATGGCAATGATGTGCCAGATTTTGCGTATATTACTATGCGACAATGTTCATAGGAAAGTTCGACACCTAACTTGTTGGATTGGAAATTCCATCCTTGTTGTTGTAATTCTTGCTGGAGCCTATCCCCTATTGCACAGATGTCGTTTTCTCCGGTGTAAATCGCGATTAGACGGAGCCGTCCGACCTCATCACTTTTTAGGAGCTTCTTCAACAATTCAAGGGCCTTTTCTCCTTTGTCTTGGTACAATTGCCAATCCAATATCACCATATCGGCCCGCCTCGTAGCAGGGACGACGGTAGCGGCGGCTAGCGAATCATCTTCTGGAGGGGCTATCACCGCGCATATCAAACCGTGTTTTGCAAAGGCATCTACTAGTGTGCGTGCGTCAAGGCTATGGACGCTAGCTTCGTTTGTGGTGCTCGTTTCTTCCGACATGGGATCCAATGTATGTCGCTCTGGTTTCTTGAGTGACGCAGTTGGTTTCGGAGAATTCTGAATCTGCGCTTCGTCGTCGACGATTACGGCGGTTAGGAGGAAACGCTTTGCAATCTTCGCATAGCGTTCTTTGTAATCATCTATTTCACTCATTTTCACTTGTTCCTTCTACCGTTTGAGGAGCAGGACTGATGGCAAAGGTAGCACCTTTTTCATCTTCGTTATCTATTAGGGTCAAATCGTAACCTACGCGACGAAGTACCTCTCGGGAAATATATAGCCCCATTCCCCTTCCTCCTGGTTTTCTTGTGAATCCGAATTCAAAGATCGTCTCCCGATCCATCGGGTTCACACCGGAACCTGAATCGGAAACCCAAAAGACTCCATCTTTCGCGTCAAGCTTAATCCGGCGCTCTTCTGAGGGATTTTGCTGGGAAATCCAGTAGATTGCGTTGTCGATAAGATTAACAAATACCGGATAAAAGGAGGAAGGGAAACCATTGATTTTTATCTTGGAAAAAGCCGCCGTTTTTACGAATTCTATACGATGACGTGTAAATCTCTCTTGAAAAAGATCACATAAAAACGTGTAAATTTCGGAACCTCGAATATCCACGGCTTTGCGATAAAGCCTTCTTTGAAGTGGAGTGAAAAGCGTCAAATATCCATCCAGATGATCGAAGCTAGCCCGAATATTCCGATATAGTTCTTCGAGAGACTCATTGATATCAGCCCATGCCTTTAACCTACGTAGATTATTACGGACAGAGCGAATCGTCGCATTGAATTCATGATTGATTATTTCTACTGCCATGCCAAGCTGAGTTAGTTGCAGATCGGCTTCCGCTTCCTCTTCAAGTAATATATTTCGCTGCTCGATTGCTACGAGCTGATCAAGGGCCGATGTTTCACCGCTCGTGTCTATAGCTCTAAGTTGTTCAAGAAGCGAGTCGAGTAAACTAGATTTTTTCCCCCCAACTTCAAGGATCCTCGATTCCAAAACATCTCGTTTTTCTATAAAATTCTCATCTGTTAGCTCTGAAATATCAATACGCTGAAATTCGCTGACAACAGCGCGAAATTCGGCTTCCACTTCACCAAGGCATGTACTCGCGACACTGCTCACCTCTGTAGCTACTCTATCTGCTTCTTGTCTTGCGTTCGTCCCGCTGTCTCTCGTTTGTTTTTTGGCCTGCTTTGCTAGCTCATCTAGTGATGCTTCGACCCGTAATCTTCGATCAAGTTCTACACGAGCTTTATTGGCTTCATCCCGGACGAGATCCTCAATCAGCTCTCGGGTCTGCCGAAATACAGTCTCCGAGAGTTGCGAAAACGCGTCAGAGTAATCATTCCATTCTTTTTCCATCGCTTTGCTCAAAGCTACTCTGGGACGTGAAATCTTGTATCGCGATTCTATTTTCCTAAGCTCCGCTTGAGCATGTTGCTCAACTTGGATGATCTCTTGTGCAGCACGCTGAGGATCAGAAATAGAGCAAGCTTGCTTGAGTTTTTCAGAAATATCTTGGCTAATCTGAAGAGCTTCCTCTTGTGGGGAATTAGACGAGAGTTGTTCAAAGAACCAAGTCAAATCTTCAGCCATTTTCTTTTTCTTTTGGGATACAAAAAGTTCTCGGCGACGCCTATCACTCTCAAGCTTAGTAAGCTCTTCCTTCCGCTCTGTGAATCTCTCGCCATGTACACCTTCTGCGCGAAAGAAATCGGTAGCTATTTGTACAATGAAGTGTTTTAGTATGCTTTTCAATTGACGATAAGCCTTGTTCTCCCGGAATCCTTCTCTGCCAGCTTTCTCGTTGAGTTGTTTATTATTTTTACTGTCAATTTCGATACTTCCAAACATTTTTCGGTGAGAGAAGTAGTAGTAAGAAGCACTCTTAGTTCTATGAAACTCGATGTCAAGCCAATCGTAATCGGTATCTCCATATGGCAATATCCTTACACCGTCACGGTAGATATACAATCCCCCAATCTTTCTCGTCTTTTGAGTCATTCGAGCCCAATCTTCCGGGGGGAGTGTTGAATGTTTGCCTTCTCCCTCGATCGCCGCAAAGTTAATAGAAAAGGGACCACATGCAGTAGGGTTTCCTCCCGCACCTGTCCACGCAATTACATGATTTTTAAATAATTCTCCATATATCAATACATCTCCTTGGAATTGACCGTATTCATCAAAACGGCCCTTTACTTGATGATCTGCGTTTTCAAATTGCTCTGGAGTAAAAAATTCACCATCGGCGATAAGATTATCTACTAGATCTTCGGTTTTGTGGTCCTTGAAAGCGGCTTGGATCACGGGAGGTGGATGTCCCGGCGTCATGGTATTTGTAAATCCCAGCAGAGCTTTCGTTAATGGTGTTGCTTTATCGATTTTTGGCTCCCCATCTATGTCCACAGAAAGAAGGTCGGAAGTAGGCAAAATGATAAAATGGGTGCCGCTTCCTGAGCCGCGCAGCGTAGGATCACCGAGATAAGAGTCTATGTCTTGAGGATCAACTTCAAACTGTCGGAGTTCCTTAAAAAGACGGTCATAGAATTGGTCTCCTATTTTAGCTTTGAGATGCTCATTATTTTTAGAGAATGCCGTCACCATTTGGCGCACGTCCTCAGATGAAGGCAATTCCCCACCAGAAAAAGTACGTATGGGAATCTGAATATCTTCGAGATCAATGCCAGGACACTCAAAAAGGCTCCAGTTCACAAATGCCACGGTAAGGTCCGACAATGAATTTCCACGTCTGGCACGGGTAAGTACGAGAACTTGCGGACCGATCGTTGAAATAGCCAGACGACCGATGCCCTTCTCGCCTAGCATGGGCCGTTCCTTCTTGCCGGGATCATATTGTAATGGTTCCAACCCAGCGGTATTGAGCTTGCTCTCCGTACCGATTGTGAGCCACCGGCTGGTGAATTCTTCTCTAGTCATGCCGATGCCATCGTCACGCAGTACGAACAGGCCATCGGTTCGGTAGTAGTCGATTTCGACGCGATCGGCATACGCATCGTGGGCGTTCTTGAACAGTTCACTAATTGCAGTGGGGATTCCCGCAATCTGTTGTCGTCCAAGCATGTCAAGAGTTCGTGCGCGTGTCTTGAATGTCACCATCTTAGATCAGTACTCCTGCTTCCTTCAGGTGTTCGTTGACGTGCCGTCCAATGATCGTTGCTAATCGTACGGGGACAGCATTGCCAATCTGCCGAGCCATTGAGGAAAGGCTTCCTTCAAAAAGGAAGTCAAGCGGAAAAGTCTGTAGACAGGCTGCTTCTCTTATGCTTATGGCACGATCCTGTTCTGGGTGCCCGAAACGACCATTGGAATAGCTGATACATTTCGTTGTCAATCCAGGGGCAGGTCGATCCCACGACATACGGCCATATACATCGCTATAACCTAGAGTTCTCTTATGGCAGTCGAGTCGAAGTCGATTCGGCCAATCTCCATTACCACCACCTTCCGGCGTCGCTCGTATACGTTCCAGATTGCGTTTCGATAGCCCTGCTGCACGGTGGTTAGGGACATTTGTGTGTTCCTCGCCTGCCACGATCGGTGGAAGGTCCTCGATCCAATCCTTCACCGCTTCATAACAAGGATTAGTTGTTCCAGGACCGTTCGTCTCCGGTGGAAGCTTAATTGGTCCATGGCGACTTGCCAAGAGTATAAGACGGTAGCGACTTTGGGGAACTCCATATTTCATGAGTCGTACTGGCCGATAGTCGACATGATAGTCTGCGGTTTCAAGAATTTGAAGAAATCCGCCAAACGGCTGCGTACGGCGGTTCAATTTCTGGAGGCCAGGCACGTTCTCGACAAAAACGATGTCAGGTCTACAGGCTTTGACAAACTCAGCGAAACAGGACAAGAGTGATATCCGATCATCATCTTCTCGTCTGGGATGCTTCGTGTTCTGCTTTGTGAAAGGTTGGCACGGAGCACACCCACAAAACAAGACAGGGTTCGGTCTTTGTTTATCAACAAGCGATTGAACATGATGGACCGACATTTTGCGAATATTCATGAGCTCGAAGTGCGTAGAAGGGAAATTGATTTGAAAGGTCCGCTGCGAGTCGGGATCGCAATCAAGCGCGAAAACGATATCCATACTAGCATCACGGAAACCGCAGCTTGCTCCACCACAACCGGAGAAAAAATCGAATACTTTAACGCTCATGCTTTCACCTTTTCCCGACAAATTGTCCTTCGAAGAATCGGCGTATCATTTGCAAGACACGATCACGATCCCTTGTCGTACGCTCCCATATTTAAGAATTAGAGTCTCCCAGCCAGCCCCTTCAGTGTTTTTGACTAGTCGACAGATTCAGGTGTCGCTAGTCATCGCAAACCGCTGATGTGGAGTTGATCGCGTTGCTTTTTCATAGGCATGGCTCACTCGCTCGGACTACTGAGCGATGGTGCACACAGCACAGCTTCACCGTTTCTCACCTCAAGCTTCCCAGTAACGGCAGCCGCGATGACGGCGGCGCGTCGTTCTTTAATCAAACACATCTCTGTAGCGATGCATAACTGGCTGGTCAAGCCTCGCTGACAAGGCTGCGATACGAGCGATTATGGCATGCTGCTCGCCTAGAGGTATTGGTATACGAATGTTCGCCACGTCCTCGCATGTAAAGATACCCTTCAGCCCACCAGCATCGTCGCTTACACTACGAATATACTCGCAGACAGAGAAAAAAATCCACCGGAAGAACCACATACTCAGCCGCGAACAGTCTGGCGTAACAGGGGCGAGGTTATGGTTGATCATAGCATCACATAAAATAACGGCCGCTTGGCCTCTTGTCTTGCCTTGACCGACTATGGCTACCAAATACACTCTCTTTACCAACGAGCGGCAAGTTACACTCCCGTACAGCAGCGGGATAACGGACTCGTTGGCGTTGGTGTCCTCGTACTGATTCACCGAGGCACTTCTGAGCCACGGGAGGTCTCCTCAGTCCAATATACCACGTTACTGGGGCTTGGCGTTGATCCGTTCTAACGGTGGAGGAATGACCAAGCTTTCATACCTCCCAAGGCATCGGAATCTCGCCAAGCCAAGAGATACCGGAGTAGCGGAGCGGGAGGTTTAGGTCGAGGCCGAGGCGATGAGCTATGTCTTTCAATAACGCCCAAACGGAATCGGCTAGCAAGCGAGCGATTGGGCATCTGGAGGCGGATATGACGCCCAACAACGACGGTGCTGTTGGCATCACTCCCGAATCGCTATGTGCAACTCCCGCAACTGCTCGGGCGACACCTCGCTCGGTGCGCCCATGAGCGGATCCTGCGCATTCTGGTTCATGGGGAAGGCGATGACCTCCCGGATGTTTGGTTCGTCCGCCAGCAGCATGACGATGCGGTCGATGCCGGGGGCGATGCCGCCGTGGGGTGGCGCGCCGTAGCGCAAGGCGCGGATCATGCCGCCGAACTTGCGATCCACTTCCCGCTGCGAGTGCCCGGCAATCTCGAATGCCTTGTACATGATGTCTGGTCTGTGATTGCGGATGGCACCGCTCGACAGTTCAAGGCCATTGCAGACGATGTCGTACTGATACGCCTTGATCTCCAGCGGCGATTGCGTCTCCAGCGCAGCCATGCCACCCTGCGGCATGGAAAACGGGTTGTGCGCAAAGGCCACGCAAGCGCGTTCGTCGTCCCATTCGTACATGGGAAAATCGACGACCCAGCAGAATTCATAGCAACCCTCCCGCCGCAAGTCGAGCCGGTCTGCCAGATGCAGGCGCAACCCTCCCGCTATGGACGCTGCCTCGGCTGCAGGTCCGGCAATGAAGAAAATCGCTGATCCCGGAGCAGCGGCGCACTGCTCGATAATGCGGTTGCGCACGTTTTGTTCTAGAGCCGCAGCGATTGGGCCGGTGGCTTGCGCTCCGTTGATGAGGTACGCCAGCCCCTTGCCGCCCGCTTCTTTGACGAATGCTTCGAGGCCGTCGAAAAACGAGCGCGGTTGCGCTTCCATTGCGGGGACGCACAGGGCGCGGACGACCCCTCCTGCTGCGACGATGTCCCTGAACAGCCTGAACGAGGAGGCTGCGAAAATATCGGAGAGGTCTTGGATTTCGAGCGCGAAGCTCAGGTCTGGTTTGTCCGTGCCGAACCGCAGCATGGCGTCGGCGTGGGAAAGACGCGGGAACGGCGGCGCGGTCACTTTCCAATCGGTGAACTCGCGAAAGAGACCGGAAAAGAGTTCCTCGACCACAGCGAAGACATCCTCCTGTTCGACGAAGGCCATCTCGAGGTCGAGTTGGTAGAACTCGCCGGGAGAACGGTCGGCGCGGGCGTCTTCGTCGCGGAAGCAGGGCGCGATCTGGAAGTAGCGGTCGAAGCCTGACACCATCAGCAACTGCTTGAACTGCTGCGGTGCCTGTGGCTATCTAATCCGAATTTCGTTAAGCCGGACTGGGCCGCGCAACGGCTCCTACAGCCCGAACCAGCGGTTGAGCTTGATCAAAAAGATGCTGTCGCCGTCGTCGGCGAAGGCGCGGCTCAAGTCGCCGGCCGGGCGGAACTGGGGGTCGCTAACGTCGTCGAAGGCGTGGTCGCGGCTTTGCTGCCAGACCGCGAAGAGTGTGCTGCCGGGCCGGTACTCCCAGCGCAGTACTATGTTGGAGCGCAGTGAGCGGCGGTGGAAGTCGGGGTTTTCCTCAAAGCCGGCGTAAGGTGAGAATTCGTAGGAGCGCGGGCGCACCAGCTCCTTGATGGCACCGTAGTCGCCGGTTGTCACAAAGGGCTGGACGAATAGCTGCAAGCTTAGGCCCGGGGTGAAGGCATAGGTGCCGCGCACGCCGAGCTCGAAGACGCGGCTTTCGAGCTCGCCGAAGATGAAGTGGTCGTCCTCGCCGTCGCCGTCCTGGTCCTCGTTTTCTACCCACTGGGCGAAGTTGCGGTTGAAGTTGTAGCCCGGCTCGATTTCCAACTCGAACTGGGAGACGGGGCGCAGTGCGATTTCAAAGCCGACCCACGATCCCAAATTGTCGCCTCCTTGGCTCCCGCTGATGTTCCAGCCGAGCCAAGCGCTGATGGGCTTGCGGTCGTCGGACCACACGTCCATGCCAAACCAAGTGTGGGCGGGCGAGAGCATCAGAGGGCCGCCGCGAGTGGCCAAGTCGTCAAAGGCGGCGAAATTGCGGCTGAGGCCCATCCAGAATCCCCAGTAGTTATGCAATTCGTGCCAAGAGTTGAAGTTGATGCCTTGGGACAGCCGCTCGCCGGCGAAGTTCCAGTGGTTCCAAGCGTTGAAGTTGAACCCGGAGCGGCGGGCGAACCAGTAGGGGTCGAGCTTCTCGTAACGGATGTGGGTGCCAGCCTGGATGCGGTCGTTGCGCTGCATAAAGCC
>MKWU01006553.1_pt1 | contig 11759 bp, 7 predicted proteins | sample 809101 | NCBI WGS metagenome assembly MKWU01 (sample SAMN05860141, study PRJNA318959) | sponge metagenome | host: Aplysina aerophoba | place: Slovenia: Piran, Adriatic Sea, Gulf of Piran | collected 2013-05-07
GCAGAAAGGAACTATCCATGCTAGATCGCGCCGTGCGCATCGGAATGATCGGCTGCGGCACCCAAGCCAACGTCCACTTTACCTGCCTCAAGTCCCTGGGCGCGGACCAAGCGACAGTTGCCGCTGTCTGCGACCTCGACGACGAGCGCCTCGCCGCCGCCTGCCAGCTCTGGCCCGAAGCCCGCGCGGCCAAAGACTATCGTGACATGCTCGCTCCCGGCGACCTCGACTTAGTCATCGTCGCCACCATGCCCAACACGCACGAGGCCATATCCTTGACCAGCCTCGACGCCGGAGCCTGCGTGCTGTGCGAAAAGCCCTTTATGATGAATGCCGAGCAAGCCGAAGCCGTCCTCGCCAAGGCCGCGGCGACCGGGCTGCAAGTCCAACTCGGCACCAACATGCGCTATATGCCGAGTTCGCGGTATTTGCACGACCTAGTCCAAGGCGGCACCATCGGCGAGCCCGGGTTCGCCAAGGCGTGGGGCTGCCACGACGATCCGCCCGTCTGGGGGCCACACTACCACCTAGCCACCTCTGGCGGCGGAGTCCTCGCCTCGACCCTGGTCCACACGCTCGACTTGGCGATGTGGGTCGGCGGCTCGCCCAATCCGCTCACCGTCAGCGCAGCGACCCGCCGCCTCTTCCCCGGCAAGCGCGGGCCCAAGGTCGATGCCGCCATCCACGCGCGCTACGACGCCGAAGACCTCATCAGCGGCTTGGTGCGCTTTGACAACGGCACCTTTTATTCGTTAGAGGGCAATTGGTGCAGCGAGGTGACCAACTTCCACAGCTTTGAACTGACCACCACCCGCGCCACCATCACCGGCGAGCCCTTTGCAGTCAAGGTCGATGTCGAAGGCGAGATCGTTGATCAGACACCCCAACTCGACGGCGACGACTGGTCCCAAAGCGTCCACACCCAAGACGCCACCCTCATCGCCCAACTCCGCGCCGGCGAGCCTTGGGACATGCAGGACGCCCGCCAGCTACTCAACCTGCAAAAGGTAGTCGATGCCTGTTACGAATCGGCGCGTACGGGTCGAGAGGTGACGATCTAATCAACACAGCAGCAATGAGTTACAATAAATCATTACCGCCATCTGTAAATATTCCTATATCCCAGCGTCGCCAAGATGCAGTCTGGCGAGATGGACACCGTTAGGATATAATTGTCTAGGGCTTGCACGGCGGTCCCGTGCGTGGCATCCGCAACCAATTTAGAAGGCTCTATATGTCCAGTCTTATTGTCAACGGGGGCAAACCCCTTTCTGGTGTGATCGTCCCCTCGGGCAATAAAAACGCAGCCCTGCCCATCCTCTGCGCCACCTTGCTCACCGACGAGCCGGTGACTCTGCACAATATTCCCAACATCACTGACATCCAAAAACTGGTCGGCTTTTTCCAAGCCCTCGGTTCCTGCATCGACTGGGATCGCTCGGCCAATATCCTGCGGATCGACAACTCCGGCTTTGCCGATGAATTGGGCGATGTGGAGCTGACCCAAGGAATGCGCTCCTCCGTCCTCCTGCTGCCCCCCTTGCTCCAGCGCCTCCAGCGCCTCCCCTTGCCCATTGACACCAAGGGCTGCACCCTAGGCGTGCGCGAAATTGACCCACATCTAGAAATCATGGCTCGGCTGGGTGCCCGGACCATCTCCGGCGCTCCACCCGTCCTATCGCTGGACAAGTCCTTTGTGGGGACGAGCTATTGGGCAGACTATATGTCGGTGACTACCACTGAGAATTTTGTCATTGCCGCGGTTCTAGCAGCGGGCTCCTCCACTCTGATCAACGCGGCTAGCGAACCCCACGTGCAGGATTTGTGCCACTTTCTCAACAGCATGGGGGCCAGCATTGATGGCATTGGCTCCAGCGTCCTGCACATCGAGGGGGTCGAATGCTTGGGGGGCACCAAAGCGGCCATCTCTTCTGATCATCACGAAGCCACCACCTTTCTAGCCCTAGGTGCCATAACCGGCGGACAAGTCCGCGTCGAGAAGACGCTCCCCCACCACTTTGACCTCATCGATCGGGTTTTTGCCAAACTGGGCGTGGAAGTGCACCGCGAGGACAATGCCGCAATGGTGCATCAGGCCCGGCCCCTTCAGGTCCAGGAGCCCTTTACGTCGAATATCCTGCCCAAAATAGAAGCGGCACCCTGGCCTTATTTTCCCGTTGATTTGCTGCCGCCCATGGTGGCTTTGGCTGTGCGTGCCAAAGGCGTGATGCACTTTTGGAACAAAGTGTACGAGGGCGGTTTTACTTGGATTCCCGAACTGGTCAAATTCGGGGCCCACATCGTAGTCAGCGACCCCCACCGCATCATCGTCTTCGGCGATAAACCGCTGCGCCCTTCCGTGGTGGAGGCCCCCTATATCATCCGGGCAGCCGTGGCCCTGTACATGACCGCGGCTGCCATACCGGGCCAGAGCGTGGTGCAAAACGCCGAGTCCATCCGCCGCGCTCATCCCCACTTCGTCGAGAACTTGAACAAGCTGGGGGCTGATGTCGAGTGGGACGATTGATAGGTCCCTTTATTACTCCTTATCCCTATAGCCCTGTATCTCGCGTGGATCGCCGAAAAGGAATTCCATGACTCAGCCCAACGCCTGGACGCCCGTCGAGGCTCGCAACACAGCCGCCCTGCTGCACAGCCTGTCCCAACCTCTCACCGCCTTGGCCGACGGAGACGTTCCCGCCGTGGTCCTACGGGGTGCCTATCCGCCCGACCACTGCCGCGACTTGATGCGCCGCTTTGAAGAGCGGGGCTATTTCGACCCGGCCACCGTGGGCCAGGCTTCCCAGCTAAGCGGCGGCCCCTATCTCGACCTGGGCACCAGCCTTGGACGGCTCGGGTCTGATCCAGACGCCTTCTTCGCCCATGCCGCCGGCACCCACGAGTTGTTCTCAACGCTCTTCGAGGGGTTTGCAGACCCAGTGCGCACAATGTACGCGGCCCTATCCGATATAGCCGAGGGCAAAGTCGTACAAACCGCGCACGAATCAGACGGGCGGCTCTACGGGCCAGCCATCTTCCGCATGTATCACGCCGCCGAAGGCCACAGGCCCCACTACGACTCCGTGGCCAAGCGCTCCCGCCCCGGCTACGAATACGCAGTCGCCAACTTCCAGCGCCAATTCGCCGGAGTGCTGTGCTTGCAGACCGGCGGTGAATCAAGCGCCGACGAACCCTTTATCTACCGGTGCTGGGGCACCCAGTCCCACATCGAGGAAGTCCTGCGCGAAGACCGCTTCGCCGAGTACGCGGCCGAGCACCACATCCCCCGCGTCCAAGTCCGCCTGACGCCGGGCGATCTCTACTTCTTCTGCACCGAAAACATCCACGAAGTAGAGCGCCTAACGCGCCAGCGGCGGCGCGTCGTGCTGGCCTTCTTCTTCGCAATGTCGGAGGACAAACCGGAGATTTTCGTCTGGTCCTAGTATAACTTGTTTCCTCTCGGCAGGAGCCTGTCCTATGAAGATACTTTTTCTTGTTTTCGCGGTCGGTGCTTTGGCTGCAAGCCGGCCGGCCGACGCGGCTGAGTTAGTTACAGGCCGAGTGCGGTTCGAATCGGGCGCACCAGCGGCGGGGGTACGCGTGTGGCTTTTCGACCTCCTCCACATACATACAGATCCGGTCGTGGTGATAACCGACGCAGAAGGCCATTTCGACCTGCCTTCAACGGATCGGCTAGCGCTGTTTGCCTTGGGGCCGAACTATCCCAACCCATTTAATCCTTCCACCATTATTCCCTATCAACTGCCCGTTGCAAGCTATGTGCGGTTGGACGTATTCAACGTCTTGGGTCAGCGGATCAAAACGTTGTTCAACGGCCAGCAGGCGGTTGGGCTTCATACGGCGAAGTGGGATGGTACGGATGAGATGGGGCGGGCGGTAGCAGCAGGCGTCTATCTGTACCGGCTTGACGCGGAAAAGATGCACTTAACTCAGCGCATGGTCTTAGTGGACGGACCGGCGAGATGGGCGACTTCTTCTAGCCCGCCCAACGGCTTAAGCGGAGGGGCGGGGATTCCGCCCTATGGGCTAGTCATTTCTGGTCGGGGCATAGAATCCTATGTTGATCTCGCGTTTTTATACGGGCATGAGGAGGTGGTAGTGGTCAGGCCAGCGGAACAACAGGTACAGCCCACGCGAACGCCAGGCGGGTTGTTAGGCGATGTCAACAACGACACTCAAGTCGATATGGCCGACGCGCTGCTTGTGCTGGTCTATACCTTAGGTCGCTCTTCCTTCGTAGCCCCCAATCAAGGCCGGATCGGGCAAGGGGATGTCAACGAGGATTGCCTGATCGACCTAGCGGACGGCCTGCTTATTACGACCTATGTTGCGAATCCGTTCGATAAGACGTTGCCGGATGGAATCGGTCGACCGATCAAGAGCGACATGCGTACGTTGGTCAGGCTTTATGAGGCTTTGGACGGCAACAACTGGCAGGACAATACGAACTGGCTCAGCACGGAACCGTTCCATACATGGTATGGCGTCGAGACAAACGACATTGGAAGGATCACTCGCCTGAGCCTCGGCGGCAACGAATTGACCGGAACCATACCCGAAGCACTGGCCCAACTCAAAATACTAAAATACCTGAACCTCTCCTTTAACGAGTTGACCGGAACCATACCCGAAGCACTGACCCAACTCAAAAATCTGCAAACCCTGAGCCTCTCCTTTAACGAGTTGACCGGAACCATACCCGAAGCACTGGCCCAACTCGAAAATCTGCAAGACCTGAGCCTCTTCGGTAACCAATTGACCGGAACCATACCCGAAGCACTGGCCCAACTCGAAAACTTGCAAACCCTGAACCTCCACGGTAACCAATTGACTGGAACCATACCCGAAGCACTGACCCAACTCAAAAATCTGCAAACCCTTCTCCTCGACATCAACAAGTTGACCGGAACCATACCCGAAGCACTGACCCAACTCGAAAATCTGCAAGACCTGTCTCTCAGCGGCAACGAGTTGACCGGAACCATACCCGAAACGTTGGCCCAACTCGAAAACCTGCAAACCCTGAACCTCAACGACAACAAATTGACCGGAACCATACCCGAAGCGTTGGCCCAACTCAAAGACCTAAAATACTTGTTCCTTCGCGGCAACGAGTTGACCGGAACCATACCCGAAGCATTGGCCCAACTCGAAAATCTGCAAGACCTGTCTCTCGGCGGCAACGAGTTGACCGGAACCATACCCGAAACGTTGGCCCAACTCGAAAACCTAAAATATCTGAATCTTCGCAACAACAAATTGACCGGAACCATACCCGAAACGTTGGCCCAACTCGAAAACCTACAAGAGCTATACCTCAACAATAACGAGTTGATGGGGACCATACCCGAAGCGTTAGCTCAACTCAAAGACCTAAAATACCTGTACCTCGGCGGCAACGAATTGACGGGATGTATTCCCAAAGCGTTGCAAGATATACCGAACAATGACCTTAAAGTCTTAGAGCTAACCTTCTGTCCGTGAACGCCGCTCGCCTTCTTCTTCGCCATGTCGGCGGACAAACCGGAAATTTTCGTCTGGTCCTAAGGCGGCTTCGGCCTCCTAATCCCCCGCCTGCTCCACAGCCGCTTGATAATACTCCCGGAGCAAATCGTCGAGGGCCGCGGAGGTTTGGTTGTAGTTGGTCCATCCGTACGGCGTGTTGTCAAAGCGCACATCGCCCACGAGGGAATCGGCTCCCCGCGACAGGAGGAAGCGGGCCATTTCGAGCTGGTCGGCGACGACGGTTTTATGCAGGGGCGTACTGCCGTGGTCGTAGGACCGGAATGCGCCAGCAAAGCCGTTGATGTCGGCCCCGCGATCCAGTAAGAAGGCCGCCGCGTCCAATGCGCCGCTGTACGCGGCAAAGTTGAGCGCCTCGACGAGGATTTGCTCGTCAGTGAGCACGGTGTCCGGGTCGGGGTGATACAAATGGCCGATCCCCTGTTTCAGCTTGCCTTCGGCGTCGAAGAACTCGGCCATTAGATCGACGCGATTAGCTCCGGCAGCAAAGCGCAAATCAACCGTGGCACCAGCCTCAATCAACAGACGCGCCAGTTCGCGGTTTTCGGCGATCAGGGCCTTCCACAGTATTCGGCCGCGGTTGCGGTCCAAATCAGCCCCTCGATCAACCAAGAGGCCAACCAACTCGCCCTTGGTGCCAGCCCAGTCGAGCTGGGCACTTTGGGCCACCAGTTCCAGCACCGTAACTAAATCGTAGGTAGCGGCGTTGGGATCGGCCCCGGCGGCGAGTAAGACAGCGGCCAGCTCAACGGCATTTGCGGGCAGCGGCACTCGCCGCGGTTCACCAGCCACGAGGTGCAAGAGGGTGGCCCCGCGGAAGTAGGAGTATTCGTAGTATTCGTCGAAATAGCCCTGCGCTGCCGTCAGTTCGGGATGTTCGGCGAGTAGGTCCCTGAGCGTCTCCACGTCGCCGGCGTCGATGGCTTGGACGGCCCGGTAAAAATCTGGGTGACCAGCGTCGCCGCGGTCGCGGCCTTGCGGCGGCAGGGATTCGCCCGCGCGTGGGATGGCCAGTGCCACCAGCTCGGGCGGGCGTTCAAGGTCGCCAAAATCATTGCCTACCGCGACGACCACGTACTGGCGTCCATCCGCCACATAGCTCATCGGCGCGCCATAGGCATTGCTGGGCAACTCGACGCGGCCGATTTCCCGGCCCGACGCCAGTTCATAGGCGCGCAGGTAGGCGTCGCGATCGACGAAGTAGTCCATACCAGCGTCGCTCAGGTCGTGTGGGTCTTGCGAGGCGGCCAGCAGCAACCGGGGAGTGGCCAGCACGAAGGTGCGGTTGTCCCAGCCCATATCCGGCAGGTCGAGGCCCTTGAGAGCTGGGTGATTGACCGGCCCCTTGCCCACCGTCGTCCGCCACAAGTGCTCGCCGGTGTTGAGGTCAATGGCGGTAATACTGCCATAAGGAGGCTTGACCAGTGGCAACCCTTGCGGGCCGAGGACGTGCTGGTTGTTGCTAGCAGAAAACGCCGAATGAGCCTCCGGGTCATCTACCCGATGCAACTGCACCGTTGTGATGGCCATGTGCGACGGCACGTAGAGCACACCCGTGCGCGGATCCGCGGCACCGCCAGCCCAGTCGGCACCGCCCCATTGCCCAGGCACCACCAAAACACCTTTCTCGGTCGGCGGCGCATAGAGCGGGCCGTAGTCGTAGCGGGCGAGGATCTCCTTGGCTTCCTCGCGCAGTGCGGGCGTAAAGTCAATCAAGTCGTCTTCGCCAATGCCTTGGCGTTCAAATGGCGCAGGTTTGGCCGGGAAGGGCTGGGTCGGCGAGGTCTGCTCGCCCGGTACCTGCGACTGAGGCACCGGCCGTTCGACAATCGGCCAGATTGGCTCGCCGGTTATGCGGTCAAACACAAAGCAGAAGGCCTGCTTGGTCAGCACGGCGACGATCTGGCGCGGGCGACCTTCTACTTCCACATCCAACAACACCGGCGGGGCCGGCGGATCGTAGTCCCACAGGCCGTGGTGGACTAGCTGATAGTGCCACACCCGCTCGCCGGTCTCGGCATTCAGGCAGACAATCGACTCGCTGAAAAGGTTGTCGCCCGGGCGCTCGCCGCCGTAGTAGTCGTGGCTGGCCGTACTCACCGGCAAGTAGAGGTAGCCCAGCTCTTCATCGGCGGTCATTGAGGCCCAGACATTGGCGGCACCGTAGGTCTTCCAAGCGTCGCTTTGCCAAGTCTCGTTGCCGTATTCGCCCGCCAGCGGAATCGTGTGGAACTCCCAGACTTTGGCCCCCGTCCTTGCGTCGAAAGCCTGCACATCGCCGGGGGGCGTGTACTCAGCCGGAGGCCGGCCGCGCCAGTCGCCAATGGCCGAACCGACCGCGACCACGTCACGGCAGATCACGGGCGGGGCAGTCACGCCGTAGTTCCAGCGGTCGCCGTCGGTCAGTGGGCGGCGCAGGGACGCGCCCAAGTCAACTCGGCCATCTTGGCCAAACGCCGGGTCTGGAAGGCCGGTTTTGGCATCAATGGAGTACAAATAGGCAGTTGAAGTGGCGAGAAAAATCCGCTCGACTTCGCCGTCGGTCCAGTAGCTTGCGCCGCGCAGGTTGCCCAAGAAGCGAGGCTCAATGCGCCAAGCTTCTGGATCAAACGTCCACAGTTTTTCGCCGCTAGCTCCGTCGAGGGCGACGAGGATGTTGAACGGCGAGGCGTAGTACAGCACCCCATTGACAGCGATCGGCGTACTGCGGTGCTCGTCAAAGTCTAGGTCGAGATCGGCCGTCTCGTATATTCGCTGATCGGGCGGGCGAAAGCGCCACACGACGCGCAATTGATCGAAGTTATCCGGGCCGATCTGGGCGGCGGGCGAGTACTTGGTGCCGCCTAGATCCGAGGTGTAATAAGGCCAATCGACCGCTTGGGCCGAGGCTACTGCTACCAACATCAGCCAGACGCAGGCGCGTATGTTCACTCGTTTGCTCCTTTCTGCGCGGTTTCTATAAGTGTCTTAAAAACGGACGACGGCGCGCTGAACAGTGTCAAAACCCCGCCGCCGTCTGTTTCCAGTTCTCCTGAGTGCACATATTACTCCCATTCCCTCCAACAAACGGATGCCCCTATGCCCATCACTCGCCCCATCGACACCTTGGTCCTCGGCGGCGGCATGGCCGGCACCTTTGCCGCACTCGCTGCCAAAACGCCCGCTACCACTGTTGCCATTGTCGAGCCAGCCAATGTCTTGGGAGGCCAAGGCACAGCCGGAGGCGTCGCTGGTTTTTGCGGCGACAGCCAGCGCGTCAACGTCCCTTTTGCCCGCCTCGTCGAGACTTTGGCCCAACACGAGCTCATCGCCGAGTACGACCCGCTCGCCGACCGCCGCGCGTACGACTTGGAATTGTGCGCCTTCTTTTTGCAAGAAATGGTCGCCGCAGCCGACGTCGAAATTCTCTTCCACGCCCGCGCCTTGACGGCGCAACGCGCCGGAGGGCACATCGCCTCAGTCGAGGTTGCCTGCGCCTCGGACCGCATCGAGTTCCAACCCGGCATGGTCGTCGATGCCACCGGCGACTGCGCCCTAGCCCACGCGGCCGGGTTTGCGACCATCCACGAGGGAGCCAACAAACAACTGCCCATGAGCCTCTACTTTGTGCTGTGGGACACCGGCCGACCCGTCACCCCCTTCTTGCCGCCGGGCTGCCCTACTTGGGACGACGATGAGTCCCTGCCCATGACCACCTTGCACGTCTTTCCCTCCGGCAAGGTCGAAGTCAAGATGAAGGTCGTGGGATTCGACGCGGCCGATGGCCAGAGCCTGTCCCACGCCGAACTGCATGCGCGGCGGCAGATGATGGGCCTGATTTACTACTTGCAGACTAAGGGCTACCGCGGCACCCGGCTCGACACCCACGTCCTCGCCTCAGTCTCCCGACACATCGGTGCCCGCGAGGGACGGCGCATTGTCGGCGAATATCTCCTGACCGAGGAGGACGTCACTCATGCCTGCACTTTCCCCGACGCAGTAGCAGTGGGCACCTACCATCTCGACTACCACTGGCCCGACCGCGTCGAGCGCGCCGGCACGGGCATTACCACCATGGTCGAGCCGTATCACATCCCACTGCGGAGCCTAGTGCCCAAAGGGGCCGCTAATCTGCTAGCGGCCGGGCGCTCGGCCTCGGGCGACCAAATGGCCATGAGTTCCTTCCGCATCCAAGCGACTTGTGCCCAGATGGGCTTTGCGGCCGGTACGGCGGCGCGAATCTGCCAGCGCGAGGGACGCGACTTGCAGGACGCGCCCCTCGCCGCAATCCAGCAAGCCATTGAGGCCGGCGGCCAGTCGCTCGATCTGTCCGCCTACGGCGATTACCTGCGCCACTTGATCCACATCCGCGAGCACCTCTTTGCCGACGACCGACCCTTCGCCCAGTGCCACGCCTCAACCTTGGTGCAACTCAAAAACGGCGCGTTTCTCGCCGCGTGGTTTGGCGGCACCCGCGAGGGCCAAGCGGATGTCGGGATCTGGGGAGCCGAGCGGCGACACGAGCGTTGGTCGGCCCCGCGCTGCTTGGCCAAGGTGTGCGACTGCGCCCACTGGAATCCAGTGCTCCACGCCAGCGACGACGGCTGCGTCTATCTGTTCTTCAAAGTGGGTGAGCAGATAGCCGATTGGGAAACTTGGGTGATAGAATCGACCGACGACGGCCAAACTTGGACCGAGCCGCGGGCACTAGTGCCGGGCGACCGGGGCGGACGCGGGCCAGTCAAAAATAAGCTGCTCGCGCTCGCCGACGACACGTGGCTAGCTGGAGCCTCGCTAGAAAAAGAAGGGTGGGAGGTCTTTGTCGATCGCAGCACAGACCGAGGCGCGACTTGGAAAGCCAGCGATCTCATAGCACGCGACCGCTCGCTCTTCACCGGCCGCGGCGCGATCCAGCCGACGCTTTGGGAATCGGCCCCGGGTCAGGTACACATGCTGGTTCGCAGCACCTGCGGGCGGATCGGTCGCAGCGACTCAGCGGACGGGGGGCGGACTTGGTCGCCGCTCTATCCGACGGATCTGCCCAACAACAACAGCGGCCTCGACGCAGCCCGCCTCCACGACGGCACCCTCGCCCTCGTCTGCAACCCAGTGGAGCGCACGCGCACCCCGCTCTCGCTCCTACTCTCAGCAGACAATGGACAGACGTGGCCGCGCCGCTTGGACTTAGAAACCGCCGACGGCGAGTACTCCTATCCGGCGATCATCCCTACCCAAGTCGGCATGGCCATTACCTATACGTGGAAACGCGAGCGAATCGCCTTCTGGCATGGGTCGGTAGAACAAGTGCCGAATACCGACTAGCATCATACCGCTAGCGACTTGTCCGGTAACTTGTCCGGTAGTCTACTGTAGCATCACCAGATCGTCATCCAGACCGTGTCGTAGGATATCTAAGCGGGGCGATAGGGACGCCACCTGCTCGGGTGAAATATAGGCCAATCGGAAAGGAAAGATGCTTGGACTGTCGAGCAGATCCTTAATGGCGGCGGCCCTATGCGCCCGGGAGTGGAGAGACGCCTCCACCATCCAAGCGATAAGCCTAGGTTCCTCAACTGAGTACTGTTCCCCTTGGGCATAGACGCCTTTGTCCCCCGTCTCGTTCAAAACTCCCCAATCGATGAATGATCGAAGCACACGCTGGGCAGCATGTGATGCAGCTTCGCGCTCTCCGTATTGCTCCTTGACCCGTCGCTGAATATGGGCTGCTGTGGCTGTGCCCTGTAGGCGTAGAAGCCTACCAGTATCAGCGGCGATTGCACCCCAAAACGGATAGCCTGCCAAGACCATGCCCCAGTGAATAACAATGCGTTCTTTACGAGATAGCCTCTGGAAGATATCCAAGCCATCGTCCCGTAGCATCTCTAATTCACGCGGTACGGTCAACCAAGTCTTCAACAGGATGGTAATCATTTTCTCTCTGCCGCCCCTGACGACCTGACTGCCTACTGAGACCTTATCTTTTAGAAGAGCTTGCAGAGAGTCATTGATGGCAGTCTTATCGTTTCCAGCCAGTATCATGTTGGCTGTATGCTCGAACCACTCAAGTCGGATACGTTGGCTAAAGCCAATCTGGGCTTTCCGGCCGTTCACGGGTCCCTCCTGTCGATCTGTACAAGAGGGACGATGAGTTCTTCAAGTGATGCGCCACCATGTCCGACAAGGCGTTCCCCCTCACGGACAAATGCAGAACGGCCAGGGGCCAGTAGAGGTAAATA
>MKWU01006559.1_pt1 | contig 11753 bp, 10 predicted proteins | sample 809101 | NCBI WGS metagenome assembly MKWU01 (sample SAMN05860141, study PRJNA318959) | sponge metagenome | host: Aplysina aerophoba | place: Slovenia: Piran, Adriatic Sea, Gulf of Piran | collected 2013-05-07
GGGGCATGTCGGTTCCCAGGACCGTGTATTCAGCCTTTGCCATGGGTCCTCACTCCTTCCCATCCGTTTGAGGAAGCTCTGATCAATTGTCGCCGAACCAAGATGGCGCCCTTCGACTTCGCTTCGCGAAGCCTGTCCTGAGCCTGGTCGAAGGGCTCAGGACGAACGGTGGTGGGTCCATGTATCGTCCTGAGTCCTTCGACAAGCAAAGGACCCGCGGTACAAAGGACAACTCGTTCATCCTCTCACTGAACCCTTCGATAAGCGAAGTATCCGCTGCACAATGGACAACTCGTTCATCCGTTCGTCCTGAGCGTAGCGAAGCGAAGTCGAAGGGCGCCATCTTTCACAATCGCAATACGCCAGGGTTGCCTACGCCATCCGCCTGGCGGCCAGCTCCACCGCGTCGAAGATCTTCGTGTAGCCGGTGCACCGGCAGATGTTGCCCGAGATGGCTTCCTCGACGTCCTCGGCCGTGGGGCTCTTGGTGCGGTCGAGCAGGGCCTTGAGGGAGACGATGAACCCGGGCGTGCAGTAGCCGCACTGCACCGCGCCGGTGTCGATGAAGGCCTGCTGCACCGGGTGCAGTTCGTCGCCGTCGGCGATGCCCTCGACGGTGACCAGGTCGGCCCCGGCCGCGTCGGCTCCCAGCACCACGCAGGAGTTCACCGGCTTGCCGTCCATGATGATGGTGCAGGCGCCGCATTCCCCCGTGTTGCAGCACAGCTTGACGCCCTTGTAGCCCAGCGTGTCGCGCAGAAAGTCCACCAGCGCGGTGGACGGCTCCAGCTCGGCCGTATGGTTGTTGCCGTTTACCTTCAGCGTGATCTCAAGGCCCATCAGGCCACCTCCTTACCGGTTAACGCTTGCCAGCACTGTTCCAGCCCCCGGCGCGTCAGCGCGTCCACGATCCAGCCGCGGTACTCGCCGCTGCTGCGCTGGTCGGTAATCGGGCTCGACTCGGATGCCGAGCTTTCGCCGGCCTCCTTCAAGAGGGCCGCGTCAAGCGCCTTGCCACTCACCATGGCCTCTGTCCTGGAGGCGCGGATGGGCGTGGGCGCCACCGCCCCCAGGCCGATGCGGACGTCGTCCAGCGCGGTCTTGTCCGCGTTGGCCGTCGCCATCACGGCGACTCCCACCATGGCGATGTCCATGGGGCCGCGCACCGCGTGCTTGAGGTACGCGGCATGGCTTCCGGCCGCGGGGAAGGGCACCGTGATGCCCGTCAGCAGGCCCTTGGAGCCGAGGCTCGTCTGGCCCGGGCCGCGAAAGAACGCGCTGAACGGCTCGGTGCGGGCGCCGTCGGAGAAGGCCAGCTCGGCCTGGGCCTCCAGCACCAGCAGCGGCGCCAGGGTCTCGCCGGAAGGAGAGGCCCGGCAGATGTTGCCGCCGATGGTGGCGGTGTTGCGGATCTGCAGCGAGGCGAACTGGTGCGCCGCCTGCCACAGGAGCGGCAGCCGCTCGCGCACGAGGTCGCTCTCCTCGAGGTCGTGGATGGTGGCCAGCGCCCCGATGCGGACGCCGCCGTTGTCCTCGCCGATGGCGGTCAGGTCCGGGATGCGCTTGATGTTCACCAGGCAGCCCGGCTCCTCGCTGTACTTGATGTCCACCATCACGTCGGTGCCGCCGGCGATGACCTCCGCCTGCTCGCCGTGCCGGTCCAGCAGCGAAAGCGCCTCGTCGACGGTCTTGGGTTCGAAGTAGTCCATGGGTACGTACTCCCGCGTGTGTTCTTGAGTTTGCCCTTCGCCCGTGTGTCTGAGGCTTCTCTTAGCCCAGTCGCAGGGCGGATGGCAAGACGCGCCGGAGAGGGTTCCAGTTGTCCGGGCGTGGTGTTATTGTCGTGGCGGGTTTGTGGCGTCGCTTGCCGGCGCCCTTGGACATCCCATTCCGGAGGAACGACCATGGCGAAGGACAGCACCGAATACCGGGAGCACTGGGGCAGGGAAGGCTTCGCGGGGACCGGGGTGAACGTCACCCGCACGCACCACAGCCCCGATTTTCTTTCGGTCACCGGCCCGCACGTGCCCCACCGGCTCAACGTCGGCGCCGTGGCGCTGCCGGACCGCGAGGATGCCGAAGCGCTGCCGGTGCCGTTCCACGCCGGGCGCACGGGCGTGCAACTGAGCGCGTCCGGGCGCGCCCACCCGATGCCCTTCGTGGTGTCCAACGTCGAGGCCGACGAGGTGCACTTCGTGCAGGAAGGAGGGCTGGAGTTCCGTACCGCCTACGGCACGCTGACCGGCGAACCGGGCGACTTCGTGGTGATCCCGCGCGGCATTCCCTACCGGGTGCGGCCCCTGGCGGGCTCGAGCCTTTCGGTCATCGTCGAGACCCCCGGCGCGCTCCGCTTCGATCCGTCGCCCACCTTCGGCACCGGCCTCCGGCGCGCGGTGATCGGCGAGGACGAAGCCCAGGACGTGGAGACGGTGCTGTTGCTCAAGTGCTTCGACGGCGTCACCCGGTACCTCAAACCCACCAACCCGCTGGCGACCCAGGCCCTCGCCGACGGCCCCAGCCCGGTGTGGAAGCTGAACCTCAGGGACGTCCCCACCGATCCCAACGGTCCCCCGGTGCAGTTCATTGCGTCGCCCGGCCGGGACGAGCTGTTCTACAACCTGAGCGCCCGCCACCGGCGGCGCCCGCCCATCCACAACAACGTCGACTACGACGAGCTGATCTACTACTTCGAGGGCCCCGGCGCCTGGGGCGGCGTGGACGAGCCGGGCATGCTGACCTGCGTGCCCAAGGGCGTGATACACCACGGCCCCTCCGAGGACGTGCCCGAGGGCTACTACGCCTGGATGCTGGAGTCGCGCTGCACCCTGCGCCTCACCGACGCCGGCGCCGCCGCCGCGGAGCTCATGGAGACCGACCTGTACGGCCCCCACGCCACGACGGAAGGGTTCCGCTGAATTGGTTCCTGAAAGGCAAGGTATCGTTACCCACCGAACGAGTCGTCGAGCTTGTCGAGGATGCGCAGCCCAGCATCTATGGAACCACGGGCCGCGATGGCCCGAAACCGGGTCTCCGCATCGTGCTGTGCGATGACGATCGTGGAGAGCTCCTCCACCAGCTTGTTCACGCTCATCCGCCGACTCTTGGCGATCTCCTTCAGTCGGGCGTGCGTATCATCAGGCAAACGGATGGTCACCGTCGACATCTTTCATTCCTCCATGATCAACTCACTGGGTGTTAGCACGCGTAACCCCGGGAAACGCAATTCCGTGCGACCGAAATCGCGCTGATTGTGGGTAACGATGACCTCGGCCCCTCCGGCTACCGCAAGCTCAATCAAATGATTGTCCGATTCGTCCGGAAGATTAGGTCTCCATAGGTAGTACACTCGCACCCAACGGATAACGTATTCGTGGACACACGTGTGAACACAATCGACACATATCGGTGCGGCGGCTACCTTTCCGGCGGATCGGGAGGGTGCCGCCGGAAGCGGGTTGGGTCGCGGTGTTGTCTGTAAGGCGGAGCGGCGGCGGCCTGTCGTCTCTGGACGTTCGTGACTTCCGGCTGCTCTATATCGCTCTTTTCGGAACCTCGGTCAGCTATCAGCTCCAGCGCACGATCGAGCTCTGGCTGGTCTACGATCTTACCGGCTCCCCGCTGTTGACCGGTTTCACCGGGCTGGTCCGGGGCCTGGCCACGCTGGTATTCCAGCTCGCCGGAGGAGTCTTGGCCGACCGTATCGACCGGCGCCGGTTCGTGATCCTGGTTCAGGGCGTGAATGCCCTGATCACCCTGTCCCTGGGGACGCTGGCCCTCACCGGGCTCATCGCGGTTTGGCACATCTACCTGGCGGCCTTCGTGAACGCGACCCTGACCACCGCGGCCGGACCGGCGCGGACTGCCATGGTCCCCGGGCTGGTGCCGCGGGAGCTGCTGGTCAACGCCTTCGCGCAAATCGCGTCCGTCCGCAAACTGTCGCAGCTCGTGGGCCCCGCGGTGGGCGGCGTCCTGATCGGCGTCGCTGGCTCCGGATGGACCTACGCGGTGGCCTGCCTGATCTATATCGTGTCGGTCCCGATCATGGTCTGCATGCGCTACGAGTCCGGGCCGCTGGACCGGGAGCAGTCCCCGGTGAAGAGCCTGCTCGAAGGGATCGCCTTCATCCGGCGCAACTCGCTGATCGTGGTCCTGCTGGTGACCGAGTTCGCGGCGGTGTTCTTCGGCAGCTACCGGGCGCTGCTGCCGATCTTCGCCGTGGCCATGGGTTTGGGCCCCGAAGGCCTGGGCATCCTGCTGGCGGCGCCGGCCCTGGGTTCGCTCCCCGGGGTGGGCGCGGTCATGTGGCTGGGGAACATCTCCTACAAGGGCCTGTTCATCTCGTTCAGCGTCATCGCCTACGCCGGCTGCCTCTTCGGGCTGGCGTTCTCGACGTGGTTTCTTGGGTCGGTGGCGATCCTGTTCCTGGTGGGGGTCTTCGACGCGCTGCAAGCCGTGGTGCGCCAGGTCGTGATCCAGGCCCGCACCCCGGACAACCTGAGAGGGCGCGCCGCGAGCTTCCAGCGCATACTGGGCGTGGGCGCTCCGTCCCTCGGCGAAGCCCACTCCGGAGCCGTCGCCGCGCTGATCGGCGCACCCTGGACCCTGGTGGTCACCGCCGCGGTCTGCATCGGAATCACCGCGGGGCTGGTAATAAAGCGGCCGGACCTGCGGGATCGGGATCTGTGAACCGCCGGAGGAACGGAATTCCGTGGACACGAGTGTCACCGTCATTGTGATCGCGGCGATCTGCTCCGGTCTCTACATGGCCTGGGCGATCGGCGCCAACGATGTGGCGAATTCGATGGGGACGTCCATCGGGGCGGGGGCCATCACGGTAGGCGGCGCCATCCTCATCGCCGGAGTGTTCGAGTTCCTCGGGGCGTTTCTGGCCGGCGGCGAGGTCACCTCGACGATCCGCAAGGGCATCATCGACGCCGGGGCGCTCGAGCATGACCCGGACCTGCTCGTCACCGGCATGTTGTCGGCGCTCCTGGCCGCCGCGGCCTGGTTGACCGTGGCTTCCAGATTCGGCTGGCCCGTATCGACGACGCACTCGATCGTCGGAGCGATTATCGGATTCGCGGTGGCAGCGATCGGATTCGAGGCTGTGCACTGGCGGGACGTGGCAACGATTGCCGCGAGTTGGGTCGTCACGCCCATCCTGGCGGGAACCATCTCGTATCTTCTGGTGCTGAGCGTGCAGCGGCTGATCTTCGACAAGGACGATCCGGCCGTGTACGCGCGCCGTTACGTTCCGGTGTACATCTTCGCCGCGGCGCTCGTGACCTCGATGGTGACGTTTGTCAAAGGCCTGAAGCACGTCGGCATGGACTTGAGCACGCCGACGGCGATACTCTATTCGGTGCTCCTGGCCGGCCTCGTGGCGTTCGTCGGTCGCTTGGTCATCGATCGCGGGAGCTTCCGGAGCCTCGAGTCGCCTACCGGGGGACAATCGCGCTTTACCGACGTCGAGAGGGTGTTCGGAGTCCTCATGATCGTCACCGCGTCGGGAATGGCGTTCGCCCACGGCTCCAACGACGTCGCCAACGCCGTCGGACCCGTGGCCGCTATCATGGGTGTGGTGTCCATGGGCGAAGTGGCCCACAAGTCGGCGGTTCCGCCCTGGGTTCTGCTAATCGGCGCCTTGGGCATCGTCGTCGGCCTGGCGACGTTCGGGTACCGGGTCATGGCGACGATCGGAAGAAAGATCACCGAGCTTACGCCGAGCCGTGGATTCGCCGCCGAGTTCGCCGCCGCCACGACAGTGGTGGTGGCAAGCGGCACGGGACTGCCGGTGTCGACGACCCAGACACTCGTGGGCGCCGTGATGGGCGTCGGTCTGGCCCGCGGCATGGGCGCTCTCGATTTCGGCGTGGTCCGTACGATATTCGTGTCCTGGATCGTGACGCTTCCTGTCGGGGCGGTACTGGCGGTGGTATTCTACTACCTCCTGACGCTGGTGTCGGCGCGAGGCGCCGGGCTATGAGACTCGCCGAAGAATTTCTACTGCTGCTCCGCGACGAGGACGGAACGCTTTCGGGAGCGCCCGAATGGCTGGTCCGGTACGCCCTCGGCGGGGCGGTATTGATGGACCTCGCGTTGGAAAATCGCATCGACACCGACGTGCATCGGCTGTTCCTCACCGACTTGACGGAGGTCGGGGACCGTCTGCTCGATCCCATGCTCGCCGAGATCGCGCGGACCGAACAGGCCCATGACGCCCTTTACTGGGTCGAGCACGCTACCCGGCACGCCGACAAGATCAGGGAAGCGGCGTTGGCGCGGCTGATCGAGAACCGCGTCCTGAAGCCAAGGGATGACCGGTTCCTGTGGATATTCGGGGCGCGACGCTACTCGGTGGCGGACGTCGGCAGCGACAGCGAGTTGAGACAACGTATCAGAGAGGTGCTGTTGAGCGATGTGATCCCGGCTCCCCGCGATATCGTCATCATCACCCTCGCGGACGGCTGCGGCCTCGTCGCCCCGCTGCTGTCCGCCGGCGAACTGGCCCAGGCCGCGCCACGGATCGAATTGCTCCGCAAGATGGACTTGATCGGGAGGGCGTTTCTGAACGCCCTGGAAGTGGCCGTCCAACCCGCCGCCGGCCGACTCGATCAGAGCTGATTCCGCGGGCCTTGAGACGCAGTCAGACCGTGAGCGGCTGTCCGACCCCGTTGACTATCTCTCCGGGCATGAAGACAAGTTGGTGATCCTGGACGAAGTCCAGGCGATACCGGAGCTTTTCAGGGAACTCCGTGGCCTGATCGACCGGGGACGCAGCCGCGGCAAACGAGCCGGACGCACCGAAAGCCCCCTGCGACATGGGTTGGCGCCCTTCGACTTCGCTGCGCTACGCTCAGGGCGAACGTTCAAGTCAAGGAATTCCGATGAAGATACCGTTCGCCCTGAGCGTAGCGCAGCGAAGTCGAAGGGCGCCACACGTGGTCATTGTGCTCGCCGTGGACACGTCGCCGAGGGTAGGACTGGTTCGAGCCTGGTTCGCGCACGCCATGTTTATTGTTTAAACACTATTTCACTCCTGATCGATACAAAATAGTTATTCAGTTTCCTGTATAGTACTGCCCACGAGGCTGGGCGCTCTCCGACGTTCACATCTTCCGCGCCGCGCGGCTGACGCAACGGCCCGCGCCGATGGCGCCCGCTTGTCCTGGAGAGGAGAAACAACCCGTGAAACGATACATGGTTTCGGTTTCGCTGTGCCTGCTGTTCGGTCTGGCGGTGTCGGGTTGCGGAGGCGGAGGCGGTTCCGGGGGAGGTACCCCCGAGACGGGTGTTCTGACGGGTCCTCACCTGTACCGGGACCTGGAGAAGACCCTTCCCGAGGTCCTCGACGAACAGGCGGATTCCGCCGATGAGGGAGTCATCCGCGAGTTCGTCGCTACGCGATCGTTTCTCCTGCTGCCGCCGAACACGTTCACCCGCCCCTGGCCTCCCACCTGGCGAGTGGACGACACCTCCACCCTGGACTCCGATGCCTACATTTGGCCGGCGGTGGACGGCGGCCACGTCCTGCACATACGGGGCCGGGCCGGGCTCCGCGGAACCTATCCCTTTACCGGCGAGGACGCGGTGGAGGGTTGGGGTGCGGACCCGGATGCCGATTTCATCTGGCCGGCCCTGTTCGGAGGCAGCCATCCGTCGGACGTCGGCATTCAGCATGACTTCGCCGTCGCCTACGCGGTCGCCGGCAACGACGGCACGACGTTGCAATACGCCGCTTACGGCTGGTGGGCGATGGCTCCGGTGCCGGGCGGTGGAGCTTCCGATACCACCCGGACGCTCAGCGCCCATGGCGGCATGAGCCTCGGCATCGAAACGTTTCCGCGCGACATGCCGGGGTCCGTCGATTCCCCGGTCGCGGCGACGTGGAGCGGCCCGGCCACCGGTCATGCCCAGGATGCGGACGGCCGCTGGGTGCTGGAGGGCGATACCGTCCTGACCGCGGAGTTGCAAGGCCCGTCCGGCAGAATACGCGGCATGCTGGACAACATGCGGATCGCGCGCATCGATCCGGAGACCTTGCAAGTCGACGCGAGCACGGCCGGAGACTGGCACGAGTTTCGGTTGATGGAAACTCCGATAGAGGGGAACGGCTACAAGGGCCGGCTTTCGGTCATCGGCACGCCCCAGGCGGGCCCCCGGTTCTTTACCCCCGCGGGCGCGTACGAAGGCGCGTTCTACGGTCCTGAAGCCGCGGAAACCGCCGGCCAATGGTGGCTCATCGAGGCTTACGCCGATGTTTCCATGGGGGAGAAGGTCGTGGTCGGCGCCTTCGGCGGCCGCAGGATGCCGGACTCTCAGCCGTAGGGTCGAACCGCCCGCACCGAATCCGCCGGCGCGCTGACCGCCGGCGGACTCCCGGGATCGGCGGAGTCATTTCCTGGCGCCGAAACCAAAGACGACGGCATTGTCGCTGCCATAGTTGAGAGTGCTTTCGAAAAGATATCCCTTGCCGGCGGTCTCGGCGGCGCCCGAGCCGTAGAACATCCCCGTGTACCAGCCCGCATAGGAGTCGGGGAATCGGGGGCCGGCAAACCCCTCGGGCAGATCGGACAGGACGGAAGCATTGCCCGAATAAGCGCCGCCGTTCACCGCGGTGGATTCCAGCACGACCGTGTACCAGTTCCCCGCCTTGCCCGTGTCCCGCAGGTTGGTGTCGACGGACGCGGCGCGCGTGTTCGTGATCTTGCCGTTCACCTTTCCGGGTTTGGCGCCCCGCAACGTTGCGTTCAACTCCACGTCGCCTGCCAGCACCCAGCGGCTGGATCCGCCCACGCCGACGCCGGTGGCGCGACCGCGCCAGGTCGCCGTGACCTCGGTGTCCGCCCCGGGCATGTCCGCGGAGGGGGTCCGGGTCCCGAGGCTCAGGCCGCTGCTACTCGCGATCAGACGTGGAGTGACCCAACGCGTCGGAAGGATGGCCCACCATCCATAGGCGGCGTAGTCCAGGTCCACGCCATCGCCGGTGGACTTCGTATATGCCACGGCCATGCCGTGAGGCAGGTCAGTGGATGATGGCAGCATTTCCAGGACCAGGGAAGGCCACTTGATGGCGTTGCTCGAATCACTCCAGTCCGAAACCCGGTCAACAATGTGGTAGTGACCGTCGAATCGGTGACCGGGACTCGGTATTCGCAGCCAATGACCGCCGGCTACGTCCGGGGCGAAGTACGACGCGTGGAACACAAGACCTCGCGGAGCACTTGACGCTCGCACGAGGGCCCGATCGGAAATGGCGGTTTCGCGCTTCCTGCCCTCTTCCTCGGCCGCCCGTCTCGCCGCTTCCTGCGCCGCCCGCCGCGCTGCTTCGTCCGCCGCCCGCTTCGCTGCATCCTCCGCCGCCCGCCTGGCCGCGGCCTCCTCCGCCCGCCTCGCGGCTTCTTCCTCCGCCCGCTTCGCCGCTTCCTCTGCCGCCCGCCTCGCGGTTTCTTCCTCCGCCCGCCTCGCGGCTTCCTCTGCCGCCCGCCTCGCCGCTTCTTCCTCCGCCCGCCTCGCGGCTTCCTCTGTCGCCCACCTCGCCGTCTCCTCCTCCGCCGGCTTCGCGGCTTCCTCCTCCGCCTGCTTCGTTGTTTCCTCCGCTACCCGCACCGTCCCGGCCTCGACCTCCCGATCTGGGACGACAACGGGAGGGATGGAGCCTCCTCCCCCACTGCAAGCCGCCACGGCGCCGCCCATCAGAACAGCCAGCAGGCAGCCAACAAGAATGCTTCGGAACCTCGCGCGTGTTGCCATACCCTCTCCCCGATCGCGATACCTTCGCATCGCCCACCACCACGATTCGATTGCCACCCCCAACCGTGGTCGGTGCTGACGGACCACATTTCAAGGTAGTTCATTCTGAAATAATGAAATTTTATCATATATTCACTCGTTTCTCATAATTTATAGTGGTACTATCCGTCCCGACCCTGTACCCCCAGCGCACGCGCGCAGGGCTTTTGGTTGCGACAACAAATAAATTGAATCGTTACGCGCATGTTATTCCAAAACGCGTGTGTATTCGCCGTCTGGGGCGGGTGAAGGGCTCCGTTGGTGGATGCACCGCGATATGCCAAATAGGTTATGTGATGGATATCATTAGACGCGACCTGGACACGATAAATTTATTCGAAATATGGCATATCGTCACTTGTGGGTCTGGAGGCCGGCAATGACGATGACGGCTTGTGGATATGCTGTTGACGCAGGCGAGGATTGCCGCCTGCGCGTTTCCTCCCGTTTCTTCCGCTCTGCCCGTGCGCGCTGGGCCGCCCTTCGGTACGCCCGGGGGTCGGGCCCGGGACTGCTGATGGCGCTTGTGCTCGCCGTCCTGGCCGGGCTGGCGCTCTTCGCCGCGCCGCCGGCGCTGGCGCAGCCGACCGTCACCTCGGCGACGGTGAACGGGGACGATCTGGTATTGACGTTCAGTCAGAACCTTGGAAATGGGCTCGCCAGCGCGGCGGCCTTTACGTTGACCGCCGGGGACGAGGAGATAGCGCTGGTCTACGACGATTTTTCTCCCATTTCGACTCTTTACATATTCGAAGCCGCACTTGAGAAGGATGTGCACCGAGGCGTGACCGTGAAGCTGAGCTACGATCCGGCTCTGGTGGTTTCTCCGGCTGTCCCGCTGAGCAACGAGGCCAACGTCAACGTAGCCAAATTCACCGACATCGCGGTGAGCAACAATACGTCTGTACATCAGCCGCTGTTGGGGAGCGCCGTGGTGAATGGGGCGAAGCTCACTCTGACGTACAGCCACGAGCTGAGCACAGCTCAGAAACCCGCGACCAGCGCCTACACGGTTCACGTGGGCGAGGACGCGCGGTCCGTCACCAACGTCCGTATCGTCCCGATGACGAAGAAGGTCGAACTGACCCTGGCCTCGGCGGTGACGGACACCGACACCGTCAAGGTCAGCTACGACAAGCCGGCCGCCAACCCGCTGAGGGGCAAAGCGGCCTCCACCGACGCCCCGTCTTTCACTGACTACGCCGTGACCAACGACACGCCGGACGCCACGGCGCCGAAGTTCTCCAGCGCGGCGGTGGACGGGAAGCAGCTCAAGGTCACGTTTGACGAGACCCTGGATTCGGACTCGGCGCCGTCGGGGGGCGCGTTCACGGTGAGCGCCACCGTGGGCGGCACGACCCGCAGCATCACGGGCACGGGCACGGCGGATATTGACGCGGCGACGGTAACGGTGGTGCTGGGCTCGGCGGTGCTGAGCACGGAAACGGTCACGGTGGCCTACGCCAAGCCGACCACCGGCGACACGCTCCAGGACGCCGCCAGCAACGAGGTGACGGACTTCAGCGGCCAGTCGGCGGACAACAACTCGGATGCGCCGGAGTTCTCCAGCGCGGCGGTGGACGGGAAGCAGCTCAAGGTCACGTTCGACGAGAACCTGGATACGGGGTCGGCGCCGTCGGGGGGCGCGTTCACGGTGAGCGCCACCGTGGGCGGCACGACCCGCAGCATCACGGGCACGGGCACGGCGGAGATTGACGCGGCGACGGTGACGGTGGTGCTGGGCTCGGCGGTGCTGAGCACGGAAACGGTCACGGTGGGCTACGCCAAGCCGGGCAGCAACCCGCTCCAGGAGGCCCTCGGCAACGAGGTGGCAGCCTTCAGCGGCCAGACGGCGGACAACAACTCGGATGCGCCGGAGTTCTCCAGCGCGGCGGTGGACGGGAAGCAGCTCAAGGTCACGTTCGACGAGAACCTGGATACGGGGTCGGCGCCGTCGGGGG
>MKWU01006560.1_pt1 | contig 11753 bp, 9 predicted proteins | sample 809101 | NCBI WGS metagenome assembly MKWU01 (sample SAMN05860141, study PRJNA318959) | sponge metagenome | host: Aplysina aerophoba | place: Slovenia: Piran, Adriatic Sea, Gulf of Piran | collected 2013-05-07
AACTGCCGCAGCGTCCCGTCGATCGTCACGTCGATGCGGCGGGTCGAATGGGCGAAGAACCGCTCCAGCAGGAATTCCCATTCGCTGGCCACCGCGATGACACTCTCCGTCGAGTCGACGATGGGCACCGTCACCGCTGAAAAGTCGCCCCGGTATTGCTCCAGCGCCGCACGGCCGGTCAGCCAGCCTCCGATTCCCAGCTGGGCCTCCAGCGTTCCCGCGCCACCGCCGAAGACGAGAACCGCCGCCGCCATGAACACCCCCGTGCGTCTCATGGGGTGCCTCCCAGGCGTCGTCTCAGCTCGTCCGCCAGTTCCCGGAAGTGCTCCAGGTTATCCTCGACTACTTCTTCCAGTTGCTCCAGGGTCTCGATCTGCTGCGCGAGCGTCGGTTCGTCGAGGTCCACTTCCGTCGTATCGGCTCCAGTGCCTCCCGCACCAGCGCCTCCCACTCCGGTCGGCAGGTTCCTTCTTCCCGCCGCATCCCGCTCCCATGCGCGCATTATGTTCTCGCTCTGCAGGTCAGTCTTGAGCCGATCGATCTCGATGCGCGTTTCATCCAGCAGCCTGTCCAGCGTTTCAAGGTGGTTTTCAAAGCTTTGGAGCTTGCGCCTGCGCTCCGTGGGCGTGTTTTCCGGAAGCGCCTCCAGGTTGGGCATTGCCGGCAGCGTCAGCGGCTCCTGCGGCCCCATCTGGTCTTCGACTTCGTCGCGCAAGGTGTTCATCTCGTTGTATTCATCAAGAAGGGCATCCTGGGTTTCCTCGTCCGCGGCCAGCAGCCGATTGCCCAAGACGAGCCGATAGGACCCGACTATCTGGATCAGTGCTCTTCCGGCGGCATACCAGTCCGCCTCGGCCCTCCTGAACTCATTCCGGGCCGCTGTTCTTTCTTCCGCCGTGCCCTGCATCTCGGGCCGCAGCCGACTCTTCGCTGCTTCGTCTCCACGCTCGTTCGCCCGCGCGAACTGGTCAAAGAGGTTTTCCCATCTGGCCGTCACTTCATCCCATGTAGACCTGGTGTCCTGATACACCCGGTATGCCTCCAGGTAGTCGGCGTGGGTGCTGTCCACGGCCGCGCGCGCAACGTTCTGGGCCTCCAGCGCGCATGGCGCGAACGCGACGACAACGATACACCAAAGTGCCGACCGCCATACGAGCCGGCCTTTCGATAGCACCGGTGCCGACCAGTCGCCACGGTGACGGGGCGAGACGTCCACGGACTAGCAGTCCATGGCCGAAGCCGCCCGAGCACCGAGAGCGGCGAGGCGCCGGGCTGGCAAGGCGCGATGAAGGGCGAATAGCACCGCTATTGGCCCGAGGAGCAACGCAGAGCGCAGCCTGGGGACGGTCGAATGTAAATCAAACATGACAGATTGTAATGTTCTCTTTACAGCGTGACCCAGCTGGGCGAAGCGACCAGCGCGGATGCATCGCCGCTCGAATGCCGGGGGGATTTTGTCCACGGGCTTGCTAGATCCCGTGCTTGTCGATCTTGTACTGGAGCGTCGCCTTCTTGAGCTTCAGCGTTCGGGCGGCTTCCGCCTTGACCCCGCCCGCCCTCTCCAGGGCCTGTACGATGAGGCGGGCCTCGAACTCGTCGACTGCTCGCGCAAGGTCCAGCTGATCTCCGACCGGACCCGCAAGAGACCTTCGGTCACCCCCCGTGCCCAGGTTCGCCAGGAAGGGGAGGTCGTCTTCCTGCAGCGATGCGCCCTCCGCAAGGACGAGGGCACGCTCGATCACGTTCTCCAGCTCCCGCACGTTGCCGGGCCAGTCGTATTCGACGAGCTGCTTTATGGCCTCGCCGTCGATGGAGGTGACCCGGGAGCGGGTGCGGGCCCGCAACTTCTCGATGAAGTGGCCGGCAAGCAACGGGATGTCGTCCTTGCGCTCCCTCAGCGGGGGCACAAGCACGGGGAAGACGTGGAGCCGGTAGTACAGATCCTCGCGAAAGCCGTTGCCGGCCAGGAGGTCTTCGGGGGCCGTGTTCGTTGCAGCCACGATCCGCACGTCCACCGATATGGTCTCCTCTCCGCCCACGCGCTCCAGTTCGCGCTCCTGCAACACGCGCAGCAACCGCACCTGGGTGCCGTGCGAGACCGTGGAGATCTCGTCGAGGAACAGCGTTCCGCCGTCGGCGAGCTCGAAGCGGCCCCGCCTGCGCTTCCTCGCGTCCGTAAATGCCCCGGCCTCGTGGCCGAAGAGCTCCGAATCGAGGAGTCCCTCGGGCATCGCGCCGCAGTTCACCCGAATGAACGGTCCGCCGTGGCGGCCGGAACGGGCGTGGATCGCGCGGGCGACCAGTTCCTTGCCCGTGCCTGATTCGCCGTAGATCATCGCCGTGGAGTCGGAACGCGCGACCCGCTCGACCAGCCGCTTGACCTGCCTGATGCCATCGGACTCTCCCACCATCTCCCCGTAGGGAACGGGCGGCTCATCCCCGGCCTGGCTGCGGAGGTAGGTGTTCTTGACGCGCAGCGCGAGGTTCTCCTGCTGCAGCTCAAGCCGTGCCCGGCGCTCACGCAGGATGCGGTCCACCTTGATCGCGAACTCTTCCGACGAGAAGGGCTTGGTGATGAAGTCGCACGCGCCCATCTTCATCGCCTCTACGGCCTTCTCGACCGTGCCGTACCCGGTGATCACAAGGACCTCCGTCTCCGGCGAGGAGCCCTTCACCTCTTCCAGGACCTTCATGCCGTCCACCCGGGCCATCTTCAGGTCGGTGATGACCAGGTCCGCCCCTTCGTCCTCCAGCAGCCGGAGTCCCTGGTCGCCGCCCTCGGCGGATCGGGTGCTGTGCCCCCGGCGGCGCATCAGGAGCTCGAGCCCCTCGCGCATCGTGTCGTTGTCGTCGATGATGAGGATCTGACCGGAAGGGTTCATCGCTTCGAGTCCTTCGGTGTCGCCGACTCGGACCCTCCTCCTGAGGGCAGACTGTCGGGGCTGTTCAAGTATAGGTGGAATTCCGCCCCCCCCCCACCCCCCCCCCCGCCGTCGCCCGCGGGATCGGCCAGCACCACCCGGCCCCCGTTCCCCTCCACCAATTGCTTGACGATCGCCAGCCCGAGTCCCGCGCCCTGCTCCTTGTCGCCCACGAAGGGCTCGAAGATGCGGTCGCGGAGATCCGGGGCGATGCCGGGGCCGTCGTCGCGCACCGCAATCCGGACCTCGCCGTGCACCGTGCGCCCCTCCACCCAAACCCGGCTTCCCGCCTGCGACGCGTTGCGAATCAGGTTCAGCACCGCCCGCTTCACCTGCAGGGGATCCGCGATCGCCACGATCGGCTCCTCCGGGAAGTCCAGCTCCAGGGTGCCGCCGCTCTTCTCGAACTCCACCTGCACAAGACTGGCGGCCTCCTCCACCGGGATCCGCACATCGTGCAGCCTGGGCTCCGATCGATCCGGCCGTGCGAACCCGAGGAACTCGTCAATGATCCCGTTCAGGCCGACGACCTCTTTCCGGACCCTGCCGAGGATCCGGCGCCGCTCTTCCACATCGTCCGTGTCCTGCGCCGCCGCCGCAAATAGCTCGAGCCCTCCCAGGGGGTTGCGGATCTCATGCGCCACCTGTGACAGCATGCGCCGCAACTGCTCGTCGCGCCGCTGGATCCCCGACCTCATCCGCTCCATGGCGCGCGCCAGCCGCCCCAGTTCGTCCTCGCCGTCCAGCTTGATTGGCCGGTCCATCCAGCCGCGCTGGATGCGCAGGGCGGCCCGGCTCAGGGTCTCGAGGCGGGCGACGATCCCTCCGGCGAGACGCCACCCGATGAGCCCGGCAACGATGGCCGCAATGGCAGACAACATCAGGATCCGCCGGAAGAGCGCGTTGAGGGGCCGCAGGTAGTCGGCAGGAATCAGCACTCCCAGGAACGTGTTCGGCGACGCCGGCAACCTTGCGAACCCATACTTGTAGGGATCTCCGCCTTCATAGAAGAGTTCGGTCACGGCCCTGCCGTCCTCCGATTCCGAGGCCAGGGGCAGTTCGTCGAAGATGAACGGCTGCACGAAATCGAACTCCTCGCCGAATTGCACGAGTTCGGGCGACTCCGAACTGACCAAAACGGTCGCGTCCGGGCCGCCGGGGCTCCAACGGAAGATGTCCGCGCGCTCCACATGCCCCTCCTGCTTGAGATACCGGAGAATCTCCTGGTATTCCCGGTAGTTCTCGGATAGCGACTCGTAGCCGGGTCTGACGTCGGCCAGGTATCGCTCGGCTTCCGTGAACTCGTGGGCCGCCACCCCGGCCACGTCCAGGAGTGCCTTGTCCATCTGCTCTTCCAGGCTCCGATGTGCCCCGCTCCACGCCAACCACCCTCCCAGCGCCGTGATCAGTACCGCGAAGACTACGAACAGCAGAGTGAACCGGTTCCGGAGGCTCAACGTCGAGCTCCCCGCTTCAGGTGCCGCATGGGACCGCCTCGGTGGGCAGCTTCAAGGGGACAATGGGCTCCGGCGCTCTCGGAACGACGACGACGTGAATGGGCCGAACCGTGCGCCGCGCCGGTGCGCAGAAATCCCCTGGCGTGCGCTCGACCCATTCCACCCGGGTGCCGGCGTCGATCGCCAAAACGCGCCGGACCTCCACCGAGTCACCGACCTCCTCTCTCACGCCGACGGCGACCACGAGCACCATTTCGCTTTCCCAGTCGACCACGGGCACGGGCACGTCCCTGTCGCCAACGTGCGAACCCCACCAATCGCTGAAGTCCTCGGGGCTCATCGTCCTGCCAGGGCCATCCGATGATCGAAAGGTCACCAGCGAATCCAGCCCCGAACCCGTTTCCGTACCGCGTTCGAGTGTCGCGAAGGGCAGGCTGCCCGCATACCTGGACACGAAATCCGATCCCACCGTGCTGTTGCGGACGAAGATGGCCGCCTGAATCACCCGGCTGGCCGCGACATCGGGACCGGACCCGCGCGTCGTGAGGTTTGCCAGGCTGCCTTCCGCGCAGCGCGTCCATTGGCGTTCCTCCCTGTCCGCCTCGTCGTACATTCGAACCGTGACACGGCTCATTCCGGATCGGCACTCGGGATCCCGGACCTCGTCCAGCGCCGGGAATCGGATCAGCCTGAACCCCTCGTCGTCGTTCAGCTTCTGGATGAGTGACGCGTACAGCGAGGCGTACTCGAACGGGAGCCCCGGGTTGGGCTCCAGGTGCTCCTCGCCCACGGTACCCCGGTAGCCGATCTCCTCGAAGACCCTCCAGGCACCGTCCGACCGCCAGGTGATTACCTGCTGCAGCGAACCCGCGCCCAGGTAGAGGGGGCTCTCGACGGTGACCCGGATCTCCCCGGACTGTCCGAAGCGCAGTGGTCCGTTGGGAGGCATCACGTCGCAGGCGGCGACAATCACGACCGAGGCGGCCGCGCACCACCAGCGGGCGCTACCTCCCCGGAATCGTCTCAAGTATCTTGGCATACACATGTCCTCTCTGTCCCTTCTCCGCCAGCTCCTCCGCAACCGCAGCGTCAAGTCCGGTGACTTTACACTCGCGAGCGGCCGCCGTTCACGCTACTACATCGACGCCCGACTCACGACGATGTGCGGCGAGGGGCAGGTGCTGGTCGGCGAGGTGTGTTGGCAGGTGATCGAGGAAGCCGGCTGGAAGGCGGACTTCGTGGGCGGGATGACACTGGGCGCCGATCCGGTCGCGTACGCGATCGCGAACCACGCCACCCGCCAGGGCCGACGCCTCGACGCGTTCACCGTGCGCAAGCGGCCCAAGGGGCACGGCACGGGAAGACAGATCGAAGGTGGCCTGCCGTCCGGGGCGCGGGTGATCGTCGTGGATGATACGGTAACGACGGGGGGTAGCCTGCTTGCCGCCGTCGAGGTCATCGCTCGTCACGGGCCCGCGATCGCGGGCGTGCTGGCGCTGGTGGACCGCGAAGAAGGGGGCGGAGAGCGCGTTGTCGAAGCCGGCCACGACTACCGCGCCGTCTTCACGGGCAGGGATCTCCGCTGAGCCGGTCGCACACCCGGCCGCATCACTGACCCTCCCGGCGCCCCGGGAAGTCAGTCCACCAGACGCAGGGGCATGATCAGGCACAGGTATTCCATGTCGCCGTCGACGGGCTCGATGGTCGTCGCCCGCTCCGCGGTCTTGAAGCTCAACTTGACCTCCTCGGTCGGCATCCTGCCCAGCACTTCGAGGAGATAGTTGGCGTTGAAGCCGATCTCGATGCCGTCGCCCTGGTAGTCCAGTTCGACTTCATCGTGGGCCTCGCCCAGATCCGGGGTCATCGCATCCAGATGAACCCGGTCGTTCTCGAACGCGAGCTTGACCCGTCGCGTCGACGCGCTGGCCACCACCGCGATCCGCCGCACCGCAGCCTCCATCGCGGTCCGGCTCACCTGCGCCGTCCTGTCGTTGTCCTTGGGAATCACCTGGTCGTAGTTGGGATACTTCCCCTCGATGAGGCGCGTGTAGACTTCCTGCGAGTCGGAGCAGAACCCCAGATGATTCCCGCCCCGCGCGACGGTGAGCTCCCCGTCGCCGGCGAAGATGCGCGCCACCTGGGCGAGCGCGGCGGGCGGCACGATCAGATCCGCCCTCCTTCCCCCGGTCGACTCCACCTTCACCGCCGTCCGCGCGAGACGGTGGCCATTGGTAGCCACCATGCTCATGCGGCCATCGTCGAGCTCCCAGAGAACGCCGTTGAGGATCGGACGGCTCTCCTCCTGCGAGACCGCAAACGAGGTGGTGTTGATGAGCGTGTGCAGGGACTTCTCCGGAACCTTCCACCCCTCCTCGAACTCGATCGCCGGCAACTCGGGGAATTCTTCGCTGGGGAGTCCGTTGAGCTTGATACGGCTGTACCCGCAGTCGATCTCGACCTGGTGCCCCCGGATGTGGAGGTCCACCGGCTCGTCGGGGAGCTCCCGGGTGAGTTCCTGCAGCTTCCTTCCCGGAATCGTGATTGAGCCGCCCTCGACGATCTGCGCCGGCACCTTGATCCGGATCCAGACATCGAGGTCGGTCCCGCTGATCCAAAGCGCGTCGCCTTCCGTTTCCAGGAGCACGTTGGAGAGGACGGGCAGCGTCGTACGGGTGGGAATGCTGGCGGAAACCGCGCCGAGGCCGTTGTGAAGATTCTGGCGTGTGATCGTGAGTTTCATAATGGCTCTGCCGGGGGCAAGCCCGGCGACGGGGGGAATTCCACGGACCCCGGGGGTCCCCTTAAGAATTAGTAACAGGTAAAGAGAAGATCGTCATCATAGGGCCTGTGCAAAGATGGAATCAGACCACTGGAAGCACCCGCAAGAGCAGCAGGGAGAGGTGGTAAGCAGGAATCTGCGCCCTGTGGAAAAACCGTGAAGTACGACTCCTCTACCGACACAGGGGACCCGGTCCGTGGAAAACAGATGGTTTTCGGGGTGTTATCAACGCGGTTTTCCACAGGGGACCCGGGTCGGCATGCCGCTGTCCGACCATCAGGCGCACTGCTCCAGCCGCTGCCGCAGATCGGTGACTCGCTGCCGAAAGGTCTCGTCGCTGGACAGCCGGCCATCCACCTTCCTTATGGAGTGGTGGACTGTCGAGTGATCGCGACCGCCGAACTCCCGGCCGATGCGCGCCAGCGGAAAATCGAGGAGCGTGCGCATGAGGAACATCGCCACCTGTCTGGGAACGAGAACGTCGCGGGAACGCCGCACGGACGCGAGCGAATCGCTGCTCACGCCCCATTCCTCGGCCACAACCGTCCGTATCCTGCCCGCGTCAAGCGGCTGGTACGCCGATTCCGCTCCGCCGAGCAGCGCCTGGCGGGCGAGTTCCACCGTGACCTCACGGCGCGTCAGTGACGAGAACGCCAGCAGCTTGATGATGGCCCCCTCGAGTTCGCGCACGGACGACTTGCATACCCGCGCGATCAGGTCCAGAACCTCGGGGTCCAGTTCGACGCTGTCCTCGTCCGCCTTCTTCTTCAGGATCGCCAGTCGGGTCTCGTAGTCCGGCGGGTGCACCGCGGCCACCAGACCCCACTCGAAGCGCGACACCAGCCTCTCCTCCAGGCCGTCGAGCTCCTTCGGGTGCCGGTCGCTCGTCAGCACGATCTGCCTGCCGCCGTTGTGCAGCACGTTGAAGGTATGGAAGAACTCCTCCTGGGTGTGCTCCTTCCTGCGCAGGAACTGCACGTCGTCCACCAGCAGCAGGTCGTAGGAGCGATAGCGGGCCCGGAAAGCCGCGGTGCTGTTTCCGTAGATCGCGGCCACCATCTCGTTGACGAACTGCTCTGCGGGGATGTAGCAGATCCGTAAGGCTTCGCCCGTGCGCAGGGTGTGGTGGGCGATGGCATGCATCAGGTGCGTCTTGCCGAGGCCCGTGGCGCCATAGAGGAAGAGCGGGTTGTAGCCCTGGGCCGGCCGCTCGGCCACCGACTGGCTGGCGGCCTGCGCCAGCTGATTGTGCTGGCCGACGATGAACCGGTCGAAGGTGTAGCGGCTGTTGAGCCCCAGATCCGCCTGGGCGGGAGGCCGTGCGGAAGGAGTGGCTGGCGGCGGGCCCGGCGGCTCCACAAGAGGAGTGACGGTGATCTCCGGGGCGTCGCGCTCCGGAACCGCCTCGGCCGACGAGACCCGCAACCGGACGGGCATGCCGAGGATTCGGCCGCCGATCTCCTGCAGCGTCTGGCCGTACTTGTCCTCCAGCCACTCGGCATGAAACCGGCTGGGCGCGACGATGTGCAGGGCGCCGCCGTCCCAGGAAACGGCCCGGGCGCTCGAAATCCAGGTGGCGTAGGTTTGCTCCGGCAGACCCCTCCTGGCCTGCTCGAGAATCTGCTCCCAAAGGTCGTGTGCGCGCTCTTCCATGCCTTCCCGGGTTCGTGAATGGGGGCGCCCAACGTACCCGGCGGGACACCGCATGTCAATCACGGCGTGGCTCACCCCACGGCGACGCCCGGGGACGGCGAAGCGGCCATGTCCGGGCACCGAAGTACACTGCGGTTGACCGGGCCGCCTCCCCACCGGTACCTTCAAGGGCTGGCCGATCGACTCCGGTCGGCGCATCGGTTCACGAAACGCATGGACGGCAGCCGCCCAGCCGCCATCCCGAGAAGGTATTGGAACAATGAAACCCACGTACAGGCCGAGGAACCGCAAGCGCCTCAACAAGCACGGCTTCCGGGCGCGCATGAAGACCCGGGCGGGTCGTGCGACCCTCAACCGGCGCCGTCGGCGTGGTCGGCGGGCGCTCTCCGTCCGCATCGGGTCGAAGAACTCCCGGTAGGCGTCGGTGGTGTTGAAGGAAGGCCGCTCCGGGCCGACGGGCGAGCGGCTGCCACGGTCGGCGCGGATACGCCTGACCCGCGACATCAGGGCGGTCCTGAAGCGCGGCAAGCGCACGAGAACCCCCTCCCTCCACCTCCATGTGCTGGAACGGCCGGGGGGGCGGCCGCGGATCGGCTGGATCGTACCGAAGCTCGGACAGGGTATCGTGGCGAGGAATCGCGTGAAGCGCCGTCTCCGCGAGATCGCCCGCCGGAGGGTGCTCGGAGAGCTGTGGAGGGCCGGTCGCGGCTGCGACATTCTGATCCGCGCGCGAAGAAAAGCGTACAGTGCGTCGTATGCCGTTCTCGAAGCAGAGACGACGGGCGGACTGGAGGCGTTATGGTCTCGAAACTGATGCTTGGGGCGATCCGGGTCTACCAGAGGTACATTTCCGGACTGCTGCCGGCCTCTTGCCGGTATCATCCCAGCTGCTCGGAGTACACTCGGGTGGCAGTCGAGGCACACGGTCCCCTGCGGGGGGTCTGGCTTGGAGCGAGACGGCTGGCCCGTTGCCACCCCTGGGGCGGCTACGGCATCGATCTGGTCCCGGAGGCGGCAGAGCGCCGTGAAGCCTGCAGTGAAGGACCGCACATCGGCGGAACAACGAGGGGTGTCGAGCGATGAAGCCGGAAGCCCGTTTCGCACTGGCGCTGCTGCTGATGATCGGCGTCTTCGTCCTCACCGGCATACTCTTCCCGTCGGCGCCGCCGGAACCGGCCCCGGCAGGTGAAGCGGACGCCCCGGGCGCGCCGGAGGTCCAGGCCGACGCACCGGGCGAGCCGCCGTCGGAACTCCCGAGCGAGCCGCCGGATCTTTCCGTTGCACCCACCGGGGGCGAATTCGGCCTGGACGAACGCGAGAGAATCGTCACCGTCGAGACCCCGCTCTACCGGATCGAGTTCTCCAGCTACGGGGCGGTTGCCCGGTCGATCACCCTCCCGGGCTACCAGTCCTTCACCCGCGAAGGGCCCGTGGAACTGGTGCCGGACGGGTCGGAGATCCTGGGGGGGCTGTGGCAGTATCAGAGCAGCGGCAATCCCCTGGACCTCACCCGCTACCCGCACACGGTGTCGCCCGCAGGTGGAATCCGGATCGGCGAGGGCGGCGGCTCCAGGACGCTGACCTTCCGTTTCGACCACCCGGAAGGTTCCTTCTTCAGCGAAATCCGGTATACCTTCACCGCTGATTCATACATCATCGAGGTGGACGGCGAACTGCCCGCGGTCGAGCGCCCAGCGCTCTTTGTCGGAATGGGAACGGGGCTCGCGGTCAACGAACTGAAGGGGGAGGACGACCTGAGGCTGATGGCGGTCTCGGGGAACCCGGTCGACGGGGGTATCGAGTCCCTTCCCCTGGGGCGGATCAGGGAACCCGAGACGATAGGCGGTCCGCTCCGGTGGGCCGCGGTCAAGAGCAAGTTCTTCGTCGAGGTGATTCTCCCCGCCGCGCGCCCGGGTGGAGGGGAAGTCCTCTCGGGGATCTGGGCCGACCCCGCCAATCTTGCGGACAGGGCGGCGGTGCGGGTCGGGATCCCGGTCGACGCCACGGGCAGCTATTCCTACCGGACCTATCTGGGGCCGATCGAACGCGATCGCCTGCTCGCGATCGGCGACGATCTCGAAGAGGTCAACCCCTACGGGTGGGGATTCCTGCGTCCGATCCTGCGGCCCCTCGTCGTCGGCGTGCTCTGGGTGGTCGAGGCGCTGCACGAAGGCCTCAGCCTGGGCTACGGATGGGTCCTCATCGTGATCGGTGTGCTGATGCGGGTCGTCCTCTGGCCGCTCAACCGCAAGGCCATGCGTTCCCAGGTCAAGACCATGGCGATTCAGCCGCTGGCCCTGGACATCAAGGAGAGGTACAAGGACAATCCCCAGCGGATGCAGCAGGAGACGATGAAGCTCTACAAGGAGCACGGGGTCAATCCGTTGGCCGGCTGTGTGCCCCTGCTGATCCCGATGCCCGTGTTCTTCGCGCTCTTCTTCGTCTTCCAGAACACCATCGCCCTGAGGGGCGTGCCGTTCATGTGGCTGCCGGACCTCTCCGCCCCGGACCCGCTGTACATTCTGCCGCTCTTTTTCGGGGCCACGATGTTCCTGACCATGAAGCTGACGCAGACGGCCGCGCCGAATCCGCAGATGAAGATGATGATGTACGTCATGCCGATCATGATGACCGTCATGTTCCTGTGGTGGGGTCTGCCGTCCGGATTGCTGCTGTATTACTCCGCCACGAACGTGGCCACGATCCCGCAGCAGATGCTCATCACCAGCGAGCGGAAGAAGTTGCAGGCCGCGAACCCGGTGAAGCACCCCGCCTGATTGGCAGGCGCCGGCAATGGAGAGGCCCCGCTCGCTGGTTGACACGATCGTCGCCCGGGCCACGCCGCCCGGGGTGGGCGCGGTCGCGCTGATCCGGCTCTCGGGGCCGCGTGCGGCGGAGATCGCCGGCGCGGGGGTTGCCGAACGCATCCCGATGTCGGCCGAG
>MKWU01006563.1_pt1 | contig 11741 bp, 8 predicted proteins | sample 809101 | NCBI WGS metagenome assembly MKWU01 (sample SAMN05860141, study PRJNA318959) | sponge metagenome | host: Aplysina aerophoba | place: Slovenia: Piran, Adriatic Sea, Gulf of Piran | collected 2013-05-07
TGGCCGAAGTCGTCGTCCGCGCCGTCGTCGTGCTCGGCGTCGTCGGCCTCGGCGCCGTCGAGTAGCGCGGACAGGGCGACCTCGACGGGGTTGAACGCGTGTGTGAGGAGCCAGTTGCGGCGCTTGCGGCAGGCGGTGCAGCGGGTGCTCTCGGGCCAGATCAGGCGGCCGCAGGTGCCCGCCGCGAGCGGCAGGTCGACGCCGGGACACAACTGCATGTAGTTGATGTCGCTGCGGTAGCGGCGCATGTTCTCGCGGTTGGCGATGCGCTTGCGCAGGCGCCGCAACAATCGCCGGTGCTCGGGACGCAGCGTGTCGATCAAGGTCATCGTCTCCTCCGGTGATGCGCCCGGCGGGGCGGCTGGCGGGGGGGGGCCGGCGGCCGCGGCGGGGGCCGGTCGAGCCGCTTCAGGCGTCGAGCGTGTGTGGGGTGATGGCCCGGCAGGGCCGGTGCGTGGCCGAGGCCGGCGTCAGGGACGCGGCGTCGCGGGTCGCGAGCAAGCACGCCGAGGCGTGGGTATGCCCGCCCGCGTCGTTCCCCTGGCCGCCGCTCGGATCTGACTCATTGTCTTCCGTTCCGCCGCCTCTCCCGGGGTTCCGTTCGTCCGCGTGCCGACTCCGGGAGGCGCGCCAGGCCGCAGCCCGGATGTGGTGGGTGGGGTCAGTCGGGCGCAACGCGCCGGCGGGATCTTTTCGCCGCCGGCCGGGCGACTCGCAGGCATCGACCCGGATGCTGCCGATGCCGTCCGCGCGGACGGGCGCCGGCCTTTAACGGGGCCAGCCAGCCTTATATATCGGGGGCCGGTTATACACACGCCTTTGGGCTTTCTCGCCTAGCCTTGACGCACTCAACACTCCGCCGGTAGGCTGCTAGGGCGCTTGGTGGACACGGCCTCTGCCGGTGGCGCGGGAGACCGGAACGGAATGATTACGCAGAGCACTCGTGTGGAGCTAGGTCGCCGAGCCGGCGACGTGCTGTGCCCGGAACACAAGACACGGATGGAGAGGCTGTCCTATCCGTCACGGTCGTGGCGGCCGACCAGCGCGCGAAACGGCGAGAACGTGACAGACGCGGTGGGTCTCGCGTACTGCGAGGCGTGCGACGACACGTACGAGTGGGTCGACGTGGAGATGGGTCGCGTCGACGCCCAACTGTCAATCGGGTGGGCGCTTGCCTAACTACGTCCAGCGGAGCGTGGTCGTGCTCGCGCTCGCGGTCGTGCTCGGGGCGGTTCCGGCTGCGGCACAACGGGCAACGGCGGGACTACGCGCCGTCGAGTCCGGGCGGATAGACGCCGGGAACGATCCGAAGGGGTCCGAGATGTGCCTGCGGCCCGGCAGTTACGTCCTCGCGTTCGAGCGCGCCGCGGGCAACCGCGTAGGGGCCGCATACGTATCGCCGAGCGCGGTCCCCGCGGCGGAAACCCGCGAACAGGCCCGCGAGCCGGCGCGCCCGTTGACGCAGCGGGAACTTGCACGGCAAAGAGTCGAAGCGGTCATCGAAAGGAATCGCCGCAGGGCACGCGTTGCCAGCGTGTTGATTCAGCCAGCCGATCAAGACAGATGGGGGTGGGTTTCGTTCAACGTGTGGGGGCAAATCGAGTGCTTTCGGCTGAGCGCGTCGAACGGCCGCGCGCGCGTCTACGACCTACGCGTCGGAGTAGTCTGGTAAAGAAGAGCGGCAGCTCGAACGGGATCTTTCCCTTCGCCCTCTAACCGCGCCCCGCCTAGCCGGGGCGTTTTTCACTGGCTTGCGGCGCTGGCTGCCGACGGTCCCGGATCATTGGGCGGCACGTCCGCTGATGGGCGCGTAGCTCCGACTCGGCGTCCTCGGCGCGGGGCACGTCGGCAACCACTTGGCCACACCGCTCGCACCAGCCGCGGTAGAGCCTCGTCGTGACGTTCGCCCGCGGCTGTAGCTCGACGTGATACTCGAGCCATCCGACGAGGACCGGCGGGTGCTCGGAGGGCTCGACAACCACTCGGCGCCGCGCGGTCATCGCGCGCCCGCTTTCGGGTTGGGCACTCGCCGCTCCCCGTCCCAACCCTCTAGATCGTGTGCTACGACGCCCGGCCGTGTCGATCTCGTCCCGCGTCGCCAGCCGCGCCTCGCCCGACCGCGCTGCCGTCAGGGCCAGGAACTCGAACGCGAGCTTGACCGCCAGCGTCGACCGCGCCGCCCGCACCGCCTCGAGCGCTGCCGCCGTGTCGCGATGGGGCAGGGCCCGCATGTGCCGCACGACCTCGCGTTGTGCTGATCGAGACCCTCGTGGAAGCCGTGCCGCCTCGACCGTGCGATGCAGCCGGGCTGCCGGACGAGATGTCCGGCTCTCCGCGGGACCGCGCGACCCGGGCGGTGCTGTCAAAGGCGTTGCGGGGCCGCAAGAGCGAGAAGCGGGGGATGCCGCGCATCAGGGCAGCGACGCCGCTCCGGCCGGACTGGTTGCCGATGCGGTGCGTGCAGGGGCTGGCAATCTCCTCGGGGACGCTGGCTCAGTATCAGGGTTCGTGGACGGTTTTTCGCTTGTGCGATCGGCGTGTCGCGCCGGGGATTCGGGAGAGCGGTGCCGGGCGGACTTTCGCCCCTTCAGGAATTCTGGATTCCATCCAGGATCAGACTATGTTCTGGAAATGAAAGAGCAAGTAGAAACTGCACCATTCCTGGTGCATCGGCCGACCGTCAATAGATTGACACACTGTGAACGCTGGCCGAAACTTCTTTTTGAAACCTGGAGGATTGACTCCATGGAGTCAATCCAAGGAATTGGATCGACAAGTGGAAAACGCGAAATAACGACGAAAGTGGCCGGTATTCCGAAAGCGCCGCGCGTGGGTGTTTTCGCCTTTCTTGGCAGCCGTCCCGGCCTGCTTCCGGGCGGTCCCGCCGAACGCTTCACGAATCCGTTGCATCGCAATCGGGCTGCCCGGCCGCCCCCCGGCACCCGCCGCCGCTCGAACGGGCCCGAACGTGCGTAGGCCGCCTCTACCTTGTTCTGGACCACGTGGGCCAGCGCCGCCTCGATGACCTCGCGCGGGTGGTCCGTCTCCTCGGCCGCCCAGTCGCGGAACGACGAGCGGAACCCGTGGGCCACAGCGGCGACCCGGTGCTGCTGGAGCATCTTCGGCAGCGTCGACGCCGAGATCGCCTTCCCGCTCCGCATCGGGAATACCAGCGGATTGCCGTCGCCGAGCGTGCGCGCCGCGGCGAGGACCTCCAGCGCCCGCCCGCACAGCGGAACACGGTGCTCGCGCTTCGCCTTCATTCGCATCGCCGAAATGGTCCACACGCGGTCCGTCGTGCTGATCTCGGTCCACGTGGCGAGTCGCACTTCCGCCGACCGCGCAGCCGTCAGGACGAGAAACTCGAACGCCAGCTTGACCGCAGGCTGCGCCGAGTTCGACGACCGCACCGTCTCGATCGCCGCGGCCACGTCCTTGTGCGGCAGCGCCCGCCGGTGCGTCACGATGTCGTTCTGCGGACCGAGCACCGGCAGCACCCGGTCGCACGGATTGTCGTTGCGCAGGTCCATGGCGATGGCCCACTCCAGCACCGACCGGAGTCGCTGGCGCACGGCGCGGGCCGTCTCCGCCTTCACGTGCCAGATGGGCGAGAGGATCTCCAGCACGTCGGCCGTGTTGACCTCGGAGACCGGCCGGCCGCCGACGCGCGGGAAGGCGTAGCGTTCGAGGCTCCGCCACCAGTTCTGCGCATGCCACCGGCCGCGCCAGCCGCCCTGCTTCTGTTCGAGCACGCGGCGGGCTGCTTCGGCAAAGGTGGGAACGCCCTGGACGCGGCGCTTCTCCGAGAGCGGGTCGCCGCCCGAGCGGGCCAGCATCCGGTTGGCGAGGGCCTGCTCGCGGGCTTTGGCGAGCGGGACGAGTGCGGCGGCGCCGAGTCCGAGTTCGCGGCGTCGGCCGCGGACGACGAGCCGCTGGACCCAGCTTCGGGTTCCGGTGGGCTGAACGAAGAGGTACAAGCCATTGCCGTCGGCGTGGCGTCCCGGCGGGGCCGACCGGACGAAGGCGGCCGAGAGGGCCTGGTGGGGATGGCGTCCTCGGCGCTTGGTTCTGGGCGGTTTGGCGGCGGATTTGGCTACAACATCCATCCCCCCATTGTATACGGGAATGGGCTGCGCCTGCCTGGATTTCTCTGGCTCGACGGCGGTCCCTGAAAGCGCAATAAATTATTTCATTTCAACAACTTACTACATCTAACCGGATGGTACCGAACAGCCCCGGATCATGGCTAGGTGTTAAGGCAGCGCGAACACCACCAGTCGCTCGTTCCCGCGCGGCTCGCCCGTGGCCGGTGCCGAGACGTTGACCGCGACGTACTGCCTGCCGTCGTTTCCCTCGTAGGTGATGGGCACCGCCTCGACGTTGTAATCGAACGCGGCCGACCACAGCTCCTCGCCGGTGCGCGAGTCGAAGGCCCGGAAGCGGCGGTCGACCGTGGCGCCGATGAACACCAGTCCTCCCGCGGTGACGATGGGGCCGCCGACGTTGCGGCTCCCGACGCGCTGCCTGCCCTCGGGCAGGAGCTCGTCGATGCCCAGCGGCACCTCCCACGCGATCTCGCCGGTGGCGGCCTCGACCGCGACGAGTCGCGCCCACGGCGGCTTGAAGCAGGGCAGCGCGCCGAGCCGCTCGCCGTCCGCGTCGAAGATCGGCGCCTCGAACGGGGGGCCGGCCTCGCGGACGAAAGCCACCTGATCCTCGACGCCCGGTCCGTACAGCTCGTTCTCCGTCATCCAGCCGCTGATCGGCTGATCCTTCGAGTTGACGAAGATGTAGCCGAGCTCGGGATCGTAGGCGGTGCCGTTCCAGTTCACGCCGCCGCCGGTGCCGGGGAACACGAGCGACGGCGGGGTGCCCTCCTGCCGGTACCGGATGGGCGTGTAGGGTCCGTCGTTGTAGTAGCCGACCGTGTCCCACAGCTCGCGGCAGGCGGCCGCGTGCTCCGGCGTGGTGTCGTCGGCGGTGACGATGTCGTCGGGACCGATGCTCACCCGCGACACCGGGGGCGGCGCGAGCGGAAACGGCTGGGTCGGCGAGTACTGCTCGCCGGGCACGTCGCCGGCGGGCACCGGCCGCTCCTCGACCCCGTGGACGGGCTCGCCGGTCACGCGGTTCAGGATGAACATCCAGCCCGACTTGCCGACCTGGGCGAGGGCGGGGATGACCTCGCCGTCGCGCTCGATGTCCATCAGGCCGGGCGGCGGCGGCAGGTTGTAGTCCCACAGCTCGCGGTGGATGTTCTGGAAGTACCACGCGAGCTCGCCGCTGCGGATGTCGATGGCGATGGTCGAGTTCGCGAAGAGATTGTCGCCGGGGCGGTCGCCGCCGTAGAAGTTCGACCCCGGGCTGCTCACGGGCATGTAGACGAGGCCCCGCTCCTCGTCGACGGTGAGCGTGAACGCCCACACGTTGTTCCCGATGCGGTCGCGCCAGCTCTGGTTGCCCCAGGTCTCGCTGCCGAAGTCGCTCTCGGTGGGCAGGGTCGGGAATTCCCAGCGCAGGGCGCCGGTCGTCGCGTCGAGGGCCCGCGGCCAGGCCCGGGCCGGCTCCCCCCCGCCCCGCGGCTGGTTCAGGTGGGGCGCGATGTGCCGCTGTCCCGGCCCGAAGGCGCTCGAGCCCAGGATCAGGGTGTCGTCGTAGACCACCGGCACCCCGGTGTAGGGGATGCGCACTGCCGCCTCGCCGCCGTCGCCGAACGCGGGATCGCGCTCGCCCGTCGCCGCCTGCAGGGCGATGACCTTCGACAGGCTGGTGAAGTAGATGCGGGCCTCGTGGGCGTCGGTCGCCGGCCCGTAGGCGACGCCGCGGAACGATGCGAGCCCTTCGCTCAGCTCGTGCCTCCAGATCTCCTCGCCGGTCTCGGGCCGCAGGGCCACCACGCGGTTGCCGGAAGCCAGGTACATCACACCGTCGACAACGATCGGCGTCACCTGCTGGAAGAGCTCGGCCGGGCTGGGCCCCTCGATGAACCCGTCGTCGGGATGGAACCGGTACGACCAGACCTCCGCGAGCGAGGCGACGTTCGACGTGTCGATCTGATTGAGGGGCGAATAGCGCGTTCCCGCGAGGTCGCGGTTGTAGGTCGGCCAGTCCGCGGCGGCGCTGCGCTCCTGGGCCAGGGCCGAAGTCGACGCCAGCGCCATCGCGGCGAGTGTCGCGGTCACCCTGTGGGTGCGGCGCGATCGTCCCCTGGAAGCGCGGATTCCGGTGCTGAATCGCATGGGGCTGATCTCCTCTCCCGGTCAGGGCTGATCGTCCGCGCCGGCGGCCGGTACGTCGCGCAGGCGTTCCTGCACGGTGCCGGGGATGCCGAGCTGCGTGTCGGCGCCGAGCTCCGCGAGCAGGGCCGCGGTCTCCGGCCAGCTCTGGAACTGGAACGACTGCTTCGAGCCTTCCGCCATCCGATAGGCGGTACGTCCGCGGAAGTCGCGTGCGTCGATGTCGGCGCCCTGCGCCACCAGGTACTCCACCACTTCGTTCAGTCCGCGGAAAGCGGCGCCGTGGAGCGCCGTGAAGTCGGCTTCGTTCACCGCGTCGATGTCGGCGCCGGCCTCGAGCAGCACCCGCACCGCTTCCTCGGCGCTCGGGGAGCGGACCCCGCGCGGCTGCCGCGGCGTGTAGGTCGAGCGCCCGAGACCGGCGGCGGCCATGAACGGGGTCGTTCCGTCGTCCGTCGTCAGATGCTGATCCGCGCCGGCCTCCAGCAGGGCGTGCAGGATCGCCGTGTTGCTCGACGTGCGGGACTCGCCCACGCCGAACGTCTGTCCCGCGCCGTTCATGTCGAAGGCCGCGACCCACAGCGGAGTGGCGCCGCGCAGGTCGCCGGTGCCGCAGGCGAAGGGCTCGAACGCCCCCTTCCGCGGATAGCCGATGTAGCTCATGATCATGGCCGACGCCGTGATCCGTGCGTTCGGGTCGGCGCCCCGGGCGAGCAGCGCCTTCACCAGCGGCACCCGGCGATCCGCAGCGAGCCGCGAGCGGCCCGGACGCGAGTACAGTCGGTTGCCCCCGTGCCGGGCATACCACTCGCGCAGCCAGGTGCCGACCCCGCCCGCCGCCGCGTGCAGCGCGCGCACGCCGTTCATCTCGCCCTCGGGATCGGCGCCTTCCTCCAGCAGGAACAGTGCGAACGCGTCCCGACCGCTCACGATCGCGAACGGCAGGACGTGCGTGCCGTCGGCGCTCGGTGCGTTGACGTCGACGCCGGCGGCGATCAACGCGCGGGCCGTCTCGACGTCGCCGTTGCGCGCTGCGAACATCAGCGGCGTGAAGCCCTTGACGGTCGATGCGGCGGGGTTCGCGCCGGCGTCGAGCAGCAGCCGCACGATCTCCGGATGCGGCTCCGACACCGCCCACATCAGCGCCGTGCTCCCGGTCTCGGTGACGGCCGCATCGACGTCGGCGCCGCCCGCGATGAGCGCGCGGACGACGTCGAGGTTCCCGGTGCGGGCCGCGGTCATCAGGGGAACGAGTCCGCTCTCCTGCGCCGCGTTCACGTTCGCGCCGGCGTCGAGCAGCGTCTCGACCATGGCGGCGCTCGCGTTCTCGGCCGCGCGTTCCAGCGCCGTCACCCCGTGGTCGTCGGCCAGGTCGACGTCCGCGCCGCCGGCCAGCAGCCGCTTCACCAGGTCCACGTCGTCCCAGTGCGCCGCCCAGAGAAGCGCGGTCGCGCCGTCCGCCCGCGCCGCGTTGACGTCGACGCCCGTGGCGAGAAGCGCGCGCACCGCTTCCCGATCCTGACTGGCCGCGGCGGTCACGATACGGAAGTCCTGGCCCGCCGACGCGGCGGCGCCGGCTACCGACGACGCAAGCAGGAAGGCGAGGCAGATCCGCATGGCTCGGGTCGTCGTCATCGCTTCCACTATATGCACGCGCGGTTTGTTCGTCTACACCACGATGCCCAGATCGCCGAGCGCGGCATCGAAGACGGCGGGCCAGCCGCGGTTGGCCAGGGGGCTGGCCGGACTCGGGTGCGGGGCGGTTCCACACCGCGCGCCGAACTTCTCTGCGCCAGGGCGCGCGCGGTCGGCCGCGAACCGCCCGATGCCGACCACGACGTCGGGCCGCAGTTGGGCCAGGGCGCCCGCGAGCGCCTCGTCGCATACCGCGAACAGGCGCTCGCGCGCGTCACGGGGGCGGAGCTTGTCGGGCGTCACGTTGCGGCCGCCGTCGTCCAGGAAGCACAACGGGCAGTAGTTCCACACGAACGCGCGCCGGAAGAACCGCTCCGGGCTGCCGAAGCGTTCCCGCGCCCAGCCCCACAGGCGGGCGCCGCTCACCTCGCCGCGGCCGATTCCGAAGCCGAGAACCGGGCGCCGCGGGTGCTCGTCGGCCGGCCGCTCCACCGGCGCCTCGATGCCGAGCCAGTCGCGCACCATCGCGACGTCGCCGAACGGCACCCCGGTCTGCGCCATCCCGAACGGTCCCGGGTTCATGCCGACGAAGAGGATCTCCGGCTGCCCGCGGCCGTAGCGCTCCAGGTAGAGGCGGTGCGGCGCCCAGGCGTAGTCGAGGGGGGCGTATACGTGCATGACCGGTTCGGCGAACCGCAGGCCGCGGGTCCGTTCCCGCAGCCGCTCGGTGACCGGCACGAGGCTCGACATGGCGAGACACTACAGCACCCCGGCGCCGGATGCCGGTGGGGTCTCGATCCCGCCTTCCAGGATCGCGCCGCGTGGGCGTCACATGCCCCAGACGGTGACCGCTCGGCCGGTGCCGGCCGGCGTCTCGCGGCGGAACAGCTTCTCTTCCCACGTGCGGTCCGGCGTCCGGTCGAAGACGATCAGGTGGCCCGACTCCGCGCCGCAACGGTCCATGTAGCCGCGCGTCTGCGTCAGCCCCTCCGTGATGGTCCGCTCCAGGTCCTTGTGCAGCACCTTGCACTCGACCACGAACCTGCGGGTGCGCCCGCCCTGCGGCCAGAGGATCAGCAGGTCCACGCGTCCCCGGCCCAGGGCGTACTCGCGCTCGATGCGGCCGCCACCGTTGACGACCCGCTGCAGGTACGCCTGCAGAAGCAACTGCGGGCCCGCCTCGTGGTATTTCTCGAAGCGCTGTACCCAGTGCTCCGAGTGCTCCCGGAAGAACGTCTGGAACCCTTCGATCAGCCCCGCCACGTCCAGGCCGCACTCCGCGTCGACGTACCACGCCATCCGCTGGGGCAGCCCCATCTGGACGGCGTGGTTCAAGTGCCGCGGCACCACTTCCGCGTAGATCGGGTTGGCGATGCGCGGCGTGCCGTGGGAGTCCAGGGCCACCAGCCCCAGGTCGTGGACGTAGGCCACGTCCTCGGTCGACCAGGCGGACTCGGACGCCCCGGCCAGGATCGGCTCCACCACCCGTCGCACCCGGTCCTCGCGCAGCTTGTTCGCCAGATCGTCGATGTGGGTGTCGCGGCGCAGGATCAGCCGCTCCTGCGCGTCCAGGATGTCGCCCGCCGTAATCGCTCGGGTGCGGTCGCGCCCGGTCTCACTCTTGAAGCAGGCCTCCCGGCACAGCGCGTTCACTAGCCAGGGCTGGCCCGCCGAGCGCGCCCGGACGGCTTCGAGCGCTTCGATCGTGAACGCCTGTCCGGTCTCGGCGGTGTGCTGGGCCGTCAGCGCCCGCGTCTCGGCCTCGGTGAAGTCGCCCAGGCGCAGCGACTCGGATTTGACGTTGAACGCGCTGCCGCCGAGGACCAGGGCGTCCTGCGCAGTGGAGTAGATGCGGTAGTCGCGCACGTCCCGCACGCCGCACAGGACCACGCTGTGCGGGAAGCGTCCGGGGCGGTGCGGGTATCCGGCCCGCAACTGCCGCAGCACGGACAGCAGCGTATCGCCCACCAGCGTGTCGATCTCGTCGATCAGCAGCACCAGCGGCCGCGGATCGGCCATGCACCAGCGTTCCAGCGACGCACCGAGCGCCCCCAGCGGCCCGGCCCGTTCCAGCGCGCCCGGCCAGATGTCCGCCAGTGCGTCGGCGCCCAGCGTCGCCTGTTCCTCGGATTCCAACTGGTAGAGGACGACGCGCATGGCTTCCGCGACGTTCTCCCGCGCGGCCTGGCCGGCCTCCACGTCGACGTACACGCAACGGTATGCGCCGCCCGCGTTCAGCCGGTCGCGCAGCGCCAGCAGCGCCGACGTCTTGCCCGTCTGCCGCGGGGCGTGGAGCACGAAGTAGCGCTTGTCGCGGACGAGGCCGAGGAGCTCGTCGAGATTCACGCGGTCGAGCGGCGGGATGTGGTAGTGGTCGTCGGGACGGACGGGGCCCTCGGTGTTGAAGAAGCGCATGATCGGATTGTCGCAGTGGGCGGCGCCGGTTGTCAGTACGCGAGGGCTCCTATACTGGACGGGAAACCGAATGACGTTCTACTCGCAGCTTCGCGTCTTCTGCCGTCGCGCCGTCGCGAACCCCGCCTTCACGCTCCTCTCGCTGGCGACGCTGGCGATCGGCGTCGGCGCCAACGTCGCCATCTTCGCAATCGTCAACGCGGTGCTGCTGCGCCCGTTGCCGCTCCCCGACTCCGAAAGGCTCGTCATCCTCCGGCACGCCGCGCCGGGGCTCGCGCAACTCGACGAGCTGCCGCTGTCGGACGCGCTCTACTTCCTCTACGCGGAGGAGAGCCGGACGCTCGAGAGCGTGGCGGCGTACCGGGAGGAGCTTGCGAGCTTCACGGGTCCGGAGAACCCGCAGCGGGTGCCCGCGGCGAGCGTCACCGCGTCGTTCTTCGAGGTGATGCAAACGCCGCCCCGCCTCGGGCGCGGGTTCGCGGCCGAGGACGACCGGCCGGGTGCCGCGCCGGTGATCGTGCTGAGCGATGACCTCTGGCATGCCCGCTTCGGCGCCGATCCGAGCGTGATCGGGCGGGTCGTCGATCTCGACGGGACGAGCGTCGAGGTCATCGGAGTAGTGCCGCCCGGCTTCGCGTTCTCGCAGCAGGAGGTGGAGCTCTGGCGGCCGCTCCGCCTCGACCGCGAGAACGTGCAGCTCGGCGCCTTCGGCATCAACGGCGTGGCGCGCATCGCCGACGGCGCCACGCTGGGGCAGGTGCGGGCCGAGCTCGAGGCGCTGCTGTCCAACCTGGCGGAGATCTTTCCGGACGAGGGCGCGGCTCCGATTCTGGCGAATGCCGGATTTCGTCCGCTGGTGGATCTCGCCCGCGCGGTGGTGGTCGGCGACATCGAGCCGACGCTGTGGATACTGCTGGGCGCCGTCGGGTTCCTGCTGCTGATTGCCTGCGCCAACGTCGCCAACCTGTTCCTCGTGCGGTCCGAGGCGCGCCACGGGGAGGTGGCGATCCGGGCCGCCCTCGGCGCGGGCCGCGGGCGGCTGGCCACCGCCGTTTTTTTCGAGAGCCTCGTGTTCGGGGTCGCGGGCGGCCTGCTGGCGCTGCCGCTGGCGCTGCTGGGGGTACGCCTGCTTGTGCGCTTCGGCCCGCGGGAGTTGCCGCGCCTGGACGAGATATCCATCGACGCGCCGGTTCTGCTGTTCGGTTTTGCCGTATCGGTGGCGGCGGGGCTCCTCTTCGGCCTGCTGCCGGCGCTGCGGGCGAGCGCCGTCGCGGCGGCCGGCCACATGACGGCGGGGGGGGCGGGGGGCGCGGGGGGGGCCCGGGTGGGCGGCGGGCTGCAGCTCGCCCGCCGCGGACTCGTGGTTGTGCAGATCGCCCTCGCGCTCACCCTGCTGGTCGGATCCGGTCTGGCGGTCCGCTCCTTCCAGAAGCTGGCGGCGGTCGATCCGGGCTT
>MKWU01006564.1_pt1 | contig 11741 bp, 12 predicted proteins | sample 809101 | NCBI WGS metagenome assembly MKWU01 (sample SAMN05860141, study PRJNA318959) | sponge metagenome | host: Aplysina aerophoba | place: Slovenia: Piran, Adriatic Sea, Gulf of Piran | collected 2013-05-07
CTGGACCTATGTTGGTCAGGTTCTTGGTCGCCTTCAGCGTTGCTTCGACATCCTCTGTGGTCTTTACTCGCGTCGCCCGGTATGCCTCCGGTGCAAATCGCATGAACCAGTCGTTGTACATATCCACCGACAGGGCAATGTCTTGTTTCCACCGGTCCGGTTTATCCCTGTTGACAGCCATCACTTGCCTTTCTTTGTTTGCACACTTCGATTAAATTACCGATAGGAATTACACATCTACACAAATGGGGCATTCAGTCGCACATCCTGAATTGCTGCTTCTTGCTTGAATTCAATGTCGGTCTGTTTCGGTAACCTGATCCGAATATCTTGCTTCGATTTCGCGCTTTTCATCCGACCGCTCACTATCGTTCTGGACGTAGGCATAGTTTCTCGCCAAGTCGAAAGAAGTCAAGCTCTTACCCTGTTCGCGATTGGCACAGCAACGACGACACCAGCGCCTTCATCAGGGTCTCCATGACGGACGCGGCGTCGGGTCCGAAGGAACGGCAGCAGCATCACGGCGGCAAGATACGCCGCAAGCTGCTCGCCAAACGAGCCCGAAAACGTGATGATCCGCTCTAACTGGTCATCGTCCGGCACATTTGGCTGACCGGCATCGATGTGCCATTCATGCACAGCATGTAAGGAATAAGGACTAAGAGAGGACGAAATCGCCTTCTACGGCACCCTGGCCCAAAGACGATAACGCGGTCGAAATGACCGGCAACTACAAATTTCGCGTCATCGCCCAGCAGTTGCTGAGCAGGCTGAGATCGACTCAGCGAGGTCAGCCACATGAGAAGCTGCTCCGCGTCGCTGGCTCCAAAGGATGACAGCTTTGACTGGGACTGGATGCCAACCAAGCCGAGAATACGCATGTGTTATTGTCTTCGCCCCCCCAGTTGGCAATATTCATTGTCGATGGAGATAGCGCTCTTGGTCTTAGCGCCACCTATTCCTGAGTGCTAGACTTTCGGAGTCCACGTCACCGTTACGAGCGACCGTTGTCTTAGCGCCACCTATTCCTGAGTGCTAGACTCGCGTAACAACGTTCGGCCTGCAACATGAGAATCATCCTTAAGATGATCCTCGAAACCTCACGCTCACTTCACCTTGGAATCACGCCGCCCGTTCAGGCTCTTCTCGTTGGACAAGGCTACCGGTGGCCGCGAAGGGTTGGCGGCTGTACCATACGCAGGTGTGGATCACGAATTTGCGATAAGGAGAGCGGCCAGGCAGGCAATGAGGGATGGCCCCCGACAAGACGGTTCCGCGGCCGGCGCACAAGACCGGTCATGACCCGGGCATGCGCGTCGGTTTAACGGGACACGCCGGAGCGGCTGCCGGCCATGGGCCCTCGCGGGCCGCATCGGTCCATGCGCGGTGTGCGTCCCGCGTTGCGGGGCGCCGCCGGGCCTGGGTCCTGCTGTTTCTGTTCGGCTGTTGGGCGCCGGGCACCCTGCCGGCGGACGGAACCGGCGCGGCTGGCGGCGCAAGTCGATCGGCGGACGCGCCCCTGTTCAACGATGCCCACTTCCACCTGACGAACTACGTGCAACGCGGGATCACGGCCCGCCGGTACTTCGAGATGGCGGGCGACCGGGTCGGCCGGGTCGCCATGTTCGGCATTCCCCTTCAGCAGAAGTGGGACTACTTCGTTTCCGGCGCCCGGGCGCCCAACTACTACCTGCTCTCCGACGCGGCGCTCTACTACTACTCGTTCGTCGACGCGGCGATCGCCATGGAGTATCGGTCGCTGAGCGATGCGCACAAGGCGCGGGTCGATCCGATGATCACGGGCTTCAACCCGACGGACATGTACGCCGCAGACCACATCCGCCGGGTGCTGCTCACCTTCCCCGGCGTGTTCTCGGGCATCGGCGAGTTCAGCGTCCACAAGGAGTTCGTGTCCTCGAAGGTCGCGGGGCACACCGCCAGCCTGCGCAATCCCGCGCTCGACCGCATCCTGAAGGCGGTGGTCGAGATCGGTCTCGTTGCGATCATCCACTGCGACATCGACCGGGTGCGCGCAGGAGAACGCCCCGTGCACTACGACGACCTGCTCCGCCTGCTTGAGGCGCACCCCGGTGCTTCGGTGATCTGGGCGCACACGGGACTCGGCCGGTTCGTGGCCCCGGCCGGACAGCACCTCGCCCTGCTCGACCAAATGCTGAGCGACGCCCGCTACGACCATGTCGCACTGGACATATCCTGGGACGAAGTGGCCCGGTACGTCGTGCGCGACGAAGAGGCGACCGCGGCCTGGGCGGCGCTGATCGAGAAACACCCGACCCGGTTCCTGTTCGGAACCGACTCCGTGGCGCCGTTGAACTGGGAAGCCTACGCCAGAACCCATGACGTCTACCGGCCCCTCTGGGAACGGCTTGATGCTGCAACTCGGGCGCAGGTCGAGCGGCTCAACTACGCACGGGTCTTCGACGCCGCCGTTCCGAAGATTCGGGCATGGGAACGCGAACGGATCGGGGCAGCGGCCCACGAACGCGCCGGCAAACAATCATCCGCCGGCCCGGCACCGGCCAATCCCGCTGGATCCGAGGATGGCTGAACTCCAAAGCGACAAGATGAGAATCGCATCACCTTGTTTGTCGCGTTGCAGGCGGGTAAGAATCAGCATTCCCCAAGCCTCCCTGGACCCGCACCCACACAGCACGGCCGCAGCCTCATTGAAGCAACCCAGAAGGCTCCTCAATCTTCGGATTTACGTCCACCGGAACGAAGGAGGGGCAGTTGTTTGTCATGGAAATAGCCACCAGTCGTTCGTTTCGTACATCGCCCAAGAACGTCGCGGTCGAACGAGACTTTAATCATGTTGATGCCCACGGCATCGCATCAGACGCAATTGAGCAAGCGTGAGCTCCACTCGAGCAGGAATTCGCTAAGGCAACAAAAAACGTCGTCGAAACCCAAGCCTTCCCCGAAGAAAGGGATTACAACTTTATTCTGAATTTCCTTTGCCTCTTTGCCGTCCGCAACCCTGCCTTGAGAGATTCACTAAACCAAGCAAGGGAACATGCCTTGCATATTGCAGCTGAACTTCTTGTTTCCGACCCACAAATATATAAGAGGCACGTTCAAGAACTGACTAACAACCGCGAGAAAGCAAGCAACGCTTCCTATGCCGAGATGAAGCTGTTCGTTAGACAAGGTTTCTACTCCAATGAGCGCTTGAATGGAAAATGAATGACCAGTAGAAGCTCAGCTTGGGTTCATGGACCGTCGCCGCAGGCTTGGGGAAATCCAGGCATTAGTGCCTTCCAGCCCAGTTTCCGTGGCCCTCCAAGTCACTTGAGGATCACGCGACGGCAGGCTTCGTAACACCACGTCATCAGCTCGCCGTCGATTGAATCGACCCGGGTCGATTCAATCTTCATAGACTCTCCAGTTTCAGGTACCGATTAGGCACCACTTTATTTCCAAGTCAGGCGCGCGTGTTCGCGTTCAATTACACTGGAATCTGCATCCCGGTGCGTAGGTGGGGAAACCCGGGAGCTGCGGCCGCTGGCGATGACTTCTACCCGCGGCGCAGTCGAATCAATCGCGTGTGCTCGTCCTGCATGCCGGACTCCAGTCGCCGCAGCGCATCATATGCGCCCGCCCGCCGTTTCAGGCACTGCCTCCGGGCTCTGGACGGTCAGCAATACGATGGCGCCTGCCACCAGAAAGGGGATGGTCGTCGCCATGCCCCAGCGCGGGCCGGCGGCCAGGGTCACGACGCCGAATAGCCACGGGCCAAGAAAGGCTGTGCTCTTGCCGGCGAAGGCATAGAGGCCGAACATCTTCGCTTCCTGACCTTTCGGTGCGAGAAGGCTCATCAGCGAGCGGCTGGCCGCCTGTGCGGGGCCGAAGAACAGGCCCATGGCCCCACCCAAGATATAGAACCAGAATGTGTCGGCGATGAGCAGCATCGGGATTCCGGCAGCCGTCACACCGAGGATGCCGATCAAAATGGTTGGTTTGGCGCCAAGCCAATCGTCCAGCCAAGCGAAGACGAAGGCGCCGATCCCGGCGGTGACATTCACCAGGATGCCGAACATCAACACCTGTTCGTAGTTCATGCCAAAAATGGCGGCGGCGTAGATTGCTCCGACGGCGAAGATCGTATTCAGCCCGTCGACATAGAAAATCCGTGCCATAAGGTAGCGTGCAATATTCGCGTGCCTGCGCAGATGGACGAGGGTGTCGCGCAACTCGCTCAGTCCCGCGCCGACCGCCTTGCTCATGGGCAACCCAGCGCCCGGCGTGTCGGCGGTAAAGACGAACAGCGGCAGGCTGAAGACGAGCACCCACAGGGCGACCGCCGGGCCGGCAATCCTGACATGCTCGGCGGCATCCCGATCGAGCCCGAAGGGGACCGTTTCGGGTAGGACGAACAGGAATAGCATCAGCGCCAGACAGACCAAGCCACCGAAGTAGCCGAGCCCCCAGGACCAGCCCGACAGACGGCCGATGCGACCGGCGGGGGCGATGCCGGGCAGCATTGCGTTGTAAAAGACAAGCCCCATCTCGAAGCCGATCACGCCGACGAAGGCTGCAGTCAGCACAAGGGAGGTCGAGTCCGCGCCCGGAACGCCCCACCACAGGGCAGCCGAGGCGGCGGCCATGACCAGGGTCCAGAACGCGACCCAGGCCTTGCGACCTTTTCCGTGGTCGGCGATGGCGCCGAGAATCGGGCTGAGGATCGCCATCACGAAGGCGGCGGTTCCCTGGGTGAACGCCCATTGCGAGGCGCCGGTCGCCTTGTCCGGCGCGATCGTGCTGGCGAAATAGGCGGCGAAGACGAAAGTCGTGACGACCGTGGTGAAGGGCGAATTCGCCCAATCGTAGAGCGCCCAACCGCAAGCGGATTTGCGCCTGCCAGCCCAGTTTGCATCTGCTGTCACCGTAGCCAGGCCCGCTCCTTCCGTTCAACGGCCCCTACGCCCTTTGACGCCAGCGCTGTAGCACGATCCTGCAGCAATTGCCGTCCCGAATTTCCGCCATGGGCATCGGTCCAGGGTTGCGGCGATAGGCGATTCTGGTCCGGTCTTGTTGGCAAGCCAAGGTGGTCCAAACTGTGGTTCACGGAGATTTTCTTGTCGCTTTTGCACGAGGCGGAACAGGACGACAATGTCACGTACCTAAGTCAGGCTACCGGACCAATGTAAGTCCAGGCAGTACTCCCGGTGCTTGCCATTGAATTCTTATACCAGGGAAACGAGGTGCCGAATCGTCGCAGAACTAGTTTTTGGTTGCTGCTGCGGAGCGCAGATCAATGGTGAGAGGGCAGTGATCCGATAACGAACTCTTAAGCGAGACATCTTCCGTATACACGATCTGCTTGAGACTGGCTGGTTCAATCAACGCTAGGGCTTGGGAGTTGTATACGAAATGATCAATATACTCGGGGTATTCGCCATCCCAGCATCGGGAAAGTTGCCCCTCACTCGCCCGGTGTAGGACGAGGTTTTGCGGATCTGCGTCATCTAACTCGGCCCACACCGCATCATTGGGCAAATTGAGGCGGCGGTTGAAATCGCCCAACACCACGAACGGCACTTCGTCGCTTGCAGTTGTATCGATCCATTGTTCCAGTAGCGGAATCTGAGTGGCCAGCTTTTCGCAATGGTTACCGCCGAGGTCGGGCGCTGGAAGTGTGCCTGTAAAGCAAAAGGACTTGAGATGCACAGCCAGCAGACGAATCGGCTGTTGGCCAAGCGTGATTTCCATTTCCACCGCATGGCGAACGCCACCCGTCGTATCGAACTCGGAAAGTTCGGCGTAATGGGTTACTGCCACAGTGTTGCGGACAACGAGTGCAACACGTTGCGTATCATTGCGCGTGGACATGTAGAAAGCGTGTACGCTCGGATCGAAGATCTTCTCTAAGGCGGCTTCGCTCTCAATTTCCTGAAGCGCAACGATATCAGCATCCATTTCTGTTGCGTAACGTGCCAATCGCTTAAAATCCCTCTCCTTGCGCTTATTGGATGCAACTCCCGGATCCCGCAGGTTCTCAATGTTCCATGTCGCGAGTCGGATTTCTTCCGCAATTGCCGGGGTAAGCAGGAAAAGAGCGACAAGCAGGCAGATGAATAGTCGCATAACGAGAAGCATTCTAAGGAATTGTGGTGGCAGTATATAGGCGGAGTCTTGCCAAGTTCCGTGCGATGCGAGGGCGGAGGAAGAAATGACAAAGACCAGCCTTGCTGCGTCGTTGCGCCCAGCCCCTTGCAATATCAATTCCGCCAATAGACCGGAGCGCGTGAGAAAAAAGGAATACTTGGTCTACGTAAGTTCCAGCTTCTGCAACCAACTCAATCACCTCGCCCGGATAGCCCGTCGGGTGGGCCACACACCTGGGCTCACCAATGAGAAGATTGAACCACCCCGGGTTGCCCGGAGGCTCCATTAATTGAGAGGGTGGAGCGATGGGCAGAGGAATGAGATATTCTCCCAAGGTACGGGAACGGGCGGTGCATCTTAATCGATTGCAGCACGGTATCAAGTTTCGCCCGCGGCAGTTCCCCCGGCTCGTCCGACGGATCGGAAGGCACGGCATCATGCCCGGGGATGACTCGAATACTGTGTAGCTTCCAGCTCGGTTACTGAATTCCGCACGCTTGTCTCTGGCTTTGTGACATCGAATGGCAGGCAAATCAGGTTCAAGCTATCGTAGTGCTCGGCGCCGCCCAAGAACCTGTAGCGCAATGCACTCCTGAATTTCCGCGTCTGTGGATATACGAGCGCGACGGTATTGCATCCATAGCGCTTGCCATAGGCGTAGAATTGATACATGTCGGCTTGATCGATTCCGTGCTTCGGGTTACTGCTCAATCCATTGATTGGCTTCCACTTGGCGTCGAGGATGAACAAGACGCGCTTTCCTTTGCCGAGCGAAATGTCCGGCTTCATCTGAAACGCTTGCCCGCCATTGAAGGCGGTCAGATATTCTCGCGGGCCTTGTGCGGTGACGTCGTAGTCACGCTGATAGCGACGAAAGCAATGGGTGACGAAGTCCTCGAAGACTTCTTCCATCGGAAACAACAGAGAAAGGTTGACGTGACGTCCTGCGAACGTGGTTAATCCGTGATTGAAAAGAAACAGCCCCACCCACTGCATGACAGGACCGTAATGGCGCATTGAGCGGTCCACGCGGTGTTCTCGCCAGTCGCCGTGAAGGTTCACCGCCTGCGGCACGTCGGCGAACGCCGCCGTCAATTCGCGCAATAGCTGGCGATTTTCCCCGTTTCGAACTCGTGGCCTCAGCCTGGCCAGCGCGCTGTGAATCAGCCGGTTGGCCGGGCGATCAACACTCATTTCGTCATGTGCCACTGAAAACCGCGCCCGGTTGGCGAGGTTATCGCGGATTTGTTCGCGAAACTGTATGCGGCCGCGCAAGTAGGGCAGGTTCTCTTCCATCGTGATATATCGCCGGGCCAAACCTCCGTGAACGAGCATATTCAGGTTCCAAAGAAACTGGCGAATGAATACCTCCAGCATGGGGAATCGTCGTAGCGCACGAATAGAGCTTTCCGGCAGCGGCGCCGCCTTGCGCATACCGCGGTGATGGCGCAGCATTCTCAGGAAGTAGTGTTTTGTGAGTTCGTGGTCCGTCTCCGACGTGCTACGGTCGAAGTCGATCTTGGGCAGGATCTCCACCACCGTTCCCCGTTTGGTGGTACTCACGCCGACATGGTTGCCTGCCGCCAGCGCCCCGCCCGGCTTGCGCGCGAACACAGGTTTTGCGGTTCCGCTGGCTGATCGTGCGGCCGAATCCCGATGAATGGCCTCAAGGTCGCTTATGTCCCGCTTCGTGAGCGAATCGCCGGCCTTGAATTCATGGTGCTCCCTGACCGTGCAGACGCCGGGCATCAGGAGCTTTCTTGTGTTTTGGGCAGTGCGGCCTCGTAGATTTTCCGGTACTGCGCTGGATCAAGCCATCTTGGATCTTCATCGGGCAGCCGCTCGTAGAGCTTCTTGTCTTCATCCATCACTGCGGCGTCCAGCGAATGAGAATCAATGCTTCGCTCCTGGACGAACCCGTTATCCCCCAGAACAGCACGAATCTTCGGCCAGTCGTCGAAGAAGTACTCCTGCAAAAGCGGGAAAATCTTGTTCTGGAATGCCTTGGAAAGCGCTTCCATGGTGTTCTTGCCGAACAGGTACGTGTGTCCGATCTGATGCTCCCGGTCGAGCAGTAACGTGATACGTTCATTCATGGCTCCGAGCATTCTTCGTAATACAACCCCTTCTACGTCAGGAGGGATCAGGGGGTGGTCCGATTCCGGCATCATCTCCATGAACTCAAAGCGCCGGCGAAGCGCCGTGTCCAGCAATTGAATCGAACGGTCGGCCGTGTTCATCGTACCGATGATGTACAGGTTGTCCGGCACACAGAATTCGTGGCCGGAGTACGGTAGAGTCACCTTCGTTTCGTCCTCCCGCTTTTCGCGCCGCGAATCCTCGATCAGCGTTATCAGCTCGCCGAAAACCTTGGCGATGTTCCCCCGGTTGATCTCGTCAATGATCAGCACATAGCGCTCCTCCGGGTTGTCGCGAGCCGTGCGCACCATGTTCTTGAAAACGCCATCATGTAATTCATAGCGCAATTCTTCCTCTTCGAGCACTGGCCGAATGCCTTCAACGAAGTCCTCGTAGGCAAAATTCTGATGGAACGTGATCATTTGGATATGGCCTTTGCCAGTCTTCTCACGAAACCTAGGGTGATCACGCTCGGAGTCCTGCACGTTTTTTCTATCAATGATCGCTAGTGCGTGGCGCTCCGTCTCGTAGGTCTTCCCCGTTCCGGGCGGCCCGTAAAGAATCCGGTTGTGAGGGTGCCGTGGACCTGTTCTTGCGCTTGGATGCTTATTCGGAAATGCTTCATGATTTCCAACTAAGCCCTTTAACTTCTCTAACAATTCAGCTACTGCATCATGACGATTGGGATCGGGGAACCAAATGGCGCTTTGATTCCCCATACCACCTTCGACCCGATCACCTCTTGCCATGGGAACATTTAGCGTGCGCTCAGCAGGTTCTAGTAGCTCAACGTTGTTTTCGTCAGCTTCGATATAGCAATAGTCAATTCCCCGTTCCTTGTGCTCATCAGACAAGGACGAGTCTTCTATCGTTTTTGGTTTTCTGTGAACTGTCGCATCTTTGTACCAGCCGATGACTTTGCGGCCCGGGCCTCCAGGATGCGGAGCGGTCCAAATTACCAAGACTCCTGCAATGGACCGCTGGTCTTTTTGAGCACCAAGCCTCTCGATATTGATCGTGCGGTGACGTGAAGCTTTTACGTAACCATAAACTCTGCCCTGCACGGGCAGAAAATTGCACATTTCGTACCCGGCCCCGTGCTCTTGTACGTATGCAGCGCTGCTGTGAATGTCATCTTCGCCTTTGTAGCGCTCCATCCACCCGATATTGCAAACCAAGATCTTCATCCGTCGATCCTTACGGCAGGGGCGAGTTAATCTGCATTGAGCGCTTTCAGGCGCTTGTTGAGGCGGCTCTTGTGGCGGACGGGCTAGTGGGCCTGGATGATGCCCTTGCCGGTCATCGAGCCGATGACGGGTCTGGCTTGCTCGTAGGCGGCTGCGGCCTGTTCAGCGTCACCGCTGTCAATGGCGCGCGACGCCTTGGAAATTTCCATTCTCAGCTTGGAATGTACCGACATGTTGCCTGCGCGACGGGCAAAGGCCTGATCACCGCACTTTGCGCCTTGCGCGGAATACGCCATGGGCGCGGATTGTAGCCGAAGCCCTTTGGTCGATCAGTAAAAAATGCGCCATAGAGTGTGCCATGGCGGCGACGGTGTCTCGCCTTTGCCGAGGCGAAGACGCCCTCGTTCCCAAGGATAGGGCGGTGCCGTTTTAGGGACGTGAAGACGCGCAAGGTCACGTATGCGTACGGGCTTAGGGGACTGCTCTTGTGCCGCTGTCGCAATCGCGGAGTCCGGCCGTACACCCCGAACTTCTCCGCCACATCGTCATCCAATGAATTCCGCCGCACCAAGAGCCCGAGTCTGGCCGGTAGCCGGGCGGCGGCCGGCTGTCCGGGAGGGGAGGGCCTGGCCGCCGATCCTTTTCACCGGCACACAGGAGACGGCTCAATGACCACGGCAATGGCGGCTCCCGGCAACACGGCTGATACATTCCTCATTCACATCTTCGGGCAGGGCCTGGAGGACGACCGCTACGTCGTCGAGCGCTTCCGGGCGATGGCCGACGGCAGCATCCGCCGTTGCGACGGCGACGGGCCCGTGACGGCGAAGCGCCGGCGTAAGGCCAGATCCGTGACCGCCACGCTGAAGGCGGTCAGGGAACTGCGTCCCGCGCCCAACGAGATCATCATCTGCACCGCGCTCAATCTAAAGCGCAGCGGAATCCAGTACTGGGGCTCGATATCGACGGGCCTGTTCTGCGACCGCAGGCAGAAAGGATAGGGGGCGTTCTCCTGGGCGTCCTGCCGGCCCTGCGTCGGCGGGACGCCGTTCGCCTCAAACCCATTCAAGGCAGGAGAGCGTCATGCCCTATCGAGACCCGAACGTCGGGCGCCAGAAAGACAGGGAGCGCTACCACAGGCGTGTGGCGGAACGCCGTGCCGCCGGCCTTTGTCCCAAGTGCGGCAATCGAGCTCCCATGCCGGATCGCAACATCTGCCCGCCCTGTGCCGGGAAGGCCCGTGCCGCCGGGCGCGCGCGGGATGCGCGGCTGCGCGCCGCCGGCCAGCCGCGGCGGGACAAGGAGAAGGCACGGGCGTATGAGCGGGAGCGCGCGAGCCGGCAGATCGCCGATCGGATCACCCGGGGCATCTGTACCAAGTGCGGAGTCAATTCTGCCGAGCCCCATCGACGTTTATGCGAACCTTGCGCCGAGAAGCGCCGCGCGTACGACCGCACCCGATACGCCGAAGCCCGCAACCGGGGGGAGCTCTACGGCGGCAAGGATCCTGATGCCAAACGCAAGGCTGGGCGGTCCGCCAGCGCCCGGCGGCGGCGCAAACGGATCGCCGCCGGCCGCTGCACCTGTTGCGGGCGGGAACCCGCAAGCGAGGGAACCACGGTCTGCGCGTCTTGCCTCGAAGCCCGCCGGGTCGCGGATCGCGAGCGGTACCGCCGGCGCCGTGCCGCCGGGCTTTGCGTGATCTGTGGGCAGGCGGCCTTCGCGGACGAATCCTGCTGTGGGGTCTGCGCTACGGTCGAGCGCGAGCGGCGCGACAGGAGCGCCAAGAACGCCCGCAGCCGGCAGCGGTATTGGGAACGGCGCGCGGCCCACCGCTGCACGGACTGCAACCAGCCGAGCTTCGGGGCATCTAGATGCCCGGCGTGCGCCAAGCGATCGTACGAGCGCTCCGATCACGTCCGGGGCATGCCGCTCTATCCGCCAAGCTACACCATCGTCAATCCGGCCACTGGAGAGGACCTGGGTAATCTGGAGCAGCACGTAATCCTGAGTGATCGTCGCAACAGATTAATCCATCTGGATTTGTCGCAGATTTGCTCGGGATTAAACCTGAGTGTCATTTCCCGCCGAGGAGGCTCATCAGACTGTCCGTTACACCGGGAAAGGCACCCGGCCGGATGGAAGGCGGTGCGTTGTCGGCAAGGATCCGCAGTTTCTCGGCCAGACTGGCACGAAGGTACACTTCGGTGGTCTTGATGCTCTCATGACCGAGCCAGAGCGAGACTTTGCGGATATCCTCGGTGGCATGCCAGATCGTCATTGCAGTCG
>MKWU01006566.1_pt1 | contig 11736 bp, 6 predicted proteins | sample 809101 | NCBI WGS metagenome assembly MKWU01 (sample SAMN05860141, study PRJNA318959) | sponge metagenome | host: Aplysina aerophoba | place: Slovenia: Piran, Adriatic Sea, Gulf of Piran | collected 2013-05-07
TTCAGCAACAGTACAAATTTTATCTGCCTGGAGAGTACTGACCTTTCTCCAACTCTAACAGCTGATGGCTCTCCGCCATCAGCTGTTGTGCCAGATGTTGCTGGCATGACACCTGAAGGATCCCATGATACTGAGGGTGACATTGACAGAGAGGAAGAGGAAACAGACCCACCCATGAGCCAACAGCCACCGGATACGGATGGTACGGTGCAGAGGCCAGACCATGATATGTCTGGCCAGAGGCAGTCACTGCTGAACCAGCAGTTAGGTACATACAGGCATCAAAAGCTGAAACGCAAAATCCCAGTGGACTCACAGCTGCTGTAGTGTGCGCGTAAAAACTTGGCAGTAAAGCGACAAATGATTGAATAAATGACAAAGATCGACAGAGTGGTGATCGACAACATGTCACAATTGTCCCAGAATATGTCTCAGATGGCATCGACTGTGGCTGATGCATTTACTTCATTAAGGGCTATGCTTCTCCCACAGGCACAAGGCCCTAGTTCTTTTTACCCCAGCGGAATGCCATTCGGTGCTGGACCAGCTCCATTCCCAGGGCCTATCGATCCACCCATCCGTCCCCTTGTGTACCACAGTCTACAACTGAGTACATCAACATTCGGGCAAATCCGCACTCCTAATGATGAACCATGGCCAGGTGCGGACTTTGAAGACACTAACTAGGCTGTTTTCTTACATACTTGCACTGTATTCATATTCCTTACTTCTTATTTGAACTCATTATTACTTACTCAGTAGGATCAATATCATAATACATTGCTACATGTGATCGCATTCATCAATGCTTAAGTAACTGTGTCGATTTATGGATCGATGTATTTAGTGAGAATCTGTCGCACTTTCTTGCCGCCTGACTTGTTGGTTTCTCCTCTGTTTCCTTGTGAAGCAGGTTGGAAATCACGGTCGTAATCAATTGCTGATCTCACCCTTTATTCACTGACACTCTCATTGAATTTGCAAAAGTTATGCAAGACAAAACATGCATAGATAACGTATGGCAGTTCGTCAATGTTAATATCCATTGCTCTTCTGAGAGCACCAAAATCTTGCCTTTGGCCTTCCGAAAGAACACTCGATCACATTTCCGGCACTGCATAGTTTCAAGCCAAAGTACTGCTCCTGTGCAGTGCGGCCTCCATATGCATACTCTTTCATTAGAAATGGCATGAGTGAATATGCAGGATCTCCAAGGAGAAAGATGGGTACTGGGTCTTCATCCTCCAAAATGTGTCTGGGGCATGGGGGAATGGAACCTGATTTTAGCATCTGACACAGATTAGAGTTAGCAAAAATGCGGGCATCATGGACACATCCTGGCCACTTTACTACAACATCCATAAAGCAATACTGATAGTCGCAACAAGCCTGGACGTTAAGAGAAGCCCATCCCTTGCGATTTATATAGTCTGTTGAGTTTAACGATGGCTTCTTGACCTCTATGTGTGTTCCATCAATGGTGCCCAAACACTGAGGTACACCATGCGCTGAAAAGAAATTTGTTATTTTATCTTTCACATCCTCTTCTGTCTTTGGCAAGGTGATATATTTTGGCCCCATGTGCATGGATATTGCCTGTGTCACTCTTCTTATAAGGATTGAAGTGGATGCCTGGGATATGCCAAATGCATTGGCTGTTTTCTCCTCATCTGACAAATAATATAATGTGACAGCAACTTGCTTTTCCACATCAATGGGTTGGCGCATATTTGTTATTTGTCTCTCAATATAAGGCCTCAACTTAGAGCAGAGCTTAAAGAATGTGTCCCTCTGCATACGGAATTTATTTCCACTCTTGCCACACAACCACATCCTGCATGAAGTTGTCCCACCAACTGTCTGTTCTTCCTGGCCAAACCCAACATGTTCTGTCTTGGGCATAACGACTCTTGACTCTCCTGATTGGGCCCAAGAAGGAATGCAGAAGGATCAATCTTCACCTCCGTTGAACATGAAACATGAACAACCAAGTGGCCATTAAAGTGGCGAGTTGTGTCTGATAATCCAAAATACAGAGAAGAAGCGACAGAATGGCAACAATATCCGACAAATTCATGGTTGTACCGAGTCTTCTGGACACTCAATGCTGCTCTACTAGCGTTCGCTCTACTAACACTCGCTTTCACTTCGATTCGCTGGCTTTATCACCGTTTCCCGATGCTGTCAATAAAATTGTAGTTACCACAAGTCTTGATTCCTTCCAAATAAAAATATCTTGATCTTCAAGTATGATTCGGTCAATAAACAGACCAATCAGCTGATGAATTGTTAGACAATAGCTGCTGTGTGCGAAGGTGACGAGTCCGCCATTTTGCATTTTCATCCAGATCGTCGTTTTGGAGTGTTTACACAGTGACAAACCGAGTACATTTCCGAGAAAAACACTTCGAGGAGCATTTTTGTTTTCACAAGAAAACGCTAGCATTTCTAGAGTTTTTGTGTAAACAGGACGTGGAAACGCAACGATTTGGAAACGATTTCGGGCGAAAACGTCTCCGTGTAAATGCAGCCTAAGTCACTAGCAGAAATTGTATGCAGAGGTATACATAGATTCATAGTTTTTTACTCAGTACTGGTCTCGCTCTAATCCAACTAAGCCTGAAGGAGAAACAAGCAAAAATGTATAGGAAGGTCAAAATCACCCGCAGCAGCACCCATATTTGTTGTTTAGCCATGTCCCACAGGTGCATGGCTGCCCCATCTGCTTGCTTATATAGAAGGTGTCCTGAAACCTGAAGTACGTAGGTTGTCCACAGACAGAGTTCCGTGAGCTCAATCAGTTGGGGTGCTAGGATGTTGGTACGTTCCCCCAGGGTTCCATCTGCTGCCAGTTGCTCCTCAAAGCACCTTCAGTGTTTCATCTATGGGTACCTGTGGGTATAGTTGGTGACATCAAAGCTAATCAGTAGGTCTTGTGGTTCCATCTCCAAGTGTCTTATTCAGTCCATGAATGCTGCAGAGTTCCTCACTGTATGGGGGGTGTTTCCAGGTATGGGCAAGAGGACGTCTGCTAACTCCTTGGCAATTGTAAGAAGAGGAAACAAGGGCTGACACTATTGGTCTTACACGGGTGTCCTCTTTGTCAACCTTGGGGAGGCCATATATCTGTGGAGTGGAAGAGTATCTTAGTGTTCGGAAATCACACAGTTTCGCATCTAGGTGGCCTTCATTGCAGAGGTGGTTCAGGGTTGTGACAATCCTGCTCTCTTTCTTCTCTGTGGGTTCACACTTCATAGTGCAGTGATCTCCTGTGCAATGGGGCTACACAGCTCCAAATGTGGAGTCAAGTGTTGGAGACAATTAGATCACGGCAAACACAGAAGTTGAGAAGTTGTACACTGTTCTCATTCAGCTCCTTGGGGCTGCATGAACAGATGACTGAACTGGATTTTCAAACATTAAAATCACCCATAACGATGGTCATACAACTAGGTGCAGGAAATAGAGTAGAATGAAGAGCATCAAAGAATGCATCTGAGGATGCTCAAGCATCATAAGTGGCGTTGGTAGGGTTGACCGAGATGTAGAGAACAATGGTGGTACTAAGGTGTGTCTTCGTATGGACTCTGAGGATTCACTCTGACACTGGGTGAAGAACACTGCCAGTAGCTTCCAATGAGGAAGCTGCTTGGGATTAAGGATTGTTGCCACACCATGAACCTGTGTCGAAGGGTTACCGGAATGGAGAATGGCGTAGGAACAAAATCTTTGTGGACTCCCATCCCATCTAACAAAATTCAGAGACAGCCGTCACCTCAATGTTCCTTTCAAACATCGTTCTCCAAGCAGAAGCAAGTGGTAGATTGAGCAGATCCTAAGTCAACACATACCAGCAGGAAGTTCTGCAATTGTGCTCTAATGAAACAGGGAGACTGGTTTACACTTCTCTTGGGGATTACTGGCTTAGCGAACCACTGGGAACACAAGGAAAACGATATGACACCGTATCCTCTGACCAATGTTGTGCCAATAGCATTGTGGTTTGTATTGATTGACAAACTTCAATCTTAGGGTTAAGGTTAGCTAAAAGCTAAATAGCTAAATGCTTTAGCATAACCCCTGGTCTGCCAGTATTTAAGGTTTAGGGTGCTGCCGTGCCATAGTGTTTTAGCTTGAAAATATTTGTTATGCCAGTAACATGTTTGTCTGTGCAGTTTTCATACCATATAGCTTGGCCCTGTACTTTCATTGGTGTTACTTATATACATTGCTATCTACCTTTTCTGCAGAGCACAAGAAATACAATTGCCATCTGATCGGTCTCGTAAGCTAATGATATTTCTATATTTCTACACTAATATTATTTCAATGACACTGGTCCTGCTTTGAAAACGCCTGAGTGGCTAGGCGTATCCGATGTCAAATGGTTTGCACACACTAGCCAATTCAGAACTGTCTTTCAACGATTTGCTAGCATACAGATGCCATCATTAGGAAATAATGACAGTTAGAGCACTAATGCAGAAATTAGGATGGTGGTGACAGTGAATGGTATGAAGTGGATTAATAGCATTAATTATTAAATACTATAATGCTATCAATAATTATGCATACAACTTGCTTAATGAATGCTAATAAATGAGGAAGTGAAGTACCATGCACATTTATACTGTTCTAGTCCAGTATAACTGTGTACACTGTAGGCAGCGATTCTCTATCCCGGTTTAGTGTGTTGGGGTGGCACTGAATGTGCCAGCCCTAAGGAGCCATCGTGTGGTGATAAAGTGGTGGTTGCTGATGACTTCTACAGGTCAACACAATGGATTGTGGACTATACATGCTCTGCCAACTACATTACCCTCCTGGAATGCTTTTGATTTTCGCTGATGTAGTGCTTGAGTTCTACCAGGCTGTCCAACGTACGATATATGTCACAAGTAACTTACGCAAATCAAATAAATTCCAAGGAATTCCTTTGTGGTTTCCTGTGAATTGCCACACAACAAGCTGCATATGTCCCGTACCTTGCCACAGAACATCCATGCTCTGTTTGTGAGTCACTCACGGTGTATTACCCCTTTCACTTGGACCTGCGAAAGTGGGGTGAACCCGGGTTAACACGTTTACATGGTACTACGGAAGTGGGGTGAACCTGGGTTCATCCCGGGTTACGAAGTGGGGTCAACCCTGCTTCGCAGTAGGGTTGATGCCAGTTTAACTGAGGTGTGAAGCAAGTTAAGATGGCCGACTGAGAAAGAGTGTAAAGCGACAGTGAAATATCAGCCTTGTTGGCCTTGGGGAGAGGATTCGATCCAGTTATGATTCCTAGGCTTGACCTAAAAACTTCTTTATTGCAGGAACGTGGCAGATGTGCAGCACAACAGTAATAGTAAAAATGCCTGTTGTTCCTCCTGTACCGCAATAAACTGAAGACGGTGCAATTTACTTGGTGTTTCCCTGAATAGTGGTGCCCATTGACATACTTCGCACCTTCTACGCAGCCACAGCAAAGCCAGAACAGCGAAACACCGGATGACCAAACTTTGTACACCGTCTTAAACACTTTCACAGCATGCGAGCTGACGCAATAGTGATCGCCGCCATGTGAATGGAAACCAGGGTCAACCTGAGTTAGCTAACCTGGGTTGACCCCACTGAGGTCTTCATGCGTCAACTAATTGCATACACATAAGTGCCAATGACATATAAATGCGTCCAGGACGAAGACAATTTCGGCTGCTACGAAAGGACAACAGTTTGAATGCTTTGTAACAAATTCAGTAGTCCTCTGGCATTTTGTCTCTCTCGAGTGCACACACGAAGCCCAATCAAGCGCCGAACTTCACCAAAAGTTGTGCAAGATGATGAAGCTTCTCGCTGTGCCAAAAGAAAATTGCAAAAGAGACAGTAGGTTGGTTAGAGGCTAGCTATAGAGCTATTACATCTCCTAGGATTGTTTCGCATCACTCTCAAGTTGTATAAGACTGCATCTAGCAGTACATAGATACCAGCTCGCAACATGCGTCAACATACGATAGCAATTTTACCTTCTTATTCTGCTAAGAATGAGTTCGAAAGGCTCAATCCGCATCAAAGCATTCAAAGCCCCTCCTTTCTTACAGCACAGTCATCAAGTTACTTGCTAAATGTAATCACTGATGCACTCATGTGACCATCCTTGAGAGATCAAGTTCCCTAATTGCAGCCAATTACGTGACTCTAAAAACTTAACTCCAGAAAAGAGCAGATGAGATAGACAGAAACAGCACTTAGCTGTTGCAGTTACTAGAGATCACTAAGGCTATGTGGATATGAAAAGTTGCACCCTCCTGGAGAATGTACACACAGCTATTTTGGGGACTAGTCAACTCAATGCTGCACCAGGCACCTTTGCGCTATTCTCCAGGTTGCTGATGTGCCGTGAGAAAACGGAAGGACAGTCATGGGTGCTTCGCTACTCTGCGTGCTGTTGTCTCAGCAGCTGAACTGCCATCTAGGGAATCAATCTGCTTCAGAACTAAAGATGATCTAAGGGATTTACTGCTACTACTGTATTGTGCGCTGCCCTCAATGGTCGGAGTAGGATATATATATACCGTATGCACTTTATTTGTGCAATTTAACTTTTGCGGTTTTCTCAGTTCGAGTAGCCATCCGCGAATAATTTTATCTGCAATTATTTGGCCATTAAAAGGTTGTGTAACTGTTGAAAATGGACGCCGAATGACGAGTGTTGCATTTCAGGCTTTTTGTGACGTCACTGGGTACAAGTAGGACCAGTGCTTTCTTGCCCATATGGAATAGGGCTAGATTGGCCAGCCTGTCAACACTTGGTAGCTGACAGTTCGCAGGTACATGAACAGATACTCGAGTGGAACGGGGCAAGGATGCCTGACAGGTATGCGAAGGCTTCAGCGAATCGCTGCTTCGGTGAATTGAGAAAGCAGAACGATGCCACTACTTTACTGGGCTGTAGCTTGCCGCTACATGCCTCACAAAGTATTCTCTTTATTATTCTACTTCGCACTCCTGCTATACTAGGAGACTGAATGATCACAATTATAAGTAAATGCACTACGGGCACGGCAAAATGAATGAGCAAAATAGTGTCGATGCGTCGCTACGCTCTTACTTTCCGTGCATGAGAGCTCATCTTCAGTAGACACTATTATAGCCTTATCATTGTATTGTATATTTCTATAGTGTATATATACAATATAAAATATGAACACCCCCTCGTCCGCGAAAATAAAATCCACAAATATTGTATAAATCTGCAGTCCGCGAAAGTTTAGTCCCGAGAAAATTTAACCGCATACAATAGAACAGAACATTTAGGGGTAGGTACCGAGTCCATATGCCCCTTACAACTTTTGTTGGGAAGAGAAAATGGAAATTGTCCCTTTTTCCTCTCCGCGAACAAAAGCCGAAATGAAATAGAGACCAAGTACGAGGCTACCATCGGTCAGATCATAGATAATCAGTCACAATGCCTAACAACTAACGAAATATGCCACCTGAAGCCACATCTTGAGGCTGCTCGCAGTCAGTTGCTTGTATTGTTGTTGTGTTCCCATGCCAACTTTGGTTTGCTGCCGACAAAGAAATGTTTTAGAGAACAGGAATGAGCTACATCAAATTGCTCTGGCGACCATTGCTACTGTAAAAAGGCTTTGTCACCCAACTGCTTCAGAGCTGTGAGAGAAACAAATTGTTTCCATACGGTACGGTGCATAGAAAACCTTACGATAATTACATTTGCCGCTTAACGCTTTCTCCGATTTGTCTCGGTTTATCCGTGAAGATTTTCAGTTAACACGGTATGGTTAATAGTAAATAGTTGGCGGTATACAATCGTATATATAGCGAGCGCAGTGACCACGCACACGTTGAGCGATAAGCAGCGATTCGTGAAAACGTTTGCCTGGAGAGATGGACAAGTTCATTGTGCGATATTGCAACAACCGCTCAACACGCTATGATGGTAAGGAGTTTCTGGAGTCCGTCTCCAAGCTTCGCAGGAAGGAGAACGTGACGGGGAGCCTGGAGATCGGCGTTAGCTTGAAGCGGCGTCCACATACTGAAAGACGGCAGAGGGTTCCATGCATCTTGTATTTCCTGATTGTAGCCCATACTGTCTGCTTTGAAACGATATATCCTTCTGCTGCCAGAACTTTGGCCACGTTCGCGTACGATAATCGTCGCTCGAAGTACAGTTGCACAATCCGTTGTTTGCAATACACTGATAACACCATTCTCTGTCTCTTCTTTAGCCAACACTGAAAGCTGAGCTGTACAACAAACTACGTACGCCCTTAAATTTGTGAACTACTACGTTTCGCTAACGATTAACCGTCACTCGCTATCGATTATCGTTTCGCGATTCACCGTTTGATAACCTTTAAACAACAATAACCGTAACAGTTTTCGGGTAGCGTAATGTTTTCTATGCACCGTATCATACATCCCATTGCTACTGTAAAAAGGCTTTGTCACCCAACTGCCTCAGAGCTGTGAGAGAAACAATTGTTTCCATACATCCACCACAGGCTGGACAAAAAGAAGAGGACTTGTGATACTCATCACCCATATAATGTAATGTAATGTATATGTTCTGGCACCAGTGAGTAAGTTCATAAAGAGGTGATGAAAGCAAATTAATAGCAGTACACAATATTGTTACACATGTACAGTTGCCTTTAAAACTAGTGTGTGGAGTGAAGATCACATCGATCATTTCTTACTAAACATATCAGTCGTTTACAAGGAGTTATCTACACACCTGTCCTGTGATGCCGCAACCTTTGGTAGGAGTGTGCATGTGCTCAATGTGCTTGATGCACTTTTCTTGGGTCAACTGCCATGACCAGAACTGTACAATGCCACCGACTAAGTCACTCTTGTTCATTGGCTTCATTTTACTATATCTCTTCAGCTCTACCCACGCTCTCTTGATTAGGCCTGTGCAAGCCACTTGTATGTTTAGCATCATTTCTTGCATGAGCCTGTGACCTTGGGGGAACTTCTCACTGATCAAAGGTATTAAGAAGTTCTTCAGTATGTCCATAAACAACTGCATTCATAACCTGGTCAAAGATGCAAGTCAAGATGCTTTCCCACTGGCTTGAAAGGTTGCTTCTTTTCCACTTACATCCCAATAGATCTTACGTTCCAGATCACATCATCAAAGGAGTCCTTTGAAGCACTACAACACTTGGCAAATACGTTTGACCTTGTTTGCATCTGAAATCATTGGACCATTTGGTTTTGGTTCTGACTGTAATCCAGTGTAGCTTCATTCATAGAAATAGTCGATTACTTGGCGCAATGATTTGGATTTGATCTTCATAGTCAGCTGATGAAATTCGGAAACACTGAGTTCGTTGTCTATGCACACATGTCAATCTAATTACATTGCACAAGGTCGTCACGAAGGTTGAGCAAACGTCTTTATAAGCAACGCCAAGTTTGCGGTTCAATCAGTCTAGTTTCTATCCTTACAATGCTCAACACATGCAAGTACTTACTCTGACGATTTGAGCAGTAGAACAGGTTCATTCAAGGAGACCTTTTAGGTCAGTCATAAGTACATGATGCACAGTCACATGTGGTGCCACAGAAATGGACAAGAATGTGCTAAAACCATAGGGTTAACCTTTATAGTAAGCAAATGGACATACCCACCTACAAGGACCAGGTACCCATGGACCACACCGCAGGCATGGTGTACTAGATCCCTGCTCAGAAGGCCCCAAATTGTACGTTGGACAGTCTGGTAGTACTCTCAAGCACCGCCTCTCTGAACATCATCTGGCACTCTAGAACAGTGATGTGGCTGTGTCAACTTTGGTAGAGCATGTGTGGTCTACAGGGAGAAGTCATTGACAGCCACTCCATCTCACACACCATCGCAAAACAAATTATTGAGAGCCATTGTGGCAGCCATATGGTTCTAACCTACGGCATAGACAAATATAGAGAGCATGACATAATTGAGCGATGTCCAATGGGCATGTGCCCCAGTGCCAAAGCATTTTGGAAACGATTTAAGATCAGGTTTTGAAGTTACGTTTGAAGTTGGCCGCATAAAAGGGTGTCATATACTGTGAGTGTGGGATGGCCTGTATTCCCCAAGTTTTAAATAAAATTACTTACATATTGAAGTGTCACTTAGTTTCATGTGTAATTTAACTTCACAAGCAATCATCTATCACACCTAACGAGATGTGACATGTTCTAAAAGTTTGGCTAACACTCAAATGTGGTCCTGCACCATGTTCAACCTTTAAATAGTAATTACCATTTTTACACACAACAGATTGTAGTAAAGCTGATACTGTCAGCATACACTCAACATAACATTCACTTTTCAAATTTTTGCTGTTGCATGTAGGGTCTGTACGTGTGAAGAAGAGTTATGGAGATCGAAAACGCAAGAGCACAGTGTCACTGCCAAAACCCAAGAAAATGAAAGCTCATCCACAGTTTACATTTCGGTATGAATCTAAGTTTTTGGCTGCCATCATCCCACTTGTGTATACATAGAGACCATTTTCGAGCAGTTGGCTACATGGAATCATATTGTTGCAACTTTGTTGTGCTTTAGGGAACATGTTGTACACACTTTGGCTCTTAAGCCAATGACTATGGCAGATTTACAGAAACGTTTTGATAAAGGTGGGTAAGCCACACATGATAATTGATGCTTTAATGGACTTTACACAGATTAGTCTTGTGCCACACATAATGTTGTGTTAGCATAATTAATATAATGTTTCTTTATTGAAAACATGGGTTGGTCATTATGCAGTGATCATGAATTGTTAGTGAACACTACATCAGACTTTTCAAAACACTTAAGTTAAAATGATGCCTTTCACATCAGACAAAGCATGAACAATTAATTTGATAACACTTGTGGGTGGGGGTTGAGTGACCCTTAACGCGAACCTTCTGCAAATCTAGTTAGTTATGTGCCGCGGTTACAAGACAATCACACTTTACGTAAACTACACTAAGCATTTTACTGTACTAAACATTTACTGCTTGTACAGTCCTGAATGGCTAGGTAAGTCTGACATGATTGATGTTGATTTTACACCAGCCAAAAGATTCACTATTTACAGACGTTTAGGTAACCTTTGGCTACCTTCATCTGTGATATACAGCAGTACAAAGCGCTCCTACAGTTAATAAAGTGTTGGTGACAGATGATGATGACAGTAATAGTAGGCATGAATAGCATAGTAGGGGCTATTTTCAAAACTAGATGGCAAAATTTGAATGTACATAACTTCATAAGCATTATTCCTTGAACCTTGAAACTGTCCAGTTTTACACAAGACGAAGGGTGTGTAACAAAACAAGGTAGTTTCACTTGCAACATCTCATACAAGTCAGCAAAGTGCGAAAAACGCTATGTTACAATGATTTTGAATTACAAACAGGTGATTTACCGTAAATATTATTGTGAAGTAGTCCTGTTTCATATCTCCTTGTATATCAACCAGAAAAGGCTGCTATACTGCTAAATTTGTACATAGTTTCAGCCATATCCTAAATTGGGAGCACATGCAAAGATTTAGTACCTCTTAGCCCAGGAGTGCTAAAGTAAACACTTGACTGCAAGGCTCTTTGAAAGTGAGGTTTTTTGTATGGCTTCATGTTCATATATATATATATATATATATATATACCGTATGGCCGGAAATTTTGGCGGAAAGATATTTTGGAGGATTGCTGAAAATATGCCATTTGGCAGAATTTACTTTGGCG
>MKWU01006567.1_pt1 | contig 11734 bp, 8 predicted proteins | sample 809101 | NCBI WGS metagenome assembly MKWU01 (sample SAMN05860141, study PRJNA318959) | sponge metagenome | host: Aplysina aerophoba | place: Slovenia: Piran, Adriatic Sea, Gulf of Piran | collected 2013-05-07
TTCGGCACCAGAAGCAGACCGGCCCGTACCGGACGCAATCCAAGGACCGGAGAAGCGGTTTCGATATCCGCGTCGACATCGCCCACATTCAAGGCAGGGAAGACGCTGAAGGATGCCGTCAATGCAGATCCTGGGTCATGACGCTGCAAGGCCAGCGGACCGCGACTGACGACGACTCAGACCGCCTGCATGTAGAACTCGGCCGATTCCTATGCGATTACGGGCACGCTACGAGCTGCCGGGCAGGCACTGTGAAAACCCAAGACGGTCGGGGGTTGACGGCTGGACTGCTGCCGGTCTGGATGCGGCATCGCGTATGAGGCAAGGAGATAATGTACCGCACGATCTTGATGCGATTGGCCGGCGGGCTTGAGACCGCACTTTAGTTCAACTGCTAGGCTGTCTGACGACCCGAGGCTATCTCAGGCGTCGACTGCGATCACATCTAGCAAATAGAAAAAAATTAACTGCCTTCGCTACAAGAGCTCCGTCCTGCCGTCGGAATTAATTCGAACCACCGATCCAACTCTGATGTAGACAGTTGAAGTCGCGGAGAACCGGCTGCGAAGTCTCTGCGCGTGCCTAACGTCAAGGAGTGTGAAGGTGGCCGTCTCTGCTGGGCCTTCTGCCGAAAGGCCTGCACCAATCATCAACCCGCCAACTTCAGTAAGGAAGAAACGGTCATGAAAGTCCTCTCCTCCTTGGACTTCCGACCACTCGTAGAGCTCCAAGCTGTAGCCTCGCGGGAGGAGTCCTTTGGTTTGGGCAGGCACGTCCCGAGCAAGGATTTCAGACGGAGGGCGCGAGTCATGCGTACCAAAATGCACCCTGATCACTTTCGGCGTGACTGCCAACGACGAAAGTCCTGTAAGCAGCGATCTCAAGGGACCGATGTAGTCGCCCTTTCCTGGCCGTGGATCGAAATAAGGATCCACGATGTCGATCTCTTGGGCGACCGCGGCTAGCAAGACTAGCGCGCCGGCAATGTCGTCGGGCGTCCTCGCTATGTCCTGACTGATTGGTGCATTGAAGAGAGGATGCTCGTCAGAACATTCGTCCGGCGGAAGCACCTCTGGGCAGAGCGTAGCACCAGCTCTGGAAATGATAGCACGAAACGGTTTCTCACCGTGCTCCCGCACGGCGTTTTCAATCCAGCTCGCTTCGTGATCATAGACCCGGTTGAAGTCCCCAACTTTGTGTTCGGCACTGCGTAAACGTTCAACTATACTACTAATCTTGATGTCTGGTATATCGGCATCCTTCGCCGCTTTGATAACTTTCCTTTCCCATTTGCTCGGCAACCGGGAAATAAGCCTGCCTTTATCGGCTCCGAATTTTTCGAACAGATATAGAAAAATACTCCACTCTGCGCCAATAGTGGTAGGCTCAACCGCATATTCCGAAAGCATTAAAAGAGCTCCTCGGCCCGCTCTTCGAAGAACCCCTGTGGCCAGCGATCAACAAAATCTCCGTCTGGCGTAACCCGTAGCGACTGAAAGCGAACGCCATCAGTTCCACTCTCCGCGTAGATCACGGAAAGATCATCTTGTGTAAGCCCGAGCATTCCAGGGGGCAACTCCTCTTCCGTCTGCTCCCTGATCCTACGCAGTAAGCGCAGCATGATGTGTTCGCTATGTGTTTCGATGATCAGTGTCTTTCCCGAAGGGAACTTGTCGGGACTGCTAGCTGCGACCTGAATGAACAGATCGCCCATTCCAACCTGGATCGCAGGATGAACATGCAACTCGGGCTGTTCGATCCCCAGTATGCCGCCTTGCTTCCACAAAGCTGCTACGATGACTGGCACCATTTGGGAGATTCCGATGCCGACATCACCGGGTGCAACGAGAATGCCATTCTCGAAGTCCCGCAACGCGATCTCTGTACGGGTTGCAAGGCTGAGATATAGTTCTTGAAGTTCGCCTATATCGTCCTCGTCCAGCCCGCGGTCGAACATCTGATGCACAACGCCGGGCACCGGGATCTCCTTGAATTCTACCCGCTCCAGGCGATAGGCAGTTCGCAGGCGTTTCTCGTCGGAGAGCCACGAATTGACTTCTTCCATAAGATCACCGCGACGGTCGTTGTAGAGGAGATCCCAGGCAGCCAGGCCGTGTGCCCACCGGCCTTCATCGGGAGTCACCTGCGGGCGGTAGCTCCGTGTCGGGACATTGCGGAGCGGACCGACGTACGTCATTTGTGTGAGGTGATGGCGGACGAGCCTTGCGGGTCCAAGGATTAGCTCGGATAGCAGAGACCGAAGGCCGTTGACCCGCGGAGTACGTTCTTCGAGTTCGGCTTTCTTAGCATCTGGGTCGCGGATGTCGAGGACGAGATCGCAGTCCAACATTGGAAGCGCGCCCAGTTCAGTCCCGACAGCGATACGCAAATGATCGTCCGGGGTGTCCAGTGCCGAGCGGTCTGCTGCCGCCTCTCGCGCAAGCGTCCGGATCTCGTCTTCCAACGGTGATGACATTTCCTGGCCGTCCGCTCGGTCGTTAGGTTCGTTATCCGGCAGAACGGCGGCTCGAAGCAGGGGATGTGCGAAGTTGAAGTCTGTGAGCTGAGCTCGTCCCTCGGCCGGGGGCGAGAGGATCGCCGCGAGTGGTTCGCCGTCCAACTCAATCGCAAAACGGGAAACATAGGGCGCTTGTTCAAGTTCGCTCCACCGAATATCAACCAGAAGGCTAACGTTCTGAACGACTGCGTAGTCACGATATTCATTGCTCTCGCCGACGAGGTAGCGGATCGGTAGCTCGGCGAAGTTCGGCTCGGTGAAGGAGAGGCCAGCGTTGAGCGGCAGTTCATCGGCTCCCTGTTCGTCCGAAAGGTCCAGAAGAACCTTAAGGGTGACCGCCCGTTCAAGCTCATGCTTGTGTACCAGCGTCGCGAATCCTCCGAGGTCGATTAGGCCGCCAGAGATCGTTCTGTCAGGATCGATGTTGCGGCGTTCGAGGATTTCGCGCAGGTAATGTAGTGCCTGCAAGATTGTACTCTTGCCCGAGCTGTTTGGACCAAAAAGTAGCGTGATTGGTCGGAGGTTGATGGTCTGGCGGGTTCCAATGCCTTTAAAGTTCTCGATTTCGATCCGGGTCAAGTGCATAAGGACACCTCAGAGTTCGCCTCGGAAGGCGCTTTGGGCGAGACCTTCGAACAGCTCGTTCGCCGTTGCGACTGCCTTGTGCAGCCTGCGGTCAGAAGAATTTTTCTTGGCGACAATCTCTGCATATTTTCTCTGAAGGTCGATAGGTGGTAGACGTACTTCTAGGTTCTTGACGTCACTCTGATTTATGCTACTCTGGTTGACTGCGTCTTTTGAGGCCCGCAAAATTTGTCTCTTAATAAATTGCGTCTGCAGCTGATCTACGAGGAAACGCGGGTCGGCAATGTGCTCTCTCACGCGTAACCGCATCATATTCGACTCAAAAACCGTATGCTCCGTGAGGCCTTCAATCAAAGTGCTCTTGCCAAGATATTCTCGACTGTTTACCCGATTTATCACGATATCGCCACTACAAAGAAGATACTTCGCGATGGCGTTTTGATCTAATCGGAGCTGTTTGAGTGGCTTGTTGCTGATGAGGTAACCGTCATAGAAACTATCAATGCGGAGAATGTAGGTCCCAGAGCCATAGTCCTTAGATGGTCTATATAGACCGTTTTGTGGGTCGAGACTTAGGATATTGCCTAAGAGGTCCGTGTTCCAACCCTTCGGATTATTTTGCAAATTACCAAATAGTTGATCAAAGACCGATCGTAAGAAATGATCAGACAATTTCAGCGCCTGCTTGCGCTTGCGCCGGACACCGTCAGCTTTATCGAGGATAGTCGCGATGCGGCATTGTTCGTGTCGGTTAATGTCCGGCAACGAGACTTTGTCGGCGAAGGTGCGACCTATACCCCCGACTGTGGCCCCGCGAAAATCCTTCATGATTTCCATCTGACCTTTCGGTGATTGAAGAAAGCGGAACACAAAGCGAGGATCAGCCCTTTCGGCATCGATGCGCATAAGGAAAACGTGTTCGTTAATTGCAGCATCCCGAAAAGGGAATTCGCCATTCACGAAGCTAACCTTCCCAGTAGTAGCTCCATCCTTGACGATCAGGATATCATTGGGAGCAATTCGTCCCCTTTTCAAAGTCTTGTAAAACGGAAGTGGTATCCGTTTCACCTTCGCAAAGTTGAAGCCACCGTCTTCGGACAGGTGTTCAGCGCCCAAGCTAGGCACATCTCCCAGTCCGTCCTTGATGCCGCCTTTGGGGCGAGACCCGCTCTCAAGCGTTGCAACCCATTCTGACAGTGCAACGGTATTCATCCGAGCATCTCCTCAAGCTGTGCTAGGTCGGCGGCAATCTCGTGGTTGAGCGCCTGCATGTGTTCGAGGATCATGTGGGGTGGGTCATACACCTCCTCTTCGTAGGCGCTCTCTTTGTAGCGGTTGAGGGACAGGTCATAGCCTCCCTCCCTGATCTCCTCTGCTGACACGAAGAACGCTTTTGACGTGCGATCGGTATCGTTGGCCGGATCGCGGGACCGCCAGTGCGCGAGGCAATCGGGCAGATCGTTCTGCTCCACCGGTTCGCGCTTGTCGTCCAGCGAGAAACCATCTGCCTGCACGTCGTAGAAGAAGACGTTGTCGGTCCGGCCGCCATTTGCGAAGACAAGAATGCCTGTGGATACGCCCGCATAGGGCTTAAAGACCCCGCTCGGTAGGGAGATCACGGCCTCCAGCTGGTTCTTGTCGACCAGGAGTTGGCGCAGTTGGCGGTGAGCGCCGGATGAGCCGAATAGCACGCCATCGGGCACGATAGTCGCTGACCGACCGCCAGTCTTCAACATCCGTAGGATCAGCAAGAGGAAGAGCAACTCGGTCTTCTTGGTCTTCACCTGGCGTAGCAGGCCGGAATGGACGTCCTCGAAATCAAGGCTTCCCTTGAAGGGCGGATTGGCTAGGATGACGTCGAAGCTCCCGTTCGCTTGCTTTGGAAAGCGGTCGGGGAAGCCGGTACTAAGCGTGTCCTGATAGTGGATGTCGGGGTCATCCACGCCGTGGAGCATCAGGTTCATTGCGGCGATGCGGAGCATGGTGGCGTCGAAGTCGAAGCCGTGGAACATGCTGCTGCGGATATGCTCGCGGTGTCGTTCAAGCAGGTCGCCAGCGTATATCTTCTGCACTGAGCCAGTTTCGGGGTCGGTTTCCTCGATCACAACCTCGGGGGAAGTGAAGGCTTCCAGTAGGTACTGCATCACGCCGACGAGGAAGCCGCCCGTGCCACAAGCCGGGTCGCCGATTACATCCGTCGGCTTGGGATGCACCATGTCGACCATGAGGCGGATGATGTGCCGGGGTGTACGGAACTGACCGTTGATGCCCGCAGTGGTCAGCTTGCTGAGCAGGTACTCGTAAAGATCGCCCTTTGTGTCACCCTCCGTCAGTGGCAACTCGTGGATCATGTTGACCGCCTTTACGAGGAGGGCGGGCTTTTGGATCATGAGTTGAGCGTCCTTCATGAATTCGGAGAACGCCGTGCTGCTCGGGACAGTCGAACGGAAGTGCGGGAAGACCTTGTCGCGCACCAACGGCAGCATCTGATCGGCTCCCAGATGCCGGAACTGCGACCAGCGCAGATGGTGCTCATCGTCCTTGAAGCGCCGCGTGAAAGACTTTCCGGTTCGCTTCTGGCGGTTCTCGTCACGCGATTCATTGATGTCGAGAAGGCGAGCGTACATCAGGAAGGTGATCTGCTCGATGACCGTGAGCGGATTGGTGATCCCACCCTGCCAGAATTCGGTCCAGAGCGCATCGATGCGTCGCTTGAGCTCACCCGTAACCATTTATGGCTTCCTCTCGTTCGGGTTGACTTCCGAGCGCTCCTGGGGCCTGGCGCCGAAGGAACGTACGATTTCAATGAGATCGGTGAGGTCGGCTTCGTTTTCGAACACCCCATCCGGGCCATCGGCATCGATTATGGTGAAGGGAGTATCGTAGAGGCGCTCGACCTCGATCATGCCGTAGCGTGCGATGTGGTTCTGCAGTAGTGAAAGGAAGCGGGTCTGCTTGGCGCTAAGCTTCGGGTGCTTCTGTACAAAGTTCGCGAATTTTTCTCGTACGGCATGGGGATCCATGCCGACAATCGATCTGACGGCGACGTAAAGCGGCTTGGCGGTTTCGCTGAAAAACTCCTCGATATGTTCACGCCCGACATTCGGGTTCTGGGTCAGAATGAGGGACACAAGCGACTCGATTTCTCGATCAGAAACCGGTTCGCCGGAACGAATCTTTATGAGAACGGGATCGGTTTCGAAGTGCTGTTTGAGTTCCGCCTCGATGATCTGACGGTACGCCTTCATATCCACCGACTTCAGGCTCGCAGAGCGCCGTGCGAATTGCATCTGCCCCGCATCCTCGGTGATATCGACTACCTTCGGGGGACCGTGCTGAGAAACACGCCGGGCGCGGTGATGCATGATCTCCCGCAGGTTGATACGTGCTTCTTCGAGGTCTGCAGCGCTGGCGTCGGCCCAGAACGCGTTAGACTGCACGCGCTTGATGATCTCGGCCCTCTCCCGCACCGGATTCAGATGCATCTGAAGAGCCGCGAGACGGTCCATAAGGTCGATCTTCAGATCGCCGAGTGCTCCCGAACTGCGCACCACTGCGAGTTGCATCCGGGCAATAAGCAGATCAAGCGCCAGCGCATCGCCGAGCCCACGAATGTTTCGCCACTGCATCAGCGGCGCGACGTCCTGACGGAGCCTAGCCACCGTCGTTGGCGCAAACTCCTTCAGGATTTCCGGGCGCGACAATACCCGCTTTTCCTTCCACTTGTTGCGCACAGCGATCGATTCTTCGGGAAGCGCATTGATGTCCGCCGTAACAAGGCCAAGGATCATCTCGAAAACGGGAATCTCGCTCCTTTCAAGTGCCGTCTCGGCGAGAGTCAAGCGTTCCTCAAAGACAAGCTGCGCAAGAGGCTTACTTTGCGTCGGCTGAGCGGGCTGATAACCAACGTCGAATCGAGCGAAATTACCCCAATGGTCAAAGATTCGAAAAACGCTCTTATCGTTTCCTGGTCCGAACAGACCCGGGAACAAACGCGTTCCCCGACCGATCATTTGCCAGAATTTCACCGGCGACTTCACTGGCTTTGCAAAGACGAGATTAACGATTTCTGGGATATCGATTCCTGTGTCCAGCATGTCGACAGAGATCGCTATCGTGAGTTCATCGTTCGTGCCTTCTCCCTTGAAGTCGTCGATGAGCTGCTCGGCCCTCGGGTCATAGTTGTCGATGACTTGGCAGAACTTGCCAGCATATTGCGGATACATCTCATCGAAGAGCTGGCGCAGAAGCATCGCGTGATGGTGGTTGCGCGCAAACATGATGCACTTGCCCAGAATCTGACCAGTTGCGTCTTTAATCCCATTCTCCATCAAGTTACGGAGGATCGCTCGGTTCGTGTCCTTGTTGTAGATAACCTTATCGATCTGTTCTCCAGAGAAGTCATATTGAGACGGGTCCTCGCCCTGTTCCTCTAGCTGTTCGATCTGTTCAGAAGAAAGGCCCTCGAGCGTGATACCCTCGCGAAGGAACTGGGTCGTATGCTCAAAGACTTCGAATGGTGTCAGATAACCGTCCTCGACCGCTTGCTCTAGATCGTAATGTGCAGTCGGCAGCTGCCCTTCACAGTCAAATAGTCTGAAGGTATTGCGTGTCATGAAATCAACTGGTGTTGCAGTCAGGCCGACTTGGTGACAATCGAAGTAGTGGAAAATGTCGCCATAAACGTTGTACACGCTTCGATGGGATTCATCTGCAATGATGAGATCGAAGAAGCCTGGATCGAAGGACTGAAAGACCTTCTGCATGGCAGGGTATGTGGCGAGGAACACTCGCTCGCTAGCGTTTGATTTTACCCGGGCGTTAATGACACGCGTGGGCTCTGGAAGATAGTCGTTGAATGCGTTCTTGGCCTGCTTCCGCAGTTCCTTCCTGTCACATAGGAACAGAACGCGCTTTACCCATCCAGCCCGAATCATAAGGTCAGTGAGCGCGATCGCGACCCGAGTCTTGCCTGTGCCGGTAGCTTGGACGATCAGTGCCTTGCGGTGCTTCTGCGAGAAACGCTCGGACACCTGCTTGATCGCTTCGAGCTGATAGAGGCGATCGACGATTTGTTGGTTGGTCTCGATCGTATCGAGCGGCCGCTTCTGGTGACGCTGGTAGTTGCCGAGGTGCTGGAGACTGTCCCTCGAATAGAAGCCGTAGAGCTTACGCGGAGGGAAGTTCTGTGCGTCGTCCCAAATCCAGATATCGAAGCCATTGGTGTAAAAAATCACCGGGCGATGCCCGTACTTCTTCTCCAAGGCATCGGCGTAGAGCTTGGCCTGATGTCGGCCACGCTCGGCGTCGACAGCTGTCTTCTTCGCCTCGACCACGGCAAGGGGATTACCGTTGTCGTCCCAAAGCACATAGTCGGCATAACCGGTACCAGTGGTGGTCGGCTGAGCATCCAGCTTGACTTCCTTACCGACCTGTGCAGTGCTCTGTAGCGCTGATCCAACGTCCCAGCCGGCGCTCGCCAGCAAACTGTCGATGAGGCGCGAGCGGGTATCAGCTTCGTTGAATAGCAACTGGTCAGCGGCCGATTGCGCCGAGTTGGTAAGCTCCTGAAGCTCAGCGGTCCTCTTTTCGGTAGCGCTTGCCTTTGAACGAGCTGCGTCCAGTTCTGCAAGTAACGCCCCCATCTGCGCTTCCTGAGCTGCGAGCTTCTCTAGTATTCTCCGCCGCTCATTTTTGTCAGCTTGTCCTGGCGCGGACGGCATAGCGAAAGCCGGCAGCTGATCTGTCTTCGCATTGCCATATTGGATGCACAGCCAGCGCGCTAGATCATGGGCTTCTTTCAGCAGCCAAAGCGCACTCTGGGCCCGCACAGGTTCGCCATGGGCTGCTTTGTTGCCGTGCATGCGAAGGGCATGCAGCTTGCTGAGAACAACTCTTGGCGTGATGGCCGCAAAGGCATCGTTCTTCAACAGATCTACAAGACTTGGCTGTTCAGGTTTAGGCAGCTCTAGGTCACGATAGATGTCCTTTGTAAGGTTTTCGGCGAACAAACGAAGTTTCACCAGCGCGCTGGCTGGATCAGCATGCGCATAGGCCTCAGCAAAGCCCCCGAGCGCAGCTAGGTCGGGCCATCCGTCACGCAGGATTTCGAAATTGACGGACCTCATGCCATCGCCTCCGCCAGCGCAGCCTCGAAGGCGGCGCGATTAGCTACGACGACCGGAAGCTCGTGCGGGCTATCGAGCCTGTCAATCACATTGAGACGCAGCCGCTTCTGGAAGTAGTAGAGAAGAGCCTTGCGCACGAGCACCTCGGCTCGCCCATCCGTCATTTGGTAGTCTTGGGCGATCACCCCCTGCTGGCTGTCGCTCAACTCGGGATTGGGGGTGAGCGCAACGGCGAACCGATCATGCCACAGTTTGTCATCGGCAGATGTTGCGCCGGGTGCATCAGGCTTCTGGGCATTCAGGGAACGCGAGAGAATGAAGTCCTTGAACTTGTGATCGATGTGGCAGAACGAGCGGACGTGCCAGCGGAGCCCGTCGTTGCCAAGGGCATGGGGCGTGATCCGCCTCCATTCTGGCGTAGGTCGGTTAGCGCTCATCGATTGGTAGAGGACTTCGAGAGACTGCGCTTCGCGGATCGCTCTCAGGATTTTCCGCAGCACACATGCGTCCACGCGCCGGTGCGGTATCGGCATCGCGTCAAACTCAGGAACAGCATCGAGCCAACTCTCCGATGACCCAATCTCAGGTCCAGTTGCGGCACCTAGATGAGCCAGATACGCGGCGGCGTTAGGCTTAAGGAAAACCGGTTTGAAATGGTTCGCGGCTCGATAGCGTTTGGCACTCTTGTCATAGTGCAGATTGCCGGGCGCCTTCTCTTCGTAGAGTGTCAGGTCCTTTGAGGCTTGCGGTATCGAGATGCCGAACTGGTCGACGATATTGGCACGGTTGATCCCGCCTTCCCAGAAGAGACGGAACTCGATGAACTCCAGCCGCTTTTCGATGCCCCAGCGCATGGCCTATCCCTAAAAGCAGGACGGGCGGCTGCACCGCCCATCCGTCTCCTTTGATGATCCATATATAAAGTATTCCCATGTGGGTGTCAACTCTGTATGTTCGGCTAGGTGCATCGAGCTCAAGATGTGATCGGATGTTGTTCGGCATCGCTGCTTGACCCGCCTGAATCGAAGTGAATCAACGTGTTACCACGCCGATCGGCGTCCAATCTGCGGGCTTAACAACATCTTCGAGAGCCGCGGCAGGAAGGAGGACCGGGAACTCGAGCTGGAGTTTCGTCGGATCGCCGCCAACGACAGCGGCTCCGGCTCCGGTCCTGGCAGGTGGGATTTCAGCCTGTTCGAGTTCCAGACGGTGTTCGTGCTGAAGGCGGCGAAGTCCGTCGGCCTGCAACTCGCGGACCTGACGGAGCGACCCATCGCGCTATCGCAACTGCGTCCGGACCAGCTCAACCGCGCCTTCGAGATCGTCCGGCCCAAGATCGGCGGATTAGCTAGAATTGCGTGGGCGGCCGAGGCAGGGAAAAACAAAAGGGCCCCGGAAGCTCCAGAACCCTTCTGTCGACCGGGAAATTCCCTATCCCTTGGTCAATATCTAGCCGCCTGCTGGAGCGCTCGCAAGCGGATTCGGCCGGCCGAATGCGGCATGCGACGACTGGAATGCGATTGAATCCGGTGACTATCTGATTACAGAATTTCTGTTAGAACAATAACATCAACAAAAACAGTTGATTAGGGGCCTATGCCGCACAAGGCTGACCGAGGCGCTGTACCGGCTGGTGATCGCGAAGCACAGCCTGCCCCGGCTCGGCCGGCGTCCGGCGCTCGCGGTCGGGCACAAGGAGGTCACGGAGCTGCACCACGCGCTGAGCGCGAAGCCGGTGATGGCGAACCACGTGGTCGACCTGCTCTCGCGCATCTACAACCTGGCGGAGGACCGGGGGCAGATTCCCGAGATGAGCAATCCCTGCCGCTCGGTCGCGAAGAACCGTGAGCGCAGGCGCGAGCGATTCCTGACCGACGAGGAGTTCCGGCGCCTCGGCCGGGTGCTCGACGAGGCCGAGAGCTGCAAGGGGGTGTCGGTGCATGCGGTGGCGGCGATCCGCCTGCTGCTGCTGACCGGCTGCCGCAAGGGCGAGATCCTCAACCTCCGCTGGTCCGAGGTCGACCTGGAGGCCGGCGAGCTGAACGTGCCTGACACGAAGACGGGCCCGCGGACGATCACGCTGTCGCCGGAAGGGGCGTCGGTGCTGTCGCGCATTCCCCGGCTGGCGGACAATCCGTTCGTGATCCCGGGGAAGCTCAGGGGCAAGGCGATGCGCAACCTGAACGACCCCTGGGACATCATCTGCGAGCGCGCAGGGCTTGAGGACATGCGGCTTCACGATTGCCGACACAGCTACGCCTCGCGCGCTTTGGCGCTCGGCGAATCGCTGCCGATGATCGGGCGCCTGCTCGGTCACACGCAGGTCGAGACGACCGCGCGCTATGCGCATCTGGCGAAGGATTCGGTCCACGATTCGGCGGTGCGGGTGTCGGACAGCATCGCGGCCGACATCTTTGCAAAGGACCGGACCGCGGCAGGCGCGAACGCCTGATTGCGGTGGGCGTCGCCTAACCGGGCGGCCGCCTACCCGCCCCGCCCGAGC
>MKWU01006568.1_pt1 | contig 11734 bp, 8 predicted proteins | sample 809101 | NCBI WGS metagenome assembly MKWU01 (sample SAMN05860141, study PRJNA318959) | sponge metagenome | host: Aplysina aerophoba | place: Slovenia: Piran, Adriatic Sea, Gulf of Piran | collected 2013-05-07
CACTTTCAGCTCCTGCGTTGCAACCCTAAGGACCGCCTGTCACTGGATGGTGCACTGTCTCATCCATGGATAATAGCAAATGCTGGTCATGCACCTGCAATGCAGCCATCATGAACATCAGCTTTACATGCATACAGTATTAGTAAATAACTCTTGTGAACATGATTATTGCTCTGAGTATTGTACAATAACATTACTGCCATGAGTGTGCCAAAATTACTTTGCTCTGTTAGGTGCTGGGCCTTTTAACCAGCCTCTTATTCGAAGTGACCGTACAATAAGTGGAACACAGGTGATGGTAATAAAACACCTCACTGGCATGAACACTTTGTGGCAAACATAAGCAATTCCAAAAGTAGATGCTGCTGATGCTCCGGGAATGGTGAAGCCAACAGCTGCTAACATTTTTGGCACATCAAGACCACTGTGTAAATTTAAGGAAAGCATGCAGAAATACATAACAATTAATCAGAACTTGATATTGCTAGCTAACAACAAATGCAATGTACATACATAAATTATGTCAATCACATCAATCAAATGTTATGGTAATGGTGTCTATGCCAGGATGTAAAATGGTGTCTCTTATCTTAATGTTTACAGTTTTTCAGCCAAAGTAGCAAAATGAATGGACTCCTGTCCAGGTGCCTAATACAAAAGCATAGCCAAGGCAGCCTGGAGTTAATAAAAGAGAAAGTGTATCTGAACCTCAAAGAAATCAGTAACAGTGGCAATCTGATTTGCACAGTGGGGGGGAGTCCAACCTTGTACACCGTGTATACCCCAATGCTGGCTGCCATTTTTTGTGTATCATGCCAATCACCCACTACCACAGCCTAACCAGCTAAACCCACGTGTCCCCATGTATGTGTGTCCTGGTTATAATGCTAGTACTGCAATATACATAGCGCTTCACATATGCTGCATACTTAAAAATGAAAATAAACTAGTTACTAGAAATATATTGGAGGAATTTTAGCCATATCTGAAGGTAATAAAACAAGTGGTGTAAACACAGTGCATTCGGATTTCTTGATTCTGTACTGAGCATGCAAAATCTACTTAATGGAAATTTAAATTCACTAGTACAATTAGGAATGCCCCCAGCAAAAATGCCAACCTCATTGATTGTGATTGTGGGAAATAAAAAAATGGCGGATGTCACCAGTCTGATGTCGGGGGGAGCAGAAATCAAGGTGAATGTAAGTGGTTGCCTAGCAGTCTGTTTGAAGACGAGACTGGCCTGGCCTACTTGAGGCTCATGTGTTGCGATTGGAGGCCGCCGGTGCAAACAGTGCAGCCTGTTCAGTTTGTCAAAGGGTTTTCACACTTATGAAGACCGGCTTGGTTTGCACTCATGGCCCAGTTGACAACCGTTGCTCCGGCTCCAGCTCTGGGGCCCCTCCAGCCACCAAGAGTGGCGTATCTCAACCTTTGAGAAAGGCACAGCTAAGCACATTCCAAGGAGATGCGCGGCAAACCTTCTGAAACGGATCCTGTGCAGTTCGTGGGAAGTCGCAGCCAAGAAGCTGGAAGCTTCAAGGGAGTGGTTTGTTTAGCTTGCTCACAAGAGACTATGGCTGACTCGATGACCAGACCCTGGCTGCTCTCCATCAGAAGCACCCCTCCCCCCACCTCATCCAGACACGTGCCTACCGCCCCACCGCTTTCAACAAACAGGACCACCCTTCTGTGTGGATACGCTGATCATGTCTGTGAGGTGCTGAGGTGTGAGGCCAACTGGGCCACCGGCTGAGCCATTCAAGAAGGAACGAATGGCTAAAGCTACAGCATCCTCCACGATGAGGGGAGCAATGCTTGAGCCCTCAGCCCTGACATCCCTGGTTAACATTGTCCTCCAGGGGCTTGACTCCTAAAGTCGTGCGTCCTTTCTTCTTTGGTGCATCCTTGATGGCACTTGAGAAAAAGGATGGTGTCGTAAGGCCTATTGCAGTTGGGTGCACTATCCAGCGCCTGGTTACCAAAACAGCTAGTAGCCACATCGTGGAATCAATGGGGACACTCTTGGCACCACATCAGCTGGGATACGGGACTCCACATGGAGTTGAAGCAGCTTTTTATGCCGCCCACCTCTTTCTGGACAACCTTCTACCTGGTGAGGTTATCCTCAAACTGGACTTAAGAATGTTTTCAACACCCTCTGTCGGGACAAAATGTTGAATGCTGTAAGAAGCCTTGTGCCAGAGCTTGCCCCTTTTGTCCACTCTGCCTACGGTGAGCCATCCACCCTTTTTTGGGGTCAGCACACACTACCATCTAGGGAGGGGTACAGCAGGGGGATGCCCTGGGCCCCCTGCTTGTGTACCTCACTATCCATGAGCTCTGCACTAGTCTGGAGTCAGATCTGTGCCTTTTCTACCTTGATGATGGGACCCTAGGCGGAAACGTACAGGTGGTTCTCCGTGACCCCCCCAGCCGGTTGAACAAGGCGCCACTGAACTTGGCCTTTCCATGAATCGCAGGAAATCACCAGTGATTAGCATTGAGCCCACTGTCAGAGAACCTCTGCTGGATGTAGCCACAAACCAGAGTGTGACCAACCCAGATTGTGCTTCCCTTTTGGGTTCTCCTCTGGGTGGTGTAGATCGCATTGATCAAGATATCTGTGACAAGACAGCATCTCTATGAACCATGGAAGACAGGCTCTCCTACCTCCATGCTGAAGATTCCCTCCTCCTCCGTTACTCTTTCGCCATCCCAAAGCTCCTCTACACCGTGCGGACTGCCCCATGTTTCGTATCCCAGGAGCTGAGCATGTATGATGACTTCCTGACGTCCACCGTCTGTAGTATAGCCAATGTCTCACTCGGAGGCTCAGGCTGATCATGGACCCAAGCTTCACTCCCAGTAAAGTTCGGGGGAATTGATATCCGGAGTGAAGTACAGCTTGCACCTTCTGCTTTCCTGGCATCAGCTGTTGGCTCCTCCGGCCTTGTTTCCCAAATCCTCCTGAAGCGCATGCAGGATGTACCCTATGCTGCCACAGCCAAGGCTCTGAACTCTTGGATGGAAAGACATGACTGTCCACCCCCTCCTGACACAGAGTCCCATTGTCAAAAAGCATGGGATTCGCCAAGGGTCTGCGCAGCATCTAGGCCTTAATTGACAAGGACTCAGATGCAAGGCTACTAGCTGTATGCAGCAGTGAATCTGGTGCCTGGCTGCAAGCCCTGCCTGTGCCAAACCTGGGACTCTAGCTCGATGACGAGACCACCTGTGTGGCATTAGGGCTCAGACTCGGCACCGCACTTTGCAGACCACACCAATGTGGCCATTACAGAGCTGAGGTTGACCACCTTGCCACCCATGGCCTTAGCTGCTGTTGGAGAGAGGGAACACACCTCACCACACAGCACTGAATGATGTCATCCATAGGTCACTCACAGCAGCCAACATCCCATCCTGGCTAGAGCCTTCAGAGCTCTACAGGTCTGATGGAAAACGCCCCAAGGGATGTTCCATAATACCTTGGAAAAGTGGGAAGGTGCTTGTCTGGGATGCCACGTGGCCAAACACGCATGCACCCTCACACCTTCCCACTGCTGCAACACAAGCTGCAAAGTTCGCACATCTAGACTCAAGCCATTTCATCGTCCCCTTTGCTGTTGAGACATCTAGAGTGCTGGGAGAGGCAGCTGGGGATTTTATGAGAGAGCTGGGACGATGACTCTGCAAGGCCACAGGTGAATCTCTCAGCTGCCAGCACCTTGCACCAGCGGCTGTCCAAAGGGCTGTGCAGAGCGGAAATGCAGCTGCAGTCCTCGACACCATGCGGCTGGGAGTGATTGTTTGCATGTTTTTATAGCTTATTGATCTCCTCAACACATATTATACAATTATCAATTTGTGAGAATCTGTTTGATCATATAAAGTAGATTCACTTAATAATCTTTATAATTATTATACAGCCAGTCTAATGGTATTGTTGTGCAACTGTAAACCTCCTTATCTTAATGTATTAGTGTGCTTTGCGCTAAGAAATGGGGGCAAAGATGAACAACTGAATAATGAATAGGTATATTTAAGGTGGTTAATACAACAGTGTGCCCTTTGAGGATCAGATGTCCTAAATCCCCTAGAGTGCACTCAGGACCACTCTGCAAGGGATTTAGGACTTCTGATCCTCAAAAAAATGTGATGGGTCAAAGTACTGAAATGTCACCACTTGTTTCTATGACTAAATCCCTAGAAATATGTAATGAAAATTTTTAATATTCTAGTCAATATTCTGATGTAATGGTAATTGGTGCAATGATCTGTGATAAGTGACCCCTGCTGAAGATATTTACGTTTAGTTGTGGGATTAGTTACTTCTACCAAGACTATCAACCATGAAATTGCTGCCTAGCCGCTGTGAAACTCAGAGGAGGGAGATGTAAAGCCATGGACAGCAGTGATGCTCCAAAGTGGCCTAAATCCCTGTTTGCTATTCCGGTTCTTCCTTGTGGACCTGGAATGAACTTGACATATGTCGCATGTCAACTATGTAGAAGTCGTCTATGAACAGTGGGAAGGTGTGGCGATGGGTTTACTTGTCTTTGCTGTGGTGGCCAACCTCTACATAGAGTTTCTGAATGCAGTCACCTGCTGCATTGTGAAGACAACACTACAGAGGCACTCTTAGACCACCTCAATAGTGTATAGTTTTCCATGAAGTATAACATTGAGGTACAGGAGGATGGAGTGCTCCCTTTCCTGGACACTCTGCTTCAGAGCAAGGATGATGCCAGCTACGACATCATGGCCTCTTGGAGCTCGCCCACACAGACCAGTATCTGGATAATCACACCATCCCACCCATGTCAAGAGAGGTCTGGTCAGGTGTCTGTACAACAACAGAGCTCGGGGTGACACCAGCTCACAGTACAAACTGGTCTCGAGGCAGAACGGCTATCCGACTACCTTTATCCAAGCTTGTGCATGGCCAACCACCCTGCCAATGCATGGAGGACCCTCAGAGTGCTGCTTGGCTGCACACATTCAAATGCTTGACACACGCAGAATGGAAAACTAGATTCAAAAGGCCTGTTCAACCACAAGTTGGAGAATACAGTGGCCTTCTGTCACACTGCTGCAGCTCCATTGGGTTGGATTGCCAATAAACAGTGCCTTATGCCTACAATGTTACCAATCATTTGACAAACACAACACAGAGAACTACCTGCAGATGCATACATGGACACTTCCATCAGTGAAATTTGCTGCCTTTGTGAAATGCTGTCCATGGTCTACTGACTTTAAGTGCAGCTTTGATGTAAACTATCGGGCTTCGGTATGCTCACCTTACGCTCGTACATACTTTCGTGTGCGACGGTAAACCGCAAAAGATGGAACCTATGAACATTGGAGATGAACAATCGCGGTCACACTGGTGGCTCGTGTGGCTGAAAATCTGCGTTAGAGCGTAGGCCGCAAGTTCGTGCGCCAGGTCAGGGTTCTTTTTCTCCGGTTGTCACTTTCAAGCTGTGTAGTTAGCAAAAGAGCGTACAAGTTACACCAGCTTGCATAACACTTACTGAGAACTCAAACTGTGACACCACAGTGTGCAACACCGTTATCAACATTTATTTAGCCACTGAATGGCCTCTAACTGCCTTCGCACATTCATAGAAAGTACGAATGATGGTAATAATACGAAGGTGAAACTGTATACTAGCAGCATCCAGAAGCGAATAATGAGTAAAAAATGGAAGGAATAGTAGTGGGAAGCACCCAGGAAATACTTGCATTTGGAATATGTTCCCATGCTAGACATGTTACTATTTTTAGAACTACTGTGCCTATGGCCTAGCTGCGCAGGAATCATCTCCTGGTATTAAACTGGGAGCAAAATTGTCTCTATAGCTACATAGGCAAATGTGCGGGCAAGTTTGCAAGGATAGGAACTTCGAGTGAAGGCTGGCTGAGTGACCTGGGTCTTGGAAGGCTGGTTCTCACAGCATACCTATCGCAAAATGAATGAAGCAAGCTAATCCATAAGCTGACCTTCCCATCTCAGGTGTAAATCGCCGTGGAAAGGCTGCGTACACAGTAGAACCATCGTACTGGCAGCATAAAATCATAGTCTTGCTTGCAAAAGTCGCATAGATAGCAATGAAGAGTGAGACGAGCAGAAGAAACGCTGAAAGAAGCTACCTTTGCCGTTAAGCAGCAAAACCTATATGAGATCTGAAAAGGTGGAAGTGGGATTGTCGGAGTCCTCGTAGACTGTGCTGTACAGCGCATACAATTGCAATCGATGTCTTGAGAGTGTAGCTATCACTTGAAGCTGCACATTGAACATGATAAATTCATTGTCAGGAGATGATTCCTTCATTTCCCTCGGTTTACCACTCCAGCATGGGTTACATATGTGCATCGAACGCATGCAAAGTCACACAAATGTAATTGTGAATCATCATGCAGCATAAACAGTTACATTACCTGTTCACTAGGACGTAGAACCCTCCTAGCGACCCCAGCGACATCACCGTGTGAAATACAATTGCAACCGGTCCATACTCCTTCAATATCACTTTCAGCTGACTGGAGGAAAAGGTGGAATTCTTCTTTACAGCATAGGATCTAGTGATGTGACTTGCGAGAGGCAAAGGACGCCCTACGCAGAACTCTATGCTCGGGGAGGCGACAAGCAAAGGCCTCAGAGTCTGTACTGCGCCCCATTTAACGGTGCGAGAAGGATAGCATGCACGCAGGAGGTGCATTTCCGTTTCTGGACTGAGGATGAGGGAAACCCTGTCCCATGTGAGTAGGTTGGACTAGTGTCAGCTGATTGCTCGAAAGGCGCGCGAACAGCAGATTCTTTTCTCGTACTGACGTGCTATGGAAGACCTGCGAAGTGGGCTGGAGGACTTTGGTTGTAAATTGAAGGATGAAACCATCTTAATGAAACGTAACTTGATCATGGACTGTTTTCGATGTAGACTGTAATGTTGCATAGCTTAGAAACGTTGAACGTATGCATAACCATTAGCTACCCTGTTTTGTATATAGTGAATGACATCCGTATACAACATGGACTGTCGATTGATGATACGGTGGATGAATGGGTTGCATTCATGGAGAACCAGCAAAGTCCAGAAGTCACCGAGGATGCTGTGTACAAGTTTGAATCTAAGGTTCAAAGCTACAAGTTAACCAGTGGCTATGGCATGAACTTTGTACTGCATTAATGGTTTTCAGTATACAGGGGATAATGTGGTATGCGTATGAATGCTCACATTGCTACAGTAGGTGAAGCATTCAGCATGCGTTGGTGTCAGACCATTGTGATTCCTTTGTAGCTATGCAGCACCTTAGAGAAGTCCAGCAGCCTAGTGACTCCTCAACGAAAAGACAGCAACAAATTTGCTGTATTCTCCCGGCAAACACTGTAAGCCAACTTATGATTGCTGTGAATGAAGAGCACTTTTGATGCCTTTCTCTTTGCTTAATGTGCAGGGATAGTAGAAAGTTTGAAGACGATATACTTGGAGCTTATGTCAATTTGGAAGATGAAGAAGCCATGGTAAATGAGCAGGTCAAGTTGATTGCTGATCTATATATTTGTGCAATATATAGATTTCTTCTCATTATTGCCCCAACAATTGTGAAGATTGTGCAATTGGTATTATAGGCAAATGTGGTGTCCAGCTGTACAGAGTGATACACAGTTACCTTAAGGTGGTCAACCTACCTGCCATTTTCGTCTGGACCATGAATGATATTCATTAGTGGTTCAGACCACACCAGGTAGTGAATAATATTAACTACTTGGTGTGACTTTGTGGTCTGGATGTCAAGTGGAATCCTAGTCTGGCCCGCTAGACCCTATTTCCGCCGTGGCAGAAATAGGGTCTAGCAACTATTGTCAATTTCACACCTTGTGCAATCATCGTCTAGGGCATTTATTAGCTACGTACGGCGAGTTGCAATTTTGCTCGCTTAGCTGGGGGGGAGGAACACACAGATGTTGGAACCAAGTTGTAACTTAAAAACAAAGTACTGCATCTGCGCTGCCACTTCCATACCGCACAAGGAGAGAAGAGTCTCTCAGGTGTACACGTTCACCGCTCTCAGGCTTCAGGTTCGTATAGTCCAGTGTCTGCGCTGCTGTGCCAAGGCATTCGTTCAGGATTTCGGGTTCCGTTGACTGTAACAGGGACTGAATTCCACGTGACCAATGTCTTGGAGTTTGCTACATGTATGCATGTTGAAATTGCCCTTTTCTTGCTCCATTTAATTATGTACCTTTTGTTTGAGGCGAAGGACTATACAAAGGCCAACGCAGTCAAGCCCTTGTATCTAAGCTAATCTAATGTATGTGGTTAAGAGTAGACAATTAGCAAGTCTGGGAGAAATTCAGTAATTACAGAGCCAGATTGAAAAGTGGGAGTAGACCACGTTCTCTGTTGAGGGGGGCTTCTCTTTGTGGATGTACCACTACTTGAGGTACAATGTTTGGTCAATTATTTGTTCGGTAGCCTGATATTCAAAGGAAAATTATTCGTGTTGGCTTGTGACATCATAAAAATGGCTGAACAGTAATATTTACTAACCAGACCTTACATTAGATATTGGGGAGTCGTGGTGGACTGGAAGTCGAAGCACAGATTGCAGAGCGAAGGCAATGGGATCACCTCCAAGGCAGTGGAAAAAAGTGTCACCCCTTACCAACAACACTGCCTGACTGATTACAAACTGATTGTGAACACTGGTCATAACATAGATTGTCCAAGTGCCTCGGTATTGGACTCCTGTTTAGGTTTTTACCAAAGATCGTACCTGAAGTCGTGGTACATCCACAAGGAGCAAGCCCCCTCAACAGAGAGCTTGGTCCACTCCCACCTGTCTACCAGGCTCTGTTGAACAGTCAGTAATTTCTTACATATACTTGGAAGCCTTACAGAGCTTTTTGCTGGCGATCTACTTCTTGTTGAAGGTGCTTATGGGCCTTGCAGCGCACGAATCTAATTGTTTGCTCCTCTTCATTCTTGTTGCTATGCGTTGCATCTGGATAGGCAAGTGGGAGTGGCAGGAAAACCTGGTAACTATGCACCTTCACTTCAGGCTACAATTTTCTCTGTCTCACTTGACATACAAGTGATGAGATGTATGCTGGGTGTGTTGAACCACATTATAAGAATGTAGCTCATTTTGTAGAGCTGTCCATGCTGACTTCAGTATTGCTGTCGGATTTAGCATGCGACCTTTTTACCTTAAGAGATAATTGCGGTTAAATTTAGTTAAAATACGTTACAATCCGCCATGTTGAAATGGTAGGTTGTGACATCATAGAGTGTAGAATGATGGCAGTTACTGCTGGAAATATTGATAGCACGTGGGTCCTGTCATTTACTAATGATTCAGAGTTCGACAAATACACTGAATCACCAGCCAAACAGAATAAAAAAAACAGTAATGTATTGCGCCCAAAATTCATAGAGATCAGGACAGCGCTTCTGAGATTTACGACAGGGGTGCTAAGAACGAGCTCGCGTGTTGCTCTGCTTGGTTTTGACCTTGCCTCTTGCTTGCGAGTCAAGCTTTACTGGACGACATTTAAGGTAGTAGTAGGGGCTATTTTAGAAACTAGAGGGCTATGTTTGAATACCCATAACTTTGTAACCATTTCACATATAAACTTGATTCTTTCAAGGTACATAGAACTACCCTTTCCGTGTATTTTGGTGTGACTAACTAATTAATTGCTTAATTTGATCCCGTCATGTAAGCAGTTAATTAGTTCCACTGTGATTCCAATGATCATCAGCAAAAGTGAAACTACTTCTGACCAAAGTGGCCTAGAGCTATCAAACTTGATGCAGAGGAGGACAGGGCATGTGTCTACAATCCTGTGGGAGTGACTAGGAGTAACAGGTATTATGGTGCTATTACAACGTTTTGAATCGAAAGTTTACGCAAATGGCTGTACTGCTCTAACTGCTGTGTGTAACGCTAGTCGCTCCCATGCGATTATAGTGCACACCATACGATTTGCATTGGAACAAACGCGGGACAATTGGTGTATATCGAAACATAGTAATTCCGTGCGCAACACCTCGTACAAATCAACGAAGCACGAAAATCGCCCTGTCACAACACTTGAGAATATAGTAACAGGTTGTTTCCCTTCCACATTGTTGGTGAAGTGCTTCTACTTCATATTGACGAGCATAGCAACCAGAAAAGGCTTACGCACTGCTCAATTCCTGCTTAGATGCTGATCTGTCTAATCCTGGAGGCGCCGCTTGGAATTTAGCACCTCATTAGCACAATGAGGTGTTATGAAAACGGATTTCTTACCCATTCTCACTAAACTGCTCACGAAAGGCAGCCACAGCCATCCCCATTGTTGTCTCGCCCATCACGCTGCTTCTACACGTGCAATATGCTTATTCGGCGACACCTTCCATTCCTGCTGCTTCTATATAAGCGTGCAGTATTACTTAGTGACACCTTCCGTATCATAACATTGTGGGCGTCCTGTCATAACATCGTGGGTGCGATGTATTTATTACCAACAAATTTCTCTTCTATATAACTCAAAAACTATCAAACGTTTCGGGATAATAACTGCGCAGTTCAAAAGAGTTCTTACAACTATATACCTGGTTAGAAAATGAAATCAAACACAACAGGTCAATCTAGCCCCTCCTACTACCTTAACGGTGACTGGGAGAATGACTGATGCAATATGTTTGGCAGCTTCTACAATTATTGCGCCTGCAGAGCTGTTCAGTGAGCTCTGTCACAAAGCTCTTGGGCGAAAAAAGATCTGAACACAAGGAGTACTGAGGAGGAGATACCGACTTGACGAGGAATTCGCATGAGCTGGTCAGCATTTCAGTGCTCTTCTTCTGAAAGTCAATGGTAAAAAATTTCAGTCATTTTCATTAAATGATTTATAGCGTATCTGAGGACCACACGGTGTGGCATTTCAACGACTATTAACTTGCAGCTGGGCGCAAATGATGCTTTGTAACATGAGCTGATATACACCTTTGTACATGTTGCACAATGGTCACTAGTGTGTTTCACTCAATGACATCACATTCCACACCCACTACTAAACAATGAACAACATTTCTAATAATATATCATAAACTAAAGCACTTAAGCGAAAACTGATAGCACCTTTGAAATCAGCAAGCGAAGTCTGCAAAATGATGTAAAACCACAGTTGGCCTTGAATGTTCCTTTAAAATGAATGGAGCAAACTCTTGTCACCGGCTGTGGCTGCCAGGTGGAACAAACAGAATTGATCCTGTGGACAGGAATATATGCATAGACTGTTTGTGTTTGCTTTTGATTTCTGATTAGGCTGTCATTTGCTACTAACATAATCTGTAATGGTGTTGCGTTGCATCATATGTTGTGTCCTTTCACAGGCAATCTGCAAATCATCAACAGGCCCCAGGGTAGCGAAGTCACCTATATTTGGCAGTGAAGAAATCACAGTGCCCACACCTCGGTTAGCATGCTCATGTGTGGCATTTACACACAGTCCTTGTAGGCTGCCTTGACTGATGAAAGATACTGAAAATGTGAGATCAAGGATGTAGCAGATGTTATGACTAGAACAGAAAGTTTTGGGCTTGAAGGCCCTTGTGACTTCCTGTTCTTGTATTTTATATGCACACCACATGACCTGCTCTCATTGTTTCAGTCTATTTCATTGGCCTTATGTAGCGGCTACAACACTATTCTGACCTGTTTGTAATTGATATACATG
>MKWU01006569.1_pt1 | contig 11730 bp, 8 predicted proteins | sample 809101 | NCBI WGS metagenome assembly MKWU01 (sample SAMN05860141, study PRJNA318959) | sponge metagenome | host: Aplysina aerophoba | place: Slovenia: Piran, Adriatic Sea, Gulf of Piran | collected 2013-05-07
GCACCGGCAACGGCACCTGAATCGTGACGGGTCGCGAGTCGGGCGCTTGGCCGGACGTCTCCCGCCTGTCATGCTTCGCCATGGGTGGCAGTCTCCTTTCCTGATTGCATCCCCTGTCCTACCACAGACAGGGGCAGGAGCTGCCACCCGTTTCACATCAGCTCAAATCCAACAGCGTCCGGGACATCCCCCGGTCCGCGGACGGCTTCGATGGTTCCTCAGCCCGCCGCCTGCGCCCACCCGCAACGCGAGGTTGTGCACCGCATGCGGGCGTGGCGGCGGCGATCGAGACCGTTCGGGCATCGAGGTCGACGCGGGCCATCAAGCCTCGTGTTCGAGTACCTGGTCTTGACCGCGGCGAGGTCAGGCGCGGTCCGGCTAGCGACGCGGGAGGAGATCGACACTGGCGGCCGTGTATTGGATCGGCCCGGCCCGTCGCATGAAGATGAACCGCTGCACCGGGTACCGCGCAGCCGGCAGGCGCTGCTCCCGACGCCTCGCCGTGACGCAGGGCTCATCCCGCATCGCTCAGCCCGGCAAGCGTCGCCCGCGGCGCCGCCGGCCGCCCGGCCGAGGTGGCAGGAAATCTCTGCCCCTCCCGCGGGGAGGCGCAGCCTACGCGGACTCCTGGCAGGCCATCACGTCGAACTGCTCGTGGTGGAGCTGCACGTCGGGCCGGATGGTGACGCGCCTCCCGAGCGTCCGCTCGATCTCCCGCCGCACGGCCTGCTCCTCCGCCGCGAGCGCGCGCGCGATGTCGGGGTTGACCCGGATGAGCACCGCCTGCCCGTTGAGCTCGCCGCTCACCTTGCGGAGCTCCGAGAGGATGTCGTAGCAGATGGTGGCGCTCGACTTGATGACGGCGCTCCCGGAGCAGTAGGGACAGGGGTCGGTCAGCGTTCGCTCCAGGCTCTGCTTGACGCGCTTGCGGGTGGCGATGATGAGACCGAAATCGGAGACCTGCACCGCCTTCGACGGAGAGCGGTCGCGCCGCAGCTCCTGCTCGAATGCCTGATAGACCTTCTGGCGGTTCTTCCGCTCCTCCATGTCGATGAAGTCGAGCACGATGATGCCCCCGAGGTCGCGGAGCCGGATCTGCCGGACGATCTCGCGGGCGGCCTCCAGATTGGTCTTCACGATCGTGTCCTCGAGCCGGCCGCTCCGCTTGCCCACGTAGCGGCCGGTGTTGACGTCGATGGCCACGAGCGCCTCGGTGTGGTTGATGACGATGTAGCCGCCCGACTTCAACCACACCTTGCTCCGCAGCGCCTTGTCGAGCTCGGTCTGGACGCCGTACTCCTCGAAGATCGGGAACGCCTTCGTGTAGTGCTGTACGCGCCCGACCAGGTCCGGCATGATGCGCTCGATGAGGCGCAGGACCCGGTGGTACTCCTGCTGCTCGTCGATCCGGATGGCCGAGAAGTCGTCGCTGAGCAGGTCGCGAAGGAGCTTCGCGACCAGACTCTCCTCGCGGTGAATCACGGCCGGCGCGCGGCTGCTGTCCATTCGCGACCGCGTGTCGTTCCAGAGCTCGTGAAAGTAGGCCAGGTCTCCGTCGATGTCCTCACGGGAGCGCCTGGCGGCTGCCGTCCGGATGATGACACCACCGGTGAAGCCGTGTTCCTCGCGGAACTGCCGCACGATGCCGCGCAGCCGGCTGCGCTCGTCGCGCTCGTCGATCTTCCGCGAGACGCCGACGTGATCGACCGTCGGCATGAAGACGAGGAACCGTCCCGGGACGCTGACGTGCGACGTCACGCGCGCGCCCTTGGTGCCGAGCGGCTCCTTGACGACCTGGACGAGGATCTCCTGCCCCGCCGCCAGGAGCTCGTCGATCTTCTGGGTCGGCCGATCCCGGCCGTTGCCGCGGCCGGTGCCTCCCCGCGCCCGATCCCGGCCGCCGCCGGACTCCTCGCCGTCAGCCTGCTCGAGCCGGTCGAACTCGTCGAGCGTGTCGACGACATCCGATACGTAGAGGAAGGCATCGCGCTCGAGCCCGATGTCGACGAAAGCCGACTGCATCCCGGGCAGGACCTTGTTCACGCGGCCCTTGTATATGTTCCCGACGACGCCGCGCTGCCGTTCCCGCTCGACGTAGATCTCCGCGACCTTCTCGTCCTCGAGAATCGCGGCCACTACCTCGTGGCCGTTCGTCGTGACGATCATCTCCTTGTTCATTCGAAGCTGTCTCCCGTAGATCCCGGCCCACCGCAGCCGTGCCCGCGCCTGCGGCGGCCGGGACGCGGCTCTCCGAAGGAGAGCGCCCGGCGCGGCGCAGTACCGGGTACCCCGCGGCGCGGGGGGCTGCACGGCGAGGCCTGCGGACCATCTAGTTCGTGAAGCGGCGCATCCCGACGTTCAGGACGAGGCCGAAACCCATCAGTGTCGCGATGAAGGACGAGCCGCCGTAGCTCAGCAGGGGAAGCGTCAGACCCTTGACCGGGGCGAATCCGGCGGACATCGCGACGCTGTAGAGCACCTGAAACGAGAAGCCCGCCATGATGCCGACGACGAGGTACGTGCCGGTACGGTCCCGCGCCACCTGCGCGGCGCGCAGCGATCGGAGGATGACGAACAGGTACAGGCACAGGGTGAACACGACGCCCAGGAAGCCCTGCTCCTCGGCCAGCACCGAGAAGATGAAATCGTTGTGGGCGGCGGGCAGAAAATCGTACCGGTTCTGCGTCCCCTGCAGATAGCCGCGGCCGGTCAATCCTCCCGCCCCGACCGTGATCCGCGCCTGAATCTGCTGGTAGCCCGCCTCGAGAGGATCGCTTTCCGGGGTGAGGAAGCTGACGATCCGGGACCGCTGGTAGTCCTCGAGCCCGTAGGCCCAGACCACCGGCGCCGCAAGCAGGGCAACGATGGCGCCGGCGGCCAGGGCGCGGAGTCGCAGTCCGGCGAAGACCATGACCACCAGGTACACGGGCAGCAGCGTGGCGGCGGTGCCGAGATCCGGCTCCTGCGCGATGAGCAGGAACGGCACCGCGACCAGCGCCCCGCCCAGAAACCAGTCGCGGGCCGGCCGCGGCCACCCCGGACTCCGTGTGTAGATTGCCGCGAGAGCGAGCGCAACCGTGGCGCGGGCGAACTCGGACGGCTGGAGGTTGGCCGGACCGAGGTCGATCCAGCGGCGGCCGCCGCCGACCTCGTCACCGAAGAGCAGCGTGTAGGCCAGCAGCACGCTCAGCGCACCGAAGGCAATCCGCCACTGGTCGGCGAGGGTTCTGTAGTCGATGGCGACGCAGAGGGCGCACGCTGCGAATCCGATGACAACCGCGACCGCCTGGCGTCCGAACTCCGAACCGACTCGGCCGGAGGTCGGGTCGTACGTCGCGCTGTAGATCATGGCGAGACCGATCGCCGTGAGCAGTGCGAGCGCACCGACGAGTTGCCAGTCGAGGGCGCGGAACAGGCGACGTTCCAGCATCGCAGGGCTCTGGTCAGTCTCCGCCGACGACCATCGAGTCGACGACGGCGGGCGCGGCCGGCCGGCCCGGAGGGGGCGACGGCGGCGTGGCGGGGAATTCCGGCCGCGCCCGCCCGTCGCGCTTCGCGAAGTAGGTCTCCATGGCGTGACGGGCGATCGGCGCAGCCAGGTATCCGTGGTCCGCGTGCTCGGCGAACACCACGCCGGCAATCTGCGGATCGCCGGCCGGCGCGGCGAAGATGAACCAGCCATGGTCCTTCAGGGCGCGCGCGGCCGCCCCCGCCGCCGTCCGCCCGGCGCGGGAGATCACCTGCGCGGTGCCGGTCTTGCCGAGCACGTCCCGCCCCGGGATCTTCGCGCGCCTTCCCGTGCCCGCGCCGTTCACCGCCTTCCAGAGCCCGCGCTTGACGACGGCGAGGGTCTCCGGTCGCACGTGCAAGGTGCGGGCGGGCGGTCCCGGCGCGGCGGCCTTCCAGCCGCCCCCGTCATCGAACGCCTTGAGGACGCGCGGAGTGATGCGCTGCCCCCCGTTCACCAGGGTCGACATCATGACCGCGAGCGACATGGGAGTCACTGCGACCTGTCCCTGGCCGATGGCCACCGAGATCGTCTCGCCCGGATACCACGGCTCGGCGCGGCGCTCGCGCTTCCAGGCGCGAGACGGAACCAGGCCCTGGACCTCGTAGGGCAGGTCCACGCCGCTGAGCTCGCCGAGCCCCAGCGCAGTGGCCCAGCGGTGGACCTCGTCGACATCGAGCCGCGCCCCCAGCTCATAGAAGTACGTGTTGCACGACTTCTCGAGCGCGGCCTCCAGGTCGACGGTGCCATGCCGGGCGTGGCACCGGTAATAGCGACCGTAGTGGAGCCCGCCACCGTTGCACCGTATCGTGGATTCCGGCTCGATTACTCCCTCCTCGAGGGCCGCGACGGCCACCGCCGTCTTGAAGGTCGAGCCGGGTGGATAGCGTCCCTGCAGGGCGCGGTTCTGGAGCGGCCTCAGACGGTTGTGCGTCAAGGCGTCGAGCGCAGCTCCGTCGATGCCGCGAGCGAAAGCGTTCGGGTCGTAGGCGGGCAGGCTGACGAGCGCGAGCACCTCTCCGGTCCAGGGATCGAGCATCACCGCCGCGCCGTCGAACCCGGCCGCGTGGAAGGCGGCCTCGGTCGCAGCCTGCACGTCGGCGTCGATCGTCAGGCGCAGCCGCTGCCCGGCGACCGGCGGCACCTCGCCGATGGTGTCGATCTCGCGTTCCGTGCTGTCGACCACCACGCGACGCGTGCCGTCGATTCCCATGAGCAGCGAGTTGTACGACAGCTCCACGCCGCTCTGGCCGACGATGTGTCCGCGCCGCAGCCCGGTTCCGGTCGCGGCGGCGAGCTGCGCGGCGGAGGCCTCCCCGACATAGCCGAAAGAGTGAGCCGCCATCGTTGCGCCCGGATAGCTCCGGATGGGGGTCGGCTCGACCACGACGCCCGGCAGCTCGGCGCGCCGTGCCACGACCGCCGCCACCTGGGTGCGGGAGGCGTCGCGGATGACGACGATCGGTCGGTGAAGCGGCTCGCGCCGGCGGCGCTCGATCGCGGCGTCCAGGCCCTCCGGGGCGACGCCGGTGACCCGAGCGAGAAGACGTATCGTCCTGTCGAGATCCTCCACCTTCTCGCGCACCACGGACAGGTTCAGCGCGTCGCGGTCCTCGACCATGACCCGTCCGTCGCGGTCGAACACGACGCCCCGCGGCGCCCGCAGGGGTAGCTGGCGCTGGTGGTTGTTCCCCGCGCGTTCCAGGTACTGCGGGTGCAGATCGATCTGCAGGTGCCAGAACCCTGCAGCCAGGATCGCGAACGCGACGGACACCACGCAGCGGAACAGGACGAGCAGCCGACCGATGGCGCCGATGCCGGCCGCCTCGTGACGCCACTCCATCAGCGCGTTCGCCTGTGGAAGCGGCCCCTGCCGCGGCGCCCGCGGCGCCGTGTCTGCATGACCGGAGCCCAGCGGGCGACGGCCGTCGCCACGATTCCGACGCTGGCGTTCGCCGATCCCTGCATCGCGACGCCCCGCAGGTGTGCCGAGGGGCCGGGCGTGCTCACGAGCGCGTAGACGCCGACCACGCATGCGGCGTTGGCCAGGGTCGCCGCCCCGACGATGACCGCGCGGCGCCAGGCCTGGAAGGTGATGAACTGGACGCTCATCCAGCCCGCCCAGGTGCCGATGAGGCTCTTGGCGAGCCCGTTCACACCAAGGACGCCGCCCGACAGCAGGTCTTGGGCGAGTCCGCCCGCGGTACCCGTCCACAGGCCTACGACGGGGCCTCCCGTGAGCCCGGCGAAGACGACGGCGACGAGGGGCAGGTCGACGTTCGCGGCCGCGTCCAGGAACCGCGGCGCCGTGGTCTGCGCGGCCAGTGCGGCACCGACGACGGCAAGGATTCGCGGAGTCGTCACCGACTGCCCCCGGAGATGAGGCTCGTGTCGGCCTCCGCGCCGCGCGCCGGGACCACGATGAGCACGTGCTGGAGCTTCGAGAAGTCGACGGCCGGAGCGATGCGAATCGTCTGCGACGGGCCGCCGGCGTGCTCGGCCGCCGCCACCGTCCCGATGAGCAGGCCCGGTGGGTAGATTCCGTCGTCGCCGGTGGTCAGCACCACGTCTCCGACGACCACCGGCGACGCGGTGGATACGTACCGCATCTGAAGCGCAGACGCCTCGTCGGTGCCCGCCACGACTCCCGTCGTTCCCGTGCGCTCGATGGACGCGCCGGCGCCGGCGTTCCGGTCGTTCAGCAACTGCACTTTCGCCGCGCTGCGGCTCGGCGGCCCGACGATGCGGCCCACCACCCCGGAGGGTGAGAGCACGGCGTGGTCGGGTTGCACGTCATCGCTCGCACCCCGGTCGACGGTGAGGGTCCGGAAGTACGGCGTTGCGTCGGTGCCGATCACCCGGGCGCTCACCGTGCGCCACCGCAGCGACCGACGGAGCTCGAGCAGACGCTCGAGCTCCGTCGTCCGGTGCGTGAGCGCCCGCTGCTCCTGCAGGCGCATCCGCAACGCATCGTAGTCCGCGCGCAGCGCCTCGTTCTCTCGCTGAGCGTCCCGCAGGCCGACGACCATCGACACGGTGTCCCGGATGCCGGCGCCGGCCCTGTCGACCAGCCCCTGCGCCCCGGCCAGAGTGCCGAACACCGCCGACTCGAGCAACGTCGTGCCCGGCCGGATCCCGACCTGCGTAGAGATCAGCAGGATATGGCCGACGAGTACGGCCGGTAGGACCAAGCGCATGCGCTGACGGCTCACGTTCCTCGCGACCCGCCGGTCCCATCGATCACGGTCAATCGATGGAGATCTTCCGCAGCAACCCGAAGTCGGCCAGCATGCGGCCGGCGCCGAGGACGACCGACGTCAGGGGCTCCTCGGCCATTGCCAGCGGCAGGCCGGTCTCCTCTCGCAGCCGCTTGTCGAGATTGCGCAGCATGGACCCGCCGCCGGTCAGCACGATGCCCCGGTCGACGAGGTCGGCGGAGAGCTCCGGCGGCGTGCTCTCGAGGGCGAGGCGCACGGCGTCGACGATCACGTTCACCGTCTCCGCCAGCGCCTCCCGAATCTCCTCGTCGCTGACCTCGATCGTTCTGGGCACCCCCTCGATCAGGTGCCGGCCCTTGATGTCGATGGTCAGCTTGTCGTCGAGCTCGTAGGCCGAACCGACCTTCATCTTGATGCGCTCGGCGGTTCGCTCTCCGATCAGCAGATTGTACGTCTTCTTGATGTACTGGCTGATCGCCTCGTCCATCGCGTTGCCGGCCACCCGCACCGCGCGGCTGTAGACGATGCCCGCCAGCGAGATGACGGCGATGTCGGTGGTGCCGCCACCGATGTCGACGATCATGTTCGCCGCCGGCTCGGTAATCGGCATGCCGGCCCCGATCGCCGCCGCCATCGCCTCCTCGATCAGGTGCACCTCGCTCGCCTTGGCGCGGTACGCGCTGTCCTTGACCGCGCGCTTCTCGACCTGCGTGATCTGCGACGGGACACCGATGATGATGCGGGGGCGAACCAGGACGGTCCGGCTGTGCGCCTTCTTGATGAAATACGTCAGCATCTTCTCGGCGACCTCGAAGTCGCCGATGACGCCGTCCCGCATCGGCCGGATGGCGACGATGTTGCCGGGCGTGCGCCCGAGCATCTCCTTCGCCTCGCGACCGACCGCCTCGACCCCGCCGGTCACCTTGTTCATGGCGACGATCGACGGCTCGTTGCTTACGATGCCCTTCCCGTGCGCGTACACGCAGGTGTTGGCAGTGCCGAGGTCAATCGCCAGATCGCTCGAAAAGGCGGAGAACAGGGAGCCGAGACCCACGATATGCCAGTTTCCCCCAAGGAGCGACGGCCACCCCGGTTGCCATCGATTATAGGGGCCGGCGCAAGCAGAGGGAAGCGCGCGCCCGCGGCTCTGCCCGCACGTGCCGCAAAGGCTTGCGATCGCTGGACTTCTCTCGGTAGAATAACCTCCCCTTCCGCGGTTGCGGCCGCCCAAACGAGAGGTCCCCGAATGACCATGCTCGACAGAATGAGGCGTCACAAGGCCTGGCTCAAATGGAGCCTCGGTCTCGTCGTGGTCGCCTTCGTCGCCCTGGTGCCCGGCGTAGGCATGAGCCCCATGGGGAGCGACGGCCTGCCCGCCGACGTGCTCGCCCGGGTGGGCGACTACGAGGTGACGCTGCAGCAGTTTCGACAGATCTACCTCCGCCAGCTTCAGGCGTACCGCCTCCAGACGGGCGGCGACATCAGCGAGGAGGTGCTGCGCTCGCTCGGCGTCGACCGGCAGATCCTGCAGCAGCTCATCGACGAGTACGCCGCACTCGCCGAGGCGGACCGGCTCGGCCTGCGGGTCAGCGACGCCGAGGTCCGCGAGCGCATCCTGACGCTGCCGGCGTTCCAGGTGGACGGCCGGTTCGTCGGGGAACAGCAGTACCGCATGGTGCTGCAGCGGCAGAGCCCGCCGATCTCCATCGCGCAGTTCGAGGAGGACGTCCGCAAGTCGATCCTGATCGAACGTCTCCAGGCGGCGATCACCGGCTGGGTCTCGGTGTCGGAGACCGAGATCGCCGACGAGCACCGGCGCCGCAACGAGCGGGTGCGCGTCGACGTCGTCGCCTTCCGCGCCAACGACTATCGCGACGAGGTCGACGCGACCGACGCGGACATCGAGTTGCTCTACAACGAGGACTCGGCCCTCTACCAGGTGCCGGAGAAGCGGCGGCTGCGCTTCCTGCTGGTCGACGAGGCGGCGATCTTCGACAGCATCACACCGAGCGAGGAAGAGCTGCAGGCCTACTACGACACGAATCTGTCGCAGTACCGGACGCCGGGCCAGGTGCGGGCGAGCCACATCCTGCTCCGCATCGGCGAGAGCGACGAAGCGGAGGTCGAGGCCCGCGCGGCGGCCCTCGCCGCCCGCGCCCGCGGCGGGGAGGACTTCGCCGCGCTCGCGCTCGAGTTCTCCGAGGATGAGGGGACGGCCGGGAACGGGGGCGACCTCGGGACGTTCGGGCGCGGACGGATGGTGCCGGAGTTCGAGGCCGTGGCCTTCTCGATGGCCCCGGGCGACGTTTCCGATCCCGTCGAGAGCGCCTTCGGCTACCACGTCATTCTCGTGACGGAGGCGGAGGAGGAGGTCACCGAGCCGTTCGAGGACGTGCGCGACTCGATCGCCAACATCCTCAAGCAGGAGCGGGCGTCGTCCCGCGGGCGCTCGCTGGCCCAGGCGATCGCGGCCGAGGTGACGACACCCGACGACCTCGAACGCGCTGCCGCAGCCCGCGGCTACGAGGTGCAGGAGTCGGGATTCGCGGCGCCGGGCGAGCCGATCCTCGGCCTCGGGCTGGCCCGCGAGGTCTCGGATCGTGCGTTCCGCATGGAACCGGGAGAGGTGGCCGGACCGATCCCGTCTCCCTCCGGCCCCGCGTTCGTGACGGTGGTTGCAACGCAGGATCCGTACGTCCCGCCGCTCGACGAGGTCCGCGATGACGTGCGCGAGGACGTAATCCGCAAGAAGGCGCTGACGATGGCACAGGAGCGCGCGGCCGAGGCCGCGCGAGCGCTCCGCGAGGCCGACGACTTCGTGGCGGCGGCCCAGGAGGCCGACTACGCCGTCGGATCGAGCGACCTCGTCGCGCGCGGCGCGGCCCTGCCCGAGGTCGGGGTCAGCGCCGCGGTGGAGGCGATCGCGTTCGGGATGGACCCGGGCGCCGTGAGCGAGCCGATCGAGGCCGGGAACGCCGTAGCGGTCGTGCGTCTGGTCGAGCGCGAGGAGGCCTCGGCGCAGGACCTCGATACGCAGCGGGAGCAACTGCGCGACCAGCTCGTGGCGACCCGGCAGGGCCAGTTCTTCAGCGCCTACATGACGCGCGTCAAGGAACGGCTTGCGATCGACATCGATCTCGGCGCCCTCGAGCGCGCGTTCTCGGCCTGACCCGCGCCCTTGACGGTGCCCGACCAGCCCGCCAGGAGTCCGCGCCGTTTCTGCGGCGCAGACTCCTAGCGCGCCGCGGCCCCGGGCAGCAGGAGGAGCGGCGCGCCCGAGGCAACGAGCTCCGCCGGGCCGAGCAGGGCGGCGGCGCTCCGGACCGCGGGCGACGACAGCCAGGCGGCGGCCGACGTCAGCGAGACCGACTGCTCGAGTTGCTCCCACAGCGAGCGCCGCCGCGGAAACGGCACCAGGGTCACCTCGCGTTCCGGATCGATGCCGGCCCGCTGCTTGGCCAGCTCGACCGCCCGCCGCAGGCCTCCGAGCTCGTCCACCACGCCGCGGGCCTTGGCCTGCCGTCCTGTCCACACGCGCCCCTGCGCCACCGCGTGGACCTCGTCCCGCGTCAGCCCGCGTCCCTCGGCAACGACCTGCAGGAATCGCTCGTAGGTGGCGTCGAGCTGGCGCTGGAGCGCCTGCCGGCTGCCGTCCGAGAAGGGGGTGGCGGGTGAGAAGAGATCCGCCTGGGCCCCGTCGCTGACCGCCTCCACGTTCACCCCGAACCGCTCGAGCGCCCCGCCGAGCACGAACTTGCCCCCGAAGGCTCCGATCGATCCGGTCAGCGTGCCGGGCTGGGCGACGATGGCATGCGCCGGCGCCGCGATGTAATAGCCGCCCGAGGCCGCCAGGTCCGACATCGAGGCGATGACCGGCTTCCTGGCGCGCGCCAGGACCACCTCGCGCCACATGATGTCCGCCGCGATCGCGACGCCGCCGGGGCTGTCGATCCGCAGGATGATGGCGGCGATGTCCGGGTCGTCGCGCGCCTCGCGGACGGAGCGGACCCAGGTCTCGGAGCCGACGGTGCGGCCGTTGGGCACCGCTGCCCCGCTCGGGCCGAAGTTGATCGTGCCCTCCGTGAAGATGACGCCCAGGGTCGGTCCGCCGCCCATTCCGACGTCCGCCGGTCGGACCTGGCGGTAGCGGGCGAGGTCCACGACCCCGGCGTTCCGCGGAATCGGAAGCCCGTCGAGGAGCTGATCCTCGTAGACGACGGCATCGATCAATCCCCTGCGCAGCGCCTCCTCCGCCAGGAACGGACCGTCGTCGATCACCGCCCGCACCACTGCCGGAGCCATCTCGCGGCCGTCGGCGATCCCCTCGACGAGCTGCTCGTAGAAGTCGCGGTTGAGCGACGCCGCCATCTCGCGATGCTCCGGCGTGAACGTCGTCTCGGTATAGAGGTTGGACGCCGTCTTGTAGTCGCCGGCGGCCAGCATGTCGGCCTCGATGCCGACCTTGTCGAAGGCGTCCCGGAGGAAGAGCTCGTAGGAGGCCACGCCCACCAGGTTGAGCGGACTCGACGGGGTGAGGAAGATCTCGTCGCAGGCGGTCGCCAGGTAGTAGGCCTGCCCCTGGCCGAACTCCAGGTAGGCGACGATCGGCTTGTCCGACTCGCGGAAGTCGAGCACGGCGTCGCGGATCTCCTGCACCTTGCCCCACAGGCCCGGCTGGAACGACGGCACCAGGACGACCGCCGCAATGCGCTCGTCCACCTTCGCCTTCCGCAACGCGGCGACGATGGAGCCCACCGTCTCGCGGCCGCCGAACACCTGACCGACGAGGTCGTCGGGGGCGCGCTCCGCGAGCGTCGGCGGCACCCGCAGCCAGAGCACGGAGTCGCGCTCGACGGCGGGGCGGCGCCCGGCGATGAGGAGCGTCGTCGCCAGGCCGAGCATCGACACCAGGGCCGCCGCGAGGACGAAGATCAGGATGACTCGTGCGCCGCTGGAGAGTGCCACGTTCGATCTCCTTCCGGAAGATACGGGCGCCGGCGGGCG
>MKWU01006570.1_pt1 | contig 11728 bp, 8 predicted proteins | sample 809101 | NCBI WGS metagenome assembly MKWU01 (sample SAMN05860141, study PRJNA318959) | sponge metagenome | host: Aplysina aerophoba | place: Slovenia: Piran, Adriatic Sea, Gulf of Piran | collected 2013-05-07
TCCTCCACGAGCACCACCTCGATTTCGGGCATGTCGGAGGCCATCAGCACCTTGTAGCCCATGAAGTTGGGGTTCAGCGGCGCGCCCTCGTCGTGACGGAGTTCTTCGAGGAGGGCGTAGCCGATGCCGTGGTGCAGGCCGCCCTCCACCTGCCCCCTGCACCCCAGCGGGTTGATGACGCGGCCGACATCCTGAGCGGCGACGTAGCGCAGCACCCGCACCTGGCCCGTGGCGTGATCCACCTCCACCTCGCAGAAGTGGGCCCCGACCACCGGCAGGGGGTCGCTGTCGCTGGGGGCGAAATAGCCCTCGACGGCGATCGGGCCGGTGTTCCCGGCGTGCTGGGGACGTGTTGAGGTTCCGGCGGCGGTCCGTTCGCTGTCTGCGGCGTGCTGGGGACGTGTTGCGGTTCCGGCGGCGGATCGGTTCCGATCCCCGGCGTCGGCGTGGACGGCCGCGATGCGCTCGGGCGTCAGTTCGGCCGGCTCGACGTCGAAGCGCGCCCTGACGGCTGCCCGGAGCTTGCGGGCGCCGTCGGCCACGGCGCGGCCCATGACGTAGGTGGTGCGGCTGGCCTCGGCTCCCCAGAAATCCAACGGAACGCCGGCAGTCCCGAGGTTGTGCAGGCGGATGCGCTCCGGCGCCAGGCCCAGTTCGTCGGCCGCCACGAGCGTGAGGGTGGTGAGCGCTCCCTGGCCCTTGTCGATCACGCCGAGACGGATCGACACCGTCCCGTCGGCCTCCAACTCCACGTCGCAGCGGGACACCTCCGGGACGGGGGTCAGCCCGGTGAGCCCGGCGTGGTGCATCCCCATTGCCATGCCGCGCCCGCGACTACGGCCGAGCGGGTCGAGCCCGGGCCGCGGCTCCGATGGTGCCCATCCGGCGGCCGCGCTGCCTCGATCCAGGCAGGCCTCGGCGCCGAAGGAGCGGATCGTGGTGCCGAAGCTGAGCGGGTCGCCCACCCGCGCCAGGTTCCGGCGCCGCAACTCCACCGGGTCGATGCCCAGGGAGCGGGCGATGTCGTCGAGTTGGGACTCCATGGCGAAGTGGATCTGCGCCGTGCCCACCGAGCGGTAGGCCCCGCCGGGAATGTGGTTGGTGTAGACCGACGTGGCCGAGAAGCGCAGGTGCTCGGTGCGATACAGCGAGGCCCACTTGCCGACCATGCTGAGCGCCACCACGTAGCCCCAGCCGTAGGCCCCCGAGTCCAGCAGCACGTCGGCGCTGCGGGCCAGGAGGATCCCGTCGTCGTCGACGCCGGCGACGAGGTCGATCCCGGCGGCGTGGCGGGTGACCGTGGCCGACATCGACTCCTCAGGCGACAGCGCCAGCTTCACCGGCCGCCCGACCGTCCGGGAGCACAGCGCCGCCAACGGCTCCAGTGAGGCGATGAGGCTGTTCTTCAACCCGAAGGAGGCGCCGAGAGCCTCCGGGGGGTGGATGCGCGCCCGATGGGGGTCGATCGCCAGGGCCTCCGCGAGGGCGTCGCGGAAGTGGAACATCGAATCCAGATGCGTCCAGACGTCGAGGTCGTCGCCCGTCCAGTCGCAGATGCAGGCCAGCGGTTCGATTGTCTGGGCGCACTGGCGCTGGGTCGTGAAGCTGTCGGCGAAGACGTGGGCGCAATCGGCGAGCGCCCCCTCGACGTCGCCGCGGTTGATGTTGATTGGTGGGCCGGCGCGGTTGCCGGGTGCCGCCGGGTGCAACTGGACGCCGCCGTCACGGGCGTCTGCGGCGCTGAGCACCGGTGGAAGCGGCTCGTAGGCCACCTCGGTGGCCAGGACACCCTGCCGGGCGGCGGCTGCCGTCTCAGCGACGACGGCAGCCACGGCGTCGCCGGTGAATTGCGGCGTGGCGGTGAGGATGCGCTGCACCGGCGGGGAGTCGGCGAAGATGCGCACCGGCGGCAGGTCGGCGACATCGGCGGCGCTCAGCACGGCGAGGACGCCGGGGACCGCCAGCGCCGGGGAGGGGTCGATTCCTGTGACCGTGGCGCGGGGATGTGGTGAGCGCACCACGGCGGCGTGGGCCATATTCGGTAATGCCATGTCGGTGAGGTACTCGGCTCCCCCGGAGACCTTCGGCCACCCGTCGACCCGCGGTACGTCGTGGCCGACGGCGCTTTCGATGGTCATCGCGCCTGGCCGTGCTGTCGTGGGGGTCGGTGTGGGGCGCGGTCGTCGTGGCCGACGGCGCTTTCGATGGTCATCGCGCCAGTCCGGTGGCCGGGACGCTCGCGGGCCCGCCATGTGCAGCACGGATCGGTCCGCTGGGGGCTGGGTTCCGGCCCTGGATCGAGTCCGGAGCCAGGTCTTCGCCGGAATGACGTGGGATGTGACCGCCGGGTCCACGCTGACCGAGTGGGATCAAGTCCGGGCCAGGCCCTTCGCCGGAATGAGGGTTCGCCCCGAGCGCGCAAGCGTGCAGGTCGGTTCTCGATCGGATCGTGGAGCGGGCGGAGGTCCGACCCGAGCGCGCAAGCGTGCAGGGTCACCGGTCGGCTCCGGCCGCGACGGCGGCCCGGACGATGGCGGCGAAGCCGCTGCAGCGGCAGATGTTGCCGGCGAGGAAGCTACGGATGTCGGCCTCATCCGGTGACGGGTTCTCTGCGAGCAGGGCGCGCACCGAGAGCACGAACCCCGGGGTGCAATAGCCGCACTGAACGGCTCCCGCCTCCAGGAACGCCTGCTGCACATCGTCGGGTGTCACGTCGTAGGGGGTTGCGTCGTGGGGTGTTGCGTCGTGGGTTGCGTCGTGGGGTGTTGCGTCGGGGACTGCGCTGTCGGGGTTTGCGCCACCGATGCCTTCGATGGTGGTGATGTGGCGGCCCTCGAGGGTGGCGGCGAGCAGGCAGCAGGAGTGGCCGGCGCTGCCGTCCACCAGCACGGTGCAGGCGCCGCAGTAGCCGATGCCGCAGCCGAACTTCGTGCCGCGGAGCCCGAGGCGCTCGCGCAGAACCTCCAGCAGCGTGTCGCCCGGATCGCAGGAGACCTCCCGGCGCTCGCCGTTGACGATGAGTTGCACGTGGTTCACAGCGTCGCCGCCGCCGGGCGACCCACGGCGGTGGCCGACAGGGTGAGCAATCCTCGTGCACGAGCGGCCGAATTGGCCGTCCCCGGGTTACGGCCGGCGCCGGGGTGGCAGTCGTCGGTCAGTGTTCTCGTTGTACGCATCCCGGGGCGCGCCGCGCTCAGTACCGCCCGCTCCGGGGGGTGGCAGTCGTCCATCAGTGTTCTCGTTGTCCGTATCGGTCTTCGTCACGTAGCGGGTCGGCGGCGTCGCGCACGGTGGCGGCCACGAAGCGGGGCAGCATGGCGCGCAGGTACTCCGGCGGGGTCGCCGCGTCGGGCAGGAGGTCGCCGGCCAGGTCGTCGATCCAGCCGGTCGCCAGCGCCACGCCGGCGGCCTCGGAGGCGACGGTGCCGGCCAGCGCCGACTCCAGGCGGCCGATGCGGGTGGCCCGCCGCAGAGCGCCGCCCACCACCAGCCGGGCCTCGGCGACGGTGTCGTCCTCGAGGCGCACGAGCGCGGCGGCGGTGGCGACGGCCAGATCCCCGACCCGCAACGCCAGCTTGCGGTAGCCGTGACGCCAGGACGGGCTGCGAAGGGGCAAGTGGGCGGCCACCGCCAACTCATCGTCGGCCAGCGACGTCACGAAGGGCCCCTCCACCAGTTCGTCCACGCTCAGCCGCCGCGAGCCGCGGCTCGAACGCACCTCCACCTCGGCGCCCAGGCAGAGCGCGGCGGGGATGAGGTCACTGCCGGGGTCGGCGTGGCAGAGGTTGCCCACCAGGGTGCCGAAGTTGCGCACGTGCGGCGAGCCGACCTTGGCGGCCGCGGCCGCCAGCAGCCCGCAGCGCTGGGAGATCAGCGGGTCCAGTTCGATGCGACGGGTCGTGACCATGGCTCCGGCGCGCAGCGTGGGCTCCTCGATGGTGAGGTCATCCAACTCCGCGCATCGGTCCAGGCTGACGACCATCTCGGGCTCGGCGAATCCCAAGGTCAGCAGCGGCACCAGCGACTGCCCGCCGGCCAGCACCCGGGACTCGGCGTCGCCGGCGAGGAGATCGATGGCCTCGGCGGTGGTGCGAGGGCGCTCCAGCGTCAGCACCGGGGGCTCCCGCCCGGGCTCGGGTCTGCTTCGGAATGCGGGCTCGATGCGACCGTGACGGCGAGACGTGGCATGGCACTCAGGCGGGGGCGCGTGTTTGGCTCGAATTGCGGGCCCGATGCGACGGGTCCGACGGCCTGTCCCGCCTGGGCCCGGGTGGGGCCGATGGTCCGAAGGACCGGCCGGTCCGCAGGGAGTTGGGTTCCGGTCCCGGATCGGGTCCGGGGCAGGCTCTTCGCCGGAACGACGAGTGGGGCGCGGGGTGTTGCCGGGGGTCGGGGGGCTCGCGGGAGGTGGGTTCCGGTCCCGGATCGTGTTCGGGGCGGGCCCTGCGCTCGAACTGCGAGTGGGGAGTGTTGTCGCATCGCCTGGCTTCGGATCACTCAGGTGTCCCCGCCGTCCCCGTCGTTCCCGCCGCCGTCCGCGCCGCCTTCTTGGTCGCCGCCGTTCCGGGCGGCCACGAACTCGGCCCACGGGACGCGGGGCAGGAAGTACGTTCCCTCCTCGACGGTGCGCAGGAACGACCGCAGGCCGAGCCGACCGATGGCGCCGAGGCGCAGCGGATCGATGCGGCCACGCTCGTTCAGGATCTGCTCGTCGTAGGTCACCCACACCACTTCGGCCACGACCAGATGCACCTCACCGAACGGCACGCCCGGCGTGCCGAGGTCGACCACCTGCCGCACCTCGCACTCCAGGCGGGCCAGGGCCTCGCCGATGGCCGGCGAGGAGACCTTCGTGGCGGGCACCGGTGTCCAGCCCGTCAACTCGAACTCGTCGCTCTCCGCCGGTCCCTCGATGGCGACCACCTCGATCTGATCCCGGAACTCCTCGGTGGTGACGTTGATAACGAAATCACCCAAGGCCATGGCGTTCCGGTAGGTGTGCTTCAGGCCGCCGTCCTCGCGCAGCCCCATGGTGATGGCGACCAGCATGGGGTCGCCGGTGACGGGCAGGTAGTAGCTCATCGGGGCGATGTTGGCGATGCCTTCGGGGCTGCGGGTCGACACCATGGCGATGGGGCGGGGCACGACGAGCTGCGACAGCATGAACTGGCAGTCCATCGGGCTGTTCTCGGCCGGATCGAAGGTGATCGCACGATCGGGGTTCATCGGTCCTCCGGGTTGTGGCGGGGGGGGGGGGGGGGGGGGGGGGCGGGGGGGGGGGGGGGCGCGTTGGGGCGGGGTGGGTGGTGTTCGCGCTGTGGGGGTTCATCGGTTCATCGGTTCTGCGGGTTGCCGGAACGGGTCAGTTCACGCCGCGGGAGAACGGTACGGCGAGTGCGGAAGGCTTGCGGGCACGCGCCGCGAAGACGAGCAAGCCACCGAACGCCAGCACGTAGGGCAGCGAGTTCAGCAGCGCGCCGGGCACGTTCTCGACACCGACCGCCGGCAGGGCAACCGCCAGGGCGTCGGCGAAACCGAAGAGCAGTGCGCCGGCCACGGCCCCCCACAACCGCCAGCCGCCGAACAGCACCGCGGCGATGGCGATGAAACCCTTGCCGGCTGTCATGTTCTGGGAGAACCCGCCGACGAGGCCGACGGCCAGGTAGGCGCCCGACAGGCCCGCCAGCAGACCGCACACGTAGATCGACTGCCGGCGCCGGGCCAGCACCGGCACGCCGCTCACATCCGCGGCCGGTGGGTTCTCCCCGACGGCGCGCAACTCCAGCCCCCACGACGTGCGTGTCATCACCCAGCGCACGATGAAGATGGCCGGCACGATGAGGTAGGTCAGCCACACCTGGGCGAAGAACGCCTCACCGATGATCGGGATGTCGGCGAGCCCCGGGATCCGGAAGACGTGCAACCGGCCCGAGGTCATCTCCACCTCGATGAACAGGAAGGTCGTCAGGCCGAGGGCGAGGGTGGTGAGGGCGATGCCCACGACGAACTGGTCGATGTCGAGGCGGTGGCTGAGTTGCGCCTGGATGTAGGCGATGACCAGCCCGGCGGCCATGCCGGCCAGAATGCCGACGACCGGTGAGCCTGTGAGTGACGACACCAGGGCGGCCCCGTAGGCGCCGCTCAGCATCATGCCCTCGAGGGAGATGTTGATGGTGCCGGCCCGCTCGGCCACGTACTCGCCGAGCGCCGCGAACAGCAGCAGGACGCCCAACCGGACCGTCGGCTCGAGGATGGTCTCGATGTTGCCGATCATGGTGCTGTGGCCGAGACCGAACGCAGCGCCATCCGGCGGGCGGCGCGGCGGTCCCTGATGAACATGAGGGCGGCCGGTAGCAGGGCGGCGACCACGAAGAGGGCCTGCACCACGTCGGTGACCGTGCGGGAGACGCCGGTGGCGGTGAGGAAGCCGCCGCCGGTGCGCACCATGGCGAAGAAGAAGGCGACCGGAATGACCGCCGCGGCGTTCACCCTGGCCACGAGCGCAACCAGCAGCCCGTGCCAGCCGAAGTCGTTGGCGATTTCGGCCCGCAGCCGGAAGGCGGCGCCGCTCAGCAACATGCCGCCTGCCAGCCCCGCCGCGGCGCCGGAGAACACCAGCGCCCCGCCGCCCACCACACCCGGCCGCACGCCGGCACGCCGGGCCGTACGGGCGCTGAGGCCGAGCGTGCGCAAGCGCAGACCCCACACGCTGCGGGCCAGCAGGAGTGCGACGAGTGCGGTCACGACCAGAGCCACGAGCACACCCACGTGCACCTTGTTCCCGAAGATCTCCAGATTGGGCAGGCGCACCTCCTCGGCGATCCTCTCGCTCTGTGAGGCGAGCCGGTTGTTCGACTCGGTGGTGTCCAGCAGGAGGTAGTCGCGGCTCACCAGGAACAGGATCACGTTCGGTGCCACGAAGGTCAGCAGGAGCGTGCTGATCAGCACGTCGACTTTGCGTCTCGCCTCGGCCACCGCGGCGAGGCCCGCCCAGAACCCCCCGGCGGCGGCTGCAGCAATGAGTGCCAGCGCCATGACCAGCGCCGCGGGGCCCGGCACCAGCAGCGACACCACCGTGGCCCCCAGAGCGCCCATCGCGAACTGGCCCTCCTGGCCGATGTTGTAGGAGCCCGCCCGGAACGCCACGACGACGCCGAGACCCACGAGCGCCAGCGGGACCATCTCGATCAGCGAGCGACCCCACGCTCCGGGGCTTCGCAGGCTCCCGTCGAGGAGGGCGTCGAGCACGGCGGTCGGGGAGCCACCCGCCAGGGCCACCAGCGCTCCGCTGACGACCGTCGCCAATGCCAGGAACAGCACGAAGAACGCCACCTGGAAGGCCAGGCGAACCGAGCGGCGCTCGACGCGCCCCACGAGCCCGCTGTCGCTCGGGGTGCCGGCGGCGGGGGTGCTAGGGGTGCTGCTGGCGCCGCTAGGGGTGCCGGCGGCGGGGGTGCTAGGGGTGCTGCTGGCGCCGCTAGGGGTGCTGGCGGCGGGGAGCGCTGGGTCGGGGGGACCGCTGATGGTCACGCGGCGTGCCCGCCCATCATGAGGCCGAGCTGTTCGGGGTCGACGGTGCGCCTCGGCAAGCCCCTGCTGAGGCGACCCCGGAAGATGACGGTGACGCGGTCCGCCAGATCGAGGATCTCCTCCAGTTCGGTGGAGATCAACAGCACGGCCACGCCCTCATCCGCGGCGGCGCGCAGTTGCTCGCTCATGTACTCGATGGCGCCGACGTCCAAGCCTCGGGTGGGCTGCGAGGCCACCAGCACCTTCGGGGCACCGGAGAGCTCGCGTGCCAGCACCACTTTCTGCTGGTTGCCCCCCGACAGGAGTCGCAGGGGGATGTCGGGCGACGGCGTGGCGATCTCGAAGCGGTCGATGAGTTCGCCGGCGAGTCGGGTCATACGGGACTTGTTCAGCATCCCCCAGCGGGACACCCCGGCTGTGTTCGTGAGGATCAGGTTCTCGGCCACGGTGAGGTCCGGCACGCAACCCGAGGCGTGGCGATCCTCGGGGATGACGGCCACACCGGCGCGTCCCATGGCGCCCGGCACGCCGGCAGCAACGGCCTCCCCGGCCACCGTCACCTCCCCGCCGTCGAGTTCCAGCAGGCTGGAGAGCAGATCGGTTAGGGCCACCTGCCCGTTTCCCTCCACCCCGGCCACGCCGAGGATCTCCCCGGAGCGGAGTTCCAGGTCCAACCCGTCGAGGAGCGGCCGGCCGTCGGCCCCGACCGCCGTTGCACCGCGGACCTGCAGGACCACCCGACCGGCGTGGGCAGGATCGCCCGTCCCGGCCGCATCGACCCCGTTGCCCTGCTCGGCCGGATCGGATGCCATGGCCCCGTCGGCCCCGTCGGCCCCGTCGCCTCTCCTTGCCTCCGCGCCGGGGTCGTCGGCGCCGGCGGCGGTGAGTTCACCGAGGATGCCCAGCGCCGAGGCCTCGGTGCGCAGCGACACCTCCCGACCGACCATGGCCCGCGCCAGCCCGGCGGCGTCAGCGTCGGACGTCGGCTTCTCGGTCACCACCCGCCCGTCCCGCATGATGACGACCCGGTCGGTTGCGTGGAGGATCTCGTCGAGCTTGTGGCTGATGAGCACGACCGCCCGCCGGCGGTCGGCGACCATCCGGCGCAGCACCTCGAACAGGCGACGTGACTCCGCCAGGGTCAGCACCGAGGTGGGCTCGTCCAGGATGATCAGCGCCGGGTCTCGCCGCAGGCACTTGATGATCTCCAACCGTTGCCGCTGCGAGACGTTGAGGTCGCCCACGCGGGCGTCGGGGTCGATGACCAGGTCGTAGGCGGCGCTCAGTTCCGCCACCTCGGCCCGCAGCCGGCGCGGATCCAGGCGGCCGCCGGCGCCGAGATGCACGTTCTCCCACACGGTCAGGGCGTCGATGACGCTGAAGTGCTGGTGCACCATGGCGATGCCGAGGGACGCGGCATGGGTGGGGTCTGCGATGGTCTGCGCCTCGCCGCCGACCAGCACCTCGCCGGCGTCGGGAGGCACGAGGCCCAGCACGATCTTCATGAGCGTCGACTTGCCGGCGCCGTTCTGGCCGAGCAGCCCGACGATCTCCCCCGGTGAGACGGCGAGGTCGACCCGGTCGCAGGCGGTGACCGGGCCGAATCGCTTGCTTATCGAGTTGAGTTCGAGGACCGGACCGTCAGTCATATCCCCTCTGGACTCGCCGGGCCAGGACCGGGTTCGGGGCCCTAGGAGACTGGTGAGTAATGGCCATTTCGCCGAACCCACGAGCCCCTTACCAGGGCGTTCGCGGCGAAGGATTGGCCGATTCGGGGATCACTCACAACACTCCTAGCCGGAGAGGTCGACCAGTTCCGCTGCGATCAGCTCGCCCGAACCCATCCGGGCCACCACTTCGTCGATCGTGGCCTGCTCCTCAGGCGTGGGATCACACAGGACGGCGCCCACCTCGGGGTCGATCCCCACCTTGAACGGGCGGATGACGCCCTCACGGAAGGTGCCCGCGTTGAAGTCGCGCAGGTTCGCCGCCAGGTAGGCACCCGGCGGGAACAGCGACGCCCCGGCGAAGGGCGACCCCGGGAAGCAGGTGTTGGCCGAGGCCGATATGGCCGACCCGCCGCTCTCGGCAATGAACCCGCCGGTGGGGAACATGGCCCCGCCCAGGAAGGTGTGGATCACACCGATGTCCTGGTCGATCATGGCTCGGGCCGCTTCGATGCCCAGGGCGGCGTCGTTGAAGTCACCGGTGTAGGTGACGACCATCTCGTAGTCGGGATTGATGGACTTGAGGCCGGCCTCCATGGACTTGGCGGCGACGACCACGAAGGCGAGCTCGGGGCCGCCGATGAAGCCGGCCGTGGTGGCTCCGGTGCGCTCGAGGAGCTGGGCCGTCGCGACGCCGAGCAACCAGTGGATCTCGAAGTAGTCGTCGCTGGACTGGCCGTAGCAGGGGTGCGCGTCGGTCAGGGTGCCGTTGAGGTAGAAGGCGATGTGCTCGAACTCCTCCTCGCAGGCGATGGCGTCGATACCGTCCTGCAACTCGGTGGCACCCACGGCGAGGAAGTCCAGGTTCTGGCGGGCCAGGTCGGCGAGGGCCGTCTCGGCGTCGACGGGGTTGATGAAGTCCGACACGATCACCGTCCAGCCGAGTTCGTCGGCCACGGCACGGGCGCCGTCCACGAAGCTCTGGTAGAAGCCGCCGTCGTTGGTGTCGCCGGGGCTGGCGATGCCGATCCGGACCTCGCCGTCGCCGTTGATGTCGGGTTGGCCGGCGACGAGCGTGCCCTCCATGCCGTCGTCGGCGGGCTCGTCCGTCGGTTCGTCCATCGGCTCCTCGCCGGTGGCCGCGGCTGCCTCTCCCGCGGCCTCGGCCGCGGCGCGGGGCCCGGCCGCCCCGGGCTGGGGGGCGGCGGGCGCCGGTCTCGCCTCGTCGGCGGCGGCCTGGGCCTCCTGCAGGGCCGCCTCGGCGGCGGCGACCGCGTCCTGGTTGCCCTCGGCCGTGGCGTGTGCCAGGTCGGCCGCGGCCTGCGCGGCCTCGGCCGCGGCGAGCGCCGATGCGGCGGCGGCTGCGGCTGCCTGCGACTCGGTGATCGCGTTGGCGGCTTCGGCCTCGGCACTCCGGGCGTCGTTCATCGCCTGCGCGGCGGTGTCGGATGCGCCGCTGTCGCCACCGCAGGCGGCGGCGGTGAGTGCCACGGCGAGCGCCACGGCGACGAGCTTGCTGGAACGCTTCGATGTGGTCACGTTGGTTCTCCCCTCCTTGTCCTGTGTCCGCGGTGTCCGTGCCGGTCCACCGGACCGCCTCCGGACGGGTGCGGACACACCTGCGACCGCCCGATGCGGCGGCCGAGGGCACCGGCGGACATTAGTCCTGATTGCTCACGGGTTCGGGTTTGTTGGGGGTCCCCACCCGCGGGGGCGCCGCTCCCACCGCCGGCGTCGTGACCGGCGACCTGTACTGGGGGTGGGTGCTCGTGGGGGCGCCTGGCGCGGTGAGGTTGTGGCTGTTGACTGGGTGTGTTGGGGGTGGGTGCTCGTGGGGGCGCCTGGCGCGGGGAGGTTGTGGCTGTTGACGGGGGGGGTTGGGGGGGGGTGGCCGTGGGGGGGGCTGGCGCGGGGGGGGGGTGGTCGTGGGGGCGCCTGGCGCGGGGAGGTCGTCGGAGTCGACGGGGTGTGTTGGGGGTGCGTGCCCGTGGGGGTGCCCCCGCCGGGTCGGGGTTTCTTGTTCAGGTCCGGGTTGGGTCCACTGCGGGGAGATGCTGAACCCGCCGAGGTCAGCGGGATTGGGGTGTTCAGCATCGGAGGGGTATGTGTTCGGCGATGGGGCGGAAGGTCGGCAGCGCAGGAAACGACTCGTTGGGGTGTTCAGCATCGGAGGGGTATGTGTTCGGCGGATCGCCACCATCGCCCATCGCCGCGAGAATTCCGGGTTGGGGTGTTCAGCATCGGAGGGGTATGTGTTGAGGTTTGCGGTCGGGGTATTGCATGGTGAGTTCGCCGCGGGGCCCGCGGGTGATTTCGGCGCCGCGTTTGGAGTGGATTTCCTTGTGGTGGCAGTGCCCGCAGAGCAGGCAGAGGTTGTCCAGGTCGGTGGGGCCGCCGTCTTTCCAGTTGCAGATGTGGTGGGGTTCGCAGTAGCTGTTGGGGGCGCCGCAGCCGACGCAGCCCTTGTCGCGCACCGCGAGGGCGATGCGTTGCGCGTCGGTGGCGTCGCGCACGGCGCGACCCAACCAGAG
>MKWU01006573.1_pt1 | contig 11723 bp, 10 predicted proteins | sample 809101 | NCBI WGS metagenome assembly MKWU01 (sample SAMN05860141, study PRJNA318959) | sponge metagenome | host: Aplysina aerophoba | place: Slovenia: Piran, Adriatic Sea, Gulf of Piran | collected 2013-05-07
GACCATGCACTCCTCGATGAGTTGGTGCGAGACGAGACGATCCGCCGTCTCGACGTGCGCGACGCCTCCGCCCGGGGAGAGGAAGACGCGTGGCTCGCCGAGCTCGAGGTCGACCGCGCCGCGCCGCCGCCGCGCCCGGCGCAGCGCGCCGTAGACGTCGCGGAGCGCTTCCAGATGAGGCACGAGCGGACCGAGGCGCCGGCGCGCGGGCGCATCGCCGTTGAACACCGCCCCCTCCACCTCCTCGTAGGTGAGACGGGCCCGCGAACGCATGACCGCATCGCGAAAGTACGCCCGTGTGACCCTGCCCCTCCGATCGACATGGAGCTCGCAGGCGAGGCAGAGCCGCTCGACCTCGGGCCTGAGCGAGCAGATTCCGTTCGAGAGCCGCTCCGGCAGCATGGGCACGACCCGCCCGGGAAAATAGACGGAAGTGCCGCGCACGGCAGCTTCCCGATCGAGGGCGGAGCCGGGCGGCACGTAGTGCGAGACGTCGGCGATGGCCACCGTGAGCTTCCATCCGCCCGTGCGCGGCGCACAGTGCACGGCGTCGTCGAAGTCCTTCGCATCCGGCCCGTCGATCGTCACCAGGGGGAGGTCGCGGAGATCCACCCGGTCGCCGGGCACGTCCGGAACATCGAAGGGGAGTCCGGCCGACTCGGCCAGCACGTCATCCGGCCAGGCGTGGGGTATCCCGTGCGCCCGAAGCGCGATCTCCGCCGCCATCCCCGGCCGTTCCGGATCCCCCAGGCGTTCGACGATGCGCCCGAGCGGACCGGCGCCGCGCCGATCCCGGGGCGGCGGCTCGACGATCTCGGCCACCACGATCTCTCCCTCTACCCCCTGCCCGTCCGGAATCACCACGTCATGGGGAAGGTTGCGGTGCTCGGGGGATACGAAGGCCATTCCGTCGGAACGGAAGAAGCGCCCGACGACGATTCGCAGGTTGCGCTCGAGCACCTCGACCACGGTACCGGAACGCCGGGCCTCGAAACGCCCGCCCCGCCGGGAGAGACGCAGCTCGCAGGCGATCCGGTCTCCGTGCATGAGCCCGCGCATCTCCCGGGCCGAAAGGAAGACATCCTCGCCTCCGTCGTCGCGGGCGAGGAAGCCGTACCCGTCGCGATGGGCGATCACGCGCCCGCGCACCACCTCAGGCGGGTACACGAACACCCTTGCTTCTTGTCATCCGGGGGGCGCTGCCGTACATTTCCCGGCCTTCCACCGGCCGAGGTGGCGGAACTGGTAGACGCGCTAGCTTCAGGTGCTAGTGGGGGCAACCCCGTGGAGGTTCAAATCCTCTCCTCGGCACCAAAGTCGCGTCGCGACGGGCCGGCGGCGGCTCAGGGCAGGTCCATGCCGCGCTGAACGGCGGGACGGGCCATCAGGCTCTCGTACCAGCGCTTCACGTTCGGAAAGTCCGCGAGATCGACCTCCTGCCAGTCATGGCGGAACACCCAGGGAAGGGTCGCGAAGTCCGCGATCGAGAGCTCCCCGGCGAGATGGTCTCGGCCCTCGAGGCGCGCGTCGAGCACCCCGTACAGGCGCCGGCACTCCCGGTAATAGCGGTCGATGGCGTAGGGCACCTGCTCTTTCGCGGCGCGCTTGAAGTGGTGTACCTGGCCGAACATCGGCCCGACTCCGCCCATCTGGAACATGAGCCACTGGACCACCTCGTACCGGGCCGCGGTCTCGCTCGGCATGAAGCGACCGGTCTTCTCCGCGAGGTACATCAGGATGGCGCCCGACTCGATGACGGTGTAGGGCACGCCGTTCGGACCGTCGCGATCGACGATCGCCGGAATCTTGCTGTTCGGGTTGATCCCGACGAATTCCGGGGTGAACTGATCGTCCTTCGAGATGTCGATCGGATGCAGCTCGTAGTCGAGGCCGCATTCCTCGAGCATGACGGTCGCCTTGCGGCCGTTCGAGGTCTTCCAGGTATAGCAATCGATCACGTGGTTCATCCGGGCTGGGCAAGCGCGGAACTCTAACCCAGGACCCCGGCCCCCGCCAGCTTGGCGCCGCCGTCAGGTGAGCGGGAGGACGACCTCGAAGGTGGTGCCGCCGGGGCCGCTCTCGGCCAGGCGCGCACGCCCGCCGTGGTGCTCGGCGATGCGCCGGACGAGCACGAGACCGAGCCCGACGCCCCGCTCCGCCGTTGTTCCGGACGGATGCGGGCCCTCCGCCGCAGTCTCGATGCGGAAGAAGGGCTCGAAGATCCGTTCCCGGAGGTGGTCGGGGATCGGCCGCCCGCCGTTCGTCACCCGGAGCACGGCCTGCGACGGTGGCCCCCCCCGGCGCGCCAGCTCCGCGGAAATGGCGGTTCCGGCGCCATGCCGGACCGCGTTCTCGAGCAGGTTGCGGGCGAGCCGCCGGAGCAGCCGTTCAACGGCCGTCAAGGTGACCGGCTCGCCGCGGACATCGATACCGACGCGTGCCCCTCCTGGGCAAGGATGGCAAGGAGGTCCACGGGCTCGGCATCCCCGGCCGCGTCCGGCGCATCGAGGCGAGCCGCGGTCAGCAACTCCTCGATCAGCTCGTCGAGCTCCGCGATGTCGCGCTCGATGCCGGCCCGCCGCTCGGAATCGCCGTCCAGAAGCTCGATCGCCAGCCGGATGCGGGTGAGGGGGGTGCGGAGCTCGTGCGACGCCCCGGCGAGGATGTGGCGCTGCGCGTCGACGAGACGCTCGATCCGTTCCGCGGCCCGGTTGAAGCTGGCCGCGAGACGGGCGACCTCGTCCCGGCCTTCCACCTCGACCCGCGTGGACAGCGACCCCGCCCCGAGCTCGTCCACCCGAGCCTGCAGCCGCTCGATCCGGCGGGAGAGACCGCGCGCGAGCGGCCACGCTCCGATGGCGATGGCGGCGGCGAGGAGAACGAGCGGTCCCAGCCAGAGCGGAACCCAGTAGGGAAGCCAGTGGCTCCACGCCGGGATGGCCTTTCGCCGTGCGGCGAGCCAGCGTCCGTCGTCGAGACGGAAGAAGAACCGGCGCGAGTACCCTCCGTGCGGATGATGGTGGGACGGTGCGCCTTCGCGCCGCCACCGGCGCGGGAGCGGGACCGGCCGGCCGGCCGCCGCCACGAGGCGAAGCCTCGAGTCGTAAAGCGAGACGTCGACCTGGAAGCGTTGCGCGAAGGTCTCGAGGGTGCGCCGCACGACGGCGGGCTCCGCCTCGTCCGCCGGCACGACCCGGGTGAGGAGATAGCCCATCGCGGAACGAAGCGTGGACTGCTCGGCGAAGTCATCGTCGGACACCACCCGCCCGACCCAGGCGGCCGCTCCCGCGAGCACCGCGAACGTGACGAGGATGACGAGGAAGCCGAGGTAGATCCGCAGGTAGAGCCGTCTCACGACCCGCTCCCCGAAACGACGCCGCCGGGAGTCCGAATCGGGGTGGGATCGACCGCGGAGCGGGAGAACACGTAGCCGACCCCGCGCACGGTGAGGATGCGGCGCGGGTGGCGGGGATCGGCCTCGATGGCCTGCCGGATCCGCGACACGTGCACGTCGATGCTGCGGTCGAAAGCTTCGAGGTCTTCGCCGCGCACGAGCTGCATCAGGGCATCACGGCTCAGCACCTTGCCCGCCCGGGTCGCGAGCGCCCAGAGGAGCTCGAACTGGTGGCTCGTGATTGGCCGCTCCTCGCCCTCGAGCCGGACCACCCGCGCGGTGCGGTCGATCTCGAGGGCGCCGAATCGAAGAGCCTCCGGCCGGGATTCCGAAGACTCCCGCCGGCGCAGGATGGCGCGAAGCCGGGCGAGCAGCTCGCGCGGATCGAATGGCTTGGGCAGATAGTCGTCGGCCCCGATCTCGAGACCGACGATCCGATCCGGCGGGTCCCCGCGCGCGGTGAGCATCAGGATGGGCACGTCGGACTCGGCGCGCAGGCGCCGGCACAGATCGAGGCCGTCCCCGTCCGGCAGCATGATGTCCAGGATGACCGCATCGAAGGCTTCGCGCCGGGCGGCGGCGAACCCTTCGGCCACCGTCTCCCGCGACGACACCACGTATCCGGCCCGCTCGAGGTACTCGCCGAGCATCTCGGCCAGCGAGCGGTCGTCGTCGACGACGAGGATCCGCCTTCGCTCCGCCGGGCATGCCGCGGTCATCGCCTTCGTCACCTGGCGCGCCGGTCGCGCCGGGGGCGCCGGGGCGATGTCGCGGTCTTCGCCGGCCGGCCCGGCGCGGCGCGACTCCCGGCGCCGCGAACCGGCCCGTCCGGCGCCCCGGACGGGGCGCCGGGGGCCGCCCGCATCCGCCCCTGCCCCGATCCTCGTGCCCGCCCCCGTGGCCCGCGCCGGCCGGGCCCCCCCCGCATCAGCCCGTGCCCGAATCGTCGTGCCGGCCCCGGTGCCCGTGCCGGCCCCGATGCCGCTTGAGCCGCGAAACGATCTCGCTTCGCTGCTCCGCAGTGAGCACCGCGCCCACCTGGAGGACGGCCTCCAGGGCCTTGCGGCTCTTGCGGTCCGCGAGGGCGACGTGCCTGGCCCGAAGCGCCTCGAGGCCCTCGGGGTCGAGATCGGCCCGTTCGAGCTCGGTGATCCACGCGTGGCGCAGCTCGCGATGCTCGCCCATCGCGCCCGCCAGCTCACCGGCCGCCTGGCCCACGATCTCCCGGATCGCCTCGCCCTGCTCGTCGGTGACGTCGACCATCCGATCCAGCCAGAACAGGGCGTGGTCCTGCATGTGCTCCTTCCACCGGTCGGGATCTCCGTGGCGCCCCTTCGATTCGCCGGCGCGCCCGCCGTGGCCCCATCCATGGTGCCCCATCGAGCCCATCCAGCGCCCGCCATGGCTCCAGGCGTCGGTCGCCATGACCAGGGTCCCACCGCCGATCGCCCCCACCGCGAACACCGCGACGAGGGCCGCCGCCAACTTCACCCGGCGTCGCGGCGTCCGGGGATCGTTCATCTGCGTATCGTCCTTCTGCGTGCTCATCGAGCCATCTCCTCAAGGTTTGCCAAGCGCGGCCAGTTTGGGACGCCCGGCTTGCTCGAATGCTGCGCCAACGTAAAGTCTCGTAAAGCCGATCAGGTGAAGTCGAAGGGCGGCCGTCCGGCCCGGCGCCGCAGCCAGTTCATCGCGTCGCGCACGACCGGGCTCGCGAGCAGCCGGAGCTCGAACCGCCGCTTGCCGGGAAAATCGATGAGGACGAGCCCGGCGAGTATCGAGAGAAGGCCCTGGCCCGGCAGCACGAGCATCGCGAAGCCGGCCAGCACGAACATCCATCCGAGCACGTTGCGGACGACGAGCATCGCACCGCCGGCAAGGAGCGAGACCAGTCCGCCGCCGTTCGACGGTGCAAAGAGGGCGGCCCGCGGCTTCGAGTAGTGGTCCGCGGGTAGGTGGATGAGGACCATGCTCACGAGCACGACGGACAGCACGAGACTCCCGAGCGAGCCGGCCGCGACCGCCCAGACCACCCACTGGTGGGCCTCGCTCCACGACCAGGCGGCGCCGAGAATCTCGATCATCGATAACCCGCCCGGCCTTGGTGCCGCCCGGCAACTGTGCTAAACATCGCGCGCCCCGGCCATCGCGCAAAAGCGCCTTGTCCATCGACGCGCCCTTCGCGCCGGACTTCGCCGCGAGGGACGATACGCCGAAGCGGCGGAGCGGGACCTTCGCCGGGCACGCGTCAAGCGGCCCTCGGCACCCGGCTTCGTGCTGCGCCGTCGCGGCGGCTCGAGGGAGCACGGACCGCCACCGAGCGTGAATCGGCGGCCGCAAAGGGAGAATGGTGAAACATGCGGGTCAACCTTCAGGGGCGCAGCCTCCTTCGTATCGGCGACTTCGCGCCGGCGGAGATCCTGCACGTCCTCGATCTTTCCGAACGGCTCAAGCGCGAGAAGCGCGCGGGAGCAGAAGACCGGCGTCTCGAGGGGCGCAACATCGCGCTCATCTTCGAGAAGAGCTCCACCCGCACGCGCTGCGCATTCGAGGTCGCGGCCGCGGATCAGGGGGCGCACACGACCAATATCGACAGCTCCGGCACCCATCTCGGCGCGAAGGAATCGATGCGCGACACGGCCCGGGTGCTCGGCCGGCTCTATGACGGCATCGAGTACCGGGGTCACGCCCACCGATCCGTGCAGGAGCTTGCCCTTCACTCGGGGGTTCCGGTGTGGAACGGCCTCACCGACGAGCACCACCCGACGCAGGCGCTCGCCGATCTCATGACGATGCGCGAGCACGGCTCCGGGGACCTCGCGGGCGTTCGCCTCGCATTCCTTGGTGACGCATCGAACAACACCGCCGCCTCCCTGGTGATGGCCGCGGCCACGATGGGCATGGACGTCAGGGTCGCGGCCCCGCGCGCGTGCTGGCCCGGGCCGTCCAACCGGGCGGAGGCCGAAGCGGCCGCCGCGGCCGCGGGCGGGCGGGTGTCGGTGGACGAGGGGATCGCGGATGCGGTCGCGGGCTGTGACTTCGTCTATACCGACGTGTGGGTGTCCCTCGGCGAGCCGGAGAAGATCTGGGCGGAGCGCATCGAACAGCTGCGGCCCTACCAGGTGAACCGATCCGTGATGGCCGCGACGGGGAACCCACGAACCCGCTTCCTGCACTGCCTTCCGGCATTTCACGACCTCGAGACTGCCGTCGGGCGCGACATTCATGAACGCTTCGGCCTCGACGCGATGGAGGTCACCGACGAAGTGTTCGATTCCGACGCTTCCATCGTCTTCGATCAGGCCGAGAACCGGATGCACACCATCAAGGCGCTGATGATCGCGACTCTGACGGGCGAGTAGTACCGCACTGCGGTGGCGCCGGAGCGGGTTAGAAGGGCAGGCGGCGAACGATCGTTTCCTCCCGGTCGGGACCGGTGGAGATGAGATCGATCGGCGTGTCGAGAATCGATTCGAGGCGGTCGATGTAGGCGCGGGCGTTCGCCGGAAGGTTGCTCTCGGAGCGCAGCCCCACCGTCGAGTCGCTCCATCCGGGACGGTCCTCGTAGATCGGCTCGCAGTCCGCGAGCCCTTCCGCCCCGACCGGCGAAGTGGTGCGAACCGCCCCGTTGCACCGGTACCCGACGCAGATCCGGACCGTGTCGAGGCCGTCGAGGACATCGAGCTTCATCAGGCACAGCCCGTCCACACCGCTCAGTTGAAGCGACTTGCGCAGCGCCACCGCGTCCATCCAGCCGCATCGCCGCGGCCTTCCGGTGGTTGCCCCGACTTCTCCTCCCCGATCGGCGAGATGCCGCCCCAGGTCGTCGCGAAGCTCGGTCGGAAACGGCCCGGAGCCGACCCGCGTCGCGTAGGCCTTGGTGATGCCGAGGACGTGGTCAATCCGGTTCGGGCCGGTCCCGCTTCCGGTGGCGGCGCCCCCCGCCGTGGTATTGGAGGAGGTGACGTAGGGGTAGGTGCCATGGTCGACGTCGAGAAGGCTCCCCTGGGCGCCCTCGTAGAGGATGTTCGACCCCTTGCGGCCGAGCTGGTGGAGCCGCTCCCCGACATCGTCCACGAGCGGCCCGACGACACCGACGGCTCCGAGCGCCTCGTCGCACACCTCGTCGACCGACACGGGCCCGGCATGGTAGTAGCCGCGCAGGACGAAGTTGTGGAAGTCGAGGACCTCCTCGACCTTGGCGCGGAACCGTTCGGGGTGGAAGAGGTCTCCCACCCGGATGGCCCGGCGCGCCACCTTGTCTTCGTACGCCGGCCCGATGCCGCGCCGGGTGGTTCCGATCGCTCCACCCGCCCGGTGGGATTCGCGCGCCTCGTCGAGCCGGACGTGATACGGCAGGATGAGCGGACAGGCTTCGCTGAGGACCAGCCGCTCCGTCACCGGGACCCCGCGATTCTCGAGCCCGTCGATCTCGCTCACCAGGGCCGCCGGCGACAGCACGACGCCGTTGCCGATGAGACAGACGACCCCCGGACGCAGGATCCCCGAGGGAATGATGTGCAGCACCGTCTTCTCGCCGCCCACCACCAGCGTGTGCCCGGCGTTGTGCCCGCCCTGGAATCGGACCACCGCCTGTGCCCGCTCGGTGAGGAGGTCGACGATCTTCCCCTTTCCCTCGTCTCCCCACTGGGTCCCGACGACGACGACCGATCTACCCACCGCCGGTCTCCCCCGGAAGCGGGCGTGCGATCCAGCCCTCTTGCGCGCGAACGAGCTCCCGATCGCACTCGAGCTCGCGCGCCCCCCCCCACTGGCCGGGCAGGCGAGACACCCCCCGCTCTCCCGCGCCCCGCAGCCCGGTCCCCGCCCCCCCGCCGCCTCCCCTCCGCCCGCCTCACCCGGCCACGGCGCGAGCCCCCCGCCGCGGCGCGAAGGCCGGTGGCCGCCGAGCTGATGGAGGGTTCGCAGGTCCGCACTGAAGCCGGTGGCCGGCCGCGGCCGGCCGGCCACCGCGTTCATGCCGTCGTAGCGCCCGCCCCGGGCGATCTCCCGACCGTGTCCCCGCACGAAGGCGGCGAACCCGATTCCTCCGTGATAGCGATAGCCCCTGAGCTCGGCCAGGTCGAAATGAACCGTCTCGCCGCGGTGCCGGAACCCGTTCGAAATGGCGCGGAGATCTCCGAGGGCTCCCGCCACCTCCTCGGGAACCCGCGGCTCGCCGGAGAACCGGGCGGCGGCCTCGTCCAGGATCTCGGGCCCCCCGTTCAGCTTCGCGAGGTGCCCGAGCCGTTCGCGCCAGGGAGCGGGCACTCCCTGCAGCAGGTCGTCGATCTCGGCTTCGGCCTTGCGCTGCAGGGCGGCGAAGAGCGGAGCTTGCGCCGCTTCATCGAGCGCCGCGCCGCGGGCGAGCCCGCGGAACACGCCGAGGTGACCCACGTCGACGTGAGGGTGCTCGACCCCCGCCCGGCGCAGCATCTCCAGCATCAGGCCGATCGCCTCGACGTCGCTCTCCACCCCCACGTGGCCGTAGATCTCGGCCCCCGCCTGAATCGGGGCGCGGGACGCCGATACCCGGCTCGCTCGGGCGTGCAGCACCGTGCCCGCGTAGCACAGGCGAACCGGCACGTCTCCCCGGGCCAGTCGATGGGCGTCGATCCGGGCCACCTGCGGCGTCATGTCGGCCCGCACGCCGAGCATCCTCCCCGAGTCCTGATCGGTGACCTTGAAGGTCCGGAGGTCGAGATCGGGGCCGGTGCCGCGCAGGAGGGAGTCGAGGTACTCGAGGAACGGAGGCATCACGAGCTCGTAGCCCCACGCGAGAAAGAGATCGATGACCTTGCGGCGCAGCTCCTCCAGCCCGAGCGCGTCGGGGGGAAGGACCTCGTCGAACCCGGCCGGCAACAGCCACGGACTGGCAGCCGGCATCGATCAGCGGCTCAGGTAGAGAAGGACGACCCCCGCCACCATGCTCGCGAGCCCTCCGAGCCTGAGCGCGTTGTCGCCGAGCTCATCCAGGCGCGCAAGCAGGCGGCGGACCGAAGACGGGCTGAGGAAGGGCATGATGCCTTCGAGGACGAGCAGGAGCGCGACCGCCGCGAGCAGATCGCCCCACATCTTGGCCTAGCGATCGCCGCCGCGCGCCGCGCCGGGACCCCCGGGGTCGTTGAAGACGTCCCAGAATTCCGAGCCGGGATGCAGGAGTATCACGTCGGACTTGTTGCGAAAGGCTCCGGTATAGGCATTGAGGCTGCGGTAGAAGCGGTAGAACTCCGGATCGGCGTTGTACGCGCCGGCGTAGATCTCCGTCGCCGTGCCGTCGCCTTCCCCGCGTGTCCGCTCCGCCTCCCGGGTGGCCTCGGCGAGAAGCACCTCGCGCTCGCGCTCGGCCACCGCCCGGATCTTCTTCGCCTCCTCCTCGCCCCGGGACCGGCGGTCCTTCGCGACCTCCTTGCGTTCCGCGGCCATGCGCTGGTACACCGAGTTGCTGACCGCATCCTCGAGATCGATGCGCTTGATCCGAACGTCGATGACCTCCATTCCGAGGCCCACGGCCTTCTCGTTGAGCGAAATGGTGAGCTCGGTCATGATCTCGGCCCGATCCTCGGCCACCACCTCGGGGATCGTGCGCCGCCCGAACGCTTCCTTGAGGTCGGTCTGGTTGAGGGCGTGGAGGCGGGCCGCGCCGGTGCGCGGGCTGCCGCCGGTCGCGATGAAGAACCGCTGGACGTCCGAGATCCGCCACTTGACGTAGGAATCGACGTTGACGTTCTTCTTCTCCTTGGTGAGATAGAGCTCCGGGGCGGTATCCAGGGTCTGGATGCGCGCGTCGAACTTGCGCACGTCCTGGAAGAACGGCATCTTGAAGTGGAGCCCCGGGCGGTAGTCGTCGCGCACGATCTTCCCGAGCTGGAACAGGATTGCGCGCTCGCGCTCGTTGACCACGAACACCGAGAAGCTCGCGACGATCAACGCGACGACGAGGATTACGATTCCGATGCGAGCGCTCACTGCCGCGACCTCCCCCGGCTCCTGGCCGTCTGCCCTGAAGACGTGCCGCCGGTCCCCGACCCGGAGCTGTCGAACGACGAAGCCGAATCGTCCGCGCTCCGATCTCCGGTTACGCCGGTAAGCAGCTTGTCCAGTGGAACGTACAACAGGTTGTTGCCGCCCTCGACGTCGAGCAGGACCTTCGTCGAGTTGCTGAGAACGTCCTCCATGGCATCGATATAGAGCCGCTGGCGCGTCACTTCGGGCGACTTGCTGTACTCGGTGAGGACGCTGGTGAACCGGGACGCGTCGCCCTGCGCCTCGTTGATCACCCGCTGCTTGTAACCCTCGGACCGCTCGAGCATGGCGTTCGCCTCGCCGCGCGCCCGCGGCAGGATCTCCGCCGCATAGGCTCGCGCCTCGTTCTTGTACCGCTCCTCGTCCTCGCGCGCCTTTACGGCGTCGGAGAAGGCGTCGCGCACCTGGTTGGGCGGCTGCGCTCTTTGCATGTTGACGCTCGTCACCAGCAGGCCGGTCTCGTAGCGATCGAGGATATCCTGGGTCAGCTCGCGGACCTGCTCCGCGACGACCGCCCGTCCGTCTGTCAGCACGAAGTCCATGATGTTGCGGCCCACCACCTCGCGGATGGCGCTCTCCGTCGCCTGGCGGAGGGTCAGGTCGGGGTCGCGCACCCGGAACCGGTAGTTGCGCGCGTCCTTGATGCGGTAGTGCACCGCGAACTGGACGTCGACGATGTTCTCGTCGCGGGTCAGCATCAGCGATTCGGGGGGAACGGGCCGTTCGCCTCCGTCGCTGCGGTATCCGATCTCGGCGCGCCGGATCTCCTCCACGTTGACCTTCTCCACCGTGTCGATCAGGTACGGCACCCAGTGAGGTCCGGAGCCGGTGGTCTCGAGATAGCGGCCGAAGCGAAGGACCACCCCTTCCTCGGCCGGCTCGACGATGTAGATTCCGGCGAGCCCCCAGCCGACGACGACGAGGGCGACGATGATGCCAAGACCGCGGGTGCCGAGCGAACGAAGTCCCTTTCCGCCGCCGCCGCCGCCGCCGGTCCGGCCGCCGCCGCTTCCGCTGCCGCCACCGCGGAAGAGTCCCTGCAGGCGGCGCTGCAGGTTGCCGAGAAGCTCATCGAGATCCGGCGGCCCCGACTGCTTCCCTCCGCGATTCCCCCACGGGTCACGGTCGCGGCCGCCGCCGTTGCCGTCCGGTTGATTCCACGCCATTGAATGCTGCCCTTTCCTGCCGGCTCGCGGACATTCCGCAGCGAAGCCGCGAAAGGAGCAATTCTGCCTGTGCCCGTCCCGGAAAGCCACCGGCACGTGCGCCGCAATTCGCGAACGGGCGACGACCCGCGGCGGCG
>MKWU01006574.1_pt1 | contig 11723 bp, 8 predicted proteins | sample 809101 | NCBI WGS metagenome assembly MKWU01 (sample SAMN05860141, study PRJNA318959) | sponge metagenome | host: Aplysina aerophoba | place: Slovenia: Piran, Adriatic Sea, Gulf of Piran | collected 2013-05-07
TCGCGGCGGGTGTCGTGGTGGCCGGCTACCTCGCCGACGCCCTCTACGTGCGGATACTCCAACGGGTCGGCCATCGGCTCCTCGCCGCGCTTCGCGAAACCGTCTACCGGCGCACGCTCCGGCTCCCCCGCGCCTACTTCGACCGGAATCCGATCGGCTCGGTCCTCACCCGGGTGACGAGCGACGTGGAGGCGCTCGGCGAGAGCCTCGCCGGGCACGCCCTGTCCCTCATCACGGATCTCCTGAAGACGGTCGCGTTCGTGGCGATGATGTTCTGGCTGAGCTGGAAGGCGACCCTCGTCCTCCTCGCGATGCTGCCCGTGCTCCTGGTGGTGATGGACTTCTTCCAGCGCCGGGTCCGGGCTTCCTTCCTGTGGGCGCGGCAGGCGCTGTCGGAGGCGACGGGCTACCTGCAGGAGTGCCTCGCGGGGGCGAAGACGGTGCAGCTCTATGCGGCGGAAGCGAAGGTCCTGGCCGACTTCGAACGGCGCAACCGGCGCTTTTACCTGGCGCAGAACACTTCCAACCTCTACGACGCGATGCTGTACTCCCTCGTCGAGGGGCTGACCAGCCTCGGCCTCGCGGTGGTGCTGTGGTACTCGGCGGGTGCGATGCTCGCGGGGACGATGACCATCGGCGTGCTCGTCGCGTTCATGGAGTACATCCAGCGCCTGTTCGTTCCGGTTCGCGAGCTCGCGCAGCAGCTCGCGATTCTTCAGCGGGCCCTCGGCGCCCTCGACCACATCGGCGGGCTGCTCGCGGAGCCGCTCGACCCGGCGGAGCCGCCCATCGCCGGGCCGGGAACCGGCGATGCGCCGCGTTTCGACCGGCTCGATCTCGAAGCCGTCCGCTTTCGCTACGCCCCGCACCAGCCGGAGGTGTTGCGAGGGATCGACTTGCGGGTCCGCCGGGGAGAGATGGTGGCCATCGTCGGAGCGACGGGCTCCGGCAAGTCGACCGTAGCGCGGTTGATCGCCCGCGCCTACGGAGGCTACCGGGGCTCAATCCGGCTGAACGGCGAGGAGATCACCTCGTTCGACGCGGACCGGATCGGGCGGATGGTCTCCGTCGTGCACCAGAACGTGTTCCTGTTCCACGGCTCGGTCGAGTTCAACATCACCCTGGGGCGGCACGGGAGAGAGGCGGCGGTACATGCGGCGCGCCAGGTCCGGGCCGACGACTTCATCCGCGATCTCCCGGGCGGATACGACTTCGAAGTGGCGCATGGCGGTGCGAATCTCTCCGCCGGCCAGGCCCAGCTCGTCTCGTTCGCGCGGGCGGTCGCCGCCGGTGCGGACCTCGTGGTGCTGGACGAGGCGACGAGCTCGGTCGACTCGATGACCGAGGAGCTGATCGAACGGGCGCTGGCGAGGCTCTACGCGACCCGGACGGTGATCGCGATCGCGCACCGGCTGAGCACCATCCGGCGCGCGGACCGGATCGTGGTGCTCGACGCGGGTGAGGTGGTGGAGGCCGGCACCCACGACGAGCTCGTCCGGCGCGGCGGCGCCTATGCGGGGTTGCTCGGCGACAGGTAGCGTCCGTACGTGTGCGTGGCGCCGGAATCAGCCCGCGGCCGCGCCGAGGCGGGCGAGGGCGAGGTCGCGAAGCTCCGCCTTTCGCACCTTGCCGCTCGAGGTCATCGGCAGCTCCGCGACGAAGAGAACGTGGCGCGGCAGCTTGAAGCTCGCGACCCGGCCGCGCCCGAGCTCGAGGATCTCGCGGGCGAGCGCGTCGCGCCTCGCGTCTCGTTCCGCGCGGCTCTCCGATTCGCATCCCGCTCCCGGACCGGCGTCGCGCTCCTCGCGCGGAACGACGAAGGCGACGGCCACCTCCGTCATCCGCTCGTCGGGGTAGGCGACGACCGCCGCCGCGCACACCGCCGGGTGCTCGAGGAGGAGCTGCTCCACCTCCACCGGGTCCACGTTCTCGCCGCCGACCTTGATCATGTCCTTGCAGCGGCCAAGGAAGCGCAGGTACCCGTCTTCGCGCAGGTATCCGAGGTCGCCGCTTCGCAGCCACCCCTCGGAGTCGATCGCGGCCGCCGTCTCCACGGGTTTGCGGTAGTAGCCCTGCATCAGGTTGTAGCTCCGGACCAGGATCTCGCCCGGCGCCCGGGGCGGCAGCTCCTCGCCGGATTCCGGGTCCGCGATGCGGATCTCGAACCCGTCGCAGGGGTGCCCGGACGTCTCGCAGCGCTGCTCCTCGCTCGAGTCGAGGAAGGAGGTGCAGATGTTGGCGCCGCCCTCGGTCGAGCCATAGGCGGTCAGGGTCTGCATCGTGGGGAAGACCTCGCGCACGCGCCGCACGATCGGGACCGAGCTCGCCATGCCGCTCGGAAAGAAGCCGATTCGAAGGCTCGACGTGTCGCGCGGCCGCCGTTCCTGGGCGTCCATGAGCGCCTTGAGGTGGCTGTCGAAGCCCTGCATCTGGGTTGCCCGCTCCGTCTCGACGAGCCCGACGCACTCGTCCGGATCGAAGCTCGCGGTGAGGACCTGCCGGCTGCCCGCCATGACGGAAAGGAGCGGCCCGTCCACGTAGCCGAATATGTGGAAGAGCGGAAGGTAGTTCAGCACCACGTCCGCTTCGGTGATCGCGAGCCGCTCCATGCGGTCGCACTGGTTGCGAAGGAGGTGGTGGTTGCGCATCACCCCCTTGGGGAAGCCCGTGGTGCCGGACGTGAACATGATGAAAAGGGTGTCGTCCACCGCCACCGCGGCCGCCCGCGCCGCGAGGTCGGCGTCGCTCACCGAGCGCCCGGCTTCGACGAGGGCGGGGTACGCGGCAGCTCCCGGGTGCTCCCGATCGGATACGGTGACGATCCGTTCGAGGAGGGGAAAGCGTTCGCTTCGAAGCGGAGCGGTTCCGCAGCCGGCTCCGCTCTCCGGTACCAGCTCGCGCACCATGGCGAGATAGTCGACGGGTCCCGAGACGTCGTGGGTGATGAGGGTCGAGCAATCGCCCTGGCGCACCACGTACTCGATGTCGCCGGTGCGAAAACGCGTGTTGGCGGGTACCAGGATCGCTCCGATCCGGGCGATCGCGAAGAGGAGGTGGACCCACTCGGGGCAGTTGTTGAGCCAGAGGCAGACCTTGTCGCCGGGGGCGACGCCAAGCGCGATGAGCCCTTTCGCCGCCTCGTCGACCCGGCGCGCAATTTCCGCGAAGGACTGGCGCGCCGCGCCGAAGACGAGCGATTCCCGGTCGCCCCACCGCGCGGCCGCGCGCGCGGGAAGCTCCCCGACCGGGGTCCGGCCGTCCCAGCGCCCGCGGTGACGTTCGGGCAGCACGTGCGCGGCGCCCCGGCGGGTCTTCGAGCTTCGACTTGTCATCCGTCCTCCGATTTCCCGCCTCTTTCGAAACCCGCGCCCCAATGCCCGGAACCGCGGGTCCGGGGCCGGGTTTCGCAGCAACTGCGCTTCGACCCCCACGCCGACTTCGAACTTCCGGGTCTCCCGGCGGTTCCGCGAAGGTTGCAACCATTCGGCAACCCGTGCCGGGTGGGCATTTTGCTATAGTCCCCCGCCCGCACGAACAAGGATGGAACCGGCGTGCCGAAGCCGATCATCTCCGCCGACAGCCACGTCTGCGAGCCCCCCGACTGCTACGTCGATCGGATCGATCCGAAGTACCGCGAGCGCGCCCCGGTGATGGTGCACGACGAGAAGCGCGGCGACGTGTTCCTAATCGAAGGCAGCACGCAGCGCATTCCGCTCGCGCTGGTCTCCGCGGCCGGCAAGTCCCCCGAGGAGCTTTCGCCGCGGGGCGCGAAGTTCGACAAGCTCCCGCGAGGCGGATGGGACCCGCATGCGCGGATCGAGGCCCAGGACCAGGACGGGATCGCGGCGGAGATGCTCTACCCGTCGGTGGGCATGGAGATCTGCAACATTCCCGATCTCGACCTCAAGCAGGCGTGCATGGAGGCGTACAACCGGTGGCTGCTCGAGTACTGCGAACCCTTTCCCCACCGGCTCATCGGGCTCGGGCAGGCGGCGGTCCGGACCCCGAAAGACGGGATCCGAGAGCTCGAGGCGATTCGCGAGATGGGGTTTCCCGGGGTGATGCTCCCCGGTCTCCCCGGCCTCGAGGACTACGACGACCCGATGTACGGCGAGTTCTTCGACGCCGTGGTCGAGCTCGGCCTCGTCGCGAGCTTCCACATCCTCACGTCCAGCGAGGGGCTCCGGCAAGGGTTCCGCGGCTCGAAGATCAACGGCTTCATGTCGATCGTGCGGGGGAACCAGGACCTCATGAGCATGTTCGTCTTCGACGGCATCTTCATGCGTCATCCGGGGCTTCGCATCGTGTCGGTGGAGGCGGACGGCGGCTGGGTCCCGCACTTCATGTACCGGATGGACCACGCCTACAAGCGGCACCGCCACTGGCTGCGGGGTCGCGAGCTCGAGAGGTTGCCGAGCGAGTACTTCCGCGAGCACGTCTACTTCACCTTCCAGGACGACCACACCGCGTTCCAGCTCAAGGACCACATGAACATCGAGCGCATGATGTGGGCGAACGACTATCCGCACAGCGACTCGACGTGGCCGTGGTCGCAGGATGTGCTGCGCGAGCAGGCGGCCGGCCTCTCGCACGCGGAGAAGGACCTCGTGCTGCACGAGAACGTCGCCCGCCTCTACCGCCTCGACACGAGCGGACTGCGCGCCGCCGCCTGATTTCCTGCGGGCTACGGCCGGCCGGTCAGGGCTCGCGGACGATGTCCTCGGCGAGGAGGCGGTCGACGCGGGCCGGCTCGTAGCCGAGGCCGGCGAGGATCTCGCGGGTGTGCTGGCCGATGCGGGGGGCGTCCACCGGCCGTCCCCGGTCGTGCTCGGAGAGGTGGAAGGGCAGCCCCGGAATGCGGAAATCCGGATAGGCGTCGCCGCGTCCCGACTCGATGACCCCGAGCGCGTCGAGCTGGCCGTCTTCGACCAGGTTCGCGTACTCGTTCACCCGCGAGAACGGCACGCCCTGCTCGCGGAGCGCCGCCATGAGGGGCTTCGTGTCGTGCCCGGCGATAGCCGCGGAGATCGCGCCGATGCATGCCTCGCGGTTGGCCACCCGGGCGGGGTTGCTCTCGAAACGGGGGTCCTCGGCCAGCTCCTCGCGGCCGATGGCGCGGCACAGGCGCCGGTACAGGTTCTGGTTGCCGGCCGCGATGAAGACGTAGCCGTCGCGCGTCCGGAACACCTGGTAGGGGACGACCTGGTTGTGGGCGGTGCCGAGACGGCGCGGCTGGGCGCCGTGCTGGTAGAAGTTGGACATCTGGTTGCACATCATCCCCATCGCGGTGCCGAGGAGGGAGGTCTCCGCCTTGCCTCCCCGTCCGGTGGCCTCGCGGCGAAAGAGCGCGGTCACCGTCGCGAGGGCGGACATCGTTCCGGTGGCGAGGTCGAGGAAGGACGCGCCGCAACGCACCGGGCCGCCGTCCGCGTCCCCCGTTATCGCCATGACGCCGCTGTAGGCCTGGACCAGCGCTTCGTAGCCCGGTTCCTTCGCCTTCGGTCCGCGACGCCCGAAGGCGGAGATCGACGTGTATACGAGCCGCGGATTGAGGGGAGCGACATCGTCGAAACCGAGTCCGAACCGCTCCATGTCCCCGGTCTTGAAGTTCTCCACCAGCACGTCCGCGGTCGTCGCGAGATCGCGGACGATCGCCGCCCCCTCCGGCGCCTTCAGGTCGACCGCGATGCTCGTCTTGTTGGCATTGAGGGCGAGGAACGATGCGCCCATGCCGTCGCGGTGAGGGGGCCACTGCCGTCCCTCGTCTCCGCGGAAGTCTTCCACCTTGACGACCTCCGCTCCGAGGAAGGAGAGCAGCACCGTGCAGTACGGACCGGCGAGGACGCGGGAGCAGTCGAGCACCCGAACCCCGGCGAGCGGGGCGTCTTCGCGGGTCGATTCGGTGCGGGGGAGAGAGCTTGTCATGGGCCGGACTCCATTCGAGGGCACGGGTCGAAGGCACGGGGGTCGAAGGCAGGGGTGCGGAAGGAACGGGCGAGCCGCGCGGCGCGCCCCGTGGCGGGAAGACGACCCGATCGCGACCCACGGCACTGGCCGCGTCGCCCGAAAACATACGAAACGCGGCCGCAACAAGCAATCCGGCCGGTCCCGGCGGCCGGGTTCGCCGGGCTCGCCGCGCATTCGATCGCTCGGCGCGGCGCCCGCTTGCCGCCAAGCGGACCTAGCCGTTAGATTGCCGCGCCATGGAAGCTCGAGAGATGAACGAGGCCGCGCGCATCCTCTGGGATGCCTGGAGCGAAGGCCGGCGCATTCGCGCCCTTCCCGCCGGCTGCCGGCCGGCAAGCCTCGACGAGGGCTACGCGATTCAGCGCGCGGTGGTCGCGTGCAGCGGCTCGGGAACCATCGGCTGGAAGCTCGCCGCGACGAGCCGGGCGGGCCAGGCCCATATCGGCGTCGACGCTCCCCTCGCCGGGCGGCTGCTCGAGAGCAAGGTCCACGGCGACGGTGATTCCATCCCCGGGGATGGACTCCACATGGGCGTCGCGGAGGCGGAGTTCGCCTTTCGGCTCGGTCACGACCTTCCGGCCACCGGCGTGCCGTGGTCCCGCGACGACGTGATGGGACGGGTGGCCGCCCTGCACGTCGCCATCGAGATTCCGGACTCGCGCTTTGCCGACTTCGCGATCGTCGGCGCTCCGCACCTCGCCGCGGACCTGGCCTGCGCGGAGTACTTCGTGCTCGGTCCCGCCGCCCCCGAGGCCTGGCGGTCCGTCGACCTCGCCTCCCACCCCGTGGCGTTCCGGGTCAACGGGACGGAGACATCGGTCGGAACGGGAGCGAACGTCCTCGGCGACCCGCGCATCGCGCTCACCTGGTTGGCCAACGATCGGGCGGCACGCGGCGAGCCGCTCCTCGCGGGCGAGGTCGTGACCACCGGAACGTGCGTCGTTCCGGCCGCCGTGGGACCGGGCGACGAGCTGCGGGCCGACTTCGGCGCGCTCGGCTCGGTCGGGGCGCGGCTGGGTTCCTGAAACGAAGCGCCCGCAGGCGGAGGGGAAACGCGATGCAGGGTAGAGCGTTCGTCTACACGGGAGCCCGCGAGCCGTTCGAGCTGCGTGAGTTTCCGGTCCCGGAAGTGGCGCCGGGAGCGATTCTGGTGCGCCTCACCCTGAGCAACATCTGCGGCTCGGACCTTCACGGATGGCACGGAGACACCCCGCGCGAGTACCCGACGATCATGGGGCACGAGATGACCGGCCGCGTCGATCGCCTCGGTTCGGGGGTGACGAGCGATTCGGCGGGACAGCCGCTGCGCGAGGGCGACCGCATCGTCTACTCCTACTTCTATCCCTGCCGGCGGTGCACGCCGTGTCTCTCGCACGATCAGCTCCACTGCAGCTCGCGCCGCATCGGAGCCGGCCGGCGCAAGAGCGATCGGCTCCCGCACTTCACCGGCGCCTATGCCGACTACTACTACCTGCGCCCCGGACACTACGTGCTCCGAACGCCCGATCACCTTTCCGATCGGGAGGTGTCGCCGCTCAACTGCGCGCTCGCCCAGGTCGTGTACGGTCTGCACGAGGCGGGGCTCGGCGCGGGCGATACCGCGGTCATCCAGGGGGCGGGCGGGCTCGGCCTCTACGCCGCGGCGGTGGCGCGCGAGGCCGGGGCGGTGAACGTGGTGGTCCTCGACCGGATCCGCGAGCGGCTCGAACTCGCGAAACGATTCGGTGCGGACCACGCGCTCGACATCGACGAGTTCGAGACACCGGAGCGGCGGATCGAAGCGGTCAACGATCTCACCGGGGGGGGAGGGCACGTGGTCGCCGAGCTGGTCGGGCATCCCTCCGCGCTCGTGGAGGGGATCAGGATGGTCCGCCCTGAAGGCAGCTACCTCGTCATCGGCAACATCAGCGCGCGCCACACGATCGAGTTCAACCCCGCCTGGCTCGTCCATTGGAACCGGCGCATGGTCGGGGTCGGAGGCTACCAGTCGTGGGCGCTCCGGCGCGGGCTCGAGCTGCTCGACCGGACCCGGGATCGATACCCCTGGGGCGAGGTGCTGTCACACACCTGGCCGCTCGAATCGATCAACGAGGCATTCGAGCACGCCGACGGGGGCGGTGCGATTCGCACCGGCCTGGTCTGCGCCCCGGACCTCGCCATACTCTGAACCGTCGCGGGGTCCAATGGCCGGCTCGTCCGGCCGTGCGGGGCCGCCCAGCACAGGAACGACAAATGGAAGTCAACATCAAGAGCGAAGACATTGCCGACGTCGTCGAAGTCTCGGGCCGAATCGGGGCGAGCGAGTCCATGGACCTCACGCGCCGCCTCGAGAAGCACATGGAAGGGGGGGCGGTCCGGCCCCTCGTGCTCGATCTCGAAGGGGTCGACTACATGAGCTCGGCCGGACTCGGCATGGTGGTGTGGCTCGGAAAGCGGATGCGCGAGTCGAAGCAGCCGTTCGCGCTCTCCGGCCTGCGCGACCGCGTCGCCCACGTCTTCAAGCTGTCCGGACTCGACCGTATCCTGCCGGTGTACCCGGACCGGGCGGCGGCCGACGCGGCGGTCGGCGCAAGGGAGTGAGGCGAACCCGGGCTCGCGGGTCGGAAGACGCGCCCGCGGGCCGAAGCGCGGGCGGAAGCGCGGGCCGGTCGCCCGCCGGGCGCTGATGCGCTGAATTCCGTTCCGGAGCCCGAAGTCGAGAGGAGGAGCAAGGCGTGAGCGATCTGGCGGCGGCGGTGGCCGCGAACGGGGCGGGGGTGACCCTGAGCGAGGAGCAGCGGGCCATTCGCGAGACGATTGCCCGGCTGTGCGAGGACTTCGGGGCGGACTACTGGTTCGAGCGGGACCACGACGGGGAGTTCCCGGAAGCGTTCCTGCGCGCCGTCGTAGAGGGGGGATGGCTCGGCATCGCGATGCCCGAGAAGTACGGCGGCGCGGGTCTCGGAATTACCGAGGCGTCGGTGATGATGCAGGCCATTGCCGAGTCGGGCGCGGCCTTCAGCGGCGCGTCGGCGGTGCACCTCAACATCTTCGGCCTCAATCCGGTGGTGGTCGCGGGGAGCGAGGAGCAGAAGGAGCGGATGCTGCCGCCGCTCATCCGTGGCGAGCACCGCGCATGTTTTGCGGTCACCGAACCGAACGCCGGGCTCGACACCACGAACATCACGACGTCGGCGACCCGCACCAATTCGGGGTACGTGGTCAACGGTCGCAAGATCTGGACCAGCACCGCGCAGACCGCCGACAAGATGCTGCTCCTCGCCCGCACCGCGCCGAAGCCCGCGAACGGCAAGCGTGCGGAGGGGCTCACCCTCTTCTACACGGACTTCGATCGCGACCACATCGAGGCCCGCGAGATCGAGAAGATGGGCCGCAAGGCGGTGGACAGCAACGCCGTGTTCATCGACGGGCTGCCGGTGCCGGAGGAGAACCGGATCGGAGAGGAGGGCAAGGGCTTCTACTACCTCCTGCACGGCCTCAACCCGGAACGAATCCTGGTCGCCGTGGAAGCGGTGGGGATCGCGCGGGCGGCGATCCGGCGCGCCTGCGAGTACGCGGGCGAGCGCGAGGTCTTCGGGCGCCCCATCGGCCAGAACCAGGCCATCGCCCATCCGCTCGCGCGGGCGTGGGCGGAAGTGGAGGCCGCGAACCTGATGGCCTATCGGGCGGCCGAGCTGTACGACTCCGGCGAGGAGTGCGGGGCCGAGTCGAACGCGGCCAAGTACCTGGCCGGCGAGGCGGCCTATCGCGCCTGCGAGACGGCGGTGATGTCCCACGGGGGGATGGGCTACGCGAAGGAGTTCCACGTCGAGCGGTACCTTCGCGAGGTGATGATCGCGCGCATCGCGCCCGTGAGCCGGGAGATGATCCTCAACTACATCGCCGAGCGCGTCCTCGGCCTGCCACGCTCCTACTGACCGGCCGAACGACCGTACGACCGGCCGGCCGGCGAGTCGATCGGGGGCGGCCGGCGGACGTGCTTCCGCGTCGCGCCCGGTGCTCCCGGCGGCGTCTCCGGTGGTCTTCGCCGGGGGTGTGCGGGCGCCGTCCGCCCGGGGGGTGCGCCGCCGTTTTCTAACGAACGTTCAATCGAGTGCGTGCTAGGATACGCCCGCTCTCTCCCCTCCGCGCGAGCGCCCGCCCATGCAGTTCAACCTCTTCATGTATTGCACCGTCGGTCGCCGCGCGGAGCTCGAATCGGGCATGGCGGGGAAGGACCCGCGCCTCTATCGGCGGATGCTCGACGAGATTGCGGAGTACGCGGGCTACGCGGACACGGCCGGGTATGCCGGGTTCGGCCATCCCGAGCATCACCTCCAGATCGAAGGGTTCGAGATCAGCAACGAGCCCACCCTCATGGGGATGTGGCTCGGCCAGCACTCCCGCAGGCTCCGGATCATCACTTGCGGCTTCGTGTCCACGACCCACAATCCGCTTCGCACCGCGGAGTCCATCGCGACCATGGACAACATGCTCGGCGGGCGTTTCGGAGTGGGCCTCGTTCGCGGCTACCAGGCTCGCTGGGTCGAGAACCTGCGCATCCGCGAAGACCTGAACGCGGTCGGGCCCTGGAACCGGGACACTCCCGTGGACCGGTACAATCGCGAGTACTTCGAGGAGTTCGTCGACATCGTGCTGACCGCGCTCCGGCACGACACCTTCCGCTACGACGGGAAGTTCTGGACGTTCCCGCCGCCCGATTTCGTGAATCCTCACGAGCACCGGGTATACACGCGCTACGGCGACGGCGTGTCGGACGACATGCGGGTGACCGAGGTCGGCATCGCGCCGAGACCCCTGCAACAGCCCATGCCTCCCCTCTACGGCGGCTTCACCCATTCCATGCGCACGGCGAAGTTCTGGGCGAAGCACAAGGGCAAGCCGATCGTGCTCTCTTCGAACCTCGAGTTCTGCCAGGCGCTGTGGGCGGCCTACCGCGAGGAGGCCGCTGCGCACGGTCACTCGGTGCGGCCGGGGGAGGAGGCGGGATGGGGCGGCATCATGGTGTGCGCCGAGACCGACGCCAGGGCGCAGGCGCTGTTCGAGGACATGCACTGGTTCTGGAACCAGTGGTCGGTTCCGTTCGGGCAGGGGCTGCCCGAGCTCCTCGTCGGTTCGCCCGACACCCTGTGCCGGCGGATCGAGCAGGCGGCACGGGCGGTGCCCATCGAGGAGTGCTTCCTGCTCATTCCCCAGGGCATACACGATCGGGATCAGATTCTGGGGTCGCTCGAGCTGTTCGCGGAGAAGGTGATGCCGAACTTCGCCGACACGGCGCCCGAGGAGCTTGCCGCGGGCGGCTGAACCTCCGCAGGCGGCTGAACCCCGGCGGGCGGGCCGGAGCCGACCGCCACCCCGCTCCCCACTACCGGAAACGCAACCTGACCGAGGGCTGAAGGATGTTGCAGCACGGAATCGAAGGCATTCGCGCGCATCTCGCGACGCTTCCCAATATGCGCGATCAGACCGTGGAGGAAGCCCGGGAGATGTACGACAAGGCGAAGTACGTCTTCGCCCTGCCGGAGGGGGTCGAGACGGCGCAGCACGAGATCGGCGGTGTTCCGGCGGAGGTCGTGACGCCCCCCGCGCGTGGCGCCGGGACCTTTCTCTACCTCCACGGCGGTGGCTACGCCATCGGCTCGCCCGTCTCGCACCGCCACCTCGTGGCCGCGCTCGCGGTCGCGTCGCGCACTCGGGCCGTCGCCCTCGACTACCGGCTCGCGCCGGAGAACCCGTTCCCCGCGGCGCTGGATGAC
>MKWU01006575.1_pt1 | contig 11721 bp, 10 predicted proteins | sample 809101 | NCBI WGS metagenome assembly MKWU01 (sample SAMN05860141, study PRJNA318959) | sponge metagenome | host: Aplysina aerophoba | place: Slovenia: Piran, Adriatic Sea, Gulf of Piran | collected 2013-05-07
CGAACAGCGGAAAGGTCGCCGCGCGCAACATGGCGTAGAACGGCGTGTAGTACCACACCGGCGCAATGTGCTCGGGTGTCTTCAGGGGGTCGGCCATCTCGAAATTCGGCTTCTCGAGAAAGTAACCGCCCATCTCCGGCGCGAAGAACACTACCGCGCAGAACAGGAACAGGAAGACCACGGTGGCGTGCACGTCGTGGGTCACCGTATAGGGCCAGAACGCCACGCCATCGAGGGGCTTGCCGGTCTCGTCCTTGAACTTCTTGATGTCCACCCCGTCCGGCGCCGTGGAGCCGACGTGGTGCAGCGCGATGAAATGCACGAACACCAGCGCCACGAGGATGAGCGGCAGGGCGATCACGTGCAGCGCAAAAAAGCGGTTCAGGGTGATATCCGACATCAGGTAGTCGCCGCGCAGCCACTCCATGAGATCGGGGCCGACAAGGGGTATGGCGCCGACCAGGGAGACGATGACCTGCGCCCCCGCCTGTACCATGGCGTTGATCTGCTGAATCTGGGTCTGCGCATTGCCGCGCGCTGACTGGATTTCGATGTCTACCCGGTCCTTGTATTCCTTGGTCCCTGCTATCGAGCTCAGCAGGTTGGTGGACGCATCCATCCAGGTGTTGCCCTCGAAACCCAAGCTCACATAGACCTTAACTTTCTCGTCCGCGGTGGCGGTTGCGACCGGCGCCATGCCGCCCGCGAGAAACGCCAGTGCCGCGGCACCGAGCGCTGCATTGCGCAGATATCTTTTCATTTCCGTAGCCTCCTGTTTGTTTCACCGGGCGCGTGCACATCGTTGTTGACCGTTGGCGGACGCGCCTCCCTTTCCGGCACTGCAATCATAGGCGGTGCATTCTCATCGGGACAAGCGGGAGGGAATTGGCCTGGCTGAACCAGGCGGCTCTTCGTGCGCGGCTCAGAATGGCTGCGTGAGCATCGGGAAGCTTTGATCGCAGTTCGTGAGGTCCACCCGCTTGAGGCGAATGCGCAGCTGATCGTCTTCCTGAACGATGGTGTGGGAATAGCGGCCACCGAAGACGCGCTGCGGGTTGCCGGGCCGGTCCTCCACCATCACGAACTTGGAGCGCACCAGCCAGCCGCCCTCGGCCGTCACCTCGTCGAGGCGCACCCCGGAGATGACGCGCACGCAGCTGGACGGCGGGCTCTGGCAATGAATGCGGGGGTGGTTGAGCCGCTGGACGCGGACTCGCATCGTGTGCTTGTCGTCGTAGAAGAGCGACACGTGGTCGCGCCAGTTCTCTTGCTCTGGGTTGGCGGGCACCCAGTAGGTGGCGTCTTCGGTGTAGAGTTCGCACCACTCGTCGAAGCGCCGCTCGTCCAGCAGCTCCGCCTCGTGCTCCAGAAAGCGGCGCAGCTCTTCGAGGCGCACTGCATTCGATCCCGCGACGGCGCGGGAGTCGGCGGTGACGCTCATGCGCCCATCAGGTCGCGCCACGCCTCGTGCTGGGCGCGCTGACCGACCTCGCTGGAGCGCGGTCCGAAGAACACGCCGTCGCCCTCGTCGATCTCGGCACCGAGGCCGCGGGCGACGAGCACCCAGTCGGTGCCCTGGGTCCGGAGTCCTTCCTGGCAGCGCTCGAACGCCTCCATGTCGTCCGACTGGATGAACGAGGCGGCGGCATGCGTCATGTTCACGAAGCGCACGAGATCGTCCGAAATACTATTCGGCGCGCCCACGAGGCGGACCGGCCAGACCTCGACCTCAGTGAAGTCGACCGCGACAGGGCGAATCACCCGCACCGACGTCTGCGCCAGCAAAATGTCGGAGCTCGGGAAGAAGGTCATGCTGTGGCGCCGGTTCTTGAGGATGTCCGCCGTGCGCTCCTCGCCGTAGCGTTCGACCAGAATGGCGCGGTAGTCGTCCCAGTGCCCGCCCGACTGCTCCTTGTCGAAGAGCGAAGCCTCGGAGCTGTGCCGGTTGTTGAGGCCGCGCACGCCGGTCTGTGCCACGATGGCCTCGCCGTTGGGGGCGAAGAACGCCGCGTCGCCGCCCTCGTCGCCTGCGCGGCGCTTGAACTGCCGGCCGTCGGGGCCGACGGTGGACGCGTGGCAGGCCGCGGGGTGGTACATGTCCGCCAGGTTCTCGAGCTGCAGCTTCCAGTTGCCGCGATAGTGATAACGGTGACAGCCGGCGGAAAGCGCCACCTCGCCCTCCGGTGAGCGGTCCACGAGCTCGTCGATGCCGCGCCGAGCTTCCGCAAGATAGTCGAGCAGCGGCTCTACGTCGGGGTTGAAGGACGCGAACACGAAGCCCCGATAACTCTCCACCCGCGGTAGCTGCGCCATGCCGAATTGCTGGTCCGCAAGCGGCTCCTCGGGAAAATCCTGGCGCATCGGCACGCCTGCGAGCGCGCCGTTCGGCCGGAAGCTCCAGCCGTGATACATGCAGGTGAAGACCTTGGCGTTGCCGCGCTCGCGGTTGAGCACCTTGGCGCCGCGGTGGCCGCACCGGTTGAACAACACGCAGATGCCGTCGTCCTTGTGCCGGCTCAGCACCACCGGCTGACGGGCGAGGTGGGTGCAGTAGTAGTCGCCGGGGTTCGGCACCAGGCTCTCGTGGCCGACGTAGAGCCAGACCCGGCGGAAGATTTTCTCCATCTCGATCTCGAAGATCGCCGGGTCGGTGTAGATGGCGCGGTGCACCCGGTCGGGCTGCACCATCGCCCGCAACTCGTCGCTGGTGTAGCCGGCCATCGCTCCCTCCGCCCGGTGCCGACGCGGGGGCATCTTAGACCGGGCGTGGCGTTGCCGGGAGTCAGCTGTCGGCGCCGCGGGCCTTCAGTCGTCGAGCAACGGACCTATTGCTTGGCGTGCTTCGACGAAGTTGTCGGCGAGGTGATGAGCGGCGCGGTAGGCGAGGGCGCAGATTGTGCTGGTCGGGTTGATAGCCGCGCCGGTTGCCATCACGCTGCCGTCGGTAATGTAGAGGTTGGGACAGTCCCAGGTCTGGTGCCACTTGGTGACAACCGAGGTTTCGGAATCGTCCCCCATGCGCGCGGTGCCAAGCAGGTGCCAGGCGGGCGGCGCATAGACGCCGTTCGCGTCGCGGAAGGGATTGACCTTGATGTCCCAGGCATCCATCGCGCCCGCCAGCTCCGCGGCCCGGTCGATGCCGAAGCGCGCGAGCCGCGCATCGTTCTCGCACATGCCGTAGGCGAGGCGGGGCGCCGGCAGCCCCGACGAATCGACCACGGTGTCGGAGAGGGTGACGCGGTTCTCAGGCCGCGGCAGGTCGTCGCCCACGATGAGGATGCCGATGCCGTGTCCGAAGTGCCGGGCGAACCAATCGTGATGCGTCTCACCCCAAGGCGCCATGTTGCCGGAGTGCGAGCCCAGCGCCTGATAGCCCGCGCCGTTCTGCCGCACGATGTGCAGCGTGAAGCCGTTGACGAAGCCGCGTGACGTGTCGCTCTCCGCAAACTCCTCGCAGATCGCGATGGCGGAGATCAGGCCCTTGTGCGCCTCGGTCGGCGCATCGACCCAGCACTCCACCATGCCGAGCGTGTGGTGCATCAGGTTTCGGCCCACCTGATCGGAGCGGTTGGCGAGCCCCTTCGGATGCGCCGCACTCTCCGACAACAGCAGCAGGCGCGGCGTGCCCACACCGTTGGCGGCGAGGATCACGACATCCGCCGTCTGGACATGACGCACGCCGGTGTTGCGCTCCACGTAGACGACACCGGTGGCGCGGCCTGACGCATCGGTCTCGATGCGCTCCACGCGGCTGTCGGTGCGAAGCTCGACGCCCGCCGCGAGCGCCTTCGGCCAGTGGGTCACGGCCATGTCGTTGAGCGAGCCGCGTGGGCAGCCGCTCTGGCAGGCACCGCAATTGTTGCATGCGAGGCGGCCGTCATAGTCCTCCGCCAGGATGGCGCAAGGCATGGGCCACCAGTGCCAGCCGAGCCCGTCGAAGCCGCGTGCCATGACCTCGCCCATGGCGCCGCGCGGGCCGGGCCGGGTCTGAAAGGGGCCGCGCGGCGGCATCGCCGGATCGCCCGGCCAGCCGGAGATGCCGCAGGCTTCGTCCGCCATCTCGAAGTAGGGCGCGAGGTCCTCGTAGGAGATCGGCCAGTCGGGGGCGAGGCCGTGCTCGGTGCCCTTGCGGAAATCCGAGGGGCGATAGCGCGGCCAGGTGGCCGTGTAGATGCCGGTGGAGCCGCCGACGCCGTTCCACATCAGCGTCGTCTCGTCGGTACTGTCCACGGGGTAGTCGTGCGGGTGGCCGCGCACGTTGACGGCAATCGACCAGTCCGTCGCGCGGCGCCATTCCCAGTCCCGGCCGTGATGGGGGCGTTCGGCCGGCGGGAACCACGAGCCCTGCTCCAGGCACACCACCTTGATGCCCTTCCTGGCCAGCACCATCGCCGGAATCACGCCGCCGGGTCCGGAGCCGACGATGACGACGTCGGCGTGGTCGTGGGCCGTGCGCGTTGCCATCAGCCGTCCGCCTCAGGACGGGCCGGTCGCTTCGAGGCGGACGCCGCTCTCCGCGTCGAAAACATGGGCGCGTTCGGGGGCCGGGGTGATCCACACGGTCTCGCCCGGCCGGACGTTCGCGCGCCCCTGCAGCAGCACGCAGATGCGGCGCGAACCCAGGGTGCCGAACAGCTCGATTTCCCGGCCGGTCGTCTCGACCACGTCGACACCGAATGCAATGCCCGCGCCTTCGCCGACGAGCTGCAGGTCCTCCGGCCGAATGCCGTAGAGGACGCTTCGGCCCGCCTCGGCCGCGAGGCTGTCCGTGTGGCGGACCGTGATCTCGCCCTCCAGCGCGATGGTGCCGTCCGGCCCCAGCGTGCCGGGCAGCAGGTTCATCTGCGGCGAGCCGATGAAGCCCGCGACGAAGGTGTTTGCTGGCCGGTCGTAGACGTGCCCCGGTGCGCCGATCTGCTCGATGTAGCCGTCGCGCATGACGACGATGCGGTCGGCAAGCGTCATCGCTTCCACCTGATCGTGCGTGACGTAGATCATGGTCGTCTGCAGCCGCTGGTGCAGCTCGCGGATCTCTGTCCGCATCTGAACCCGGAGTTGGGCGTCGAGGTTGGAGAGCGGCTCGTCGAAGAGGAAAGCGATCGGCTCGCGCACCAGCGCGCGGCCCATGGCGACGCGCTGCCTTTGCCCGCCGGAGAGTTGGCGCGGGTAACGCTTGAGGTAGTCGGTGAGTTCGAGCACTTCCGCCGCCCACCTGATGCGGCGGTCCTGCTCGTCCTTCGGGATCTTCCGCATCCGCAGGCCGAACGACATGTTCCGGTAGACGGTCATGTGCGGATAGAGCGCGTAGGACTGGAACACCATGGCGATGTTCCGGTCCTTCGCCGCAACGCGGTTGACCACCGTGTCGCCGATCGAAATCTCCCCGGCGGTGATGTCTTCAAGGCCCGCGATCATACGAAGGAGGGTGGACTTGCCGCAGCCTGACGGCCCGACCAGAACGACCAATTCCTTGTCCGCGATCTCGACGTCGATACCGTGGATCACTTCGACGGGACCGAAGGACTTGTAAATGTTCCTGACTTCGACGTTGGCCATGACCTGCCCCTATGTCCCGTCGTCCGCCGGACCGGCGCCCGCCTGGCCCCCGCGCTTGCTGCCCGCGCCCTTGGCGATGGCGCCACGGCCGCTTGCCACGGCGTCGTCCCGGGTGATCGTTTCCGGCGCCAGCGGTTCGGAGGGCAGGGGTGTGAGATCGAGGCGCGTCACGTCTTCCGTCCGGACATAGTGGCCGCGCCGGGGCGCCGGCGCCTGGTGCGGGGCGGGCGCGCCGGAGCGCCGGCGCCTGATGCGGGTCGGTCTCGTCGAAGGGCGCCATGGCGTAGCCCGCAGGCTGCGGCGCGTCGTTGTAAACGTGCCCAAGCGAGCGGACGGCGCGCACTACAGCGGGGCTCTCGTAATAGGCGAGGTAGGTGATCATCCGAAGCGTCTCGAACTGCTCCGGGTGATCCGCCTCGAAGCGGCGCACGACGTCCTGCCGCTCCGTTGCGCCCAAGGGCCCGAGCGGCCCACCGCAGGCCTCGATGGTCTCGGCAAGGTCGTCGAGAGCGGCCTCTCCCGACTGCGCCACCAGCCGATCCGCCACCACGCCGTGAGTGCCGGCGTCGCTCGCGGCCGGGAAGCGCCCGTCGCCCGGCACCAGAACATCCACGAGCTCTCTCAGCATGGCCGCGATCGCGGCGGGATCGGTCGCCATCGCTACCTCGTGCTCCCTGCGGTCAAGCCGCGGATGAGCCAGCGCTGGAAGAACATCGCCAGCAGGTAGACCGGCACGATGCCGATCAGCGACGCGACAGACATCTGCCCGTAGCGAAGCTGCCGGTCGCCCTGGTAGAGCGAGAGGCCCACCGGCAGGGTCTGTGTGCTCTCGCTCCGGGTGAGGAAGGAGGCCAGGAGGAATTCGTTATAAGCCAGGATCAGGCAGATGATCCCGGTGCTGATGATCCCCGGCATGAGCAAGGGCACGGTGATGCGGAGCAAGACGGAGCCGTAGCCCGCGCCGTCGATACGGGCGGCGTCCTCAAGCTCCTCCGGTAACCGGCGCACGAAGCTCGAGAGCAGCCAGAACGCGACCGGTAAGTTCATCACGCCGTAAACCAGCGCCATGCCGAAGAGCGTGTTCACCAGTCCGATCGAGCGCAGCAGGAAGAAGAGCGGGAAGAGCGCCACGATGGGCGGCGCCACATAAGTTGCGAGGATGAACGCCGGCAGGAACTTGCCGCCCACGCGATAACGCACGATGGCGTGAGTCGCGGGCACCGCGATGACCAGCGTCACGAGTGCGCCCAGGGCGGCGGCCACGATCGAGTTGCGCAGGTAGGTGCCGACGGCGACGGAGTTCCACGCGTCTGGGTAATTCTGCCAGAACCACTCCTCGGGTACGAAGCCGCCGCTCGCGATATCCGGCTGCGTCTTAAACGACACCATGAGCATGAAGATCATGGGGAAGATGAAGAAGAGCACCACCGCCGCGGTCCCCGCCCAGCGCGCCAGGGTCCAGAGATCGACCGGCGCGTCTGCGAGCCAGGTGCCGCCGTCGAACTTTCTGACGCGGGTGGCTGTCACGACAGCCTCTTCTCGGCGATGTCGTGGGCTGTGGTGAAGGGGATAGTGACGAGACCCACCACCACCGCGAACATGAGCGTCTGCGCCGCCGCCGCGCCGATGTCGAATTGCTGGATCGCGACCCGGTAGATGTAGAAGCTCGAGACGGTCGTCGCCTGGCCCGGTCCGCCGCCGGTCAGCACGAAGACGAGATCGAAGACCTTGAAGGCGATGACGAGCTTGAGCACAGCGATGGCGAGCAGCGCCGGCCCCAGCATCGGCAGCGTGATGGACCAGAACATCGCAAGCCCCGATGCGCCGTCGAGCTTGGCCGCCTCGTAGATGTCTTCCGGCAGGGTCTGCAGCGCAGCGTAGGTCATCAGCGCGATGAAGGGCGTCCACTGCCACACGTCCGCGAGGCAGACGAAGGGGAAGGCCATGGTCGGTGAGCCCAAAAAACTCACCGGCTGGCTGAAGAGCGCCATATCCATGAGGAAGCTGTTGAGCCAGCCGCCCTTGGGCATAAGCAGGAGCTGCCACATGACCGCGACGGTGATCGGCGGGGTCATCAGCGGAAGCAGGATGAGCGTGCGCAGGATCTGCCGGCCCTTCACCGCACGATCGAGGAGGAGGGCCACGACCACGCCGAGGACGACGGAAACCAGGGTCGTCATGAGTGCGAAAATGGCGGAACGGAAAAGGGATGCGGTGAATTTCGATTGCCCGATGGCATCGGTGTAGTTCTCGACACCGACCCAGCCGCGGAACAGAGTGCCGAGGTTGGAATCGGAGAAGGAGAGGAAGATCAAGTAGATAAACGGATAGACGGCGAAGACGATCAGTCCGCCGATAAGCGGCATCACCACCGCCCAGCCGATCATCCGGCGCCGGTCGACGCTCAACACGCCGGACCGGCGCCCGGCTGCCTTGGACCTTTCGAGCGTGTGGTGCGGCGCGGTGTCCAGCTCAGCCATAACGGGAGGATAGGGCGGCCGCAGCCAGGAGGGTCCCTGCGCGTGCGGCCGCCCAGCCCATGGCTATGCTAGCCGAGGATGTCCTCCCAGGAGGCCTGGGCATCGCCCATGGCCTGCTCGACGGTCTTGTCGCCGGCCATCATCGAGCCAAGCTCGTCCGTGAGCGACTGCATGAGCTTGGGCGATTCAGGCTTCGTCGGCCACGGGAAGGCGTCGTCGATGGCCTGCTCCACGGCGTCCGCCTGCAGCGGCGCGAAATCGCGGTAGGCGGGCATCGCCGAGCGCCGGGTCGGGTCGACGCCGGTCGTGTTGTCGGTGAGCACGCGCACGTGGAAGTCCTTGCTTGAGGACATGCGCACGAATTCCCACGCCATCTCGGGATTGTGCGAGCCGGACGAGACGCCAAATGACCAGCCTGCGTTCATCGCCGGCCGGTTGACGGTGTTGCTGCCTGCGACAGGCATGGGCACAACGCCCCACTTGTCGACGATCTGGCTCTGGTTGGCATCCTGCGCCCAGGTCCCGAGATCGGTCCAGAACTCAATCATGGCGGCGCCCCCGCTCAGGAATACCGGGATCGAGTTGCCGAACTCGGTCTCGAGCGGCGTCGGCACCGCGGAGGGTCCGGCCTCAAGCATCGTCCGTGCGGCGCCGATTGCGGCATCGCTGGTTAGCGCCGGCGCGCCATTGGCGTCGAGGAAGTCACCGCCGTAGCCGCCCAGCCGGTTCGCGTAGGTCGAGCAGAGGATGATCGGGAACTGCTTGCACATGAGGAGCGCGCCGTAGACGCCGTTGGCGGCCTCCGCATCCGTCACCGCCTTGGCGACGGCGTTGTACTCGTCCCACGTCGCCGGCGGCTGTAGCCCGTTCCGGTCGAGAATCTCCTTGTTGTAGAAGAGGACGTGCGTGTCGCCGTCATAGGGCAGGCCGTAGCGGCGGCCTTCCACCAGAGTGTAGGTGTCGTAGAGCGCGCCCAGGAAGTCGGCGGGGTCGATGTCGGCCTCCTCCGCCGCAATGCGATCGGTGATGTCGGCGAGCACGCCATCACGCACCAGGGCTTCCTTGTCGACGTACCAGTACTGGAAGACGTCAATGTCGTTGGTGCCTGACATGACGTCGAGCGTCGACTGCGCGGTGATCTGGTCGTAGGGGACCTTTACCCCTTCAACCGTGGCGCCGGTCAACTCGGTGAAGCCCTCGGAGAGCGGCTTGATCGAGCCTGCGTGTGGGTTGATGATCATGAAGCGCAGCGTCTCGCCGGACCAGTCCGACGCCTGTGCGCGTCCCGAAAACACGCCTGAGCCTGCCGCGGTTAGCGCGGCCGCGCCTGGCGCCGGACCCTCCGGACCCCGTGGCGCGCCCGAAAAACCCGCCTGACCCTGCCGCGTTTAGCGCAGCCGCGCCTGCCGCCGTACCCTTAAGAAAAGACCGGCGGGGGAACGCTGCTCCAGGCCAGGTTGTCTTGTAGTCGCCCATCGATTGAATCCTCCTCGTGAGCCGTGTTCGGTCGTAGTTGCGACAGGATGTTGCCTTGCTTCCCTCAATAGGGGAAGCACGCGCAGCCATCAACTCAAAAGGGGATACAATGTGCTTTCGGAGGCGTCTGAACCGATCAGTTGGTCAGACTGCCTTGACGTTTCCGCGAAAATTTCGTGAATGTCGCTTGCGGTCGCGCAGAAGAACGCGGTGTCAGTATCCATCACCGGGAACGGGAACGGATGGGTAAGGGAGACGGCGGCGCAGAGGCGAACGCCGATGGAGGCAGTGCTGCACTCGAAGTCGAGCTGACGCTTGGCGGCGATCCCGCCGCCCTCGATCGCGGTTGGCGGGCGGCCGTTCCTGCGAAGGGAGTCGGAGCCGCGAAACGGCTGCGCAGCACCTATTACGATACCGGAGACTTTCGCCTGCGCCGGCGCGGCTTCACGCTACGCATCCGCGAAGACGGCGAACGGCTGGTCCAGACACTAAAGTCGGATGGGCCGACCTCGGCCGCTGCCGTGCTCAAGCGCAACGAGTGGTCGCGCACGGTCAAGAAGCCCGTGCCGAGCCTCCCAGTCGCGGCCGACCCGGCGGTTCGCGATGCGGTGGGGCCGTTACGGCCAGCAGAGCTGTCACCGGCGTTCTCCACCGATGTCATGCGGCGCACCGCCATGGTCGAGGTTGCCGCGCCGGATGAAGGAACGGCCCTGATCGAACTCGCTCTCGACAGCGGAGAGATTCAGGCGCGCGACAGGCGCGACGCCGTCTCTGAGCTGGAGCTGGAGTTGATCGAGGGGCCAGCGAGCGCGCTCTACGAGCTCGCCATGACGCTGCATGCCTCGGCGCCGCTTTGTATACAGACTGCGAGCAAGGCCAAGCGCGGCTATGTCCTCGCTGGCGGGGAGGGCTATGCCGGCTACAAGGCGCCGGCGCTCGCGCTTGCGCAGGGCATCTCGGTTAACGAGGCCCTGGGTAAGATTTTTCGTGCGTGTGCCGGTCAGTGCGCCGCGAATCACGATGCGGTACTGGATCGCAGCGATCCGGAAGGCGTGCACCAGTTTCGCGTCGCGCTGCGGCGGATGCGCTCTGCCCTCGTGGTTTTCAAGACCGTTCTCCTGCGCAAGCACGTTGCCTGGCTGGAGCGTGAGGCGAGCCGTCTTATTGACTTGCTCGGCCCGGCGCGCGATTGGGACGTTTTCATCGACGAAACGCTTGCGACTGTTCGGGCCGTCCGGCCGGAGGACGAGACTCTACAGCGTCTTGCCGAAGCGGCCGAGGTGGAGCGTGCCCGGGCCTACGAGCAGGCAGAAGCGCTGCGCGCACCCGACTACACGGAATTCCTGCTTCGCTTCGGCCGGTGGATAGAGACGGCGGGCTGGCGTGAAGCGGCGAACCATGCTGCGCTCGATCAGCCGCTCGCGCATCTTGGGGAACGCCTGCTCGACAAGCGCCACAAGCGCGTACTGAAGCGTGGGCGCGACTTCGAGCAACTGTCGGACGCCGACCTGCATCGGCTCAGGATCTCACTCAAGAAGCTGCGCTATGCGGGTGAGTTCTTCGCGGCTCAGTTCCCCGACGGTAAGCCGCGCACTTATATTCGGGCATTGCGTCGGCTGCAGGACGACCTCGGCCAGCTCAACGACGCCGCCGTTGCCGAGCGTTGCCTGAAGGAACTCCTCGACAACCAGCGGAAGAGCAACCATCTCGCTACGCTTGGTATTGGCGCAGGGCAGGTGATCGGTTGGCACGCTCGAGCACGCGAGGAAACCCGCAACCGTCTCACCGAGGATTGGCACGGATTCTCTGCCACCGAGCCCTATTGGCGCGCCGGCGCGGGCGAGTTGCACGGCTGACCCTGTCGGAATCCGAAGCATCCGCGTCGCATCAAGGCCGATATGCGCGAGCCCTCTGATGGTATGACCGGTGGGGAGGGGAGATAGGGTGGCACTTTAGGGGTGCCCACGCCGCCTCTCTCGAAGCCGGGAGAGTTCCGCCATGCCTGAGATCATGAGGGACGAAGGCGGAGCGAGCGCCAGCAAGACGCTCCCAGGCCACGCCAGGGTCGTCGTCATCGGCGGCGGCGTGGTGGGCTGTTCGATCCTCTTCCATCTCGCCAAGTTTGGCTGGAAGGACGTGATCCTGCTGGAGCGGGAAGAGCTCACCGCCGGATCGTCCTGGCACGCGGCCGGGATGATTCACACGCTTT
>MKWU01006576.1_pt1 | contig 11719 bp, 12 predicted proteins | sample 809101 | NCBI WGS metagenome assembly MKWU01 (sample SAMN05860141, study PRJNA318959) | sponge metagenome | host: Aplysina aerophoba | place: Slovenia: Piran, Adriatic Sea, Gulf of Piran | collected 2013-05-07
ACCGTCGAGCACCGCGCCGCGGCCGGTATCGGCGACATCGAGATCGAACTCGCCGATGACGCCAACGGACCCGCCCTGCGCCTCGTGACGCAGGCACCCGGACAGGATCCCGCACCACCCCTCGAGAAGCGCGTCATCCAGGCCATCGGCGAGGCCGGTCAACCTCTCTCCAGAGCCGAGATCCGGGCCGCCGCCAGGGCCCGCAACGCAACCGTCGTCGACGCCATCGACAAACTCGCACGCCAGGGAGCCATCGTGCCCGTGCCCAAAGGACGCTGGCGCCTCGCACAACGGCCCCACGGCGACACGAGCGGCAATCCGTTCCCGGCGCATCCTTGAGAGTTGCAGGGAACGGGAACGGGAACGGGAACGTCTCCCTCTTCCGGGCAGTTCCTCGCAAGGACACGGGACGCTCGTCGGAGCCCCTGTGACCCCCTACCCGAAGGCGACCGTCACCCTCACCGAAGCCGCCGTCAACGGCCTCGCCGCAGTCAGCCCGATGGACCGCATCGGGTCACCCGAACGCCCTCATCCACAATGACCGCACAATCCGGGAAATCCAGGTCACAGGCGCGCAAGATAATCCGAGAAATCAGTGGTCAAACAGTCCGCGAGACAACACTGTCGTCGCCATCGCCACGCCTGGTCGGCGCCAACCCATGGTTATCCGGCATGCTCTCTGTCCTCTTCCAAACCTCGGATGCGGCCGTTGCGCGGCACCGCGCACGGATACAAGTCCGAGCGAGTGCCAACTAAGGCACCCGGCCCAGCCATCCCACAACTGGCAAAAGTGATAGGTAGAGGACCCTGCAGAACTTTCGTGCGGACAGGGTTTCTGCGCCTCGGCGATATGAATTTGGGGTGGTTGTTTTCGGTTCCGGGGCCGCCGCCCTGCGGCATTTCGGGTTTGCTACAGCCTCAAGCCGCCGCAGAACTTCTCCGATCTCATGGTCGCCGCCTCTAGACGCGCGGGGCCTTCGCGCAATTAGCGGATGTCTCGGCCCTGTCCGGGTCATCGATCCCGACCCGTGTGGGCAGGAGGCGCGGAGCCGGGACGCCCGCGCCGCCCGTCGCGCCGCCCGCCAAGTCGATGCCCGAACGATGCCCAACCGCATCCACACCGCCGTCGAGAGGACCGATGCATTTCTCAAGGACGAATTCGGCGCCCACCATATCCGCGTGCGCGGTCCCACCAGGATCGCGTGCCATTTGATGCTCGGCCTTACCGCCCCGACTGCCGATCGGGCGATCCGCCTCGCCGCCCCACAAGGCCGTCCGTGTCCCCCATCGGTTCTGCCACGTCGCGCCAAGCGCCCCGCAGCGCGAAAGCCGGTTCCAGGAGTTCAGCCGCTGTCTGTCAGAACGGCAGTTCTTAATGGCAGCGTCTACATTTATGGAATAAACATTATAATATCGCATTTTCACACGCACATTTAATACACGATACTTTAGGGTTCGTCAGAATAACGGTGGTGCGGCCCTGCGCAACGGAGTTCGGGCGGCCATGGTCGCTGAGAGCGCGATCCGCTCGACGGCGGCTCTTCCGGTATGTGCTGCATGCTGGCGTGCCAGCTGTACCGCACAAAAGGGAGGCGAAAACTCCCGGAGGATGGAGGAGGACGATGGACTTCAAGCTCGGTACGCCGTTGGCGGGCAATGCGCAGGCGGATTCCGCCCGCCTTGGAACCGTCCAATTTTGGGGCTTGGCTCCGACGATCGACGACGGAGCCGGTCGGGTCAGGGTGGAGAGGTCGGTCGAGACGGCGGACAGCGAGCGGGGCCATTTCAACTGCCGGGACAGAAACCGCGGCACCCATTGACGACGTAGCGCGCGGAGAAGAGGGCGATGAACGGTTGGCGGGAAGATCAACTCCAGGCGTTGCTGACCATGCGGAACGAGCGCCAACTGATGGAGGAGATTATGACGGTCGCGCGCGATCTCGAATTCGACTTCTGCGCCTACGGCATACGAATGCCGGTCCCCTTGTCCCAGCCCAAGATAGAGATGTTCAACAACTATCCCGCGGCTTGGCAGATGCAGTACCAGGCGCAGCGCTATGTCGAAGTCGATCCGACGGTGCATCACTGCACACGATCTCTCGTGCCAATTGTCTGGTCCAACGAGGTGTTCGCATCGGTGCCGCAATTCTGGGAAGAGGCGCGCTCTTTCGGACTGCGGATCGGTTGGGCGCAGTCGAGTTACGATGCGAACGCTGTCGCCGGAATGCTGACGTTGGCGCGGCCCGAGGAACCGCTGTCGGAATCGGAATTGCACGCCAAGCGCCTGATAATGGCGTGGCTCACGCAAGTCGCCCACTTGGGGATGTCGCGATGCCTGACGCCCAAGCTGCTGCCGGAGAGTGAGATCCGACTGACGGAGCGGGAGCGGGCCGTGCTGCGCTGGACTGGCGACGGCAAGACGGCCAGCGAAATTTCGGAAATCATGCGCATTTCAGAGTCGACGGTCAATTTCCACATCAGAAACGCCGTGGCAAAGCTGGGGACGGCCAACAAACTGGCCGCGACCGTCAAGGCTGCAATGCTGGGGATGCTGTATTGACACCCCCTGCACACCTCTCGGTTTGACGGCGGTCGGAGCTGCCATCCCCACGCCGGGCAGTGGCGCCGCCGAGGAGGCGACGCGCCGACCCGGCTGGGCATTCACTCACGGTTTGCACGCGGGCAAGCATGAATCATGGAGATACGAATCACGCGTGCGCTTTCGCCGGACGGCCACGGTCGGGTCACCCGCTGGTCGTTCAGCAGGACGATCAGGAATTCTTCGGGGTGAAGTGAGCGGGCCGTCCCGATACGCATGTCTTGGTGTTCCGGAACCCGGCTCGCGGATTGCGGCCGTCGATGGCTGGCGAGCCCTCTCATGGCGCTGGCCAACGCCTACACTTGCCAAACGCGCCACGCCGCACGAGCCATCCTCGCCGGATACCCGCTGGGAGCCCGCCGCCCTGCCGTGACACCAGCGGTCGCGGGCGACAATCCGGCTCGTCGGATCCCGAAGCGCCCACTTGCCGTGCAGCCGCCCGGCGACGTAGCAGCCCTCCTCGACCGAGCCGTCGGGATGCGCGATGCTCCACGGGCCGTGCTTCAACCCGTCAACATACGCCCCGCCGACAACCGGGCGCGTGACGTCGGAGCATGCCGCCGCCATGACCTCGGCAGCTGCCAATATGGCGAAGATCGCCGGTCCTGCCCTCATCCGCCGTCGTCCCGGTGCCCGCCATTCACACTTCCCTGTCCGCGCGCCATTCGCACCGCACCCTCAGCCAACCGCCGGCCTGCCGGTTCCCCCGCTCGTTCAGAAGGAAGATCAGAATCTCTTCGGAGAATGTGAGCGGGCTTTGCCGGGGCGGCGCAGTTATAGTTTGCCAATGCACATCTCGTGATACTCTGGATATTGATGTGTGGCATCGCCGTCTCCGCTGCGTGGCGGAGCCGACGATGCCGTGGCCCTGTCTCTACTGCCGTGTCGCGCTGAAGGCACCGACGATGTCGGACTGCTCGAAGATGCCCGCCGCCTCGGCATGGCCGGCACAGTGGAAGCCGCCCTGGATGCGCACGCCGGACAGGCCGGTCGCGAAGGTCCCGTCCCGTCCCACCGCGAGGTTGGAGAAGATCACTGTCTCGACCATGTGCGCGGTCCCGTGGTCGATGTTCTTGATGCCGCCGAACGCGACGTCGAGGGACGGCCCGGACCCGTCGCCAACGGGGCAGGGGAAGTCGTACGTCAGGGCCGCGTCTCCCACGAGCGCTCGCCCCGGGCGTTCCCGGCGACGGGCGTTCCCACCATGATGCCGAGCCAGGTCGCGCTCCCGGTCGGAGAGGTGCCCGTGAGGTCGCCCACGGCGAGCCCGTACCAGACATCGACCGTGCCCTCTTCGCTCGTCTGGCTCTCGTTCAGGATCGCGAATGAACTGTGCTCCAGCCATGCGTCGAAGACTCCCACCAGAGGGTGATGCCGTGCTTGGAGCCAATGCCGGTGGGAGCGCCCTGCCTGAGAGGGGTATCGGCAAGCTCGATCGTATCGACGGCGCCGCTCAGCGAATCGGTCACGGTGCACTGCGTTCCGCTGCACTGCGTCAGGAGACGGAAGGTCGAAATCTCGGCGCTGGCTGTCTTCCCATGCATCGTGGATAGGATAAGGGAATCGGAACGCGCGAAGATGTCCAGGTTGCGTTCCTGCTGCGCTTCCGACGTGTCGGTCGGCGCCGACAGGTCGGCAAGCTCCCTGGTCTCGTCGACCGTGAGCGTTCTCTGGGACACCGAATAGCCGTCGCCGCAGGCCGCGAGCGAGAGGGCGGCGGCCAACGCCAGACCGCAGGCAGAAAGTCGTCTCATGTCCTGTTTCGGAATTTCGCACGTTCGGGAATTGAAGAGGGGCCTCGGGGCCAGACCGAACCGAACCACGCCGGAATGAGAGGGGCAGGAAGCTGCCGGGTGCGTCAGGACCAGTTGGGCGACGCCTTCTTCACTGTTCGCGCAGGATGTGCAGGGTTGCCACCTGACCGATGTGGACGGTCATCGCCACCTCGATCTCTGTTTCGGCGATACGGCCGCGTTCCTTGGACACAACCCTGTCCGGCTCACCGATATCGTGGTCCGGCGAGTTGCAAACGGCCTTGCCGTCGTGATGCAGACCGAAGATGCCATCCGACGCGCGCGAGCAATCACCCGACAGCACAAGGTTTGTTTGGGAGAGTCGGATTGCTCAGACAGCGAGCGCCATGCCGTCACCGTAGGGGATATCGGCCCCTCCCGAGGGATGACCTTCGGAATCGAACCCGATCGCATGGACCGAAGCGATGTCGTAGCTGAACGGACTGCGCTCGACGCGGTAACCCTCGGCCTCGAGTTCGGCGCAAAGGTAGCGCGGTATGCGGGCCGTCACGGTGATGGTGTCGCTGGTCGCCGAGAAGCGGGGCGCCAGGATTGCCTCCTGCGGGCTCATGCCAAACTCGATCACGTTGAGAATGACCTGCAGTACGCCCATGGCGATTTGAGTGCCTCCCGGGGCGCCCAGCGCCAGGACGGGGCGATTGCCGTCGAACACGATGGTGGGGCACAGCGAAGAGAATCGGGCCTTGCCCGGTGCGATCGAGCCTGTGCGGCCCGGGCGCGGATCGAAAACCGCCATCGCGCCGTTGTACATGAAGCCCAACCCCTCGGTGATGACACCCGACATCATCCCCAGCGTGTGCGTCATGGTGACGATGTTGCCCTCCCGGTCGACCGTCACAAGGTGGGTCGTGCCACCCGACTCGGCGAGAGGAATTCGCTCGACGTGCACCCTTTCGCCGGCCTCGATGGCCCGGGAACGGTCCCTTGCGTACGCCTTGTCGATCAGCCGCTCGAGAGGCACCTCCGTGAAACGCGGATCCCCGACATGATTGTCCTTGTCTACGGTCGCGATCTTCATCGCTTCGGCCACGGTGCGGATGTAGGCGGGCGAGTTGTGGCCCATGGCGACGAGGTCGAAACTCTCGAGAATGTTGAGCATCTCGACGAGCATGACGCCGCCGCCCGGCGGGTGGTTCGTTGCCAGGCGGTGCCCGCGGTAGCTGCCCCACAGCGGTTCGTTGGTTTCGGTGGCGTAGGCGCGCAGGTCACGGGCCGAGAGCAGGCCGCCGTGGGCCTTCATGTCGGCATCGATCCGGGCGGCGATCTCGCCCTCGTAGAACGCTTGCGCGCCGTGCCGGGCAATCTGCTCCAGGGCGAAGGCCATTCCGGGGTTGCGGACCGTGCTGCCGATGCCGTGGAGTTCGCCGTCGGCCTGGAAGTAGATGGCGCGGCCCTCGGGAGAGAACGCGAGGCGCTCGCGCACGGCCGTGCGACCGGGCAGGCCCGGAGCGACCCAGTAGCCGTAGACTCCCGGTCGCACGACGAAACCCTCCCGGGCGCAGGCGATGGCGGGCTCGATCAGTTCGTTCCACGCCAGGGTACCGTAGCGGCGGCTCGCCTCGGCGAAGGCCCGGCAGGTGCCGGGTGTCGTGATCGACTTGTAGCCGAGATCGTTGACGGCGTCCTGCAGGACGAAGCCGAAGCCATCCTCGGTCTCGCCCAGGATGCGGTCCTGCCACATGTCCGGGGTCGCGGCGGCCGGGACGCGGCCGTGAAAATCGATGATCTCATGAACGCCGCGTCCGGGCATGTAGACATGCATCGCCCCGAAGCCGGCGATGCCGCACATCATCGGGTCGACGACGGTCTGCACGAAGGCGCAGACGAGCGCGGCGTCGACCGCGTTGCCGCCCTGCCGCAGCACCTGTGCGCCCGCTTCAACGGCGTCTGGCTGAAGGCTGGTGATCATGGCCCTGGGCATGGTGTCCCCCCTTGCTGCCACGACGGTGCAAAGATAGCCGAAGCTGACCGGTCGTGCGACACGATCGTAGCCGCCCCTTTGAGTGAACCTTTCTGTTCGACCTGGGGGAGCTGACTTGTCGTCCGGGTTGTCGTGATCGATCCCGGGGTACGGGATGGCACACGAGAGTCGACTGACGAGGATGGAGATCGGGGTCCGGCCGCTCCCGCCTGGCGCGAACATGGACGATCAGATTCGTGCCCCCGGCAAGGGGAACCATGATCTCGCCGACATGCCGGTCGGATCGTCCGGGATTTCCAATTCATAAGGGAGCGTACCTCGTGACGACTCCCGCCATTGCCTTCGCTGCCCCGTCACACGTCCCAGCCGCCGTCGACCGTAATGGCCTGGCCGGTGATCTGACGGCTGTCCTCGCTTGCCATGAACAAAACGGCATTGGCCACGTCCCCGGGCGTGGTCACGCGCTTCAGGGCCATCTCCTGAACATATTCGTCGTACACCTCTTCGACTGTCCAGCCGCGCACACGCGCCTTTTCCTCGCACAGCTTCTGCATGCGCGGCGTCTCGACGATACCCGGACAGACGGCGTTCACATTGACGTTGTACTTGCCGACTTCCAGCGCGACCGTTCGTGTGATCCCGCGTACCGCCCATTTCGAAGCGCTGTAAGCCGTGCGCATGGCGTAACCGCGCAAGCCGGACGTGCCGCCGATGTTCACAATCTTGCCGCTCCTTTGGGCGATCATGGTCGGCACCACGTACTTGATGGGCAGGAAGGTGCCTCGCTCGTTTGCCGTGATGACGTAGTCAAAGTCGGCGACCTCGATGTCCTGCACCGGCGTCTCGACAGGACCGGTGACGCCGGCGACATTGACCAGTATGTCAATACATCCACCGAAGGCATCCAGAGCGTGGTTTACCATCGCCTTGACTTGCGCTTCATCGGTGACATCACAGGTCACGACATGGGCCGCACGCCCCATCGCCAGGACCTCCCCGGCGACCCCATCGAGCGCGTCCGACTCGCGCGCAGTGAGAACGATATCGGCGCCCTCGCGCGCGAGCGTTGTTGTAATGGCGGCACCCATACCCTTCGCGGCGCCGGTGACAATCGCCTTCTTGCCGTCGAGTTTCACTGCACCCTTCCCTTATCTGCACTGTGTATGAGTTCGTCTGGTCCCTGCGTCTCGGGCTGCCCGTATCCGCCTCCGCCGCAGCTTTCGACGATCACCACGTCATCCCTGCCGAGGCGCAGGTTCGCCTTGCCAGGCATGTCCGACCGAGTGCCGTCCGCACGCACGATGGTCACACGGAAGGGCGCGCCGGAATCGCCTCCCTGCAAGCCATAGGGCGGCACGATGCGCCGCTCGAACATCGACGTCACCGACATTTCATCGGTGAGCACCCGGTACTCCCGATACAACCCATCACCGCCCCGATGCCGGCCCGCGCCGCCGGACTCCTGGCGCAGACGCTGGCATTCGATGCGGATGGGAAACTCGGCCTCCACCACTTCGGCCGGTGTGTTCATCACGTTTGACATGTGGACCCGGACCACCGGCGTTCCGTCGCGATCGTGCCGCGCACCCTCTCCGCCACCATGGACCTCGTAAAGAGTGGTCCATGTACCGTCGGCCCGTCGTCCGCCGAACAGGAGCAGCCCTGACGTGGTCGGCCCGCCAGCGGAAAGCCGTTCCGGCCCGGTCGCCTCGAGGGCCCTGAACACGGCGTCGGCGATACGTTGCGACGTCTCGTGATTGCCGCCCACCACCGGGCTCTCCGGGCCCGGATCGAGTAGCGAGCCGGGCCGGGTCACAATCTCCAGTGGCCGGTAGCAACCGCCGCTCGGCTGGATGTCGGTGCCAAAGAGTGCCTTGACCACATAGAAGACAGAAGCAGCAGCGATGAAAGGCGTGGTGTTCACCGGTCCCCGCGCCGCATCGTCCGTATCCGAAAAATCGAACCGGGCCCGGTTGCCCGCGACGGTCACCCGTACGCGGACGGCGACGGGCCCGCCGCCGCCGGCATCGTCGTCGAGCCAGTCCTCGCCTGTGTACACACCATCGGGGATCGCCGCGAGCGCCTCGCGCATCTGAGCCTCGGCCCGGTCGTTGATGGTGGCGATGGCAGCCATCACGGTGCTCATGCCGTGTTCCGCCACGATTTGGTGAACCTGTATCTCGGCGAACCGCCCTGCCGCAACCTGCGCCAGGATGTCGCCTTCGCGCTCTTCGGAACCCCGGACGTTGGCACTGATCATGTCGAGCTTCTCACGGTCGGGGCCTGCGGCAGTGAAGAGGCGGAAGGGAGGGATGCGAAGTCCTTCCTGCCAGGCGTCGGTGGCATTTGCGACGTAGCTGCCGGGCACGGCTCCGCCGATGTCCGCCCAGTGCGCGAGGTTCACTGCAAAGAGCACGATCTCTCCTTGCACAAAGATCGGACGGATCGCCTTCACGTCGGGGAGGTGGTTTCCGCCAACCTCCGGAAGGTTGAGAAACCACGTGTCTCCCGGCGCGAGGCGCTCGCGCGGCACCCGCTTCAGGAACTCGCGGACGGTGAAGCTCATGACTCCCATGTGCATGGGGATATCGCGGCCTTGGGCGATGAGGTGGCCGTCGGCATCGGTCAGGGCCGAGGAGAGATCGCCGGCCTCGCGCAAGAGCGGCGAGCGCGCTGAGCGCATGACCACGAGCGACATCTCCTCCGCCGTCGCCGTCAGCGCGTGGCGAACGATCTCCAGGGTTACGGGGTCGACTCTGGCACTCATGAAACAACCCCGGTGGAGATATGCAGATGACCGTCAACGTCGGCCGTCAGCGTCGCGCCGGGAGGAACGACAACGGTCGACCACGCATCGTCGACGATGACCGGCCCGCTCAGCATGCTGTCAGCGATCAGGCTGGAGCGGTCGTAACGTGGGGTCGGCACCCGCCCGGCCAACTCGAACGTGCAGGACGATGTCTTGATTGGCGAGGGTGCCTCAGTTGTTCTGACGACGGCCGGACAGGCAAGGCCATCGTCGGGTGCAGAGACTCGCATGCGAATCGACACAAGTTCCCACGGGTCCTCGGTTGCGAAGCCGTAGAGCGCTCGGTGTCGGTCCCGGAAATCGCTCCCCAGGCGTCCAGGGTCATCAAGGATCGCGCCTGCGACCTCGATTGCGTAGCTCTGACCCCGGTAGCGGATCGATGCAACCTCCTCGACCGTGAGCGTATCATCGTCATGACCAGCTGCCGCAAGGGGTGCAACAAGGGAAGTTCGAAGCACCTGTCGCACCCGCTCCACCCCTTCAGCGTCCCAGCCGTCTGAAGCCACACGCAAAGTGCGCTGTTGCGCATAGCTCAGCTTCGCTCCGACACAGCCGAACGCGGAGAACATGCTGGAGTGGGCGGGGACAACCACGTTGCCGATAGAGAAGGCACGGGCCAGGGTCACCGCGTGCATCGGACCCGCGCCGCCGAAGGCGAGAAGGGTACAGTTGCGCCCGTCGATGCCGCGCTCCACGGTGACACGGCGCAGCGCGCGCAACAATGCCGCGTTGGCCACCTTGATGATGCCTGAAGCTGCTTCCTCCAACGTCACATCCATGGCCGCGGACAGCTGCGCAATCACGTCTCGAGCTGCTGAAATGTCAAGGCGGAGTGTACCGCCAATGACACTCTTCGCATCCATGTATCCCAGCACCAGATTGGCGTCGGTCACCGTCGGCCACTCACCACCCCTGGCGTAGCAGGCGGGTCCCGGGTCGGCGCCAGCACTCTTCGGCCCAACTGTAAGGGAGCCATGATCGAGCCGGGCGATTGATCCGCCGCCCGCACCAATGGATTCCACGGCCACCATGGGCTGGCGCAGGGGCCGTCCGCCGAGGGAACGGTCACTCGTGATCTGCTCTTCTCCGCCGATGATCAGGCAGACATCGGTGCTGGTACCGCCCATGTCGAAACTGATGGCACGCTCGATCCCGAGCGTGCGAGCCAACTGTCCTGCGGAGGCAACGCCTGCAGCGGGTCCTGAAGCTGCGAGGCCGAGTGGAAGGTCGCGCAGAACGTGCGGTGACGCCATCCCGCCGGCGGAATGGAAGAAGTGCAGCCGGGAATCACCGGGCCTTGCCGCTTCCAGATCATCGAGATAGGCCGCGGCCAGGGGCATCACGCCTGCGCTCAACGCGGTCGTCGCCGTGCGCTCGTATTCGCGGGCTTCCGGATTGACCCGGTGCGAGAGCGCGACGAACTTGAACCGCGAGCGCAGCTTCTCGCCCAAGGCCTCCTCGTGCACTGAATTGGCATAGGAATGCAGCAACGACACGGCGACCGCTTCAGCTCCGCTCCGCTCGGCACGACCGATGGCGTTCTCCGCAGAGTCCGGGTCCAGGGCAATCAAGACCCGACCATCGTGGTCGAGACGTTCGGTGACTTCAAATCGGCGTTCGGCTGGCACCTGTGGCGAGAGTTTGGGAGGCGAGTCGAGCCGGTACAGGTGGCGCCGGTTCTGGCGACCAATTTCAAGTGTATCGGAAAACCCGTGTGTGGCGATCAGTGCAACCTTCGCATGATCGCCCTGGATGATTGCGTTGGTGACGATGGTGGTGCCGTGAATCAGGTCATCTACGTCTGACCACATGAGATCGACCGCCTGGAGTGCAGACTCCAATCCGGCAATGCGGTCATCGGTGCGTGACGGCACCTTTGCCGCTCTCACCTCGCCAAGCGTCCGGTGGATCGCGATCACGTCGGTGAACGTGCCACCGACGTCGATACCGACTTGCCATCCATTCGGCATGACTCAGCCTCCGTAACCTGAATGTGCTGAACGAAGTACTGCAAGCGGCGGAATGACGGCTGCTATATTCAATGAACAGTCGCGAAATGAATCTCGGTACATGGCAAGCTGTGCGTGAAAGCAGAGTACATGCATATCGCAGGACAAGAGGTTTTTCTGTGTACGGAGCATGCGGTGTGAGGTGGCAGAAGGAATTCTGCAGATTGAGGAACGATGTCTTATTGAGAATAGAAGTTTCTTGAGTTGGATACCTGGTCTCCAGGTTAGAGCCCCGACATCTGGATGCCGGGGGTTTTCGACGGTCAGATGTGGCTCAGGTGGCGTCTTCGTTCCGCTCGTCGCTCTCTGTCTCCAGTCCAAGATTCCAGAACGGACCTGCGGCCATGGGAACGATTTCGAGATCCAGACCGACATCGGCCAGGTTCGCCTGGATAATACGGCCGTCCGCAATGCGGTTGGCGCTGTTGATCGTCGCCGGCCTGTATCCGGTCATTCTGGGACGGTGTTGAGCTCCTGATCAGTCGCGGTATCCCTTGGCGTTTTGTCACACGCGCGAAGGGAGAGTTTCATGTCAGACAGCGGTGTTGTGCGCTCGCGGTCGCCGAG
>MKWU01006583.1_pt1 | contig 11708 bp, 10 predicted proteins | sample 809101 | NCBI WGS metagenome assembly MKWU01 (sample SAMN05860141, study PRJNA318959) | sponge metagenome | host: Aplysina aerophoba | place: Slovenia: Piran, Adriatic Sea, Gulf of Piran | collected 2013-05-07
AACGTTCGGATGCGACGAGCCACGGACTGCACCTGGAGCGCCTGGTTGTGCCTGGGGAGGAACTCCGAGGCTGATTGAGCTCCAGTTGCAAGCCCGGCCACCCAACTCAGCCACACACAACAACCATGACCAGCACGTCGCCCGCAGCCAGTTCGTCGGACAAGTCCCTCAAGGATCTAACGGTTGTCGAGTTGAAGGACCTGTGTAAGGAGCGTGGCATCAAGGGCTTTGCCCACAAGTCGAAGGCCAGACTCCTTGCAATGATCGAAGCGGCGCCCAAGACCTCGTCCCAATCTGTCGCCACGTCTCCCGCTGACACGTCACACCGGTCCGGGCCAAGCAAGTCGGCGGTGAAGAAAAAGTCCAAGGACAAGACCACAAACCAACACGGCAAGGGTCGGCAAGGTGATCTCACCAGCCTGACCATTGCGCAACTCAAGCAATTCTGCAAAGATCAAGGCATTAAAGGCTTTGCACGTAAAAACAAGCAGGAGTTACTTGGACTCATCAACTCTACGACCTCATCGGAATCGTCTAATCGTCAGTCCGAGATTGATGTGGAGGAAAAGAAAAGCTCTGATTCTCTCAACATGGAAAATTCTCCCATGGATGAGTCGGATTCAAACCTGTTGTCTTCTGAAGACCTGGATGCCAATCAGGTTGACCAGGAAGAATCTGCTGATGAGTTATCCAGTGCGGAACTCGATGCTGTCACAGAAGATTTGGAAGGTGGGTTCAATGGGGATGCCGAAGAAACCATGGTCGAGGTGTCCGATAGCCTGATTCTTGAGGTGCTGGATCGCTTTGACCGTATTGAAACCCTGCTTCAGCGTATTGCCGAGGGTCTGGCAACCAGTTCCGGCAACCCCTGATGGATTCGGGCGCTTCCAACATCCCTATTGTCTGCCCGGGAAGCCCTGAATCTGCCGCCAAACCGCCACCAATCTGCCCTGAATCACCACCTGATCCGCTGGCAGAACAATGGGCTCATATGCAGGGTTTGCCGGCTCCAGGCGGATGGTGGGGCCGTCTTCGTAGAAGAATTTGAGCGTGGTGCCTTCTCCTGGAACCATGGCGGAGACAATTGCTCCATCGGGGAGGGATCGGATGTCGTCTACGGGCCTCATCACCACCACGTCCCCGCTGGTGATATGGGCGCCAATCATGCTGTCACCGCGGACAGTGAGGGCAAACACGTCCTTTTCCTTGAGGATCGTCTCCGGATCGAGACGATCCGCCGCGTCAGGGAAGGTCTCCACCAGCCCTCCCGCAAAGACCGTTCCCAGAACAGGGACTCCCGTGGGGAGGGCAATATTCAACTGCAAGGTGCGAGCTCGACCTGGCTGCCACCGGATCCAGCCCTTCTTCCGGAGATAGTGCAAACGACTTTGAATGGGCGCTGGTGAGCGCAGGCCCATGGCCTCCATCATCTGGCGTATGGATGGAGCGTGGCCATGGTCGGTCAGGAACCGAACGATCCAGTCGTAAAGCTCTTGCTGGGCAACGGTGAGGGGTGTGGGCTGCATCAGCTATCCAGACAGTCAATACAGACGTACGAGATTTTCAGACATTTGTCCAGCCTGTTTCCCGAATTTCCTTGGTAATTGTTCACGATCCAGGATTCTACACCAGATCCAACAATAGAGCGAGTAAGGCTTGCTGGCCGTAGAGGCGATTCTCGGCTTGCAGAAACACCCGACTTGCCGACCCTTCCAGCACCTCGTTGCTGATTTCCTCTCCCCGGTGGGCTGGTAAGCAGTGGAGCACAACGGCATCCGGCGCCGCGTGGGCCAGCAGGCCCGCATTCAAGCAGTATCCGGAAAAATCGCGGCGGCGCTGCTGTGCTGCTGCTTCCTGGCCCATGGACGACCACACGTCGGTGTAGACGGCTTGGGCGCCACGGCAGGCTTCCACGGGATCATGGAGCACGGTCACGGTGCATCGCCCCTGGCTCAGCCGCTGTGCCCGCTGCACCACCGCAGGATCCGGTCCATACCGCCTGGGGGTTGCCACCCGCAGGTGAACACCCAGCAGGGCCGCAGCCAGGAGGAGGGAGTGGGCCACGTTGTTGCCGTCTCCGACATAGGCCATGGTCAGACCGTTCAGATCCGGGAAGCACTCCTGCAGGGTGAGGAAGTCCGCAATGACCTGACAAGGGTGCTCTGCATCGCTAAGCGCATTGATCACGGGAACGGTGCTGGCCTGGGCATAGGCCTCAAGATCGTTCTGGGCAAAGGTGCGAATGGCCAGGGCGTCCACATAGCTGCTGAGGACCCGGGCCGTGTCGGCGATGGACTCGCCGCGACCCACTTGGGTGCTGTCGGGGGGCAAATCCATGGTCTGCCCGCCAAGGCGGGCCATTGCCACGGCAAAACTGACGCGGGTGCGGGTGGAAGGCTTGGAAAACAAAAGCCCCAGCACCTTGACGGAGCCGGGGGTGGGCAACCGGGTCTCTCCCCGTTTCAGGGCCCCTGCCAACTGAAGGAGATCGAGCCATTCCTGGCAACTACAATCCTCAACCCCAAGGAAGTGACGACCAGAGAGGGTCATGGTAGGGGCTGCCAAAGAGTCTTTATACCTGAACAGGTTCAGGGGCCTTGCACCGGTTCAGCAGAGTTTGCAGATCCTCTCCCTCAATCACTTCCTTTTCCAGAATCTTCCGGGAGATGGCTTCCAGCGACTCCCGGTTGAACTCCAGAATCGCCAGAGCGTGATTATGGGCATTGTCCACCAGTTGGCGCACCTCCCGATCAATGGATTGGGCAGTCGCATCACTGACGGAGCGGCGCGGGTTGTTGGTTTGACCAAGGAAGCGGTTGCCGGTCTGACGGTCATAGGCCAGTGGACCCAACACACTGCTCATGCCGTAGGTGCTCACCATCTGCTCGGCGATGTCTGTTGCCCGTTGCAGATCGTTGGCCGCCCCTGTGGTGATTTTGCCAAAGACGATCTCCTCGGCAGAGCGGCCTCCCAGCAGCGTGGTGATCTGACCCTGCAGGTCTTCCTTGGAATTGAGGAAGCGATCTTCCGTGGGCAACTGCAACGTGTAGCCCAGGGCAGACATGCCGCGGGGCACGATGGAAATTTTGGCTACCTTGCTGCCACCGGGAACCATGTGGCCCACGATGGCATGGCCCACCTCGTGGTAGGCAACGATGCGCTTTTCATCCTCGGCGAGGACGCGGCTGCGCTTCTCCAGGCCAGCCACAACTCTCTCAATGGCCTCCTGGAGATCCGCCTGGATCACCGTTTTCCGATCAGCCCGTGCTGCCAACAGGGCGGCTTCATTAACGAGATTTGCCAGATCCGCACCCGCAAATCCGCTGGTGGCCGCGGCAATGCTCTCCAGCTCCACAGCGGGATCCAGTTTCACCTTGTTCCCGTAGATCTCCAAAATGGTGCGGCGACCGCTCAGATCGGGGCGATCAACCAACACCTGCCGGTCAAAGCGACCCGGTCGCAGCAGGGCAGCATCAAGGGTTTCCGGCTGGTTGGTGGCAGCCAGAACAATCACGGGCTTATCGGAGACGTTAAAGCCGTCCATCTCCGTGAGCAACTGGTTGAGGGTTTGCTCCCGCTCGTCGTTGCCTCCCACGACCCCCATGGAACCGGAGCGGCTTTTACCAATGGCATCCAGCTCGTCAATAAAGATGATGCAAGGAGCTTTTTTCTTGGCTTGCTCAAACAAGTCGCGCACCCGTGCTGCACCGGCCCCTACAAATAGCTCAACAAATTCCGAGCCGGAGATGATAAAGAACGGGACGTTGGCTTCTCCGGCAACGGCCTTGGAAAGAAGGGTTTTCCCGGTGCCGGGAGGGCCTACCAACAACACGCCGCGGGGGATTTTTGCCCCCAGGACAGTGTAGCGTTGTGGTTTCTTCAAAAAGTCGACAATTTCCGTCAGTTCCTGCTTGGCTTCGTCCACACCGGCCACGTCAGCGAAGCTGACCCGTGATTGCTCATCGGGAACATAGACCTTGGCCTTGGAGCGAGTAAAGCTGAGAGCTCCCTGGCCGCCACCCATTTGGCGTCGTGCGAAGAACTGGAGCACCAGAATGAAGATCACCGGCGGCACCACCCAGCTCAGAACGGTACTGAACACACCGGGACGCTTGGGTGGCGCTGCGGCAAATTCCACCCCGTGTTGTTCCAACCGCTGAGGCAGGTCCATGTCGAAGATGGGCGTGGTGGCCAGCAGGGGAGGCTCTCCATCTAACGGCTGCTTGAGCTCGTAGCGGATTTGATCTTGTGTGATGTAGGCTCTGGCCACGCGCTCATCGTTCACCTGGTCAATAAAGAGGGAATAAGGAACTCGGGGCACCTGCATGGCAGGGCGCGGCAAGAAACTGCTGAGTAATAACAACACGCCAACCCCAATCACAACGAGGTTGACCCACCCAAAACGCCGTCGGGGTTCGTTGTTGTCCTGGCGCTGAAGAGGCAAGAGAACTGAAGCGGCTGATTGTTACGCTAAGCCGCAGAGCCGGTCCCACTGTGGGCCGGTTTTCCGAATGATACGGAGCGATAAAGCCGTCAGGCGACCACCGTGGGATTGTCCAGATGGAAGCGTCGGATCAGGTCACCACCACAACGTTCCAGCCGGACTTCGCTCAACGGCAGGCTCCGGGCCATGGTAGCAATCCGGAGATCCCCCAGCGGCGTGAAGGCCTCCAGCCCTCCCAGAAGCTTGGGCGCTTCTACAGCGACCACCTCCTGAACACAACCCTCCTGCACCGCGGCAGCGGCCAAGCTGGGACCGCACTCCCACAACACCTTGTTGCACCCCCGCCGAACCAGACACTCCAGGATCGTCCTTGGGGAACAGGGTTCCAAAGCGACACACTCCACGCCCTGTTTCTCCAGTCGGGCCGCTGCAACGGGATTGGCGCCAGGGCTGTGGAACACCATGGTGCCGGCCACCGTTTGATCCCACAGGCGGGCTTGGCGGGGCAGGTGCAGTTGACGACTCAGCACCACACGCAGGGGCTCGGGTTGCCGCTGGCCACGGCTCGTGAGCAGGGGGTTATCTGCCCGCACCGTGCCAGCTCCCACAAGCACCGCGTCACACCGGGCTCGCAACTGGTGGACCCACTGGCGCGCCGGCGCGCCGCTGATCCACCGACTGTCCCCTGTCCGGGTGGCAATGCGCCCGTCCACACTGGCGGCCCACTTGAGCACGCCCCAGGGACGCCCATGGCGCACACGGTGCAGGAAGGCCTGGTTGAGGGCCCGGGCCCGGGCTTCTCCGACGCCCTGCACCACCGTCAGCCCCGCTTGCCGCAGGCGGTCCAGACCACCACCGGCAACGCGGGGATCAGGATCCACCATGGCCACTACCACGCGCCGGATGCCCGCTGCAAGAACGGCCTCCGTGCAGGGGGGGGTGCGTCCCTGATGACAGCAGGGTTCCAACGTGACGTACAGGCTGCCCCCCTGGGCCCGTGCTCCCGCTTGCCGCAGGGCCAACACCTCCCCATGGGGTTGCCCCGCTGCCGCATGAAACCCTTCCCCCACCAATTGTCCACCGGCATCCAGCACCACGGCGCCCACCATGGGATTGGGGCTGGTGGTGAACGATCCCAACGCAGCCAGCTCCAGGGCTCGCGCCATCCGGACTTCATCAGTGAGGTTGGCAGGTGGCGTGGTATGCATGGCCCGTCAGTCCTTCGGCATGGGGAGGGGCTGCCACTGGGTGTGGGCCGCCCAGATGGCCCAGATGGCCATCGGGCGCAGGTAATGACAAGCCCGAAAGTGGCCGTCCGTCGTGATCGCTTCCGGTGTGCGGAATTGCAGGCCATGGCCATAGACCTGTTCAATCACCCTGCCGCTGATGGCCATGCCGGTCTTCCGGTCGCCCAGAAGGCAGCAGTACGCCGCCAGAGCAAAATTGATCCCCGTCCAGATTTCCAGGGGATGGGTTCCCTCGGGATCGACGGGGCTGCCGTCTTCCCGGAGGCCGTTGGCCACCCCATAACACCCCCGGTGAAACCCGGCAAAGCAGACCTTGCAGACGGTGGCCACAGTGGTGCGGGCTCGCTCCTCGCTCACCACGGGCGGGAGGCCCAGTAGACGGGCATAGAAGTCACCACAGAGCTGGTCTGCCATCACCACCGACTCTTCCGTATGGGTATCGAAGGCGTAGTGCTGCCCTCTCCACAACAGACGGTCATAGGCGTCACGGGCTTTCCGTAACCAGGCGCCGAAATCCCGTTGACTGGCGGTGGTATCCAGGCCCAGGTGAAGCGATAGTTGCTGGGCGCTGGCCAGGGCCGCCTCCAGGGCCGCAATCCATAGCCCACCGCAATAGGCACTGGCGCCCTTCATGGGCCAATCGTCGAAGGTTTGATCGGGGGCGCCCCCGTGGTCGGGAAGACCGTCCCCGTCCTGGTCGAACGTCTTCAGGTAGCGGAGACCGGCATCCACCGCCGGCCAGCAGTCCGCCAGGAAACGAAGATCCTGCCCCCCCCGGCGGAAGGTGCGCCAAACCTGGAGTACAAAGTCACTGGGCAGGTCTTTCCAGAGATTGCAATCCTGGTAGGCGGTGTAATTGGTGACGGTGAAGGGATGTTCGTTGGGCGCCCCCAGGTCGTGGGGCGTGGCCCGGGCGCGTTTGCGGGGCGCATGTACGGGCTTCCGACCCTTGGTGACGTACCAACCGATGAGTCGATGTCGTAGATCCTCACCGGGGATGGCCCGGGCGAAGTCACGGAGCACGGCTTTATCCAGCTCCGGCCATAACTGGACCAGGGCAAGGGAGCCGTAGAGCCGCACATCCAGGCTTTCATACCAGGAATAATCCGGACATTCCAGGACACCGAAGTGGCCCACAGGTCGATCAGCGGTGGCGGCGGTCCAGAGGCTGCCGCCGCTGGCCAGATTGCCAAGCTCGTTGAACAAGGCCATCCGGACGGCCTCGGACAATTCGTCCTGTTCCAGGATGGGTTGCTGCCAATGATCGATGGCCTGGCGCCACTGGGGCCAGTCCCGCAGCGCCTCGGCGGCAACGGCCGTGGCGTGGCAGCCGGAACGCCCGAAAAAGTCCGTATAGCGCCGTTGACTGGTGATGCCCCTGGCAAATTCCGTCACCGGCAGATCCCAACTGATCACGAGGGGCAACGCCAGCGTCGCCCCCGGCTGCAACTGGAAGCGCACCGCCATGGCGACCGACGAGGGATCGTCCACGGCACTGCGGCGGGTGTCCGTTTCCTGGGGAATGGACCCGTCCCGGGAAAACGGCGTCCAGATTTCCGCACCGTCACCGCCGGGATTCCAGCGTCCACAGCGTTGCAGCTCCACCCCCGGGGGCAGTTGTCCCACGGCCAGACACCATTGGCCTTCCCCCTCCGCCACGGGCTTGCTGCGGGGACCGTTCAGCAGGAGTCCCTTCAGTTGGTCCTCATCCACAAACGAGCAGTGTTGCCCCTCGGTGCGGCCAACGGCAGGAACATAGGAATACACCGGGCTCCCGTCCTCCCGATAGAACACCTCCGGGTTGGTCTCGGTGTTGGTAAACCAGCCGCAGAGGTTGCGCCAACTCAGCAGGAGGGACAACTGGAGTGGCCGCCGGCCGGGATTGCGGAACAGCCAGCGGAACACGGCCACCGGGTAGGAGGTGCGCCGATAGTCGCCGGGGATGATGGGACTGAATTGCTCACAGCGAATCTGCGCCCGGAAAACGTTGCTGTACTGGAACCAGCTCAGGGGATAGCGGGCCGCGTAACGGCCGGTGACGTGAGCGGACCGACTGGCTGGATACCAGGCCCAACTGCTCAGGCTGCCGTCCGTAGGCGCCGCTGTGGACAGGGCATAGGTGCGGGAGTCGTTGCCGCGCCGCTCATGGACGGCGAACTGGCAATCGGGGATGGAACCGAACCAGTGCTCTCCACCGTCCAGGTGCCACAGGGTGATGTCTCCACGGGAACTGCGCCCGAAACAACCGGCCCCGAATCCCCCCAGAGGCGCCCCGTGCCATGGCCCATCATCCAGGTTGCTGGCGCTGCGCCCGGTGAAGGGTTTCTGCCAGCCCTGACCCAGGGCACGTTGCCAGGCTGCCTTGGGGGATTGTGGCCTGGATCGTCCCCAGGGCCAGGACTGCCAACGGGAGCCACCAGACGTCTTGGCCTCGTTCATGGTGAGAGAGCGGGTGCTTCAGCTTGACCAGTCCGTGGTTGGAACGGCTCCTGTGCGGATGGTGACCCACCGGCCGGAATGCCAAGCCACCACTGTGCTGGCCTGGCCCGATGGGGCGCTCCAGGGCAACGGACCCGCCAGCAATACCTGGGGGAAGTCCCTGGCAATGGCGTCGGGATGCAGCAGAGCGGGTTGAGCGGAGCGGTTGGCGCTGGTGGTGGCCAGGGGACCACTCTGGCGCAGCAAGGCCCGGGTGACCCCGTGGTTCGGGATCCTGAGACCCAGGGAGGTGGGCTGTGCCGGATTCAGCCGTTGGGCAAGAGGGCCAGTGTAGGGCACCACCAGAGTGAGTGCTCCCGGCCAATGGCGGATGGCCTGATGCCAGGCCGCTTGCGGCCTGATACCCAACGCTTGCCAGAGCTGCTCTCCTTCCGCGCCCATGAGAATGAGCGGTTTATCCAACGTGCGACCCTTGAGTTGCCAGAGCTGACCAGCCGCTTCCGGTCGGGTCGCCAGAGCTGGCAACGTGTCCGTCGGCATGGCAACGACACCGCCGCCGTAAAGGTGGCGCAGCAACCGGTCCGGGGATGCGGGTTCCGGGGTCATGGCCCACGGTGTGGGGCGCAGGCCGCCAGAAAGCGGTCGTTGCCCTCCAAATCCTGATGCCGCCTGACCGCCGTCAGGCCTGCCGCGGCAAAGAGTGTCTCCAGGGCTGGAGCCTGGCCCTGACCGTGTTCCACCACCAGCCAACCCCCTGGCGCCAAGGCAGGAACACCCGCCAGCAGAGCACGGAAGGCCTGAAGCCCGTCGGGACCGCCGTCCAGGGCCGGATGGGGCTCATGGCAACGCACCACCGGGTCGAGCTGCGCAAGGGTTGCCGTGGGAATGTAAGGGGGGTTGCTGACCACCATGGTCAGGCGTCCCCACCAGGGTCGCAAGGGTTGCCACCAGTTCCCGGCCAGCACGCGCACCCGCTCGGCTACGGACTCCAGGTTCCGTGCCGCCATTGCCAAGGCTGTTGGATCCTGGTCCACCGCCATACCGTGACACCTGGGGAAGGCGGTGGCCAGGGCCAGGGCCAGGCAGCCGCTGCCGGTGCCCAGATCAGCCCATGGACCCGGATCCGCGGATCCGTCGTTCACGAGGGAGACGGCCACGTCCACCAGCAGTTCCGTTTCCGGACGGGGGATCAATACTCCTGGCCCCACCTGCAGCAGAAAGTCTCGCCATGGGCAGAGGCCGAGAAGGTATTGCAACGGATCCCGATTCAGGTGGCGATGCCAAAGGTGGGTCAGCTCCTCCGGATCACGGCTGAGTTGAACGGTGGCTTCGGGATGGAGAGCCAGGCTGTGGTAACGCCTGCGCTCCAGGCCTGCGCCCACGTCCAGGAGCCAGACCAGGCTGGCCGCGGTGCCACCCTCGCCCAGCCGCTCCCTGCACCAGGCCAGTAACGTGGCGGCGGAAACGGTGATCATCGCCTGATCTCTCCGGTAGACCCTACTGCATTGCGCTGGTGAGACCACCTCACTGGACCCGCACCCAGCGCAAGCCCGGCAAGGGGCGCACGGCGCCGTCCAGTTGCAGTTGAAACAACTGGGTCAGCAGCAGACCCTGGTCTTCCGTGCCCACCTGCTCCTGAAGCTCTTCCAGGGTGCGGGGCTGCCCCAGTTGCCCCAGCAGAAGCCGGGCCATGCCGGACGTGGGTACAGCCTGCCGGTGGGTGACCGTCTGCTTCTGTGGAGACAACAACGGTCCAGGGCCGAGGTTGCGACAAAGATCGTCACCGTCGAGCAGTACGGAAGCGCCTTGTTGAAGCAGTTGATTGCTGCCTTCGGCGCTGCTGCGCCCGGCATCCGCCGGCACCACCCAGAGCGACACCCCCGCCTCCTGCGCCAGGCGGGCGGCAATCAACGCCCCGCTGCGGCGGGGACACTCCACCACCACCAGAGCCTGCACAAGGCTCACCAACAGCCGGTTGCGGGCGGCAAAGTGCCCCCTTCGCACCGGCTCGTCGGCGGGTTGCTCACTGAACAGAAGACCGGCAGCGCCCACCTGTTGCTGCAAGCTCTGGTTGTCCTGGGGGTAGGCCCGCCGGAGGTGGGTGCCCAATACCCCCACCGGTCGGCCGTGACCAGCCAGGCAGCCCCGGTGGGCGGCGGCATCCACCCCGGCCGCCAGGCCGGAGACCACAGGCCAGCCGGCCTCCGCCATGTGGCGTCCCAGCCGCTCTGCCCAGGCCAGAGCGTGATCACTTGCGGTGCGGCTGCCCACCACTGCCACGGCCTGCCGACGGTTCAGGTAGGCCCAGGTGCTCCCCTTCCCCTGCCAGAACAATTGCAGGGGGGGACGGTCCAGTTGAAGCAGAGGGGCAGGGAAGGCGGGATCGGTAGGCGCCAACCAACGCCGTGGCGGCAGGGGTGGGGGCGTATCCAGGGCTGCCGTCAGGGCTTTCCTCTGGGCTGTGTTGAGGCTGCCCCGTTGTTGCAGCACCGGCAACGGTGTTTGCCAGGCTGCGTCCAGGTTGCCGAAGACGGCCTCCAGTCGCCGCAGGGTGGCCACGCCAAAGCCGTCAATGACGGCCCAGCGGTACCAGGCCAGACGGCGAGAGCGGAGATTCATGCAGTCCGCACAGGTCTGGACTCAGTCATCCCCCGGTCCACGACCCTGAAGCGGGGCCACACCGTTGCAACCGGGACGCAAACGGCACAAGACGACCACCGGCTGCTGGATAGTGGTCCTACGTTCAAAATCTCGTCCCATGTTTCGGAACATTCTCGTGGCGGACTCCGGCAAAGGTCATGTGGAGACCATGGTCGGCATGATGCAGAGGGTACCCAGCTTTGCAGGGGCACGCTTCACCCTGCTCCACGTCCTGAACGTCCAGGGCAAAACCTCCCTGGCGGACGGTATGGAAGCGGGCGCCCGACTGCTGGCGCAAGCCGTTGACGCCATGAAGCTGGATCCTGCCCTGGTCACCACTGTCCTTCGTCAAGGGGACGTCAAGCAGACGGTGCTGAAGGTGGCGGATGAAATCAACGCCGACTTGATGGTGATGGGTTCACGAGGTGTGGGACGGTTGCAATCCATCCTGGTGAACAGTGCCAGCCAGTATGTTTTTCAGTTGTCCAGCCGTCCCATGCTGCTGGTGCGGGACGATCTCTACGTGCGCCATCCCAACCGCCTCCTGGTGGCGGTGGACGGCGCCGCCATCAGCGATACCGCCCTCAACCTGGCCTGTGACCTGGCCCGTGGTGTGGACGGCATGAGCGTGCGGGTGATCCATGTGAGCAGTCAGCGCAGCGGCAGTCGGGTGGCGGAACGCATCCTTGACAAAGCCCGTTTGCGGGCGCGGCGACTGGGGGTGGACGTGGAAATCGAGGAGCGCAACGGCAATCCGGCCCAGGAGATCTGTGCTGCCGTTGAAGACAGCAACAGCGACCTGTTGATTCTGGCCTCGCCGGATCGGCGCCCCAGCGTGGCCCGCAACCTGGTGGATCTGGACAAGCTGTTGGGCTCGTCCATCAGCGATTACGTCCGTGTCAAGGCGCCCTGTCCCGTTCTGCTGGTGCGGTAGGGGG
>MKWU01006584.1_pt1 | contig 11707 bp, 10 predicted proteins | sample 809101 | NCBI WGS metagenome assembly MKWU01 (sample SAMN05860141, study PRJNA318959) | sponge metagenome | host: Aplysina aerophoba | place: Slovenia: Piran, Adriatic Sea, Gulf of Piran | collected 2013-05-07
ATCCTGGCCGCGACGCTGCGAAACGAAGCAGTGTGTAGACTACCGACTCACCGATCAGTAGATCGGATATGGCGGCAGTCTGAAAACTTCGACCTGCCATCGCCGCCGAGGCACTCGAACCATGAGAGAAAGCTCGGTTGGACCGGTTGGACAAAACCGAAATTTCTTCTTTGTTTTCAACGCCCTGGTTCGAGACGGCCGGACACTTTATGTCCCAGATATTGCGAGAAAAAGAGACTCCTGCCGGGGTCGCCAGCCACGCGCTACAGTTTGTCCGTGTATTGCGCCACGAAGTCGAAATCGAGCAGCCGCTTGTAGGCTTCCATGAGGCGCGCCGTCACCGGCCCGGGCACGCTGCCCCCGCCAATGGAGCGGCCGTTGACCGACGCTACCGGCACCATGCACAGGCTCGTCGATGTCAGGAAGCATTCGTCGCTGGTAAACGCATCGAACAGGTCGAGGTCGGTCTCGTGCACGGCGACTCCCTCCGCGTCCGCAAGCTCGATCACCGTTTCGCGGCTGATGCCCGGCAGCACGAACCGGGCCCGCGGGGTAAACAGCTCGCCATCGCGCACGAAGAAGATGTTGCTGCCGAGCCCTTCCGCGAGATTGCCGTCATGGTCGAGAAGGATGGCCCAGGCTTGCGGGTCCTGGGCGCGCACCTCGCGGTCCGCGATCTGGAGGTTGATGTAGTTCTGGGTCTTGGCCCTCGGGCTGACCGCGTCGGGCGGCGTGCGCCGGGTCGCCGGTATCTGCACGCGAACGCCATCCCGGTAGAGCGGCGCACGGGCCTGAAGCGGCAGCGGCGTGCACTCGACGATGACCGTGGGCCTGGCCTCTCCGTCGCTCAGAAAAGGATCCGAGACACCGGGGCTCACCCGCTGGAACAGCCAGTAATCCTCGTCCGGACCGATCAGGTGCAGGTTGCGCTCCAGCACCTCATGGGAGATGGACAGCATCTCGTCCTTGCCGAGGCCCGAGTCGATCTGGAGATAGCGCATCGAGCGGTAGAGCCGGTCGATATGCTCCTCAAGCCTGAACGGCTTGTGCCGGACGGTTCGCGCCGTGTCGAATACCGCCTCGCCGTATTTGAACCCGCGGTCGCGGAACGACACGAGCACCCGGCTCTCGGGCTTGATTTCGCCATTGTGATAGGCGACCCGCTCATTGGCTTGTTGAATCATGACGTGCACCCCGGTGCTTCGAATCGGTTCTTCAGGTCAGCGCGACACGGCCCGCGACAGGCGTCACTCCGCACCGGCAAGCTCGGCGAGCGCAACCGCGATGACTCTGGCGCCTTCGGCCAGGTCTTCGGGTTTGGCGTTTTCCGCCTCATTGTGGCTGATACCCTTTTCGCACGGCACGAACACCATGGCCGAGGGGCATAGCATGGCCATGTTGCGCGCATCGTGGCCGGCGCCGGAATAGAGGTCCATGTGGGACGCGCCCACCACTTCGACGGCATGGCGCACGGCGTCGATCGCCGCCCCGTGGAAATCGACGGAGGACGCGGCCTGCGGCTCCTCGATGCTCACGCCGCACGGCCCCGCCAGCGCCTCGCAGAGCGGCTGGATGGCGTCGCCCAGTCGGGCCCGGAGGTCGTCGTCCGGATGTCGGAAATCGATGGAGAAGCGCACCCGCCCCGGCACGACGGAAGGCGCGCCCGGGAACGCCTCAAACGCCCCGATGGTGAACCGCAGAAGGTCGTCGGCGTCTTCCATCATGCGGTGCAGCGCCTGGACCATGTAGGCCGCCGCCAGAACGGCATCCTTGCGCCGCCTGCGGGGCGTCGTGCCGGCATGGGCCTCCTCGCCCGTTACCTCGACCTGGAACTTGCGCGTGCCCTGGATGCCGGTGACGACGCCGATGGTGTTGCCGGTCTCCTCCAGGCGCGGCGCCTGCTCTATATGGCCTTCGATGAAGGCGCCCATCGGCGCGGCCAGCGCCCGCTCGCCCACGGGGCCGACAGAAGACAGCAGCGGACCGAGTTTCCCGAGTTCGTCGCCGAGCCGCGCGCCCGTCTTGTCGCGCACCTCCAGCATGGTGGCGAGCGTCGGCGGGTCCGCATAGACGCCCGAGCCCATTACGCCCGGCACGAAGCGCCCGCCCTCTTCATTGGTCCAGTTGACGACCTCGACCGGCGCGCGGGTCCGCACGCCCGCGCGCTCCAGTGCGAACAGCGCCTCCAGCCCGGCCAGCACGCCGAAACTGCCGTCGAACCGCCCGCCCGTCGGCTGAGAGTCCAGATGCGAGCCGGTCGTTACGGGCGGCAGGTCCGGGTCCAGCCCCTCGCGGCGCAGGAACATGTTGCCGATGGCGTCCACCGCCAGCGAAAAGCCGGCATCCCTGCCCCATTCGGCAAAAAGGCGGCGCGCCTCGAAGTCCTCCGGCGTCAGCGCCTCGCGGCACACGCCGCCCTTGGCCGTCGCCCCGAAGCGCGCCATATCCTCGTGCATCTTCCAGAGCCCGGCTTCGTCCACACCTGCCGCGACGCGTTCCAGCACCATGACGGCCTCCTCGTTCCCGATTGCGCCTGCAGCCTGTAAACTCCGGTTCCATGCAGGGCAAGACCGCACTCGTCACCGGAGGCACGACCGGTATCGGTTTCGTCACCGCCCGCGTGCTTGCAGAGAAGGGTGCGGCCGTCACCATTGTCGGCCGCAACCCGCAGCGCGGCGAGCAGGCGGCGCGGGCGATCCGCGCCGAAGTGCCTGGCGCAGAGGTCCGCTTCGAGCGCGCCGACCTCTCGCTTCTGGACGAGAGCCGCCGTCTCGCCCGCAACATCGCCGAGTCGACCGAACGGCTGGATGTGCTGGTGAACAATGCCGGCGCCATCTTCTCGCGGCGGCAGGTAACGGCGGACGGCCTCGAAGCCACCTTCGCCCTCAACCACATGAGCTATTTCCTGCTCACCAACCTGCTGCTGAACCGGCTGAGAGCGGCAGAGGCGGGGCGCATCGTGGTCGTCGCCTCCATTGCCCACCGGCGGGCCGAACTTGACTTCGACGACCTGCAATCGGAGCGCCGCTACAGCGTGCGGACCGCCTACAGCCGTTCCAAGCTTGCCAATGTGATGTTCGCCTATGCGCTGGCGCGCCGGCTGGAGGGCAGCTCCGTCACGGTCAACGCGCTGCATCCGGGCCTGGTGGCGAGCCGTTTCGGCAGCAACAATGGCTGGCTGTTCCGCAATGGGCTGAAACTGGCGTTCCGGGTCAGCGGCGCCATCGGCGTCGAGGAAGGCGCGGAACTCAACATCCGGCTCGCCTCCGACCCGGCGCTGGAGGGCGTCAGCGGGCGCTACTTCTCCGACGGCGAGGAAGTCCCCTCCTCTCCCGCCTCGCTCTCGGTCGAAGACCAGGAACGCCTCTGGGCCGCCAGCGAAGCCATCGCTGCGAGGTAGCAGTCAGGGCAGGACGGCGAGATCGAGCAGGGGGGCGTGCTGCTGCGCGCCATAGACATCCGCGTCGCGCGGGCCGCCGGAGCCGACGGGGCGCCGGAGCGAGAACTTGATCGCCCGCGCGAAGGGATAGAAGTCGAAGCCGAGCAGCTCGTTGTCGGAAACGCCGTAGAGCTTGCAGACCGCCTGGCGGCTCAGCATTCCCGCCGACCGGACCGCCTCGAACGTCTCCTCGGTGTCGAACAGGATGTCGAAGGTCACGATGAAGGGGCCCGCATTCTTGGACCGGATGACCTCCGCGAGCTCCCCGAGCGTTTTCATTGCAGCCATTCGAGCCGTCCGAAGCTCTCCGGGTCGTCGATTTCCATAAGATGGTAGATGTTGAATTCGTAGACCGGCCCGGCCGGAATCTCCGCCGGTGAGAACGGGAAGGCGATATTGCCGGCCGTCGCCCGCCTGCCCTCGAAGGGCACATGCAGGATGGTCGAACGCGCAAGGCCGCAGACCGCTTCGGCAATCTCCGGGGTTTCCGCCACGACATCGATCAGGATGCCGATCTCGTGTGCAGCCTGCCGGTTCGGCTCCCAGGCGCCCATTACCCCGTCCAGGCCGTAGCGATGGAAGGTAATGCTGTATTGCGAGGGGTCGATGAAGCCGGACTGGGTCTCGTGGATCTTGTCCCTGACAGCTTGCTGGATCGCGTCGATGGAACGGATGAAGGCCGGGTCGCGCGCACCGCCGACCGTCAATGCCCGGTGCCCCGCGAGCCGGGCGCCCTCCAGTTTGACCGTGTACCGTTCGGCCTCCTGGAAGGCGCTGCCCGAGACGCGGATGCGGCGCGGATCGATCTGGTCGAACCGTGTCCGGCGCAGATCGACCGAGCCGCCCGGCCCCGCCAGCATCACCGGGTCCGATTTCTCGTAGAAGGTGTGCGCCGAGACGGAGGCCTCGGTGCAGGCCTTTTCCGGATGGGTCGGCTCGACGATGAAATGGTCGTCCCGAAGCCGCCCGAGAATGAGGTCTCCGCCACCGGTCGGGCGCGCGGCCAGGCTGCCGCATTCGAGGATCTTGCCCATATGCAGCGCGAGGCCGCGGTCATGGCCCTGCATCAGCGGCAGCGCGGCGATGTTGGAGACATCCCAGGCGCGGCCGGCGACCAGGATGTCCGGCCCGTCGGCGAGCGCCCGGAAATAGGATTCCGGGCCGACCTGCGCCACGATATGGGCGGCGGCATCGACATCCTCGACCGTTAGCGCCATGCCGGTCTCGAAGGTGCGAACGCGCCCGTCCTCGACCGCTCCGCGCACCGTCTCCCGGTCGAGCTCCGAGCGCAGCACGGCCACCTTTCGGTCGAGTCCCAGTTCTTCCAGCACCCGGCGCAGCAGCACCAACAGGTGGTCCACCTGCCCGTCGCCGCCTGCCCCACCGGCGGAGCCGATGACAAGCGGCACGCCCGCATCCGCGCCCGCCTGCACCAGCAGGCGCAGGTCGCGCAGAATCATCGCGTCGCCGACGAAGGGCTTGCCCGTGCCGAGATAATAGGGTCCCGGATCGCTCGACCCCGCATCGCAAGCTATGAGGTCCACGCCAGCCTCCACGGCGTCCCGGAGCGATTCTTCGCGGAAGCCGTAGCCCAGCATCCCGTTGGAGACGACGACGAACTCGTCGCCGCGCTTGCGTTCGATCATGAAAGTCCCTCCCTACCCGCGCGCTTCGGCCCAGACGTCGATTTCGAGCGCGCCGCGGAAGTCGGCGCTCACCTCCGCCTTGCGGGGCTCGAGTGGAATGCCGGTCGCGTCCGCAACCCGGTCGATGGCGTTGAAGGTTGCAGCCACGCCCGCCGCATCCACCCAGCCGTCATCCCCGACCGCGCGCCGCAGCGCCGATGTGGCTGCGGCCATATCGCCGTCCCCGGCAACGGCCTCGGCGAACGCCGCGAGTTCCTCGCCCGCCGCGACCCCGCCGCCGCCGCCGTTTACGATTGCGTCCAGATCGTAGCTCTTGCCTGTTGTCCGGCTGCTCTCACGGAGCAGCAGCGCATGGCTGGTGGTTCAGTAAACGCATTGATTGAGCGCGGAAATCCTTGCGGCCAGGAACTCGATCTGCGCGTGGCTGATGGCGCGGTGTTCGACGTCGAATATGCGCATCCAGCGGCCCGGTAGATATTGCGTCTCGACGAGATCGAAGAATGCCCGCTTGGCCTGCGGCACCAAGGAGAGCGCCATGAGGATGTAGGCGCCCTTCGAACCCGAATAAAGGTCTGCCTCGGCGCCGCTTTCCTCGCCATGCACGATCAGCGGCACCCAGGCCTCCTCCATGCGCGCCGAAGCAGGCCGATAGCCTGACGGCTCTCCGGGCCCAGGCTCCGGCAGCCGGCGCACCGGCAGGCCCATCGAGCGGGCGAAGGTATCGAGCGAAACGGTAACTGCCGCGACGCCTACCGTCTCCACATAGCGCGTGTCCTCGATGCCCTCGGCCTGCCGCGCCTGGAACCAGCGACGTGTCAGGCGCGCGGGGTCCGTAACGATACGGTGGACGATTTCCACCATTGGCGGCTCGAGAACGCCCGGTCCGTCATGCTCGCCGGCGACCGCCTCGGGCGAGAGCGCCTCCTTACGCGCCGCACAGAGTTGGCAGTCCAGCGCATGGCGGGTCTCAGCCGCTATGGCAACCCGCTCGGCGCCGGTCAGCCAGTTGCCAGGAGCCGCGATCCACGCCCAGGCGCGGGCATGCGCCGCCAGAATGTCGGCGCGGATCGGCACAGGCGCATCGGGATATCCCATCGTTCGAACCCTCCTGTCCTTCGCCAGTCTAACGCGTGTTCATTGCTGTTGTCGCGGCCTGTAGCGCCTCCCCGCACGATTGTCCTTCCCAAGCAAAAGGCCCCCGGGCAATCCGCCCGGGGGCCCCTTAAGTGGACTTTCGCGAAGGTTACGCGACGTCGAAGCGGTCGAGGTTCATTACCTTGTCCCAAGCCGCCACGAAGTCCGCCACGAACATCGCATTCGCATCGTCACAGGCATAGACCTCCGCGAGAGCCCGCAACTGCGAATTCGAACCGAAGATCAGATCGACGGCAGTTGCCGTCCACTTGACCTCTCCGGTCGCGGCATCCCGTCCGTCGAACACGGCCTGGCCGCCGGCCGCCTTCTGCCACGCCGTGCCCATGTCGAGCAGGTTGACGAAGAAGTCGGTGCTCAGCGTCTCCGGACGATCGGTGAAGACGCCGTGCGCTGCCCCGCCATGGTTCGCGCCCAAGACACGCAAACCTCCGATGAGAGCCGTCATTTCCGGCGCCGTCAGGTTCAGCAGCTGCGCGCGCTCCACGAGGAGCTCTTCCGCCGGCCTGTTGTGCGATGCGTCCAGATAGTTGCGGAAGCCGTCGGCAGTCGGTTCCAGGTAAGCCACGGAATCGACCTCGGTCTGATCCTGGGTCGCATCGGTCCGACCCGGCGCGAAGGGCACGGTCACGTCGTGGCCGCCCTTCTTCGCGGCCGCCTCGACGGCCGCGCAGCCGCCCAGAACGATCACGTCGGCGAGCGAAACCTTCTTGCCGCCGGTCTGCGCCGCATTGAAGTCCGCCTGCACCTTCTCCAGCACCGGCAGCACCCTGGCCAGTTCCTCGGGCCGGTTGACCGCCCAGTCCTTCATCGGCGCAAGACGGATGCGCGCCCCGTTGGCGCCGCCGCGCTTGTCAGAGCCGCGGAACGAGGAAGCCGACGCCCAGGCAGTCGTGACCAGCTGCGAGATCGAGAGGCCGGACCCCAGGAGCTTGCCCTTCAGTTCGGCAATGTCCTGCGCATCGACCAACTTATGGTCGACCGCCGGAACCGGGTCCTGCCAGATGAAGGTTTGCGAGGGAACCAGCTTGCCGAGATAGCGGGAGGTGGGCCCCATATCGCGGTGGATCAGCTTGTACCACGCCTTGGCGAACGCATCTTCGAGCTCCGCCGGGTTCTCCAGGAAGCGGCGCGAGATCGGCTCGTAGATCGGGTCCATCCGGAGCGCCATATCGGCGGTCGTCATCATCGGTGCATGCTTCTTCGACGGATCGTGGGCATCCGGCACGGTGCCTGCCGCTTCCGGATTCCTCGGCGTCCACTGATAGGCGCCGGCGGGACTCTTGGTCACCTCCCAGTCGTACTTGAACAGCAGTTCGAGATAGTTGTTGTCCCAGGTCGTCGGGGTTTCGGTCCAGGCGCCCTCGATACCGCTGGTGATGGAACACTCGGCCTTGCCGTTGCCGAAGCTGTTCTTCCAGCCGAGATTCTGCTCCTCGATGCTGGCGCCCTCCGGCGCCGGGCCGACATGCGCAGGATCGCCGGCGCCGTGGGCCTTGCCGAAGGCATGCCCGCCGGCGACAAGCGCGACGGTCTCCTCGTCGTTCATCGCCATGCGGGCGAAGGTCTCGCGGATGTCGCGGCCGGACGCGACCGGGTCCGGGTTGCCGTTCGGACCCTCCGGATTGACATAGATCAGGCCCATCTGGACCGCAGCCAGGGGCGTTTCGAGCTCGCGGTCGCCCGTGTAGCGCTCATCGCCGAGCCACTCGGTCTCGGAACCCCAGTAGATGTCCTCTTCCGGCTCCCAAACGTCTTCACGGCCGCCGGCGAATCCCAGCGTCTTGAAGCCCATCGACTGCAGGGCGACATCGCCCGCGAGAATCATCAGGTCCGCCCAGGAAAGTTTCCGGCCGTACTTCTTCTTGACCGGCCAGAGCAGCCGCCGTGCCTTGTCGAGGTTTCCGTTGTCGGGCCAGCTGTTGAGGGGCGCGAAACGCTGCGTCCCGGACGCCCCGCCGCCGCGGCCGTCCGCCACCCGGTAGGTGCCTGCGCTATGCCACGTCATGCGGATGAACAGCGGGCCGTAGTGGCCGAAATCCGCCGGCCACCAGTCCTGCGAGTCCGTCATGACCTTGTGCAGGTCCGCAACGACGGCATCGAGGTCGAGGGTTCTGAATTCTTCTGCGTAGTCGAACGACTCGCCCATGGGGTCGGACAGGGCCGAGTTCTGATGCAGTATGTTCAAATTCAGATGGTGGGGCCACCAGTGCTGGTTCGCCGTGGTGCCCGCCGCGGTATGTCTGTGGGGGCCGCCCAGTAAAGGGCATTTACCCACATTGCTATCGGCCACTCCGTCCATGACTTCGTCCTTTCATCGTCTCGTCATCCGCGCCGTTTGGAACGCCGGAAGAGGCTGCGCCTCCCTCTCGGCCAACCCGTTATGACCCCGACGCAGCAGCTTGCGGCAGGGCCCGGGAGCAAAAGATATTCCGGCATTTGAAATAAGTCAAATAAGCGATAAACATTGTTTTCATCGATAATTCCGATTAGAAATGACAGCTGACGCCCGGCATGGATCGGAGGAAATACCGTCATGAATACCCGCGATCTCCAATATTTGGTCGCTGTCGCCGAGGAGCTGCATTTCGGCCGGGCGGCGGAGCGTTGCAACGCCAGCCAGCCCGCCTTGAGCGGCCAGTTGCGCAAGCTCGAGGAACGCCTCGGCGTGAAGGTGTTCGAGCGTACCAAGCGATATGTGAGAGTGACGGCGATCGGCGACCGGATCGTGGAACGCGCGCGGGAAATTCTGCGCGAGGTGGAGGAACTGGAGAAGATCGCGGCGGCCCACAAGGACCCGCTCGTCGGCGGCTGCACGATTGGCATGCCTCCGACGGTTTGCCCGTATCTGACGCCGTTGTTGCTGCCGGCCATGAAGCACCGCCTGCCGGAGGTGGGCCTGGAGCTGATCGAGGACTTCACCGACCACCTGGAACAGCAGCTGGCCGATGGCCGCCTCGACCTTGCCATCCTCGCCACGACCCCGACCCGCGCGAACCTCTCGGAAGTCGTCCTTTATGACGAGCCATTCTGGGTGGCGGTTCCCGAGGAGCACCCGTTGAGCCGCCACGATACTGTCGATATCGAGCAGATCGAGCCGGAGGAACTGCTGCTGCTATCCGACGGCCATTGCCTGAGAGACCAGGTCTTCGAAGCGTGCAAGCTGGACCGGTCGCGCCCCTTCGACATGTCCGGTCCCAGGACGCAGAAGACGAGCCTGCCCACGATCCTGGCGCTCGTCGGCTCGGGCGACGGCATTACGCTGGTCCCTGCCATGAGCCTGGCGGGCGGCTGGGCTGCGGATGCCGGCATCGCCATCCGCCGCGAACGAAGCGGAACCGCCGGGCGGACGATCCGGCTGGTGCACCGGAAAGGCTATCCGCGCATGACTCTGGTCGAGAACCTGGCGAACATCATCGCTGGAATCGTGCCGGATACGGTGAGCCCTGCGCAACGGTAGCCATGACATCGGTGAGAATTCCAAGTTAGGCGGCGTCGTGGAGGATGATGCCGACCGAGCGTGAACCGTTCGCCCGAGCAAACCCGCGAGACGCCGTGGCGCATTTCCGCGCGGACATAGCCGCGCTTGCCCGCCACAGGCCGGTCGCGCACAGGAAAAACAACCATGTCGCCCTGCCCCAGCGGCACGGCTTCGCCCATCGCCTGCATCCGCATCCGGTTCTCGACCAGCAGGAACTCGCCTGTCGCCCATCAAGCAAAAATACCCTCGACATAACTGTCGCACAATTCCCGCATTTTTTGCGACAAGGATGTCGCTACTTGATACATATACACTCAGATACAGATTGTGCGCGGCTGCGATGCGACATATAATGCTGCCATGTTGGAAGACAAGACAGCATCCAGAATTCGCTCACGTTGGGGCCAAGCGGTTACCTCGGGGGAAACGGGCTTCACCGCTGTTCCTGATATTCTCATGCGGTCGCAGAAGAGGCTCCAACTCTCCCCAACAGAGCTGACGGTGCTCATAAACCTGCTCGTGCATTGGTGGTGGGAGGGCGACTGGCCGTGTCCGAGCCTCTCTGCAATCAGCCACCGCATGGGCATTAGCCGCCGAACCGCCGAACGGGCCGTAGTGTCTCTCGAAAAAAAGGGTCTGCTCCACCGTGGAAAAGGCGAGATTCGCAAGGGAGGACCGATTGTCACCCGGTTCGACCTCAGTGGATTGGTCGCGACCCTAAGCGATCTCGCTCAGCAACGTGCGGCGACCTAAGGCGATGTGGTTTGGACCCTGTAAAGAGTAATGAAACTGGGACAGCCGACGGTTTCTTCGAGAATGAGGCGGCCACAAACGCCTCAGACGCGAGTGCCGGAGATGCTGGCAGCATCTCCGGCACTCCACTCCTAACCCAGTCCCGGACGGACGCATGAGAAAGGAGAATCCCATGTGGCAAGCCGCCTTATTAGCTAGTGCCGTGGCCCACGGGCTGCGGCGTTAGCCTAACGGCAAGCGAGGTACGGATGTGGCCGTACCTCGCATTTGTCCATATCACTACCATTAAATCCCGTTCGCGAAAGCATGCCGTGATCGACTCGCAGCACTATGCCGCGTCGTGGAAGATGATGCCGAGTGTGAAGCGTTCGCCCGAGCGAACCCGCGAGACGCCGTGGCGCATTTCCGCGCGGACATAACCGCGCTTGCCTGCCACCGGCCGGTCGCGCACGGGAAAGATGACCATATCGCCCAGCTCCAGAGGCACGGCCTCACCCCTCGCCTGCATTCGTATCCTGTTCTCGACCAGCAGGAACTCGCCGCCAGTATAATCGACACCGGGCTCCGAAAGCAGGAACACCGCCTGGAACGGGAAAGCGAGCTCGCCGTAAAGGTCGCGGTGCAGGCGGTTGTAGCCCCCTTCCGCGTAGCGCAGCAGCAGGGGCGTCGGCTTGGTCTGTCCCGCCGCATGGCACTCGGCCCGGTAGGCCGCGTGGTCGGCCGGATAGCGCACCGCCCTGCCGAGCCGGGTCATGGCTGCGTTCGCCAGCGGCGCAAGGTGGCGGTAGAGCCCCTCGCGCAGCGCCTGCACCGCTTCCGGCAGCGGGTCGGCGAAATAGGCGTAGACGCCTTCCCCGTACCCGTGCCGTTCCATGACGATCCGCCGGCGGAACAGTTCGTCTCGCTCCCAGTAGCCCCGAAAGGCCGCGCATGCATCCGGGGGAAGCACGTCCTCGGCCCGCGCATGGCCCCGTTCCAGCAGGTCCACCCCGAGCGCCGGCCAGTCCAGCCTGTCGATTGCATCGCTCATGCTTGCCGGGCTACCGCCCCGGCCGCCGCCCGTCCACCCGGATTCGGACTTTTCCGCGCGGATACTCTCGGCCTAAAGGCCGGCGGGGAGCGGGCGGCCTGCGGCGGCCAGCTTTGCCTTGAGACGTTCGAGCAGACCGTCCAGTTCAGCGTGGTCCCTCGCGTTCATGCTCGGGCCCGGGTCGCGGGCTCTGGCGGATGCTATGG
>MKWU01006585.1_pt1 | contig 11706 bp, 8 predicted proteins | sample 809101 | NCBI WGS metagenome assembly MKWU01 (sample SAMN05860141, study PRJNA318959) | sponge metagenome | host: Aplysina aerophoba | place: Slovenia: Piran, Adriatic Sea, Gulf of Piran | collected 2013-05-07
CTCGACGAGCCGGTGAGCGACGTCGACGAGGCCTGCGCCGCGGCGGAGAAAATCGGCTTCCCGATCATCATCAAAGCGGCTTTCGGCGGCGGCGGACGCGGCATGCGCGTGGTCCATTCGGAGCCGGAATTTCGAGGCAAGCTCGAGGAGGCGCAGAAAGAGGCGCTGGTGGCAGCAGGCGACGGCGCGGTCTTCCTCGAACGTTTCATCGAGCGGGCTCGGCACATCGAGGTACAGATCCTCGCCGACGCGCACGGCAACGTGCTGCATCTACATGAGCGGGATTGCTCGGTGCAGCGGCGGCATCAGAAGATCGTCGAGGTAGCGCCGGCGGCGAACCTGCCGCCGGCATTGCGCGACGCTCTTTGCAGCGCTGCTGTCAAGCTGGCGCGAGAAGCCGGCTACGTCAACGCCGGCACGGTGGAGTTCCTGCTGGATGTCGATAAGAACGAGTGGTTCTTCATCGAGGTGAATCCGCGCGTGCAGGTCGAGCACACCGTCACGGAGACGGTCGTCGGCATCGACATCGTGCAGGCGCAGATCCTCATCGCTCAAGGATGCCGCCTGCACGAGCCTCCGCTTTCACTGCCCGAGCAGAAAGACGTGTATGTCCGCGGGTTCGGGATGCAGTGCCGCATCACGACGGAGGACCCGGAGAGCCAGTTCGCTCCCGACTATGGACGGATAACGACCTATCGCTCGCCAGCCGGACTCGGGATTCGGCTCGACGGGGCAACGGCTTACGCCGGATCGGTGATCAACCCCTACTACGACTCGCTGCTGGTAAAGATGACGGCTTGGCACAACACGCTGGACGGCGCCTGCAACCGCGCCGACCGGGCCCTGCGGGAGTTTCGGATTCGCGGAGTGAAGACGAATATCCCGTTTCTACTGAACGTCGTCAATCATCCCGCGTTCCAGTCGGGCGAGGTCACCACAAGCTTTCTCGATCGGCACTCGGAACTGTTCGCGTACAAGAAGCCGCAGGACCGAGCAACACGGCTTCTGCGATATATCGCGAGCGTCATCGTGAACGGCAACGCGACGGTCAAGGGGAGACCGGTTCCGAAAGACTTCGAGGAGTTGCCGGCGGTGGCTTTCGAGCAGGGCGAGCCGCCGCCAGGGACGAGGCAACGGTTGCAGCAATTGGGCCCCAAGAAATTTGCGGCCTGGGTGCGGGACCAGAAACCGTTGCTCCTGACGGACACAACGTTCCGCGACGCGCATCAGTCTCTGCTGGCGACACGCGTTCGGACTTTCGATCTGTTGCAAACTTCCGACACCGTCGCGCACCGCTTGCACAACCTGTTCAGCCTCGAAATGTGGGGTGGGGCGACTTTCGACGCCGCCATGCGGTTTCTGCACGAGGACCCCTGGCAGCGGTTGCGTCAACTCCGGGGACGGGCGCCGAATATCTGCTTCCAGATGCTGTTGCGGGCATCGAACGCGGTCGGCTACACAAGCTATCCCGACAATGTCGTGCGCGAGTTCGTGCTGGAAGCGGCGCGGCAGGGAATTGACGTTTTTCGGATTTTCGATTCACTCAACTGCATCGACAACATGCAGGTCGCGATGGATGCGGTCAGCGAAACCGGAGCGGTCAGCGAACCGGCGATCTGCTACACCGGCGACATTCTCGACCCCGGGCGGCCGAAGTACGACCTTGCCTATTACGTGACTCTTGCGAAGCGGCTCGAGCGGATGGGAGCGCACATTCTCGGCATCAAGGACATGGCGGGGCTGTGCAAGCCCTATGCGGCCTTCGAACTGGTCCGCGCGCTGAAGCAGGAGATCGGGATACCGATTCATTTCCACACGCATGACTCGAGCGGACTCAACGCGGCGACCCTGCTGAAGGCCGCCGAGGCCGACGTCGATATCGTGGACGGGGCGGTCGCGTCGCTGAGCGGTCAGACCAGTCAGCCGAATCTGAACTCCCTGGTCGAGTCGCTGCGGAACACGCCGCGCGATACGGGACTGGATATCGACGCGCTGAATGATTGCTCGCGCTACTGGGAAACGGTGCGGACCTACTACAAACCGTTCGACGACAGCCCGGCGGCGGGCAGCGCAAGCCTGTACCAGCACGAGATCCCAGGTGGGCAATATACGAACTTGAAGCAGCAAGCGTCGGCCATGGGCCTGAGGAATCGCTGGCCGGAAGTGGAGCGGATGTACGCCCGCGTGAATCAGCTCTTCGGCGACATCGTGAAGGTCACGCCGTCCAGCAAGGTGGTGGGTGACATGACGTTGTTCCTGATCGTGAAGGGGATGACGCCGGAGGACGTTTTGCGCCTGCCCGAGGACCACGACGTGGCGTTCCCTGACTCGGTCGTCGATCTGTTTGCCGGATCGCTCGGGACGCCGCCCGGCGGCTGGCCGGAGAAGGTGCAGAAGATTCTGTTGCGGGGAAGAACCCCGATCGCTGACCGCCCGGGAGCGAGCTTGCCGCCGGCCGACTTCGACGCCGCCGAACGGGAACTGAAGCAAAAGGACCAGGTGCTGAGCTCGCTTCTCTATCCGGAGGTGTTCGACAAGTTCAGCAAGATCCGGCGCGAGGCGGGCGATGTGAGCGTGCTGCCTACGCCGATCTTTTTCTACGGGATGGAATCCGGCAAGGAGTACGCCATCGACATCGAGCCCGGCAAAACGCTGGTGATCAAGTTCCTGACGATCGGCGACTCTAATCCGGACGGAACGCGGGCCGTGTTCTTCGAGTTGAACGGACAGCCGCGCCAGGTGACGGTTCGAGACGAGTCGTTGCAGGTGAAGCAGCGGACGCATCCGAAGGCGCAAGCGGGTGATCCGGGGCACGTCGGAGCGCCTACGCCGGGGCTGATCACAGGCCTCTATGTTCAACAGGGCGTCGAGGTGAAACGTAACGACAAGCTGCTGAGCCTGGAAGCGATGAAAATGCAAAGCACCATCTACGCGTCGGCGGATGGCCGCGTCAGGGAAGTGCTCGTTGCACCCGGCCATCAGGTCGAAGCCAAGGATTTGCTGCTGGTGCTGGACGTTGCGGAATCCGGGTGACGGTCGTAACGGCGTGAATCGATTTCGCCAACGATTCATCTAATCGATCAGGATTCGGAAGAACACGGTTGCAAGGCGCGGCGCGACGGCGAGACGGGACCGCCGTGAAGAATGCCGATGAGGATGTATACGACAAGCTGGTGCCCGGACTGTTGGCGGGCCAAGAGGTTCCTGAGGTCGAACCGGATTGCATTCGAGGAGATCAGCATCGAACAGAACCTGGAGGCCGCCGAGCTTGTCATGAAGCACAACCTGGGTAAACGGCGAGTGCCGACGTTCGAGATCGATGGAGCGTTCTACGGCAACCCGCCCTTGAGCGAGTTGTCGCGGCTTGTGGGCGTTGACCGGCGTCGATCAGAATAGCCAGGCGGATGGGTCGCACTGTTTGACCATCGTCTGAGAAACGGAGCAGGAGAGATGGAACCAGCAGCCCGTGGTAAAAGTCACGCAGGCGGCGTTACGCGCCCCGGGGCCGATTGCGAAACGCGTGGCCACTGCGGGGACGCAGCGACGCGCTCTCCGCGCAGTCGAGCGGAAGCGGCGCGTAACCCTTCGGGCGACGGACATTTGCGCTCGTCGGCTTTGTCGTTCGTCGGAGGAGATCACCCGGATCGCCATCCTCCTCACTCCGCGCCGAGCGACCGCAGAAGCCCGCCGCGCCTTCCACGGGACTTTTCCCACGGACTGCCTGCCGGCAATGGCTCGCGCGCGGACAGGCCGGATCTTTCAGCATTCGAAGGAGTCGATTTCTCGGAGGCTGAGCACCGCAACGTCATCATCATCGGTTCAGGGCCGGCGGGCTTCACGGCCGCTTTGTACGCGGCGCGCGCGAATCTCGAACCGCTGCTCTTCCAAGGACCCGAAGCCGGCGGTCAGCTCGTCACGACCACCGATGTCGAGAACTATCCCGGTTTTCCTGACGGTGTTCTGGGGCCCGACATGATGCTCAAGTTCGAGGCCCAGGCGAAACGCTTCGGGGCTGACGTGCGCTACGGAACCGTCACGACGGTCGACTTCTCGAAGCGCCCGTTCCGGTTGATGGTCGACGGGACGAAGCCCTTCCTGGCTGACGCGGTCATCATTTCGACAGGCGCTTCCGCACGCTACCTGGGGCTCGAGAACGAAAAGCGCCTGCTCGGCCACGGCGTGTCGGCTTGCGCGACCTGCGACGGAGCGTTCTTCCGGGACCAGAAGCTGGCGCTTGTCGGAGGCGGCGATACGGCCATGGAAGAGTCGCTCTTCCTGACCCGCTTCGCTACGGACGTATATGTGATCCACCGCCGTGATTCGCTCCGCGCCTCAAAGATCATGCAGGACCGCGCCAAGGCGAACCAGAAGATCCACTTCATCTGGGACACCGTCGTCGAAGACGTGCTGGGCGAGAAGGAAGTCGAGGGCGTCGTGTTGAGGAATCTCAAAACGGGCGAGACTTCTACGCTCGACGTAGGAGGATTCTTCGTAGCCATTGGCCACAAGCCCAACACCGGGATCTTCAAAGGCTGGCTCGACATGGACGAACTCGGCTACATCCGAACCAGTCCGGATTCAACCTATACCAACATCGCCGGCGTTTTTGCGAGCGGAGACGCCCAGGACCATGTCTATCGTCAGGCGGTAACGGCTGCCGGAACCGGATGCATGGCAGCCATCGACGCCGAGCGCTGGCTGGCCGAGAACCCCCCTGTCGAAGCTTCGGAGACTGCCGAAACGGAAAGCCGGGCGCGCCAGGGCAGCTCGACCCGGAGTTGATACAATCATTTCTCTCCGGCTCCGACCGAGCCGAACCTCCCGTACAAGGAGTTACGACAACGATGCGCCGATCAATGGTACTGACGACCGTTCTGGCCGTCCTCATCCTCATGAGTCATGGCACGCTTTCCGCGGGCGAAAAGAAGCTCATGCACTGCTTCTACTTCACGCCGATCGCCGAGGCGACGGACGCCGAGTGGGAAGCTTTCAAGAAAGCGACCAACGAGCTGCCGGGGAAGATCCCGGGGTTGAACACGGTTTGGCACGGCAAGCTTCGCCGGCCGTACAGAAATTACAACTCCAGTGGCGAATACAGGGTCCGTGAGTACGGTGTCTGCATGGAGATTGATGATGAAGCCGCCCTCGGCGTGTACGCCGACCACCCCGCCCACACAGAATGGGTAGGGATCTATGAGAAGGTTCGCCAGCGAGGCACCTCGACGTTCGACATTCTGGGCGAGTAAGCGAGCTCTTCGCTGACAGATACGGGTTGCCGCCCGCGGTTTGAAACAAAACCCGGTCTCCACCAAGCCCTGACGGCTAGGCGCCCCATGGTTACGTAACTGCCTGCGGCTGCGATGCGACGGATGCCCATTCTTCCCTCGACTGCCGGATTCGCCGCGTCAAGAAGGGGCGGTTCCTACCGGCCGGCCGCTACGGTCTCCATGGCGCATCGCCAATGGACAGATCGCCTCAACTGGCATGCTCGGGCGCCGGGAGGCCTTTTCCGGCGTTTTGAAAGCTACTTGTTGACGTAGCTGGGATCTTGCGCAGCGGCGGGGGCGTTGGCCTTCTCCTCCGGCTTGACGTCGAAGATGTCCGGCGTCCCGGGGGAATCCGTGATCGAGTTGATCACCCGGCCGTTCAGCGAGCGCAGGAAGGCCGACAGGTCCGACTTGTCCTGGCCGCTCAATTCGAGCGGCTCGATCTCCGCCTTCAGTCCATCAGGCGCGGAACCCCCGCGTGCGTAATGATCGATGACGTGCCGCAGCTTCAGGTAATGGCCGTTGTGCATGTAGGAAGAGCGTCGATTGACGTCGCGCAACCCCTGTGTCTTGTGTTTCGTCCCATTCGGCGTGCCTCCGGGAATCTCGGGAACGCCGGTGTAATGGAACTGATGGTCGGTGAGAAGCGGTCCGTTGTGGCAGCCGACGCAGCCGGCCTTGCCGGTGAACAAGTCCATGCCTCGAACCGCTTCCGGCTTGAGCGCGGTCTTGTCCCCCAGCAGATAACGGTCAAAGTCACTGTCGTATGAGACGAGCGTCCGCTCATAGGCTGCGATGGCCTTCGCGATCAAGTCGAACGTAATCGACTGGCCGGGGAAAACCCGCGCAAACAGCTTTTGATAGAGGGGGTCGTTCGCTACCCGTTCCGCCGCAACCTCGGGTTCGAGGTCCATTTCGAGATTGTTCTCGAGCGGCTTGGGCACTTGTTCTTCCAACGTCTTGACGCGTCCGTCGGAAAACATGGAGCGTTGCCATCCGACGTTCAGCAGCCCCGGCGTCTTGCGGCGCAACTCCATATCGTGCAGGCCCCAGGCACGGCTGAGCCCGTCCATGAACAGCAACGCCGGTTTGTGGCAAGTGCCGCAACTGCGGCGCCCTCCCCGCGAGAGCATCGTTTCGAAGAAGAGCATTTCACCGAGCTCGATCTTCTCCGGCGTGCCCGGGTTGTCCGCAGGGTGCGCGGGGTTGCCGGTCAGGGGCGCGAGACCAGAGTGCTCGGCCGCCCAGGCAACCGACGAAAGCAGAAGAACGGCGCACACGAAACGCATTTCGCTAACAAACTACCACAGTACTCCAACGGCTATCCCGCCGCGCCGCATGCGGACAGGCCGAGTGCAGCCCCCATGCTATTCTCTGGGTGGGGGCGTGTTCGCGAAAGGCTCCTAAACCGCCATGCAACCTCGTTTCGACGACCCGAGGCTGCGGTCCATCGCCGGCAAGGTGATGGCCGGAGAACGCCTGAGTTTCGAAGACGGCCTGAGCCTTTACCGCTCGCCGGATCTGCTCGGCATCGGTTATCTGGCGAACCACGTCCGCGAGCAGTTCAACGGTGACACGACGTACTTCAACGTCAACCGCCACATCAACCCCACGAATGTGTGCGTAGCAGCCTGCAAACTGTGCGCTTTCGGGCGCCAGGTGCGCAATCCACAGGCCTACACCATGTCACTCGACCAGGTCTGGGAAGTCGCCGGACAAGGCTATGTCGAAGCGGTCTCCGAGTTCCATATCGTCGGCGGACTGCACCCGGAACTCTCACTTGACTGGTTCTGCGAGATGATCTCCGGCCTGCGCGAGCGCTATCCGCACGTTCACCTCAAGGCGTTCACGATGGTCGAGATCGGCTACCTTGCCCGCCGCGCAAAGCTATCGATCGAGGAGACCCTCATTCGGCTGAAAGAGGCCGGTATGCAGTCGCTCCCCGGCGGCGGCGCGGAGATCTTCAACGAGCGAGTCCGCCGCATCATCTGCGACCACAAGATCGACGGCGAAGAGTGGATTTCGACCGCCCGCATCGCGCATCAGATCGGCTTGAAGTCGAATGCGACGATGCTCTACGGCCACATCGAGACCGAAGAAGACCGAGTTGACCACTTGATCCGGCTTCGCGAGTTGCAGGACGAGACCGGTGGTTTCCAAACGTACATTCCACTCGCATTCCATCCCGCGAACACCCCCATGCTGCACCTGCCGGCGACCACGGGCTTCGCGGACATCAAGAACATCGCGGTCGCGCGATTGCTGCTCGACAACTTTCCTCACGTCAAGGCCTACTGGATCATGATGACGCCGAAGGTGGCGCAGGTCGCGCAACGCTTCGGCGCGGATGACATTGACGGCACCGTCGTTGAAGAGAAGATCTACCACGACGCCGGCGCCACGACCTCTCAAGTGCTGCGGCGCGAAGAGTTGTTGCGGCTGATCCGGGAAGCCGGCCGCAAGCCGGTCGAGCGGGACACCTTGTACCGGCCTGTCCAACGCGAAGAAGCCACGTTCACGGTTCTCGTTTAGCACGAGATCTTTTCCGAGGCCGGCGTCCGCCACCTGACGGGTACGCATGTAGGGGAACAGTGACGCAACATCCTTGCCGTGGCGGGTTTGCGGGGAATACTCTGCGACTTGACACGAATTTCGTGTTTCACTATCTTTGTGTTATGAAGAATGTCACCGTGTCGCTGCCGGAGGATGACGCGCTTTGGCTGAGGGTCCGGGCCGCCGAGAACGGGCGAAGCGTCTCCAGTTGGCTCGCCAACCTGATCGGAGAGATGAGGCGCCGAGAGGACGAGTACGAGGTGGCGATGGAGCGCTTTCTTGCGAGAAAGCCACGAAAGCTCGACTGGAGCAACCATCAGAAGCCAACACGGGACGAATTGCATGACCGCGCCGGTCTTCGTTGACACCAACGTTCTCGTCTACCGGCATGATAGCTCGGATCCGGCCAAGCAGTCTCGCGCCAACGACTGGATCACACTTCTCGCAAGCCGCCGCTCGGCTCGGATCAGTTTCCAGGTCTTGCAGGAGCTTTACGTCACACTCACGCGCAAGCTGAAGCCGGACTACGACACGCGGGAAGCGCAAGACATCGTGCGTGATTTGGCGGTATGGAGACCGGTAACTGTCGACCTCGCCGCCATGGAACGATCCTGGCACCTGCAACAACGCTATTCTCTTTCTTGGTGGGGCTCCCTCATCGTCGCGGCAGCACAATCTTGCGAGTGCTCCGTGCTTCTCACTGAGGATCTCCAGCACGGCCAGATTATCGACGGCATTCGAGTGATCGATCCTTTCAAGTCGCCAGACCGGATGCCGGCGGAGGTTCTGGAAACGCTGGAGCGGTGATTGATCAGGGTTGGTAGTTATAACTGCTCTGATCACAAATATCCAGGGGAAGGGACAACACGATGCGCCTGGCCTGCATTTCTCGCCACCCGACGGCCGAAGCCCGCGATACGACCGCCATGACTTCGTTGCGTTTGCTGGCCGTGCTCGACGTACGGTCAAGTACGCCTGCGCGCGCCCAGCGGCTCGCGCCTCGTCCTGACGGCCCTCTCACGCACTTCGTCTCGCCACGCGGCAAGCAATGCAGACTAGTTTTTCCTCCGCCAGTGTGCGGATCATACAAGCAGGAAACATCCGAACCGGTGACAACGCCACTTGATCAGTGGGATGTTTCAGGTCAGTCGTTCCGGTCGCAACCGGAGCACGCAACCCGGCAATCAAGGAAACCGTGGTGAGTTCGCCGGGGCCGCAGACAAGCGGCAGGAGTCCAATGGAAACAGGCCGATGCCGCGACCGTAGCGGCCAATGGTCAACAGTCCGTCAAGGATATTCGGGAGGAATGTAATGAGTGACAAATCCGGCCACGACGCCGCGCAGATCGGCGCGCTTGAGGAGCGCCATCTCTTCCAGAACTACGGGCGCCGCAAGATCGTTCTTGTACGGGGTCAGGGCTGCTACGTCTACGACGATCAGGGAAAGCAGTATCTCGACTTCATCTCCGGCATCGGCGTCAATGCCCTCGGCCACGGCCACGCGCGGGTGATCGAGGCCCTTTGCGATCAAGCCGGCACCTTGATTCACTGTTCGAACCTCTATGCTCACCCCTACCAGGGCCCCCTGGCCGAAAAGCTCACGCGGCTGAGCGGGCTCGACCGGGCGTACTTCTGCAACAGCGGGGCCGAGGCCATCGAGACGGCGCTCAAGATCGCCAAGGGCTACGGGCGTTCGAAGAGCCCGGACAAGACCGGAATCGTCGCTCTGGACAACTCCTTCGCGGGCCGAACTCTCGGCGCGGTCTCCGTCACGGGCCAACCGAAGTACCGCCAACCCTTCGAGCCCCTGATTCCCGACGTGAAGTTCGTCGACGCGAATCATTTGGCGGGGCTGGAAGCGGCCGTGAGCGACAAGACAGCCGCCATCATGTTCGAGCCCATTCTCGGTGAAGGCGGTATCATGCGGATCACCCGCGAATTCGCCCAAAAGGCGGCCGATCTGGCGCAACAGCACGACGCTCTGTTGCTATTGGATGAGATTCAGTGCGGCCTCGGGCGAACAGGAGAGTATTTCACCTTTCAGACCTGGAATGACGGCGAATCAGCCGCTATCCGTCCGGACATCGTCACTCTGGCCAAACCGCTGGGCGGCGGCATGCCGATCGGCGCCGTGCTCGCGAGCGACCGTGCGGCGAACGTGCTGTCGCCGGGAATGCACGGCAGCACGTTCGGGGGCAACGCGCTCGCCTGCCGCATCGCGCTCGAAGTTCTCGACGTGCTCGATGAGATCCTGCCTCGCGTCAGGGAGACCGGTGCGCACTTCCAAAAGCGTCTGAGCGAACTGGTCGACAAGTACGATTTCGTCAGCGAAGTGCGGGGATGCGGCCTGATGCGTGGGCTGAATCTCACGGCGCCCGGCAAGTCCGTCGTCCCGGCCATGGCCGAAAAGGGTTTCCTGATGAACTGCACCGCAGGCACCGTGTTGCGCTTTCTTCCGCCCTATATCGTTGAACCGGAGCATATCGACCAGTTAGTCGAGGCGCTGGAGCAACTCTTTGATGCCGGCCCTCCGGCGGAAGCCTGACGGGTCCTTGATCGCAGAGCGCATCGCGCCGAAAGCCGCCCGGCCGTCTGCATTTCCATCTCTCGAGAAACGAGAGGTCAAGACCATGTCGGCTGGCCAGGTATCACCCGCATGGCGGGCATCGCTCCACATTACCCTGGCTTCGACTATCGAAACCGCCTGCCATTCGGCTTGGCACTGGAGTCGCTGACCAAACTATATGCCATGCCGGTGAGCACCGTGATTTTCAGCAAGTTCTTGTCGCCTATCTTTGCTCCGACGGTTTTCTTCGCCTGCATGGTTCTTGGGCCACGTCCAGCATTTTTTCGTCGGTAACGCAGACAAGATCGACATCGAGATTCCCGGCGAAGGAGCAGCCGGGCTCATTCGATTCCGATTCAGATGGGGACAGGCTCCTTCGCGGACCAAGTGATCCAGGCCGCTGATTTGGATTGAAACGGCAGGTTGCGCTTCGGGTCTCGCTAAGGTACAAGTCATTGAGTGCCCCGCCCGCGTTCGCCGCTCACGCTCTCCTTCCATTCTTTCTCTTTCAACCCCGGTTACGAGCGCCTTAACGATGAGCGCGTAGTCGAGCGTGTTCGTGAGCTTGACCGACGCGGCCGCAAACGTGGCCTGGAGGCCATGGAACCTGAATCGGATGTCCTTGTCCGAATCGGGACGGAGCGCAGCGGCAAGGGCAGGGTGACCAAGAACGGGTATGGCGTTCTGCACCTTCCATGGCTCGTGAACGAGCACCCCGATTGGCCGCGTATGATCGAACGCGAGGTCGCCGATATAACGGCGGCCATCCGGGCGGCTCACGGTGTCCCGCTCAAGTACTTGATCTGGGCCGGCATGGGTGGATCTGCCGAGGACAAAGCGTTCTATCAGGCAGCAGGACTGCTCAATGGCGGCGTTCGCGTCTATCTTCTCGACTCGACCGACCCGGCGAAACTGCGCGCCATCCTCGATCACATCCAGAAGATCGACAAGCAACCATTGACCAAGGCGCTGCGCAAGTGTCTGATCGTGGGGATGGCAATGGGAATGACCTCCTATGAGCCGGTGGTGAACCTCGAGAAGCTGGACGGCCTCTATCGCAAGCTCAAGATCTCCAATCAGTCGAACTTCGTCTACATGACGCTGCCCGACTCGGTGCTGGACCGCTTTGCATCGAAACGCGGGTTCCGCCGGGTTTCGTTGCAGCCCGATGGCGGGAACACGACCGCCGGGCGTCACAGCGGGCCGTTGCCGCGCGGCAGTCTTCCCCCTTTTGCCCTCAGCGGCGGAAAGAGGGATTCCTGTTTAAAAGCCACAACTTTGAGTAACGGGGAAGTCCAAGCCGCTCTGCGACTGGCCGGCT
>MKWU01006586.1_pt1 | contig 11705 bp, 10 predicted proteins | sample 809101 | NCBI WGS metagenome assembly MKWU01 (sample SAMN05860141, study PRJNA318959) | sponge metagenome | host: Aplysina aerophoba | place: Slovenia: Piran, Adriatic Sea, Gulf of Piran | collected 2013-05-07
CATTTCCCTCCGTCGAGCAGCGCCACGTCGGAGGACGTTCCGCCAGCGTCGAAAGTGCTCACGTTCTCGAATCAGGCGCTGCGGCAAATCCGCTGAGCCGCGACAACGCCTGTCGAAGGACCGGAGAGAAGCGTTCGGAACTGGCATTCGCAGTCCGGCCCGTCGCAGCCTCTTCTCGAGGCTCTGTGCAAAGTCCCGCATCAGCGGACCGAGAAACGCGTTGACCACCGTGGTCGAGAGCCGCTCGAATTCCCGAAATTCAGGCGCAACCTCGCTTGAAAGCGACACGAACGCGTCGTCAAGAACCCGGGAAATCTCGTCGGCCGCGGCTCGCTCGTGCGCGCCGTCGAGAAAGCTGTAGAGAAAGCACACCGCCACCGAGGCGGCGCCCTTGTCGGCCAGCTTCTTCGCCGCATCGTGCACGGCCGCGAGGTCAAGCGGAGTTTCAACGGAGCCATCGACACGCCGGCGTTCCGGCACTTCCAGGCACATGTCCCTGGAAACGAGCGTTCGGGGCTTGTCTGCTTGCATGTCATAAAGATGCGGTCGACGCTGCCGGCCGATTTCGAGAAGATCGCGGAATCCATCTGTTGTCACAAGTCCGGTCCGTGCGCCCCGCAATTCGATCAGCGAATTGGTTGCAACCGTGGTGCCATGCCCGAGACAGGCAATCTCGGACATGTCGGCCCCCACTCCTTGAAGGCCCTGCCGCAACGCCTCGACGATGCCCTTGGAGGGATCTGCAGGTGTCGAACCGGTCTTCCACGATGCAAGCCGACCGGTTTCCTCGTTGAAGAGGCAGACATCCGTGAACGTGCCGCCGGAATCGACGCCGGCTCGCCAGCCCATGCCGTTCAGCTCCCTCGTTCTTCGCCCGCGGCGGAACGCAAGCCTGAACCCTTCGACCTGGGTTTGACAAGGCGAAGCAGGCGGAACGGGTGCGGGTCGACGCAAGGCCTTTCGCCGGTGACAAGCTGTGCCACAAGCAGCCCCGCTCCGGGTCCAATGCCGAAGCCGTGTCCCGAAAAGCCGGAAGCGACATACAGTCCGGGACATTCCGCAAAGCTGTCCATGACGGGGATTTCGTCAGGCGTCACGTCGATCATCCCGGCCCATTCATGGACAATCCTCGCACCGGAAAAAGCCGGAAACGCTGCCGGCAAGGTTTTCAAGGCCCTGCGGTTAAGGCTTCGCACCGGAGCAGGATCAAGAATGCGGGTTCGTTCGAACGTTGTCGGCTCGTCGCTGCGCCATCGCCGTGGCGTTGCAAGCTCCGTCGCAAACTGCCTGCCGATGGACAGGCGCATTTCGCGCCAGCTCCTCTTCAGCGTCGGCAGAAACTGCGGCAACAGCCGAAAGCTGTCGGGAACGATGGGTGCCAGCACGGCATTGCGAAGCGCCACGGTGAAGCCGCCGTCGAGTCGTTGGCGAAAGGCGAAGTCGCCGCCACCAACAGGCATGTCGGGAATGCCGGCGACAGGCCCGATGCGAGCCACGGTCGCCAGAATCTTCATTTGCGGAAAGTCAATGCCAAGATTGCCGAGAAACAGGCGCGTCCAGACCCCGCCCGCAACAACAACGCCATCGCACCTGATCGGTCCCCTTTCGGTTAGGGCCGCGGAAACTCCGCCGCCGGAGGTTTCAACGCCGCGAACGGCGCAGCCAGTCAGGATCGTGGCGCCCAGTTCGCTCGCCGCCTGGGCCATGGCCGGCACGGCCAGATCGGGTTCAGCGCCACCGTCGGACGCGGTGTGAAGTCCCATGCGGAAGTCCGCTGCCGCGCCCGGCATGAGGTCGGCGATCTGCGACCGGTTCAGGACATTTTGTTCGAGACCGAACTCCTCGCCGGCCTGCGCCCACCTTTCGGCCTTTCGAACCTCGCTGTCGTTTCGGCACAGGTAGGTGATGCCGGTCTGCCTGAACCCGGCATCGATGCCGTGGGTCGCTTGAAGACTGCGCCAGACCGCGAGGCTCTCGATGGCCAGCGGCATTTCGATCGGGTCTCGCCCCATCTGCCGGACCCAGCCCCAGTTGCGCGACGACTGCTCGCCGGCGATTCGACCCTTCTCGCAGACGCAGACGCGCACGCCCCGTTCGGCGAGAAACAGGGCCGTGCAGATGCCGACAATTCCTCCACCGACGACCACAATGTCGGTCGATTCGGGCAGTGGCCGGTCGGACGGCGATGTTGCGGGCTGATGGGATGACATGCTGTTGTTGGCGGCCACGAACGAATTCACACCATGTCCTCGCGCCGGCAGTTCACCAGCAGCTCCGCCACCGCGGCGGTGTTTGGCAGTTCGATGGTCGTGCGCACCAAGGTGGCCAGAGTTTCCGGCTGAATCATCTCGTCCGGCTTCACCTTGTCGGTGTAGGAGCTCATTCTGGTGTTTACGAAGCCGGGGCAAATCGCCGTGGCGCGAATGCCGCTGTCCCATGTGGCGTGGCGCACGGTATGGGTGAGTCCCATCATTGCAAACTTGGTCATGTTGTAGCCGACGAAGGAATTGCGCACTCTCTTGCCGGACAGCGAAGCGATGTTCACAATCCGGCCGCGGCCGCAGCGTTCGAGATGCGGAAGGCAGAGGCGGACAAGTCGAAGCGGCGCCTTCACGTTGACTGTCCACAGGCGATCGAGCGCCTCCTCGTTGTCTTCGTCGAGCCGCACCCTTTCGGCGGAGCCGGCGTTGTTGATCAAGGCGTCGATGCGACCGAACCGGTCTGCCGTCATGTCAACCCACCGCTTGGCGGTTTCGGGTCTGAAGGCATCGAATTCGGCATGCATCCGCGAGTCGTCCTCGGGGCCGTGAGCTGCCTCCAACTCGTCCGTCCGGCGGGCTCCGAGGCTGACTGCATAGCCGTGCTCGATCAACTCGCTCGCGATCGCCGCGCCAATGCCGCGATTGCTGCCGGAAATGAGGGCCACAGCCTTTGGCCGGTTCACATCTGCCATTTCTTCATGCCTCCCCGGCTCTCAGTCTTCCGCAGCGGGAACTGTGCGGATTCATACACCATTTCGGCCCGTCGGCAATGCCGACGCGAAATTGCGGGACGGTCGCGGGCATGGCCGTGAGTGCAGATCGACTTCCCAACGACACGGGTTCAAGAGACACGAGCCGCGGCAGGGAAAATGGCCGACAACGCAACCATCGGCCCGCAGTTCCGGGGCTGGCTGCAGCAGGACATTCGGCAAGGTCAAAAGGGAGGAGACCGAAAATGACAGGAAGTCTGCGAAAGGCGCTGACGCTGCCACCGGGGTGGCAATTGCTGCCGCACTGGCGCAGAGCGCCGCCGCTCAAGAGGTCAAGTGGGACATGGCCGATGAAAACGGCGAACAGGTGCTGACAGGTGTTGTTTGCCTAGTGTATCTTCACAGTGGTTCTGAATCTCTGGATTGCGGTTTGGAAGCTTCGGGTTTTGGATGGGCTTTGCCCATTTTGTCCCTGGCCTTTTCGACGGTGAACATCCAGGTTGGCCGCCTGTCTTCATTCTAGAATGAGCAAACAGTCGAGTTGCTGAGCAACCTATTGCTTGTCCAATGTTGCTTTCCGACAAACTTGGCGCGTTGGCGCACAACCCCAACTTGGAGGTTGTGCGTACCGCTAACTGCCAATGGTCGGATGACGAATGAGTTCGGCCCTGAGGCCAATAGTGAGCCGTCAGACCGGCTGCGCCGTCTTTCTCAGGTAGGGAAGCACGGCGTCAAATCCGCCAAAGCGCAGCTTGGCGTCTTCATTGGACACTGCGGCCGTGATGATCACGTCCTCTCCCTGCTTCCAGTTGGCCGGCGTTGCGACCTGGTGGTCGGCGGTCAGCTGAATCGAATCGAGCGCCCTGAGGATCTCGTCGAAGTTGCGGCCTGTCGTCATTGGATAGGTGAGCGTCAGCTTGATCTTCTTGTCCGGCCCAATGATGAAAACGGAACGCACGGTGGCGTTGTCCATCGGAGTGCGGCCCTCCGAGCTCGAACCTTCGGACGCCGGGAGCATTTCGTACAGCTTCGCCACGGTGAGGTCGCTGTCTCCAATCATCGGATAGCCGACGGTGTTGCCGGACAGGGTTTCGATGTCCGCCTTCCAGCGATTGTGGTCCTCGACGGGGTCCACGGAAATGCCGATGATCTTTGCGTTTCGTCTTTCAAACTGATCGGCAAGTCCGGCCATGATCCCCAGTTCGGTGGTGCACACTGGCGTGAAGTCCTTGGGATGCGAAAACAGCACGGCGTAGCCGTCGCCAATCCATTCATGAAAGCTGATGCGGCCTTCCGTCGTGTCCGCAGAAAAATCCGGAGCCGTGTCGTTGATGCGTAATGGCATTGCGTTCAATCTCCTGATCGATAGTGAAATGTGCCTTGTCTCTATCTGCTACTTTGAGGACAAAGTTTCAAGCGCCATGCGAGATTGCATCTTGTACGGAACAATGGTCTACATTTGGTGATTGGGACTAAACAATGTTCAGATTTCGGTGGAATTGCCGCAGGAGGTTTTGCATTTGCCAAATCCGACGGCACAACATTCGGATTTGCGCCTCCGGAATTCCGGCTTGCGGACGGACGAGACGGAGAGAGTTCGGCGCATTTGCATCCTCGGCAGACAGCGAAGGCACACAGCGCATGCCGCCGCCCGCCCGATTTCAATTCGGCCGGCCTTCCGGGGCAAGCGCCTGCCTGTCGACGCCGCGAATCTCCAGGGGCGGGTTTCCGAGCATGTGGCCAAGCCTGCCAAGGACATCGCAGCCGAGCTGCCAAAGAACGTGCAGGATGTCGATCGGCACCCAGTTCTCGGCGATTCTTTCGTTCTCGATGCGGTAGAAGTCCATGACCCGCATGCTGACTTGCCTGCCGGTGGCCGGAAGTCCCAGCCATTCCCCGAGGTGCGTGCATCGAACCGATGGCCAGCCACCGGTCACGGCGAAGTTTCCGTCGCCGATGCGCACGTAGTGCCCGGCGCCGCGCCGGTCGGGAAACCCATTCAGAAACGGGATTTGATGGTGGACACGAAAGCCGTGCAGTCCGCGGGTCATGCCGATGCCCGAAGCCGCGTAGTACTGGAAATCCGGCGTCCAATGCCGTTCAAGCGGCATGGATTCGATGCTGGCGCCATCGAACTCGTGCAATGCCCGCTGCATCGACAGGACAATGTCCAAAGAGCGTTCTCCCTGTCGAATCAATGCATCGTCAACGGCGCCGTCTAGAGTGGCTGGCGCCGGCCACATTCCCTCGGCGCCGAGGGACGGAGAGATCGGCCAGAGGCCGGCCTGGCGGATCAGGTCCAGCAGATCGAGCAACACCCAGGAATGAGCGATTTTGCCGTCGACGAGGTGGTGAACTTCGCAGCTGCGCAAGTGCACAACCCCGTGTGTGGGCGGAATCCCAAGGAACGAATGACTGAAGGTGCCCTGATAATGGCAGAGCGACGCCACCAACGGCCTTCCGGCCACCGCCATGTCGGTGCGCCGATCGCTCCTGCACCTTCCGGCCACAAATATGGAGTCCCGGCGTTCCATGTCGGGAAGGGAACGGCGCAGGTTCAGCCAGAAGTCGGCAATGGCGTCGATGCCGCGAATCTCGTTAACGGGATGGCTGCACCACAGGTTCGCCCCGTCGTGGCAGCAGTTGCCGGCATCGCCTCCGGCGGCAAGACCGTGCAAAAGCGCGCGGGCCGTTCTCTTGAGCGTGGCAAGTTCGTTCATGTTTGGTCCTCCGTTTCCGCTTCGGCGGGCAGAAAATCGTCCTCGATGTAGGCTTGAACGATTTCCCGAAAACTGCGGTCGGCCTCGAAGCCAAGCGCGGCGGCGCGTTCGGCTTCAATTCTCTCCGGCCAACCGGCAACGATGCGCTGTATGAACGGATCGGGACGTTTGGCGATGCAGGCAACCGCGCCGTTGCCCGCGACGCTGCGCAGCGTCTCGATCTGCTCCTCGACGGTGCATGAAACCGAAGGCATGTTGAGGGCGCGGCGTTCGTCAAGGCTGGAAGTGTCGAGGGTTGCCGCGTGCGCAAAGAAGCCTGCCGCTCGCCGCGGGGAGGCATGGGCGTGCCGCACCGAAGTGGAAATCGGCAATGCCGCAGTCCTGTTGGCAAGCGGCTCGCGAATTATGCTCGAAAAGCAGGAGGATGCAGCTGCATTGGGCTTTCCCGGCCGCACAGTGACGGTCGGAAGTCTGAGGGACAGTCCGTCCACGTATCCCTTGCGGCTGAAGTCGCAAAGCAGCAGCTCCGAAGCTCGCTTTTGCGCTCCATAGGAAGTGCGGGGTTCGCAGATGTCGCGGTCGGTCACCGGTCCGTCGAACGGCGGCCCGTAAACCGCGATGGACGATGCAAAGACAAGGCGAGGCCGGTACAGCCTGCCGCTCGCCAAATGCTCCAACCTGAAAGCCTCGAGCAATGTCCACATTGCGTGCAGGTTGACGCCCCAGCCCTTGGTGAAGTTCGCTTCCGCGTCGGCGGAGACAACTGCAGCCAGATGAAAGACTGTGTCCGGCCGCAGTTGCGCCAGGCGCGCTGCCATGGCTGGGTTCCCAACGTCTCCGGCAATCCGGTCCGCCGTGCCGGCTGCGCCAGCCGGAAATGCCCGGTCGAACAGCGTCAGCCGGTCAACGGTCCGGCCGGCGAGGCCCTGGGCATCCAGGCGCCTTGCAATCCTTTGCCCGATCATGCCGCCGCCTCCGACTATCAGAACGGATTGCATGAATGCCTCCCTCCTTGAACCGCTTGCCGGCAAATGCCAACTCCATTGTTGCCGGCCCCAAGCTGCAAAGGATCCGCCTGCCGAATGTTCCAGTTGGTTGTCAATGCGAAAACGCGTGAAGTGAAACGGCGGAAGCCATGGCGATGATCCACAAATGGTGGCGCACCTCGAAAAATGCGGTTGATCATTTCTGCGCAGTTTGACAAGTTGACGCTCCTTGCGGAGCCGGCGCAACCGGACACCGCTGCAATGAACCACTCGTTCCAATTTGGCTTGAACAGGTGATGAAGGAACCGCTCCGGAAACGTAGACTGCCCTTGTGGCGCAAGTCGCTTACAAAACCCATCGTGATTCACGATGAGGCCGCCTATGAGGGCATGGCCCGTGCCGGGCACGTTGTCGCCAGCATTCTTGACGATTTGTGCGACGAGGTGCAGCCGGGAATCTCGACCCGCGATCTCGACAGGCTCGTCGAGGAGCGCATTGCCCATTACGGTGTCCGCTCGGCAACCATAGGGTACCGGGGCTACAGGCACGCATCCTGCATTTCGGTCAATCACGTCATTTGCCATGGCGTTCCAGGCAACAGGAAGCTGCGGGAAGGCGACATCCTGAACATCGATGTAACCATAGTTTGCGACGGGTGGTTTGGCGACAGCTCGCGCATGTATGCCGCGGGCAGTCCCACAATAAAGGCCCGCCGCCTGATTCGGGTGGCTCATGAGGCGCTGTTCGCCGGTCTGGCGAAGGTCCGGCCCGGAAACACCTTCGGCGACATAGGCCACGCCATTGAAAGGCACGCCGCCGCCCACCGGATGTCGTCGGTGAAAAGCTTTTGCGGTCATGGCATCGGCAGGCAGTTTCACCTGCCCCCGGAAGTGGCGCATTTCGGCAGACCGGGAACCGGGCCGGTTCTGCGCCAGGGAATGATGTTCACCGTGGAGCCGATGATCAATCTCGGCCGGCCCGAAGCCCGAGTGCTGGAAGACGGCTGGACGGCGGTCACCCGAGACCGCAAGCTTTCAGCGCAGTTCGAGCACACCGTAGGCGTCACGCAGGATGGCTGCCGAATATTCACGCTGTCGCCTGCCGGGCGGTTTTATCCAACCAATTTCCGGGCCGGTCGGCAGTAGCTTTCGTCGCTCCGGGAGCCAGCCGGGCCGAATCCACAAAATGAATTCGAACAGGGTTCCGCGAATCGGCCCGGTCTAGTTCAATTCCCGGCAACGGCATCCGCCTACGAACATTGTTCCGCGATAGTACCTAAGTTGCGAACTTCAAGAAATGATGCTGCCTTCCCATTGACTTTGGGGGAACATTGTCCTATCTTGGTTGATGTTCGTCCAAGCGCCTTCCGGAGCTTACAATGCAGCATTTTCCCGTATTCCTGTCGCTTGATCGTCGGCCGGTGATTGTTTCCGGCGCCGGAGAAGTTGCCGTTGGCAAGCTCCGCCTGCTGCTCAAAACCAAGGCCGCGATTTCGGTGTTCGGAAAGAACCCTGTTCCGCAGGTTGTGGCGTGGCGGGAAAGCGGCCGCATCAGGCATGTTGCTCGGCGGCTCGATGCTGGCGATGCCGAGGGAGCGGCGCTTCTCTATTGCGCCAATGACGATCCGGTCGAGGACGAGCGGGCGCGACGCATCGGAAAGCAGGTTGGAGCGCCGGTCAATGTCGTCGACAATCTCGAAGCAAGCGACTTCATCACTCCGGCGATTGTCGACCGCGACCCGGTGACCGTGGCGATCGGCACCGAAGGCACCTCACCCACGCTTGCCCGCAAGATTAAGTCGGCCGTAGAGGAGATGTTGCCGGCTTCGCTGGGCGCGGCCGCGACGGCATGCGCCGCCTTCCGAGAAAGGGTCGCCGACAGGCTGCCCGCCGCCCATCGACGGGCATTCTGGAGCCGGGTGTTCGAACCGGCCGGCTTCGAGTCAGTGGCCCGCCTGCAGGACGCGGCGCTGGAAGCGGCGTTGAGCGAACACGTCGACAGCGTTGCGGCGGGAAGGCAAGGCGCTGGCAGCATCCAGTTCGTTGGCAGCGGCCCCGGACGGCCCGAACAGGTTACGCTTGAGGCCCGCCGCCTGCTCGAACAGGCCGACGTCGTGATTCATGACAGCGGCATTCCCGGCCCAATACTCGAACTGGCGCGCCGGGAAGCCTTCATGGCTCCTGCGGCAAACGTGCGTTCCGGCGCCGCCGCGCCGCCGGCCAAGGGCATCGCATTCGCGCTCGACAGGGCGCTCGCGGGCGAAAGCGTGGTGTGGCTGACACCCGGCGACCCCATTCTCTGCGGCAACGTCGAAGCCGAGCTGCAAAGCGTCCGGGCGGCTGGCGTGACCTGCGGGGTCGTGCACGGAGCGCCGCTTCGATCGTCGCTGGAAGCCCTGAGGCAAGGCGACGAGCTCCGCCGTGCAGACTTGGACGGCGGCCTGACGCATGCCACAGCCAGCCATGCAATTGCCAACCAGCGGACCGGAGGCATGTGATGCCACGCAGATTCACGCCCAAGGTCATTACCTCGAATCACCTTCTGCGCGGAGACACGATATACCTGTCTCCGTCGGGTGGATGGGTTGACAGGTTCCAGGAAGCCAAGGTTTTCGTCGACGAGGCGGAGGCAACGCAGACACTCGCCGACATCGACCTGCAAAGGGACGTTCATGTCGGCGCCTACCTGGCGGATGCCAACGTCTCCGATCGCGGCGTGCCACGGCCAGCGCATTTTCGCGAGCGGTTTCGCGACACCGGACCGTCCAACTACTTTCATGGAAAACAGGCGGATCTCTAGATGTACAGCTACAGCGACTTTGACGAGAGCTTCGTGCGCGCCAGGGTGGACGAATTCCGAGGCCAGGTCGAGCGCCGCATCGACGGCGCCCTGACCGAAGAGGAATTCAAGCCGCTTCGGCTCAAGAACGGGCTCTACCTGCAATTGCACGCATACATGCTGCGCGTTGCCATTCCCTATGGCACGATCAACAGCAGGCAAATGCGACAGTTGGCGATGATCGCCGACCGCTGGGACAAGGGATACGGGCATTTCACGACGCGGCAGAACATTCAGTTCAACTGGCCGAAACTGCGTGACGTGCCCGACATTCTCGAAGCGCTCGCCGAAGTCTCGATGCACGCCATTCAGACTTCCGGAAACTGCATCAGGAACGTCACGGCCGATCATTTCGCCGGCGCCGCGGCCGACGAGTTCGAGGACCCGCGTCCAACCGCGGAACTGCTGCGGCAATGGTCCACCGACCATCCCGAGTTCCAGTACCTGCCGCGCAAGTTCAAGATTGCCGTGTCCGGCGCCCGAGCCGACCGCGCCGTTACGCGGGCGCACGACATCGGCTTGCGGCTTGTGGCCGACAAGTCCGGGGAAATCGGCTACCAGGTTCTGGTCGGCGGCGGTCTCGGACGAACGCCGATGATCGGCAAGGTCGTGCGTGAGCATCTGCCCAGGGAGCATCTGCTGCCCTACATCGAAGCCATCCTGCGGGTCTACAATCTCAGTGGACGGCGTGACAACAAGTTCAAGGCGCGCATCAAGATCCTGGTGCATGAAACGGGACTCGACGAGCTGAAGGCACGCATTGATCGGGAGTTCGAACAGCGGCTGGCGGACTTTCCGGGCGTCGACCCGAAGCTGGTCGACACGATCAACGCGGCGTTTGCGCCTCCCGAGCACGTGGCAAGGCCAAGCAACGGCCACCTGTCGCGAATCGGCTCGGACCGCGAGTATGCGGGATGGGTGCGCACCAACGTTGTACGGCACAAGCGCGCCGACTACGCCATTGTCACCGTTTCCCTCAAGCCGATCGGCGGCACTCCGGGGGACGCCACGTCTGAGCAAATGCGCACGCTCGCCAATCTGGCGGAACAATACAGCCATGACGAACTCCGCGTGAGCCACGAACAGAACATCATCCTGCCGCATGTCTCGCGTGCCGACATTCCCGCCGTGCACGACAAGCTCAAGGAAGCGGGCCTCGCCACCGCCAATGTGGGGTTGATTTCGGACATCATTGCCTGTCCCGGCATGGACTACTGCTCGCTGGCGACCGCAAGGTCGATCCCGATCGCAAAGGACATTGCCAGGCGCTTCGACGAACTCGGGCTGGAAAGGGAGATCGGCCCGATGAAGATCAAGATCTCCGGATGCATCAACGCCTGCGGGCACCATCACGTCGGGCATGTCGGAATTCTCGGACTGGACCGTGCCGGCGTCGAGAACTACCAGATCACGCTTGGCGGCGACGGCGCCGACACGGCGGCCATCGGCCGCCGGGCCGGGCCGGGCTTCTCCGCAGAGGACTTGCTGCCGGCGCTGGAACGGCTCGTGGACCGCTACATGCTGGAGCGTCGGGACAGCGCAGAATCGTTTCTCGACTGCTACCGGCGCGTTGGCGTGAAGCCGTTCAAGGAAGCGCTGTACCCCAACGCCAGAAAGCGCCCGGCCAGGTTCCGGCGTGCTGCAGGAAAATGAACGGCATAGTCGTGCGCGACGACGGCTTTCACGAGGACGATCTGGCCGACGCCGAGTTCATGTCGCTGGAGACGTTGTGCAAGGGCGTCGAGGCGCCGGCGCTTCTGCATCTCGAAAACGACGAGGACCCGAGCTGTCTGCCGCTCCACTTCTGCTGGCTGCGGGTGGTGCGCATTCCGTTCCCGGATTTCGTCGACGGAAGGGGATTCAGCCTGGCGGCATCGATCCGCCGGCTTGGCTACCGCGGGCGGCTGCGGGCACAGGGCTACTTGATTTCGGATCAGTACCGACAGGCCCGGCAGAGCGGTTTTGACGAGGTCGTGATCGACCGTCGGCTGGCGGCAAGGCAGCCCGAAAGGCTTTGGCTGGAGAACGTGTCCGTTGCCCCCGGGAGCTACCAGGAGCGCTTGATTGGAGGCTCCCGGCTGCCGGGAGGCGGTCCCGGAACGCAAATGGCGCTGTCGAGGCCAGTGACTTCGTAGGCTAGCGCCCCTTGCCGTGGCAGTGCTTGTACTTTCTGCCTGAACCGCAGGGACA
>MKWU01006587.1_pt1 | contig 11704 bp, 9 predicted proteins | sample 809101 | NCBI WGS metagenome assembly MKWU01 (sample SAMN05860141, study PRJNA318959) | sponge metagenome | host: Aplysina aerophoba | place: Slovenia: Piran, Adriatic Sea, Gulf of Piran | collected 2013-05-07
TCGCGACGGAACCCGCGCTCTTCGGCCGCGCCAACAACCCCTGGAACCTGGAGCGGACGCCGGGCGGGTCCAGCGGCGGTGCGGCGGCGGCGGCCGCCGCGCGCATGGTGCCCTTCGTCGATGCGAGCGACGGCGCGGGCTCGACGCGGGTTCCGGCCTCCCACTGCGGTCTGGTGGGGCTCAAGCCCTCGCGCGGCCGGATCACGCTGGAGCCTTATCCCGACTACTGGTACGGCGGCGCCACCTTCCTCACCGTGACTCACACGGTGCGTGAGACCGCCGCCTATCTGGATGCCGTCGGCGGGCGGGTGACGGGCGATGTCTACTACACGGACATGCCGGCGACGCCCTACCTGGAAGAGGTGGGGCGCGACCCCGGCACGCTCCGCATCGGCGTGACCACGACTGCGCCGGACGGCAATCCCATCCACGACGAGGTGGTGCAGGCGGTGCGAGATGCCGCCGCGCTCTGCGAAAGCCTTGGCCATCAGGTGGAGGAACGGGACCTCGACCTCGACTGGGAGCGGTTCTGGGGCGCCTACACGCGCATGACCGCCGCCCAGACAGCCTCGGGCTTCGAGGATTCCGAGGCGCTTATCGGCCGCCCGGCGACCGAAGACGATGTCGCACCGCTGATCTGGGGCATCATCCAGAAGGGCAAGGCCATCGACGGACCGCAGCACTACCGCGACGTGGACGAGCTGCGCCAGATCAGCCGCGATCTGATCGTGAGCCTCGCGGACTGCGACGTCCACCTCATGCCTGTCATCGGCCATCCCGCCCGCCCCCACGGCCACTATCCGATGACCATGGGCGACATCGACCGCTACAACGGCGAGCTGATGGGGCCGGATGCGGTGTTCACGGCGCCCTTCAACGCGAGCGGCTTGCCCGGCATGTCGCTGCCGCTGCACATGACGGCGGACGGATTGCCGGTCGGCGTGCAGCTCGTGGGCCGCGAACGCGACGAGGGCACGCTTTTCCGCCTCGCGGGCCAGCTGGAGGCGGCGAAGCCCTGGAGGGACCGCCGGCCGCCGGTCCTCGCCAGCTGACCCTCGGTCGAACCACGCGGCACGCATATAAGGGAGGCTCCCATGAGCTCAGTCTTCGCCAACGACGCATTCGCCGGTAAGACGGTCCTGGTCACCGGCGCCACATCGGGCATCGGCGAAGGCACCGCCAAGGCCTTCGCCGCCCACGGCGCCAACGTCATGATCAACGGGCGCGATGCGGCGCGCGGCGGCGCCGTGCGCGATGCCATCGCGAACGAGGGCGGCAGTGTCGCGCTGAGCCTCGGCGATGTGGCGGACTCCACCTACTCCAACCGGCTGGTGGCCGAGACGGTGGACCGCTTCGGCCGGCTCGACGTTCTCTTCAATAATGCCGGCATCTGCCTGCATGGGCCGGTGGACGAGACCTCCGACGACGACTGGGACCACCTGATCGGCATCAACATCAGCGGCAGCTTCTACATGGCGCGGGCCGCCGTACGCCAGATGAAGGCGCAAGGCGACGGCGGCGCCATCATCAATATGTCGTCGGAATGCGGGCTGATCGCCTACGAGCGCCTGCCCGCCTACAGCGCGACCAAGGGCGCCATCGTCATGCTGACCAAGTGCATGGCGATCGATCACGCCCGCGACGGCATCCGCGTGAACGCGGTCTGCCCCGGCGATATCGACACGCCCATGACCGACCTGGGCTGGGCGCACCTCGATATCTCCTCCGAGGAGATCCGCGAGAAGCTCAAGGAGCACATCCCGCTCGGCAAGGTGGGGCGGCCGCTCGATATCGCCCACGCGGTGATGTACCTGGCCTCGGATGCCGCCGGCTTCGTCACCGGCACCCTGCTCCCCATCGACGGCGGCACGACTGCGCGGTAAGCGCGCCTACGGCGCGACTGCGCGGTAAGCGCGCCTACGGCGCGACGAGGAGGTAGATGCCGGCGGCGACCATCGCGAAGCCGCCCGCGCGCGCGACCCACTCGCCCTTGGGCAAGAGCTTCTCGGCGACGACGAAGACCGTGATCGCCGCCACCCAGGCGAGGTTCATCACGCCGCCGACGAAGAGCAGCCCCATCACGAAGCCGCAGCAGCCGAGGCAGAAGGCACCGTGGCCGAGCCCCATGCGGAAGGCGCCCGCCCGGCCCGGCCGCCAGTGCCCCATGATGAAGGCCATGGGCGAGCGGCAATGCTTGAGGCAGGCGTACTTGAGCGGCGTCCACTGATAGACGCCGGCGACGATGAACAGCACGCCGCCGAGGATCGTGCTGGTGGCGACCATCATCGGCGAGAGCAGCGCCGCATTCTGCAGGCCCCATTGCATTGCCGTCGCGGCCACGCTGAACGCCGCCCAGACCAGCACATAGCCGAGCGCGAAGAGCGTGGTTGCGGCGAAGGGGCGGCCGCCGCTCTCCGAGCGGTCCACGCGGGCGAAGATCAGGATCATCGGCGCCGCGCTTGGCACCATCATGGCCACCATCATCACCGCCCACATGGCCCACATCAGCAGGCCGTCGGTCACGCTCCAGGCCTGCATCTGCATCATGGCGCCGTCCGCGTGCGCCATGTTGCCGCCCATGTCGAGGGCCATGTCGATGAGATAGAGCCAGGCGAGCGCGGCCGCGACCACGAGCCCGGCCAGCACAACCAGCCGGTCGCGTCGCGCGATTCCCTCGATCACGGGCCTGGCGGTCGCGCCGTCAGTCGCACTTCGCGGTAAGGCCACCGTCCACGACCAGATCGGCCGCGGTCACGTAGGCGGCCTCGTCGGAGGCCAGGAAGAGCGCTGCGTGGGCCACGTCCCAGCCCGAGCCCATGCGGCCCATGGGCACCTGGGCGTGGCGCTTGGCGACCAGGGCTTCGAGGTCGCCCTTGCCGTACTGGGCGGCGAGGCGCGCTTCCACCAGCGGCGTGTGCATCAGCCCGACCGAGATTGAGTTGCAGCGCACGCCGCGGGCCGCGTACTGCACGGCGACCGCCTTGGTGAACTGAACCAGCCCCGCCTTCGCCGCCGCATAGGCCGCGTGGTGGTTGCCGACGAAGCGGAGCCCCGCGACCGAGGAGATATTGACGATGGCGCCCGCGCCCTGCGCCTCCATCACCGGCAGCGCACACTTGGTGGTGAGGAAGGCGCTGGTGAGGTTGAACTCCAGCTGCCCGGCCCAGTCCTCCTCGCTGAGCTCGACCGGCCCGCCCGGCACCGAGCCCCCCACGTTGTTGACCAGCACGTTCAGTGCGCCCCAATGCTCGCAGACTGCAGATATCACCCGTTCGATCTGGCTGCTGTCGGTTACGTCGGCGGTCTCGACAGCACAGGCGTTGCCCTCGCTCTCGATCATCTGCCGCGTCGCCTCGGCAGCCGCCGTGTCGCGGTCGACTGCGACGACGCGCGCACCCTCGCGGGCGAACAACACGGCGGTGGCGCGGCCGTTGCCCCAGCCGGGGCCGACCGAGCCCGCGCCCGTGATTAGCGCGACCTTGCCATTGAGACGCCCTGCCATGTCAGCACTCCATTGCCCGCCGCATACCTGCGTAGCCGGTCCTGCCGGCCCTCAGCCCCCGCTCTCGTGGTAGGCCCGCGCGATATCCGCACGCCGACAGATCCACACGTCGTCGTGGCGCAGCACGTGCTCCAGAAAGCGCCGGAGCGCCGCCAAGCGCGCCGGTCTCCCGATCACGCGGCAATGCAGGCCCACGGAAAGCATCGCGGGGTGCCCGTTGACACCCTCCCGGTAAAGCTCGTCGAAGGCCGCGCAGAGATACTCGGCGAATGCCACCGGCGAGGCGAAGCCGTTCGGCGTACTGAATTTCATGTCGTTGCTGTCCAGGGCGTAGGGAATGACCAGGTGGCGATCGCCGCCTTCCAGTTCAAGCCAATAGGGAATGTCGTCGTCGTAGGCGTCAGAATCGTAGAGCAAACCGCCGCATTCGATTGCGAGTCGGCGTGAGTTCGCGCTCACCCGGCCGCAGTAGAAGCCGACCGGCGCCTCGCCCGTCTGCTCGCGGATGGTCTCCTTCGACTTCAGGATGTGCTGGCGCTCGACGTCCTCGGGGACGCTGGCATAGTCGAACCAGCGCCAGTTGTGGCTCGCGACCTCGAAACCCTGCCCGGCACAATAGCGGCCGACATCCGGGTTCAGCGCGAGCGCCTGGCCCACGCCGAAAATGGTCGCCGTCACGCCCAGCTCCTCGAAAAGCCGCAAGATGCGCCAGACGCCGGCGCGCGCGCCGTAGTCGTAAAGGCTCTCGGTGTTGTGGTCGCGCTGGCCCTCGCGCGCCTCGATGCCGCAAATCTCGTGGATGTAGCTCTCGGAGGTGCCATCGCCATTGAGGATCGACCGTTCGGCGCCTTCTTCGTAGTTGAGGACGAGGCTCAGCGCGAGGGGGCTGTCGTCCCGCCAGGGCGGCCGCGGGCGTGTACGGCCGTATCCAACGAAGTCGCGATCGTTCATGGCGCTCATGAACCGGGATCCTTCGGCGATGTGGGCTCAGTTATATCGTGCCAGGTCGTGAGCCGGTGGCCGCCACTCTATCACCAGCCTAATGTCAGCGCAGGAACGGTGACTGTTCCTCCATGAAGGTCATCACGTCGGCATGGCTCGGCTGAGGCGCGATGGCGCCGACGCCGGATGCAGTCAAGGCGCCCACTGCGTTCGCGTACCGGCCTGCCTTGGCGAGCTCTGCATCGCGGAGCAGGGACAGGACGAAGCCGGCACTGAACGCATCGCCCGCCCCGGTGGCATCGACCGCATCGACCCTCCAGGCCGGAATGCGACAATGCTCCCCGGTATCGCTCTTGATGAGACAGCCGTCGGCTCCGAGCTTCGCCACCGCGAACCGGGGTCGCTCACCCACGATGCGATCGAGAACGGCTTCGAGCGGGGTGCCGCCATACAGATAGGCGGAATCTTCCTCGCTCACGAAAACGACGTCGGCGAGTGCCACCGCGGCCTCGAAGTTGTGGCGCAGAGTGTCGCGGTCTCCGAGCGCCGGGCGCACGTTGGCGTCGTAACTGACGGTGGTGCCAGCCTCCCGCGCCAACGCCATCGCCACGCCGACCGCGTCCGCGCACGAGCGCGAAATCGCCTGCGAGATGCCGCTCGCGTGCAGGACGCGGGCGCCAGCCACATAGTCGGGGTCGATATCCGCGCCCGCGAGGTAGCTCGCCGCCGAGCCGCGGCGGACATAGTCGAAGCGATGCTTCCTTTCCTCCGTATAGGTGACGAAATAGATGCCGGTGTGGTGATCCGCGTCGACCTTGACCTGGGTAGCATCGACGCCGTGCGTCTCCAGCATCGCGGTGAAGGCCGTGCCGAACGCATCCTGTCCCACCCGCGTGACATAGCCGCAGGCGCCCCCCAGACGCGCGGCCGCGAGCACGAAGTTTGCCGTGTCCCCGCCCCAGCCGCTGCGGAAATGATCGACGTCACCCAATCGGCCGACCGATTCGGCGGCCATCTCCGCGAGGGGTTCTCCAATGGCAATCAGGTCAGGCAACCGGCGCTCCCACAGCCGACGAAATCGCGGTCGTTGATGATGCTCATGGGCCGGGGCTCTCGGGCGATTGAGGGGCGGTAATGTCGTGCCAGGTCGTGGACCGGAAGAAGGTGCGGTCGAAGCCGGCACCGTTCCAGGTGGTCATCTTCCGCACGTGGACGAGAAAGGGCTCTCTGGGAAATCCGAACGTCGTCTCAGCATAGGCGACGCCCGGCGCCCCCAGGTACCGCTCCGCCATCCTGCAGGCCGGCGTGATCCAGTCGAAGTCCTCCGGCAGAAACTCCGCCTCGCCCAGGACGCTCACGCGCATGTAGGGCAGGCCGGGATTGTCGACGAGGAGACCGCAGCGCGGGTCGCGGTGCAGGTTCTGCACCATGCTGGTGCGCGCTTTGCTGATCACGAGGAACGCGTTGTCCTGCGCCAGCCAGTCGAACCAGACCGGGCTCACCACCGGCCAGCCGTCGACCATCGTGGTGGCAATCTTCGCGAACATCGTTCCCGAGGTGAGAAACGTGTCGCGCTCCTCGACGGTCATCCCTCGCCCGCTGTCAGACGTCATCGCCATGGCGCGTCTCTCCCTTCCCGTCGCGGGCATAGGCACCGCAACACCCGGCCATCGCTCGGGGCCGAAGGATAGGCGCAGCCGGTTACCTTTGCACGCCGACCTGCCGTAGGCAGCGTGCCCGTGATAGGGTTCGCGCGCCTCGTGGCGGGTGTGCAGTAAGGGAAGGCCGGAACATGAGGGATCAGGCGCGGGTGGTGGTGATCGGCGGCGGCATCGTCGGCTGCAGCGTGCTCTACCATCTGGCGAAGCTCGGCTGGTCCGACGTGGTTCTGGTCGAGAAGACCGAGCTCACCGCGGGCTCCACCTGGCACGCCGCCGGGCTGCTGCCGCTCTTCAACATGAGCTACAGCGTCGGCCAGCTCCACAAGTACTCGATCGACCTCTACCAGCAGTTGGAAGAAGAGACCGGGCAGGCGGTGAGCTTCCACCGCACCGGCAACCTCCGCCTCGCCACCAACCAGGAGCGGATGGACGAGTACCGCAACTACTGCGGCACCGCGAACACCATCGGCGTCCCCTTCGAGCTGATCGGCCCCAACGAGATCGGCGACCTCTGGCCGCTCTGCAACCTCGACGGGCTGGTGGGCGCGCTTTTCCACCCCCACGACGGCCACGTCGCGCCTGTGGACGTGACTCAGGCGCTGGCCAAGGGCGCACGCGACCGGGGCGCGGAAATCAACCGCAACACCGAGGTGACGGGGATCGAGCGCACCCGTACGGGCGAGTGGCTGGTCAAGACCGCGCGCGGCGATATCACCTGCGAGATCGTGGTAACCGCCACGGGCTCCTGGGCAAGGCAGGTGGGCGCCATGGTGGGCCTCGACCTGCCGGCGATCCCGGTCGAGCACCAGTACCTCGTGACCGACACGATCCCGGAGCTGGAGGAGCGTAAGGAGCAGGGCCTGCCCGAGATGCCGGTGCTCAGGGAGAGCGATGCCTCCTACTACATGCGGGAGGAGCGCCAGGGCCTGATTCTCGGCCCATACGAGAGAAACGCGCCGGCCTGGGCGGTGGACGGCGTGCCGGAGGGCTTCGGGCAGGAGCTGCTGCCGCCGGACGTGGACCGCCTGGAGCCCCACATCGAGGCCGCGATCAACCGGGTGCCCATGTTCGGCCGCGCCGGGATCAAGGACTGCGTCAACGGCCCGATCCCCTACACGCCAGACGGTAACCCGCTCATCGGCCCGGCCCATGGCCTGCCCAACTTCTGGCTGGCGGAGGGCTTCAGCTTCGGCATCACCGCCGCCGGTGGGGCCGGCTGGCAACTCGCGGGTTGGATTGCCGAGGGCGAGCCCTCCATCGACATGCTGGCGGTGGACCCCAGACGCTTCGGCGCCTACGCCAACAAGAACTACACCAGGGCCAAGAACGAGGAGGCCTACGCCCACGTCTTCATCATCCACTACCCGGACGAGGAGCGGCCTGCGGCGCGCCCCGCCAAGACCAGCCCCTGCCACGAGCGGCTTGCGGCGCGCGGCGCCGTCTGGGGCCAGCGCTATGGCTGGGAGCGGCCCAACTGGTTCGCACCCGAGGGCGCCGAGCCCAAGGACGACTGGAGCTTCCGCCGCACCAACTATTTCGGGCCCGTTGGCGCCGAGTGCCAAGCCGTGCGCGAGCGCGCCGGTTTGATCGATATCACCAGCTTCTCCAAGTTCAGGGTGTCGGGGCCGGGGGCGGAAGCAGCGCTCGACCGGGTGCTCGCCAACCGGCTGCCGAAGGCTGCGGGCCGTATCAAGCTTGCCCACGCGCTGACGGTGACCGGCGGCGTGCGCTCGGAGTTCACGGTGCTGCGCGAGGGTCCGGACTCCTTCTACCTGGTGAGCTCGGGTGCCGCCGAGCGCTACGACCACGATTTCCTGCTGCGCCACGTGGCGGGCGAGGGCGTGAGCATCGAGAACATCACCACGGCCCACGGCGTGCTGGTACTGGCGGGTCCGCGTTCGCGCGACATCCTGCAAGCCGTGACGGATGCGGACCTCTCCAACGAGGCTTTCCCCTGGCTCACGGCGCAGCCCATCTCCATCGGCGTGGCCCCCACCGTTGCCATGCGGGTCAACTTCGTGGGCGAGCTGGGCTGGGAGCTGCACCACCCCATCGAGTACCAGAACCGCATCTTCGACGCGCTGATGGAGGCGGGTGCCGACCACGGCCTCGGCATGTGCGGCATGCGGGCGATGGACTCGCTCAGGATCGAGAAGTCCTACCGCATGTGGGGACAGGACCTGACCATCGAGTATTCCGCCTTCGAGGCCGGCCTGGACCGCTTCGTCGCGCTCGACAAGGGCGACTTCGTCGGCCGCGAGGCGTTGGTGGCCCAACGCGAGGCGGGTGTGCCGCAGGACTTCGTCACCCTCGAGGTGGAGGCCGACGACGCCGATCCCTGGGGCAACGAGCCGATCTACGACGGAGAGACCATGATCGGCCGCGCGACCTCCGGTGCCTACGGCCACACGGTGGGCCTGAGCCTGGCGCTCGGCTACGTGGCCCGCGACCACGCGGTGCGCGGCCGCCGGCTCGCCGTCGAGATCCTGGGCGAGCGGCGCCCGGCGCGCATCGTCCCCAACTCGCCCGTAGATCCGTCCAATGAGCGGCTGCGCGCCTAGCCCGCGCGCGGCGAGCCCCACACGCAGCACTGAGGAGGCAGCATGGCACTGGCCGAGCGCGACATCGACGTAGAAGGGCACCGGGTCCACCTCTGGGAAGGGGGCGAGGGCTTCCCCATCCTGATGCTGCACGGCTCCGGTCCGGGCGCGGGCACCGTCGGCAACTGGCGCCTGGTGCTGGAGCCGCTGGCGGCGCGCTACCGCATCGTCGCCACCGACCTGATCGGCTTCGGCGCCTCCGGTCGCAAGACGGAAGAGCCCTATTTCGATCTGCCGCTCTGGCGGCGGCAGGCCCAGGCGGTGCTCGACCTGCTGCCCGCAGGCGAGGCCGGCGTGATCGGCCATTCGCTTTCCGGCAGCCTGGCGTTGGGGCTCGCCATGGAAAATCCGCGCATCACAAAGGTGATGACCACCGGCGCCATGGGCGCGCCCGCGCGCGCCAACCGTGAGACCGAGATCTGCTGGCGCTTCCCCGAGACCCGAGAGGAGCTGCGCGAGGCGGTGGAGATCCTGGTCCACGATCCCTTGGTCATTACCGACGCCTTCCTCGATGCCCGCATGGCGATCCTCCACGACGGCGAGTACGGCCCCTACTTCCGCAGCATGTTCGCCGGCGACAAGCAGCGCTACATCGACGAGGCGGTGCTGCCGCCGGACCGGCTGTCGGCCCTCGCCTGCCAGGTGATGATGCTCCACGGCCGCGACGACCGGCCCTTCCCGTGCGAGGAGAACACCCGGGTCCTCGCCCGCCATCTCCACAAAGCCGACACCTTCGTGATCGCAGAGTGCGGTCATTCGCCGGCTCTGGAACATCCTGATAAACTGCTGGCTATGGCGCAGATGCTGTTCGGCTGACGCCGAGCCAGGCGAAGCGCGCCACGACGCGCGACTGGACACCGGGGGTGCGCGTGAACGCGCACCGACGAGACGATGGAGTGGGCGATGCGTAGACACATTCGATGCGGACAGCTGTTCACCGGCACAGGCGACGGCGCCGAGCGCGACCAGACGGTGGTGACGGAAGGCGAGCGCATCGCCTACGTCGGGCCGAGCGCGGGCGCGCCCGTGGTGGCGCCGGACGACGAGGTGGTGGATCACTCCGGCCATTTCGTGCTGCCGGGCCTGATCGACGTCCACGTCCACCTCTCCTACGGCAATGCCAAGACCGAGGAGGACATCGACCTCTACGCACCGGTCGAGTTCCGCGCGCTGCGCGGGATGGAGGCGGCCCAGAGGGTGCTCGCCGCCGGCTTCACCTCGATGGCCGACCCCACCACCAGCGGCCGGGTGACGCCCTCGATCCGCGACGCCATCGACGCCGGGCTCTTCGTCGGCCCCCGCATCTCCTGCTCCGGGCGCCAGATCACCAACCGCCAGGGGCTCTCCGACTGGTACCCCACCTGGATCGGCGTGCCCGAGACCTCCATCGGCGTGCTCGCCCGCGATGCCGCCGAAGGGATCGCGGAGATCCGCACCATGGCCAAGGACGGCGTGGACTTCATCAAGATCGCCATGGACGGCGATTCGATGAACCCCATGACCAGCGTGCTCGTGGCCGGCTACAACCAGGAAGAGACCACGGCGATGGTCGCGGAGGCCCACCGGCTCGGCAAGAAGGTGGTGGTGCACGCGCGCGGCGCCGAGGCCGTGCTCTACTCCGCCCGCGCCGGCGTCGACGTGATCCTCCACGCCGCCTGGATGGACGACGAGGGCCTGGAGGCGGTGGTCGAGAACGGCTGCATGATCTGCCCGACCTTCAGCCTGGTGGTGAACGACATCGACTTCACCCGGCCGGGCGACGGCTGCTATCCGGGCTTCCCCGACGCGCACAAGCGCGAGATCGAGGCCGCCCAGCGCTCGATGGTCAAGGCGCGCGACGCGGGCGTCACCTTCCTCTCCGGCACCGATTCCGGCTTCGCGGTGACACCCTACGGCGAATGGCACGCCCGCGAGCTCGAGCACATGGTGACCTACCTCGGCATCTCGCCGGCCGAGGCGCTCCGCTGCGCCACGGTCAACAACGGCACCTTCGTGCGCGAGGAAGGCCAGGTGGGCGCGCTGGAGCAGGGCCGGCTGGCGGACATCCTGGTCTTCGACGGCGACCCGCTCGCCGACATCACCCAGCTGCAGGACCGCAGCCGCATCCGCGAGATCATCCTCGGCGGCGAGACGGTGAATCTGGCCATCAACCCGAAGGCGCAGCGTCTCCGCTCCGAGTTCTCCTACGAGATGTGGCACCAGGTCTACACGCAGGAGCGGATCGCCGAGATCGGCATGAACCGCCCGGTCGCCGAGGCCGCCGAGTAGCGGCCGCAGGCCGCTGCCGGGGAGCAATCGGGCGGCGCGTCGGCGCGTGTCGGCGGGCCGCCCTCCGTTCCGAGCCGGACGATCTGAAACGGGGAGCCAACCGCCATGCCCGTCATCAACCGCATCGCCGCCATCCACGACGACATGACGGCGTGGCGGCGCGACATCCACGCCCACCCTGAACTGGGTTTCCAGGAGGAGCGCACGTCCGCCATCGTGGCCCAAAAGCTCGAATCCTTCGGCATCCAGGTGCATCGCGGGCTCGCGAAGACCGGCGTGGTCGGCATCCTCGAAGGCGCGCCGGGCGAGGGCGCCATCGCGCTCCGCGCCGATATGGACGCGCTGCCGATCCTCGAAGGCAACGACGTCGCCCATCGGTCGGTCAACGACGGCACCATGCACGCCTGCGGCCACGACGGGCACACGACGATGCTGCTGGGCGCGGCCCGGTACCTCGCCGAGACCCGCAACTTCGCCGGCACCGTCTACTTCGTGTTCCAGCCGGCCGAGGAAGGGCTCGGCGGCGGCGAGGCGATGGTGAAGGAGGGGCTGTTCGAGCGCTTCCCGGCCAGCGCGGTCTACGGCATGCACAACTGGCCGGGCCTGCCGCCGGGCGAGATCGCCGTCCGCACCGGGCCGATGATGGCGGCCTGCGACGAGTTCACCATCACGGTCGAGGGCACCGGCGCGCACGGCGCCATGCCCCACCTTGGCCACGATGCCGTGGTGGC